>Ga0308161_1000074_pt1 | contig 301112 bp, 272 predicted proteins | sample PhyFR2_FD_201034 | JGI IMG/M metagenome (GOLD analysis project Ga0308161, IMG submission 201034) | Phyllosphere microbial communities from UC Gill Tract Community Farm, Albany, California, United States - DLSLF.R2 | ecosystem: Host-associated > Plants > Phyllosphere > Unclassified | place...
ACCTCACCCCGCCCCGCTGGATCCTCTCCGACCCGCCCTACCTCACCGGCACCCACTCCGACGGCAGCTACTACACCCTCAACATCGGAGACGGGCTCGCCTACTTCGATGCGACCAGCGGCTGCGTGCCCGGCGACATTCTGCAGCTCAACGCTCCCACCCCCACCCCGACCCCGTGATCCTCTCGTTCGACGCAGGCCGGCACGCGGACACGCTCGTGCACCTGCGGCAAGCGGTTGCCGCCCTGCAGGAGAAGCTGGACGCTCTGGACCGGGAGGCCACGGCGCTGCGGGGACAGTGGTCCGGGACCGCGCAAACCGCGTACGACGACGCTCACCGGCAATGGGCCGAGTCCATGGACAACGTGCGCGCCGCCCTCCACAACGCCACCGACGCCGCACAGGCCGCCGGCGACCGCCTCACCCAGACAGAGGCAGACATCACCGCCCTCTGGTCGTGAGGGCGTTCGTCACCTCCCGAGGCCGGGACCCGCGCACGAGGGATGAGGGCGATGCCGAGCCCGCAACGACCGACCGCAGCGTTGAGGTCATCGTCCCCGTTCACCGCCCGACCGGCGCACGAGAACACTCGCGCGCCCCGGTTCACGTGCGTACCGCCGTGCTCCATCTCGGAGCGGCCGAGCCGAGCGGCGCCGACGCGGTCGCTCGCTCCGTCCACGGCGGTGTCGTCCGCACCTGAGACGGAAGATACTCGACGGTGCCGAATGGCCCGTCGGCGGTGACGAGGTCGATGTCGGCGAGCCGATCCCGCAGGTCGTCGACCGTGTCACGGCGCTGCATGGGGCTCGCCCCCTGCGCCTGCACCCATGTGCAGACGCGCGCCAGGTCGACGTGCACATGCCACGAGCCTCCGTCGGTCATCTGTCGGGCGAGCGCCGTCTCGATTCCGGCGGCGAGCAGGAACGCGGCGATGTAGTCGTTCAGAAGGTACGTGGGCGGCAGCGCGGGCGTGCCGTCGCCCTCGTCGAGGGCGAACCCGGTCGCCGCGCATGCGAGCTGATCGAATCCGCCGCGTTCGGACCAGGGACCGTCGGCACCCCAGCCATGCACATCGGCGAACACGATCCCCGGATGTGTACGCGCGAGCTGCTCTGCATCGAGGCCGAACCGCTCCAGGTGGCGATAGCTGTGCACGACGACATCGGCGGTCGTCAGAAGGTCGGCGAGCACCTGCCGACCGGCAGTGGTGCGCAGGTCGCAGTACGCGTTTCGCTTTCCGCGGCCGGTCTCGACGATCATGGCGTTCGGATCCGGGCGGTCGGGTCGTGACAGGTGCAGCACCTCTGCGCCGTGCTCGGCGGTCAGACGCGCGGCGACCGGTCCGGCGATGACGTGGGTCAGGTCGACGACACGGACGCCCGACAAGGGTGCGTCCGCATCGCCGAGCGCCGCACGACGACGGGGCGCCGCACGGCCGGTGCGGTCGATATGCACGACCGGGGTGCCGACGAGCGCGCGGCCGGCTGCCGACGCCGTCCATTCCGATGCAGATCGCGCCATGGTCGCGGTGCCGCCGACAGCGGCGATGGCGTCTTCGAGGTCGAGGGCCTCCCACCGGGCGACCGCGGCCGCGATCGCCTCTCGGTCGGGCGGGCACTGCAGCACGCGAAGCGCCCGGTCGCGTAGATGCGGGTACGACAGCAGCAGGAAGATCCATCGGTCGTCGGCGCAGCGGTAGAAGTCGCTGTCGCCGATGAGGTGTGGATCTTCCATCGTCGTGACAGCGGCGACACCGCCCTGCCGAGTGGCGAACGCGGCCATGAGTTGCAGAAGCGCGGCGCTCGTGTCGACCTCGACCGCTCGGGCGGGAGCACCGCGGAGTTCGGCCATCCGCGCGGCCGCCGCACCGCATGCGGCCATCGCGGCGGCCATGCTCTCTGCGAGACGGTGCGGCGAACGCGTCGACGGCTCGCCCCCGGTCACTCGAACACGGGCGTCGTCGAGGCCGAACACGGCGGCCAGATCGTTCCACGGGGTGCTGTCCATACGTCGATGCTGATCTCGCGACCGGCATCCACCCACATGTTTCGCATCTGCGGAAGAATCGTCTCGTGAGCGAGCATCACGCGGTCGATCGGGTCGTGGCGATCCTGGATGCCATCGCCCGCGCGTCGGAGGCGCCCACGCTCACATCCCTCGCGTCGGCGATCGACGCGCCCGTCTCGTCGACGTTCGACCTCGTACGGGGACTCGAACGGCACGGTTGGGTGACGGTCCGGGACCGTCGATACCGCATCGGAGCCGCACCGTTCGTGCTCGACCTCATCGCCCACGATCGCGCACCGCACGCCTCGTTCGACATCGATGAACGGGCAGAGCACTTCGGACTCGGCACGGCGCTGGCCGTCCGCGTCGGGCATCACGTGGTCTACACCGCGCGATCGCGTCGTCTGGTGGGGGGCGCTTTCGCGCCGCTGGTCGATGAGCACGTACCGCGGCGACCGTTGGTCACCGCCGCAGGCCGGTTGCTGCTCGCGCTCGCGCCGCGTGCCGCCCGAACGGATGTCTTGCGGGCGCTGCGGCGTGACGAGCCACGGACGGTCGCCGCGTACGAACGCGAGGTCGCCACGATCGCGCGCTCCCGGGTGGCGTGGAGCGACGGGCTGTCCGACCCCCGGGTGGCCGCTGTGGCCGTGACGGCGGCGCCCGACGAGGACGAGGTCGCGGTCGTCTTCTTCGGCGATCGTGTCCGGGATCGCCGCAGGTTGCGCGAGGTGGTCGACCTGAGGGGCGCCGCTCCCTCTCCCTAGGCCGATGCCCGCAGACCTCGCCCGACGTGGCCTTCGGCTCAGATGCACGTGAGGACGGGGCTCCGTCCGCGCAGTGCCCCACAGAGTAGTGCGCGGGCGGAGCGGGCCGCCGTGGGCGACGATCCTGCCGGCCGTCGCCCACGGCGGCTTCCTCACGCCCGATTGCTAAAATCGCGCGGTGCCGCCCGTTTCCTTGATGCGTGTCCTCGCCTCGCGCCCGCGACGGCGGTTCGTCGCCGCCGTGTCGATGGGGATCGCCCTGGCCAGCGTGGTCGGCATCGTCTCGCTGGGCGCTGCGGTCGAGGCACGCGCGAGCGCGTGGGATGGCTATCGCGCGGCCCAGACACAGCTCGACACGGCGCGACAGAGCCGCGACGCCGCCGCCGCAGCCTACGATCAGGCGAGGGCGTCGGCCCGGACGACGTGGCAGGCAGCCCGAGACCTGCGCGATCGGATCACCGCGCACGGTGTGCTCTTGACGGCGACCGAGACGGTGGATCGACTGTCGGCTGCCGTGACGTCGTTCCCGTCCGTCACCGGTGTCGCCGACACGTCGAACGACGGCGCGGCGACGGCGACGGCGGCCGGATCGGGCCCCAAGACCGCCGTGCAGACTGCCGATGCCACCTCGCCCACGTCCGTGTTGACGTCGGCGGCCGACGCGGCGACGGTCGAGGTGCGCGACCTGCAGGCGCAGACCGCTGCCCTGAACGCGAAGACGGACGCCGTCACCGCCGCTGCGGCATCCCTGCAGGCCTCGGGGGTCGCCGCGGCGCACGCCCAAGGCGTTCCGGCCCCCGGCGAGCCGGCGGTCGACGACCCGCACTGTGCATCGGTCGCCGACGGGACCCGCACGGTGTGGGTGAGCATCGCCGACCAGCATCTCTGGGCCTGCGACGGACGGCGGCTGAAGCTCGACTCCGCCGTCACCACCGGCGCGACGGCGATCACGAACGTCGACGACGCCACCCCGACGGGAACGTTCTCGATCCTGGGGAAGACGGGCCAGACGGTGCTGCGGGGCGCGGATGCCAACGGCAGCTGGACGGATCCGGTCACGTATTGGATCCCGTTCGCCGACGGCATCGGATTCCACGACGCCCCCTGGCAGACGTTCCCCTACGGTTCCGCCCAGTACACGACGGACGGATCGCACGGATGCGTGCACACACCGGAACCCGTCTTGGCACAGCTGTCTGCGTGGCTGCGCATCGGTGACCGCGTCGTCGTCGGTTGAGCGACGTGCGGGTCGGTCTCACCCGCCCTCATTGATGCGCTGGTCCGTGTTCGAGTACGTGATCGAGTTCGCGGTCGCGCCGACGAGTCCCAGCGTGATCCGCACGAGTCCCGGCGCGATGCCGTCGGCGGGTGGGGGAGTGTCGGCTCCGAGTGTGAGCGTCTTGCCGTCCGACGTCGTCGCCGAGAGCGAGTTGACGTAGACGGCGACGTCGCCCTTCAGCGTCATCCGATCGGCGGTCGTCACCAGAGCCGGACCGGTGGCTCGCCGCACCGTGAGCGCGAACCCGTCGATGGTGATGCTGTCGGCGGTGATCTTGAGGGCTGTGATCCTGCTGCCGTCGGCCATCGGCACCGTCACGACGCTGATCCCCGGAAGACCGGTGAACGACAGCGATGCGGCTCCGAGCTGTGCCGATGGCTGGGTGAAGACGGGGGCACCGTCGTCGCGCACCGCGGGTTGGGCGGGCGGCGTCGACGACGACTCTTGCGGCGCGGTCGACGAGGCGGGCGGCGTCGCGCCGGGAGACGAAGAGGCCGACGGCGGGGACGCCGTCGGCGTCGTCACGCCCGGCAGCGAGGGCACCGACGGCGCCGATGCGCCCGGCGTCGCCGAATCCGACGGCGTCGGCGTCGGCGTGGGGCTCGGGCTGCTGCACGGCATCAGGATGGGGATGCACCAGCGCATCGCACGCCCGCCGTCGCTGGCGTTCGCCGCGCTCGCTCCCGTCACGCTGCCGGCGATCAGCGCGGCCGCCACGACGACAGCCGCCGCGCTGCGGCGCAGCTGCCTCATCGGTCGGCTCCGGATGCCGCGGCCTCGGGGTCGGCCCCCGCCGCGTCGTCGCCCGCGTCGGTGGTCTCGCCGATCGCTGCGTCTGCCGGCGGTGCCCACGACACGGCGATGATCCCGCCGACGGTGCTGAGCACCATGCCGAGCAGGAAGCCGCCCAGATTGACGCCGACGAGGGAGTAGAGCGCCACCGCCAGGGCGATCACGCCGTAGAAGATGCGGTGCGCGGGCATCGCGATGAGAAGCACCCCGAGCAGGACGAGCACGACCGGGATCACCATCGCCTGCAGCCCCTCGATGCCGAGCTGGATGTGGATCTGGCCGATGTCGAGCTGACCCGAGAAGAACATCTCGATGCCGCCCAGGCAGACCAGCAGTCCGCCGACGAGGGGGCGACGACGCCGCCAGGCGCGCCACCGCGCCCGCACGGGCGAGAAGGCGGCGTGGCTTGCGATGGTCGTACGCATGAGTGCCCCGATCAGAAGCAGGTCTTCGTGCCGTCGGTGAGCTCGAGCTTCATCCCGTTGAGGGTGAACACCGACGCCTGCGTGCTCCAGGCGGTCTGCTGCAGATGGGCGATCGAGATCGTGTCGGCGTCCTGGGCGAAGTCTCCGGCCGTGCCCTTCTCTTTCGTGTTGACGGTCGAGGCGTCGATACCGATGCGGATGTTGTCGAACGAGGAGTCGCCCTTGAGGCCGGTCATGCCGATCTGCAGGTCGGAGGCCGACGCCGGGTTGCCCCCACCGCCGGCGGTGATGAGCACGCCGACCTTTCCCAGCGGGGTGTCGCTGACGACCGACTGGCACAGGTCGGCCAGGGTCGCCGAGGCGATATTGGCGATCGCGACGTTGTGCGGGACTCCCGCCGTGTCGGTCGTGACGCCCGCGTACTGAGAGAAGCCCTTGCCCTCGAGCTGCGACGCGCTGATCTGGAACTGGCTGCCCGAGACCGCGAACGACACGGGGACAGCCCCCTGTGCCACGCCGGTCAGGAGCAGACTCGCCACGGCGGCGACGGGGACCGTCGCCAGGGCGACGCGACCCGTGCGCGATCTGGTCAGGCTGCGGAACTTCATCGATCCTCCCGAGGGTGCGCGCTCGGCATCGGCGCCGAACGTGATCAGGCTACGCCTCGTTGACAGAGTGTCAATAGATCGCCGCGACACTCGCTCGTTAGAATCCGTTCATGTCGAGCGACCGCCGCACACGCCTGACTCCGGAACAGCGGAGGGCACAGCTGGTCGCGGCGGGGGTCGCGTTCCTCGCCGACCGACCGCTCGACGAGCTGACGATGGAGGTGCTGTCCGAGCGCGTCGGCGTCTCGCGCGGCCTGCTGTTCCATTACTTCGGCTCGCGCCAGGGCCTGCACCGAGAGGTGGTGATCACCGCGTCCGCGGCTCTGCTCGCGGCATCCGCGCCTCGCCCCGAGCTGGCCCCCCTCGAACGTCTCGACGACACGCTGGGCCGCATCGTCGGCTTCGTGCGCGACCACCGCGGCACGTTCTATTCGCTCGTTCGCGGCGTGGCCTCGGGCGATCCCGTGGTGCGGGTCGAGGTCGACCGCGCCCGCGACGAGACGGCCCGGTGGGTGATCGACGGCTTCATCGAGCTGGGCGCCGACGACACGCCGTTGCTGCGCGTCGCGCTGCGGTCGTGGATCCGTTTCGCCGAAGAGGTGCTCGTCGAGCTGGCGCACGGCACGGATCGGCCCGCGCGTGAGATCGTCGCGTTCTTGAGCCGGTCGGCGCTCGGCGTGCTCGCCGCGTCGAGCCAGGATGCCGCGGGCGTGTCGTTCGAACGATGACGCCGGGTCGAGCTCGGCTGCCCGCGGCGGTCGACCTTTCGCACGGCGATGGCGAACGGCCCCTCGCGTGCCACGGGGTGTCATAATAGGACTACCCCGCATTGCCCCGCTTTCCGGCGTGGTCCCGCCCCTTGCACAACAGGTTCGCTTCGCCGCGCCAGAAAAGGATCAGCCGTGGGACGTCTCATCTACCGGGATCGCGCATCGTTCGACATCGACGATCGGATCCTCGCTCATCTGCGCATCGTCATCATGAACAAGCTGCGCCGCAACGAGGGCTTCATGCTCCAGCTGCCGGTCAACGAGGGGGTGCGGCAGGCGAGCCTGTGGATCCACGCCTCGAACGCGCTCGTGCTCCAGTTCTACGGCGGGCGGGAGCCCGCGATCGATCGCGAGCTCATCGATCAGATGATGCACGACGCCAGCGGCGCCGACGGCCTCACCCTGACGGCCGGGGGACTCGCACCCGTCCCCGTCGCGGCGGGGCGCACCGCGCGCTGAGCCCGCGACCCACCTGGGCCGCGGCGTCCCGCGGCGGCACCGGCCTCGCCACCGGTGACGACGAGGCCGGTGCGACCTACGCGGTGCGGTCGCCCGTCGAGCGGTAACGCGCGGGTGGCGTCGACCCGACGGTCTGCGACGATGAACGAGTGCGCACTCCGCCGACCGATCCCGCCCTCGTACCGGAGCTTCTCGTCAGCGACGTGCAGAGAAGCATCGGGTTCTGGTGCGGGCTCTGCGGCTTCCAGATCGGCTACCAGCGCCCGGAAGAGGGCTTCGCCTACATCTCGCTGGGGCTCGCCCACGTGATGCTCGAGCAGCACGGCGTCGGCCGGAACTGGATCACGGGACCGCTCGAACCGCCTCTGGGTCGAGGAGTCAACTTCCAGATCAACGTCCCGCACTTGGCGCCGATCATCAGCGCGCTGCGCGAAGCGGACTACCCGCTCTTCATGGAGCCTGAGTCGAGGTGGTATCGCATCGGCGACCAGACGGAAGCCGGCGTCGAGCAGTTCCTCGTCACGGACCCCGACGGGTATCTCATCCGATTCCAGGCGTCGATCGGCCACCGACCGGTCACCGCCTGAGAGACCTGCGTTACACGATCGCGTCGGCGGATGCCACGGGTCGGTCGGCGGCACCGTCACCGTCATCCGGTGCGCTGCGGACGCTCGCGCCTGATCGGATCGGCAGGGTCAGCGCGAATCGGGCGCCCCGCTCGGCGGGGAGGCACCGGACGTCGCCGCCGTGCGCCCGGGCGATGCCCCGCGCGATCGGCAGACCCAGCCCCACGCCGCCGCCCGCGCGTGCGACGTCGAGACGTACGAGCCGTTCGAAGATCCTCTCCCGCTCGGTGGGCGGCACACCGGCTCCGTCGTCGGCGACGACGACCGTCGCCTCGTCGGCGGCGACGCGCAGCTCGAGGCCGATCTCTCCACGCCCCGTCGTCGCACGGGCCGCGTTCTCGACGAGGTTCGACAGCACCTGTGCCAGACGGTCGACGTCGACGCTCACCGCGACAGCGGCATCCGGAACCCGCACGTCGAGCCGCAGCGACGGATGCACCAGCTGGGCACGCGAGGCCTCGGCCTCGACCAGGCCGCGCAGGTCGACGTCGACCGGGGCCAGCTCGAGACCGCGGTCGACCCGCGCCATCATCAGCAGATCGTCGACCAGGCGCGACGCCCGCGTCGCCTCGCGCGCGACGTGCGCCGCGAGAAGCTCGCGATCGGGGCCGTCGAGGTCGGCCCGCACGAGAGTGTCTGCGGCGGCCTGGATGCCCGCGACCGGTGTGCGCAGCTCGTGCGCCGCATCCGAGAGGAACCCGAGCAGCCGCCCCTCGGCGTCGCGGGCCGCCTGCTCGGCGCCGACGACGTCGTCGAGCATGTCGTCGAGCGCGGTCGCGACCCGGCCGATCTCGGTGTCGGGGCGGGTGGGCCGCAGCCGCCGCCCGCGCTCGCCCGCGCCGATCGACCGCGCGACGCGGGACACGTCGTCGAGGGGTCGCAGGGTCGCCCGGACGATGAGGACGACGGCACCGGCGGCGAGCACCAGCACACCCACCGAGGCCGACGCCATGATCCACCGCACCTGTGCCAGCGTCTCGTCGACGCCGACGGCCGAGGCGGTCAGGGTCAGCGTCGACCCATCGCTGAGGATGGAGCGCAGCGTCACCAGCTCGTCGTCGCCGCTCACCGACGACGCGACCACCGACACCGCCGTCGCGCTCGTCGGCGTCGGACCCGGCGCCGACCTCTCGTTCGGCGGTGCCCCGGGCCCGTTCGGTCGCCCGGAGCGCAGCTGCTCGGGGCTGGGACCGGCGACGACCGATCCGCCGCCCGCGCTGTCGATCCGCACCGAGAGGCCCTGGTACGACAGGCGGTCTGCCAGGTCGGTGTCGTCGACCGTCCCGACCAGCGACGCCGCGGCCGCCGCGCGATCGCGCAGACGGTCTTCGATCTGGCCACGCAGTCGTGCGCCGAGGGCGACGTCGACGACGACCGACAGAACGACGAGCAGCACCGCCACCAGCGCGAGCACGGCGACGATCGTGCGGCGGCGCAGCGAACCCGACCGCAGTGACGACGACGTATCGGTCACGGCGTCACGCTCAGCCGGTATCCCAGACCGCGCACGGTGTGGATCATGCGCGGTCCCCGCGCCTCCATCTTGCGGCGCAGCGCGCTCAGGTGCACCTCGACGAGATTCGGGTCGTAGTCGTCGTAGCCCCACACCTGGGTCAGGATCTGGGCCTTCGAGAGCGTCCGGCCGCGGCTCTCGGCGAACAGCCTCAGCAGCCGGAACTCGGTCGCCGTGAGGTCGAGCGTCTCGCCGTCGCGGCGCGCGAGCGCGGCATCCGGATCGACCACCAGGTCGCCGACGGCGATGGTCTGCGGCAGACGCCCGCGACGGCGCAGCACCGCCCCCGCCCGTGCGACGAGCTCGGCCATCGTGAACGGCTTGACCACGTAGTCGTCGGCGCCCTCGGCGAAGCCCCGCAGGCGGTCGTCGACCTCGTCGCGCGCGGTCAGCATGATGACGGCCGCGTCACCGGCAGCGTGCACGACCGGCAGCAACCGGATGCCAGGGGGCCCGGGCATCATCCAGTCGAGCACCACGAGGTCGGGGCGGAAAGAGGCAAGCCGCTCGGCGAGATCGACGCCGTCGGGCGCACCGTCGGCCGCGAACCCCTCGGCGCGCAGCGCGGTGACCACGGCGAGGCGGATCGTGTCGTCGTCGTCGAGGACGAGCACGCGGGCGGGAGCGGACATCCGGCCGACGATACGCACGGTCGCTGGACGATCCCGATGCGCGAGGTGTGGGATCACCCGGGTACGGACGACTTCAGGTGCGCTTCAGACGGCGATCGAAGGCTGGTCATCACAGCCGGTGGCATCCGCCGGCGAGGAAGGATCATCATGACCGACGACGACAACCCCACGCTCCCGCTCCCGCGTCAGGACGACGCGCCCGAGCCCGAGCGCCGACGCCCCGCCTGGCGGCGTCCCGCCCTCATCGCCGGCGCCGTGATCGTGGCCGCCGGCCTCACCGGCGGGGCGGCCGCGATCGCATCGCAGTCCGGTGGCCTGACGCCGACGGCGTCGGTGACGTCGGCACCGCGGGCCGACGGCTCATCGGCGCCGGGCGGAGCCGCACCGAGCGATGCTCCGACCGCCCCGGCGGACGGCACGACGCCCACGCCGCCCGCCGACGGCTCGAAGCCCACGCCGCCCGCCGACGGCGCCAAGCCCACGACCCCCGAGCCCGGCAAGGGCCCGGGGGCATGCGGACCCGGGGCCGACGCCCCGAAGCCGCCCAGCGACGGCACGAAGCCCACGCCTCCGGGCGACGGCTCGCGGCCCACGCCTCCGGCTGACGGCGCCACGCCGACCCCGCCCGCCGGGGGTGCCGCGCCCACGCCGCCCGCGCAGAGCGGCAGCTGATCGCCCGCCGCGTGCTGGCCGCCCTCAGCGGGCGGTCAGCACGATGGGGCACGATCAGAGGATGGCGGCACGAGCACGACGCAGTCGGGCGCGCCGCCGACGGCGGCGCATCGCGCTGACCATCGTCTCGTCGCTGGCCGCTGTGATGCTGATCGCGGCGGTCACGCCGCTCGTGGTGCTGACCGTGTCGTGGATCGGCACCAACGAGCGCGGCGACGTCGACCTGAGCTCGTTCGACCCCGGTCGTCTCATCGATGACGGTGACTTCTACGACGGCGACGCGATGTCGGCCGATCAGATCCAGGACTTCTTCGACGACCACATCGGCACGTGCCTCAACGAGGCCTGCCTCTCGGTGCTCCACGCCACCCTGCCCCCGCGGGCCCCGGTCGTCTCGCCCGCGACCGGCGCCACGATCTGCCAGGGCTACGACGGGGGAGACCTCAGCGCCGCTCAGATCATCGATCGGCTGCAGCGGGCCTGCGGCATCTCGGCCAAGGTGCTCATCGTCACGCTCCAGAAAGAGCAGAGCCTCATCGACGGCGCGGCCGCGCACGCGCCGACGCCCGAGCGTCTCGCCGCGGCCATGGGCGCCCACTGTCCCGACACGTCGCCGTGCGATCCCGGGGCATCGGGGTTCGCGGCGCAGGTGGTGCAGGGCGCGACGGATCTCGTGTCGTACCGGGCCTCGAGATACATGAGGCAGCCGGGTGCGCACTGGATCGCGTATTCGCCCGACCCGGCGTGCGGGGGAGCCGAGATCACCATCCAGAACGACGCGACCGCCGCGCTCTACAACTACACGCCCTATCAGCCGAACTCTGCCGCGCTCTCGGCGGTCTGGGACCACGGCGATGCCTGTTCGAGCTACGGCAACCGCAACTTCGCGCTGTATTGGGCGCTCTGGTTCCGTTGACGCGGACCCGCCGAATCACAGTGTTGTGATTTCGTTATGCGCGGGCGATAATGACCGTGACAACCGAAAAACCGCCACCGCTCTCGCGCAGGTCGTAGGGGAAGACGTACCTGACGAAGGAGAGACCATGGCGACCACGTCTTCGCGCGGAGTGATCCTCATCCACTCGGCGCCACGCGCGTTGTGCCCCCACCTCGAGTGGGCGGTGGGACGCGCCCTCGGCCGTGCGGTCAACTTCGAATGGACCGATCAGCCGGTCCTCACCGGCAGCCGTCGCGCCGAGTTCTACTGGGAGGGCCCCGTCGGATCGGGCGCCGCTCTCGCGAGCGCCATCCGCGGCTGGGAGCACCTGCGCTTCGAGGTCAGCGAGGATCCCACGCCGCGCAGCGACGGCGGACGGTGGATGCACACGCCGGGTCTCGGCATCCATTACGCGCAGACTGATGCCGCGGGCAACGTCGTCATCGGCGAAGACCGGGTGCGCTACGCCATGGAGGTCGCCGCCGGCGACGCGTTCGAGCTGCAGCGCGAGCTCGACGTCGCCCTCGGCTCGGCCTGGGACGAAGAGCTGGAGCCGTTCCGCCACGCGGGCGACGATCAGCAGATCGTCTGGCTGCACAAGGTGGGCTGACCCTCAGACGTCGGGGAGCGGAGGCGCCATTACCGGAGGTCGGTGACCACCTCCCGGCACCGAGACCGCGTATCCCTCACCCGATGACAAAGCGAACGCCCCCGCCATCCCCGAAGCAGTCGGGGGATGCCGGGGGCGTTCGATCGTCGGTCAGACCGACGCGATCGCGACGACGGCGTTGTGGCCGCCGAAGCCGAACGAGTTGCTGATCGCCAGCTGGTCGCCCGCACCGAGCTCGACCGGCGAGCCCGACAGGGCGAAGGGGACCTCGGGGTCCTGCTCGGTGAGGTTGATCGTCGGCGGCGCCACGCGGTCGCGCAGCGCGAGCACCGTGAAGATGGCCTCGAGCGCGCCGGTCCCGCCCAGCAGGTGTCCGGTCGAGGCCTTGGTGGCAGAGACGGGGATCTCGTCGACGCGCGCGCCGAAGACCGCGCGCAGGGCCTGGTACTCGTTGGGGTCGCCGACGGGGGTCGACGTGGCGTGCGCGTTGATGTGGGTGACCTCGTCGACCGAGCGTCCGGCCGTCTCGAGCGCCATCCGCACGGCACGAGCGGCACCGCGGCCCTCGGGGTCGTTGGCGGTGATGTGGTACGAGTCGGCGGTGACGCCGCCGCCGACGATCTCGGCGTAGATCTTGGCACCACGGGCCTTGGCATGCTCCTCGGTCTCGAGGATGAGCACGCCGGCGCCCTCGCCCATGACGAAGCCGTCGCGATCGATGCTGCCCGGGCGCGACGCCGTCTCGGGGGAGTCGTTGCGCTTCGAGAGCGCCTGCATCGAGGCGAACGAGGCGATCGTGATCGGGTGGATCGCCGACTCGGTGCCGCCGGCGATCACGACGTCGGCCAGTCCGTCGCGGATGTGCTGCACGGCATTGACGATCGACTCGGTGCTCGAAGCGCAGGCCGACGCCACGGTGCGTGCGAACGCACGGGCGTGGAAGTGCAGCGAGAGGTTGCCGGCGGCCGCGTTGGGCATGAGCATCGGCACGGTCATGGGCATCACGCGACGCGGGCCCTTCTCGCGCAGCGTGTCCCAGGCGTCGAGCAGCGTCCACACCCCGCCGATCCCGGTGGCGAAGTCGACGCCGAGACGCTCGGGGTCGACTTCGGGGGCCCCCGCGTCTTCCCACGCCTCCTTGGCCGCGACCATCGCCAGCTGCGACGACGGGTCGAGGCGCTTGGCGACGGGACGCTCGAGCACGGTCTCGGGGCGTACGAGGGCCTCGGCGGCGAAGGTGACGGGCAGGTTGTACTGCTCGACCCACTCGTGCTCGAGGGAACGTGCACCGGAGGTGCCGGCGAGCAGGGCCGACCAGCTCTCGGCTGCCGTGCCGCCGATGGGCGATGTCGCGCCGATGCCGGTGACGACGATGCGGGATGTGCTCATGGGTGATGGGTCCTTGGTCCGACCGGTGAAGTCTGACCGGTGGGGGCCGCGGCCCCCACCGGGAGAGTCAAGACTGGTTCGACGAGATGTAGGTGACGGCGTCGCCGACGGTCTTGAGGTTCTTGACCTCGTCGTCGGGGATGGTGACGCCGAACTTCTCTTCGGCGTTGACGACGATCGTCATCATCGAGATCGAGTCGATGTCGAGGTCGTCGGTGAACGACTTCTCGAGGGCGACCTCGTCGGCCGAGATGCCGGTCTCGTCGGTGATCAGCTCGGCGAGACCTGCGAGAACCTCGTCGTTGGTGAATGCCATGATTTCTCCTGTTCTTGGGGTGGGCCCGACGGGCCCCGATCAGTCTAGGGTTCGACGCTCGCGCGTCAGGGAAGCACGACGACCTGCGCGCCGAACACCAGGCCCGCGCCGAAACCGATCTGCAGGGCGAGACCGCCGCTGAGCTCGGGGTGCTCTTCGAGCAGCCGGTGCGTGGCGAGCGGGATCGACGCCGCCGACGTGTTGCCGGTGGTCTCGATGTCGCGGCCGATCACGACGCTCTCGGGCAGACCGAGCTGTTTCGCGAACTCGTCGATGATGCGCATGTTGGCCTGGTGAGGCACGAACGCGGCGAGGTCGGACGGCTCGATGCCCGCGGCCTCGATCGCCTGGCGGGCGACCTTGACCATCTCCCACACGGCCCAGCGGAAGACCGTCGGCCCTTCCTGGCGCAGGGTCGGCCACGGCGCGCTGCCGTCGCGGAACTCGATCAGGGTGGCGTTCATGCCCACGGCATCCGCCTTCGACCCGTCGGATCCCCAGATCGTCGGCCCGATGCCGGGGGTCTCGCTCGGACCGACGACGACCGCGCCCGCGCCGTCGCCGAGCAGGAACGAGATGCTGCGGTCGGTCGGGTCGACGATGTCGCTGAGCTTCTCGGCTCCCACGACGACGACGTGCTTCGCCAGGCCGCCGCGCACGAGGGCGTCGGCCTGGGCCACGCCGTAGGCGAAGCCGGCGCACGCCGCGTTCACGTCGTAGGCGGCGGCGGGGTTGGCGCCGATGCGCTCGGCGACGATCGCCGAGGCCGACGGCGTCTGCTTCGGGTTGCTGATGGTCGCCACGATCACCGCGTCGATGTCCTCGGGCGCGACGCCCGACTTCTCGACGGCCTCGCGTGCGGCCGCGGACGCCAGGTCGATGGCATCCGTCTCTTTGTTCGCGCGGACGCGCGTGACGATGCCGGTGCGCTGCCGGATCCATTCGTCGCTCGAGTCGATCGGGCCGACGAGGTCGTCGTTCGGGACGAAGTTCTCGCCGCGCGCCGCGCCGTACGCATAGATGCGCGTGTGGGCCGGGCCCTGCAGCTGACGGAGGGTGGGGGTGCTCATGCGTGCTCGCCCTTCAGGAGTGCGACGGCCGCGTCGAGGTCGTCGGGGGTCTTGACTGCCACGGTGGGGGTGCCGCGCAGCGCGCGCTTCGCCAGCCCCGTCAGGGCTCCGGCGGGCGAGAGCTCGATGATGCCGGTCACCCCGTGCGCGGCGAACGACGCCATGCAGCGGTCCCACCGCACCGGGGAGGCCACCTGCGCGACCACCAGGTCGAGCGCGCGGCGACCGTCGTCGACGACCGAGCCGTCGGAGTTGGTCCAGAGCGTCGTCGTCGGGGCGGCGACCGCGACATCGGCGGCGGCGGCGCGGAGCGCGTCGACCGCCGGCTCCATGAACCCGGTGTGGAACGCGCCCGCCACCTGCAGGGCGATGACGCGCGCTCCGCGCGGAGCATCGGCGGCGAGCTCGGCGAGGGCCGACGATGCGCCCGCGGCGACGATCTGGCCGCCCCCGTTGTAGTTGGCCGGCGTGAGGCCCAGGGCGTCCAGGCGCTCGATCACGGCGTCTTCATTACCGCCGACGACCGCGCTCATGCCGGTCTCGACGGCGGCCGCCGCCTCGGCCATCGCGCGACCGCGGAGGCCCACCAGACGCAGCGCGTCGTCGTCCGACAGCACACCGGATGCCGCCAGCGCGGCGATCTCACCGACAGAGTGCCCCGCGACCCCGGCGACCCGCTCGTCGACGCGGGCGTTCAGCACTGACCACGAGAGCAGGCTCGCCGCAACGATGAGGGGCTGGGCGACGCTGGTGTCGCGGATCCGGTCGGCATCCCACTCCGTTCCCGCGGCGACGAGGTCGACGCCCGCCTGCTCGGAGTACGCTTCGAGGCGCTCACGGGCGCCGTCGAGCTCGAGCCAGGGGGAGAGGAACCCGGGGGTCTGCGACCCCTGTCCGGGGAAGACGGCGATGATCACTGATCCATCCTGTCAAGGATCCGCCGACGCGTTCTGGAGGTATCGGCACAAGAAAGCGGCGTGTCTTTGTGCGAGTCATTCATTCGGGCGTTACGGAGCCACGTGGCGTCGCACCGCCGGGCCACGGCGGCGCGTGGCATCCGTGCCGATCGAGCCGAGGATCAGGGCGGTCTGCAGAATGAGGGCCTCGCGGGGTCCGGTGGCGTCCCAGCCGATGACCTCGGACACGCGCTTGAGCCGATAGCGCACCGTGTTCGGGTGCACGTACAGCTCGCGCGCCGTCGCCTCGAGCGACCGGCCGTTGTCGAGGTAGCTCCAGAGCGTCGACACCAGGTCGGCGCTGTGATCGTGCAGAGGACGGTAGACGCGCTCGACCAGCGTGAGCTTCGCCACGGGGTCGCCCGCGAGCGCACGCTCCGGGAGCAGGTCGTCGGCCTCGACCGGCCGGGGCGCGTTGCGCCACGCCCGAGCGACGGCGAACCCCGCGAGGGCGGCACGCGCGCTCTGCCCGGCGTCGACGAGCGCCGTCACGGGCGGTCCGAGCACGAGGTGTCCGGGGCCGAAGCCGGGTTCGAGGCGCTTGGCGATCTCGGCGAACGGCAGCTCGGTCTGGTCGTCGATGCCCCGTCCGGGCAGGTCGGCCCGGCCGATCACCAGCACCAGCCGCGAGCCCTGCACGCCGATCAGCACGTCGACGCCCAGCTTGCGCGCGGTGCGCCGAACCTGATCGACGTCGAACTGCGGGGGAGTCGTGCCGACCAGCACCGCGACCTCGCCGTGTCCGTGCCAGCCCAGCGCCGCGATGCGGCTGGGCAGCTCGTCGTCGGCCTCTCCGGTGAGGATGGAGTCGACCACGAGCGCCTCGAGACGCGCGTCCCACAGACCCCGCGCCTCGGCCGCGCGAGCGTAGACGTCGGCCGCCGCGAACGCGACCTCGCGCGAGTACAGCAGCATGGCCTCGCGCACCGTCTTGCTGCGCCCGGCCACCCGCTCCTCCATCACCTCGACGGTGACGCGCACGAGCTGCAGCGTCTGCTGCAGGCTCACACTGCGCAGCAGCTCGCGCGGGGCGGCCGCGAAGATGTCCGACGCGATCGCCGGCGTCGAGGCGGGGTCTTCGACCCACTGGATGAACGAGGTGATCCCCGCCTGTGCCACCAACCCGACGGCCGATCGACGCCCCGGGGGCATCTCGGCGTACCAGGGCAGCGTCTCTTCGAGCCGCTGTATGGTCGCCGTCGCGAGATCGCCCGAGATGCGGCGCAGCCACGCCAGCGTCTCGGCCTTGTCGCTGACGGTGCGCTCGTCGCCGAGCGCACCGTCAGCGACCGATGCGTCGCTCACGCGATCAGGCCTCGCCACCCGCGTTGCCGCTCGTGCCGGCGTTCACGTCGTGCAGACGGTACTTCTCGATCGCCTGGCCGACGACGGCGCGATCGACCTTGCCCTCTTCGGCCAGCGCCTGCAGGGCGCGGACGGCGAGCGAGGGACCGTCGATCTTGAAGAAGCGACGGGCCGCGGCGCGGGTGTCCGAGAAGCCGAAGCCGTCGGCGCCGAGGGTCCAGTAGTTCTGCGGAACCCACTGGCGGATCTGGTCCTGCACGGCGTGCATCCAGTCGCTGACCGCGACGACGGGGCCTTCGGCCTCTTTGAGCTTGTCGGTGAGGTAGGCCACGCGGGGCTCTTCCTCGGGGTGCAGGAAGTTGTGCTCGTCGGCGGCGAGACCGTCGCGGCGCAGCTCGGTCCACGACGTGACCGACCACACGTCGGCGACGACGCCCCAGTCGTCCTTCAGCAGACGCTGGGCCTCGAACGCCCACGGCACACCGACGCCCGAAGCGAGCAGCTGGGTGCGGGGACCGTCGCCCTCGCCCGACGAGATGTGGTGGATGCCGCGGACGATGCCGTCGACGTCCACGTTCTCGGGCTCGGCCGGCTGCACGTACGGCTCGTTGTAGACCGTCATGTAGTACATGACGTTGGGGTCGGGGTGGTTGCCGCCGTACATGCGCTCGATGCCCGAGCGGACGATGTGCGAGATCTCGTACCCGTAGGCCGGGTCGTACGACACGGTCGCCGGGTTGGTGGATGCCAGCAGCTGCGAGTGCCCGTCGGCGTGCTGGAGGCCCTCACCGGTCAGCGTGGTGCGACCGGCCGTGGCGCCGATGATGAACCCGCGCGCCATCTGGTCGCCGGCGGCCCACTGGGCGTCGCCCGTGCGCTGGAAGCCGAACATCGAGTAGAAGACGTAGACCGGGATGAGCGGCTCGCCGTGCGTCGAGTAGGCGGTGCCGGCCGCGGTGAACGCCGCGAGAGCGCCTGCCTCGTTGATGCCGACGTGGATGATCTGCCCCTGCGGGCTCTCTTTGTACGCCAGCAGCAGCTCGCGGTCGACCGACGTGTAGTGCTGGCCCTTGGGGTTGTAGATCTTCGCCGTCGGGAAGTAGGCATCCATTCCGAAGGTGCGGGCCTCGTCGGGGATGATCGGCACGATGCGGTGGCCGAAGTCCTTCACGCGCAGAAGGTCTTTGAGCAGACGGACGAACGCCATGGTCGTGGCGATCTCTTGCGTGCCCGAGCCCTTCTTGGGCAGCTGGTACGCCGCATCGCCGGGAAGCTCGATACCCACGTGGGTCGTCCGGCGCTCGGGCAGGAAGCCGCCGAGCGAACGACGACGCTCGAGCATGTACTGGATCGTCTCGTCGTGCTCGCCGGGGGTGTAGTACGGCGGCTGGTAGGGGTTCTCTTCGAGCTGCGCGTCCGACACCGGGATGTCCATCGCGTCGCGGAACGCCTTGAGGTCGTCGAGGGTCATCTTCTTCATCTGGTGGGTCGCGTTGCGGCCCTCGAAGTGCGGACCCAGGCCGTAGCCCTTGATGGTCTTGGCGAGGATGACGGTCGGCTGGCCCTTGTGCTCCTTGGCCGCCTTGAAGGCCGCGTACACCTTGCGGTAGTCGTGGCCGCCGCGCTTGAGGCCCCAGATCTGCTCGTCGGTGTAGTCCTTGACGAGCTCGAGGGCGCGCGGGTCGCGGCCGAAGAAGTTCTCGCGCACGTAGGCGCCGTTCTCGGCCTTGTACGTCTGGTAGTCGCCGTCGGGGGTGCTGTTCATGAGGTTGAGCAGCGCGCCCTCGGTGTCGCGGGCGAGCAGGTCGTCCCACTCACGGCCCCAGACGACCTTGATGACGTTCCAGCCCGCGCCGCGGAAGAAGCTCTCGAGCTCCTGGATGATCTTGCCGTTGCCGCGGACGGGGCCGTCCAGGCGCTGCAGGTTGCAGTTGACGATGAACGTCAGGTTGTCGAGGCCCTCGTTGGCCGCGACCTGCAGCTGACCGCGGCTCTCGACCTCGTCCATCTCGCCGTCGCCGAGGTAGGCCCACACGTGAGAGTCGGAGACGTCCTTGATGCCGCGGTTGCCGAGGTACTTGTTCGACATCGCCTGGTAGATCGCGTTGATCGGGCCCAGACCCATCGACACGGTCGGGAACTGCCAGAACTCCGGCATGAGACGCGGGTGCGGGTACGAAGGGATGCCGTTCGGCGCCGCCGACTTCTCTTGACGGAAGCCGTCGAGCTGCGCCTCGGTCAGGCGCCCCTCGAGGAACGCACGGGCGTAGGTGCCCGGCGAGGCGTGACCCTGCACGAAGATCTGGTCGCCGCCCGACGGGTGGTCGAGGCCGCGGAAGAAGTGGTTGAAGCCGACCTCGTAGAGGGCGGCCGACGACGCGTACGTCGAGATGTGGCCGCCGACGCCGATGCCGGGGCGCTGCGCGCGGTGCACGGTGACCGCCGCGTTCCAGCGGATCCACTTGCGGTAGCGGCGCTCAAGCTCCTCATCGCCGGGGAACTCGGGCTCGTCGCTGCGCGCGATGGTGTTGATGTAATCGGTGGTCGGCACCATCGGCACGCCGAGGTGCAGATCCTTCGAGCCCTTGAGCAGGCTCAGCATGATCTCGCGACCGCGCTCGGCACCCTTGGCCTGAACGAGCTGTCGCAGGGATTCCTGCCACTCAGCGGTCTCTTCCGGGTCGCTGTCCTGCGGCCCCTGCGAATACGGATCCTGGTCGTGAACAGTCACGGAAGACCTTTCGTCGTCTGGCAGGTCATGCCAGAGAATCGCCATACGGGTGCGGCAACCCTTGTGTGCTGCGCACAATGCACCGCCGACCAGCCTAGCGAGTCGCGACGACATCGGCGCGCGCCGCCGCTCGGCGCCACGGCCCCGACATCCGGATGCCTCGACGTCGAGGCATCCACTCGCCCCATCGACCGCGGGTCTAGCCTGAGCGCGTGACCACCCCCGACGTCCGAGACTTCCGCACCCGCCCCGAGCACCGCTGGCCGGTGCTCATCGCCCTCGCGGTGGGCGTCGGCCTGTACGCGGTGCTGCCGAGTGAGGTGTCGGGCGCGCTGCGCTACGTGGTCGTCGGGGTCGGTGTGCTCTGCGCCGTGCCGATGATCGTGACGAACCCGGCACGGCTGAGCCGCGAGACCTGGGTCGGACGCGGCTTCGCGATCGGGTTCGTCGCCCTGCTGCTGGTCGCCAACCAGGTCACGCTCGTGCTGCTGGTGAAGCAGCTGCTCGACGGGCAGGGGAGCGGCGCGGTGACGTTGCTCGGCGCGGCACAGGTCTGGGCGATCAACGTGATCGGCTACGCGGTCGTCTACTGGGAGATGGATCGCGGCGGCCCCGTGGTGCGCCGTCGCGACCCGCGCGACGCCCTGCCCGCGGCCGACTTCCAGTTTCCCCAGGACTCCGACCGCGATGCGGTCAGCGAGGTCGCCCGGCGCTCGTCCGAGATCGAGGACTGGGCGCCCGGGTACGTCGACTACCTGTACTTCTCGGCATCCAACGCCATGGCGTTCAGCCCCACCGACGTGATGCCGATCTCGACGCGCGCCAAGCTCTTCATGCTGGCGCAGGCCGTCTCGGGCTTCATCCTGCTGGCGCTGGTCATCTCGCGCAGCGTCAACATCATCAGCTGAGGCGGGCACCGCTCTCTGAGCGCGCGTTTACGGGAGGCGGGCCCTGTTTGATCGCCGGGTGAGCGTCCTGCCACATGGTGGCAGACGACGGGTGCGGTGACGTCGAGGCGCCGAGCGAGTTCGCGAAGGGATCATCCGAGCAGGTGCGACTGCTCGGTGAGGTCGAGCGCGGTTTCGACGACTCGCTCCGGAGTGAGACCCACGTGAAATGGTGCTGCCTCGTTCGTCACGCGTTCCTCCCCTTGGCGACCTCTGATCTCGGCTATCGGCGGGCGTGAGGCGATTGTGGCAAGGCTTGCCTAACCGGTACGGTCCTCCAAAATTAGAACAGTGTTCGAATACTCTGCGATAATGAGTCTCAATAAGAGGCCCCCTCCCGAACGTGCAGGAGAACGAGATATGCAGACCCCGGTCACGCGCTCGACGTCGACACCGCTGCTCGCCGACGCGGGCGTCCTCTCGTCCGTGCGCGGGAGCCTCGCCGGCATCGTGCTCCTGAGCGTCGTCGGCGCGACCAGTAGCGTGGTGCCGTTCATCGCGATTGTCGAGCTCGCGAGGGCACTGATGCCGGCGATCACCGGCGCCCCCGTGGATGCAGGACGCGTCTGGCTGATCGTGGGGATCGCGAACGCCGCATTGATCGTGAGCGTCGGCACGGCATTCCTCTCCGGCGTCGTCGGCCACTTCGCCGATGCCGAGATGCAGCGCTCGCTGCGCCAGCGGATCATCCGCCACCTTCAGCGGCTCCCGTTGGGATGGTTCGACCGACGCAGTTCCGGCGCCGTGCGCAAGCTGGTCGAGAACGACGTGGTCGCCCTCCACCAGCTCGTCGCACACTCGATCCAGGACGTCTTGACGGCGATCACCGTGCCTGTGATCAGCCTCGTGTACCTCTTCGTCGTCGAGTGGCGGATGGCGCTGGCAGCGCTGGCCCCGCTCGTCGCGATCCTGCTGGTCTACCCGTTGATGATGCGGGGAGCGGGTGAGAAGTACCGTCAGTACGACGAGGCCACGCAGGCGCTGTCCGGCGCGACGGTCGAATTCGTGCAGGGCATCGCGGTGGTCAAACGCTTCGGGCAGGTCGGGCGCAGCCATCGCCGGTACCGCGACGCGACGCGGCAGTACGTGCGGTTCGTCGGCGAATGGACGCGAGAGACCGCCGTGGTGTTCACGATCGTGGAGCTGCTGGCCTCTCCCATCGTCGTCCTGGCCTGGATGCTCGCCGCCGGTGTCTGGCTGGTCGGGTATGCCGGTGTCGCCCCGGTCGACATCCTCCCCGGCATCCTCCTCGGCCTGGGCCTGACCGCTCCGCTGATGAAGCTCGGGGCGTCGGGGCAGCTCCTGCGCAACGCGACGAAGGCGCGGCAATCGCTCTCCGACTTCTTCGGGCTGGCTCCCGTATCCGCACCCGACCGGACCGAGACTCCGGAAGGCCACGGTGTCGCATTCGACGACGTGTCGTTCGGATACGACGACGCCCACCGGGTCCTCGATGACATCTCCCTCGCCTGCGCGCCGGGCACGGTCACCGCCCTGGTGGGAGCGTCCGGGTCGGGCAAGTCGACCCTTGCGAAACTGGTCCCGCGCTTCTACGACGTCGACGAGGGAGCCGTGCGCATCGGCGAGACCGACGTACGACGCATCGCGTCGAGCGAGCTGTACCGTCGGGTCGGCTTCGTGTTCCAGGACGTGCAGCTGCTGCGTGCGAGCCTGCGCGACAACATCCGGCTCACGCGCCCCGAGGCGACGGATGCCGAGGTCGAGGAGGCCGCCCGCGCCGCGCAGATCCACGACCGGATCCTGCGATTCGCGCGGGGGTACGACGCCGTCGTCGGAGAGGACGCGAACCTGTCCGGCGGCGAGGCGCAACGGGTCACCATCGCGCGCTCGCTGCTCGCGGACACGCCGATCCTCGTGCTCGACGAAGCCACGGCGTTCGCAGATCCCGACTCCGAGGCATCCATCCAGCGCGCTCTCAGCACGCTCGCCGCCTCACGCACGGTGCTCGTCATCGCCCACCGTCTGCACACGATCGTCGGAGCGGATCAGATCCTCGTGCTGGATCACGGTCGCATCATCGAGCGCGGCACCCACGACGAGCTGGTCGCCGCAGGCGGTCGCTTCGCCGCGATGTGGGCCGACTACCAGAAGAACCATGACCGCTCTCTGCCGGAAGGAGCCGGCGCATGATCCGCCGCCTGCTGCACTACAGCTCGCCCCGCGCGCGGCGTCTCGTGATCGCCGAACTGGCGTGCGTCGTGATCGCAGCCGTCCTCCAGGGGATCGCCTTCCTGCTGCTCGTCCCTCTGCTGAGGTCGCTGTTCATCGGAGAGGTCGACGCCGCGTCCGCCTGGCTGCTCGTCGTTCTCGCCGCCGCCGTCGGTTATGTGGTCGCCTCGTGGTTCGCGAGCCAGATCGGCATGAAGGCGTCGACGGCCGTGCTCGGCTCGCTCCTCGATCGCCTCGGCGACAGTGTCGTATCACTCCCGGTGTCGTGGTTCTCCACCGACCGGACCGGACTCGTCACGGGACTCGCCACGCAGGGAGCGATGTTCGTCTCGACCATGCCGTACGCGCTCGTGCGGCAGATCCTCGCCGGATTCGTCGCACCCGGAACCGTGCTGATCGGCATGTATGCCTTCGACTGGCGCCTCGCGCTCGCGATGACGGTCATGGTGCCCATCATCGCCCTCGGCTATCGCTGGCTCAGTCGTGGGATCGGCCGCAGCGACAAGGCGCACGCGATCGCCGTCGCCGAATCGTCGAACCGGGTCGTCGAGTTCGCGCGCGCTCAGCCGGCCCTGCGCACGGCCGGGGACGGATCCATCGCCGACCGGCTCGTCGGCGAGGCGCTCGATCGGCAGCATCGGGAATACCGCGGCCTGCTGATCACCGGCGGCTCGGCGATCGCGCTGTTCGCCGGACTCGTCCAGCTCTCGCTCACCGTCCTGCTCGTCGTCGGGGCGTTCCTCGCGATCGGCGGGACCGTCGACACCGCCACCCTCATCGCGCTGCTCGTGCTCGGCGTGCGCTTCAACGAACCGCTCGTGACCGCAGGCGACCTGGGCGGAGGTGTCGCCGTCGCGCGGACGACCATCGACCGCCTCGACGAGTTCGCCCGCACGGCCCGGCTTCCGGAGCCCGCGCAGCCCGCCGAGCCCGCCGGATTCGCTGTCGAGTTCCGTGACGTGACCTTCGGCTACGGGGGCGACCCCGTGCTGCGCGACCTGTCGTTCACTGCTCCTTCAGGCGCGATGACGGCAATCGTCGGTCCTTCGGGTTCGGGCAAGACCACCATCACGAAGCTCGTCGCGCGCTTCTACGATCCCGAACACGGAACGGTACTGATCGGCGGAGTGCCTGTGCCCGACCTCGGCACCGCGGTCGTGGAAGCGGCCGTGGCCCCCGTCTTCCAGGACGTCTATCTCTTCGACGACACCATTCTGAACAACGTCTGGATCGGCAACCCCGGCCTCAGCAGGGACGAGGTGATCGCGGCCGCCGCTCGCGCGCGCGTCGACGAGATCGTCGCCCGTCTGCCCGGCGGGTGGGACGCACGCGTCGGAGAAGGCGGATCGAACCTGTCCGGGGGAGAACGCCAGCGGGTGTCCATCGCTCGCGCCCTGCTCAAGGACGCCCCGATCGTGCTGCTCGACGAGGCCACATCGGCACTTGACATCGGCAACGAGATCGCGATCGGCGCCGCGATCAACGAGGTGCGCGCCGATCGCACGCTGCTCGTCGTGGCGCATCGGCTCCAGACCATCATGACCGCCGACCGCATCGTCATGCTCGACGGCGAAGGCGGCATCCGCGAGTCCGGAACGCACGCCGAGCTTCTCGCGCGCGGCGGGGCCTACGCCCGCTACTGGAGCGAGCGCGTGGATGCCGCCGGCTGGCAGCTCTCACCCACCGACTGATCCTTCCGCTCGAACTCCTTGCCCGAATCCGAGAGGAACCGTCGTGTCCGACATCGCCTCCGCGCCCGCAACCGCCTCATCCACCCCAGCATCGCCTGGATCACACGCTGTCAGAGACGCCGTGGCTCGATCGTTCTCAGTTCTTGGCGTGTCAACGCTCGTCTCACCGAAGAGACATCTGCGAGTCGTGCACAAGCGACGAAAACTAGAAACTGACCGATGCCAGCAACACCCTCGGATCTTCGGGGGTGTTCTGCTGTGGGCCCTACGCGACTCGAACGCGTGACATCCACGGTGTAAACGTGGCGCTCTACCAGCTGAGCTAAAGGCCCCGAGGGCCCCAGTCTATCGACGCGCCGAGCGCCGACGACACGGCGTCGCCGCGGGCGAGGATGCGGCTTCTCGGCGACGCCGGGCCGCGACGTGCGCCGAGTCCGTATGACCGCCACGCCCGGTGCGGGCGAGCGGCGCGGGGTGTCGGGGGCCCGGGGTAGCGTGGAACCCGTGAACGCCGACACCGCCGACCAGCGCAAGCTGCTCGATCTCGCCGACCTCGATGCCCGCATGCGCCATGACGAGCACCTCAAGGGCAACCCCCCGCAGGCGGCACGGGTGCGCGAGCTGATCGCCCAGCGGTCGTCGTTGTCGCAAGAGCTGTCGGTGCGTGCGGGAGCGCGCGACGATCTGCGCGCCGAGTTGGCCCGGGTCGAGTCCGACGTCGCCGTCGTCGACGCGCGCATCGCGCGCGACACCGAGCGTCTCGCCGCGTCGACCAACCCGAAGCAGGCACAGGGCTTCGAGAACGAGCTCACGTCGCTCGCGCGGCGCAAGAGCGACCTCGAAGACGCCGAGATCGCGCTGATGGAACGTCTCGAGGCCGCCGACGCCGCCGTCGCCGAGCAAGAGACACTCATCGCCGACACGAACGCCCAGGGCGCCGAGCTGTCGGCCGAGGCCAAGCGGGTCGTCGCCGAGGCGACCGCCCGCCTCGAGGCCGCCCAGCGGGATCGCGCGGCCGTGGCCGCGTCGGTGCCCCCCGAGCTGCTGGCGCTGTACGAACGGCTCTCCGCACGAGGAAACGGCGCCGGCCTGCTGCGGGCGGGCGCGTGCGAGGCGTGCCGCATGGTGCTGCCGCCGAGCGACCTCGCGGCCGTCCGGCGGGCGCAGACCGACGAGGTGGTGTTCTGCCCCGAGTGCGGGGCGATCCTCGTGCGCGTCGAAGAATGGCGGTGACGCCCCCTGCCGGGTGACGTCGTCGTCGTCGGGCGCACCGGCAACGGCGACATCGCCCTCGTCGACGTGGACGCCACCGGCACCGCGCTCGACACGACACACGTCGCCGCAGACGGGCTGACGTCGGTCATCGCCGCACGCGCGGCCGACGACGACGTCCGTTGGGTGTGGAGCGACACCCCGACCTGGTACGGGCCCCTGCTCGCCGCCGGTGTGCGCGTCGCCCGCGCCTGGGACCTCCGCCTCGTCCACGCGATCCTCCGCGACGCGTCGTGGGTGACCGACGACCACGGGCTGCGATCCGCACGGGCGTGGGACGCGGCCCCGTCGGCGGCGCGCGGCGGCGACACGCTCTTCGACGTGGGCGACCTGGCATCCGGCACCCCCGACGACATCGACGCGGCTCTCGACGAGCACCGCCGCCAGCGTGCGGCCATCGCAGCCTCGGCGGCGCCCGGCGCGCTGCGGCTGCTCGCCTCGGCCGAGTCGGCGGGCGCGCTCGTCGCGGCCGAGCTGCAGAGCGCCGGCCTGCCCTGGAGCGCCGACGCGCACGAGCGACTGCTCGACGATGTGCTCGGCGGACGCCGCGGCGGCGGGCTGCCCGCGCGGATCGAGGCGATGGCCGCTCGTGTGCGCGCCGAGCTCGAAGACCCGGCCGCGTCACTCGACTCGCAGCCCCGGCTGCTGCGGTCGCTGCACCGCGTCGGTGTCATGACGCAGTCGACGAGCAGATGGGAGCTGGCCGAGCACGACCATCCCGCAGTCGCGCCGCTGCTGGCATACAAGAAGCTCATGCGCCTCTACACGGCCAACGGCTGGTCATGGCTCGCCGAATGGGTGCACGACGGACGCTTCCGCCCCGTGTATGTGCCGGCGGGCGTGGTCACCGGACGATGGGCCTCGTCGGGCGGGGGAGCACTGCAGATCCCCCGCCAGCTGCGCACCGCCGTACGCGCCGACCCCGGGTGGACGCTCGTGACCGCCGACGTCGCCCAGCTCGAACCGCGCGTGCTCGCGGCCATGTCGCGCGACACGGCGTTGGCAGAGGCGGCATCCGGACGCGACCTGTACGCCGGCGTCGTCGAGACCGGCGCCGTCGGCACGCGCGCCGAGGCGAAGATCGCGATGCTCGGCGCCATGTACGGGGCGACCACCGGCGAGAGCGGCCGTCTGCTGCCGCGCCTGCGGCGCACGTTCCCGCGCGCCATGGCCCTCGTCGACGAGGCGGCGCGCACCGGCGAAGAGGGCGGCACGGTGCACACCTGGCTCGGCCGCACGTCTCCGGGGGCCGGCGACGCCTGGCGGGCGCTGCAGTCGCGAGCGAGCGACGCCGACGCCTCGGGGGTCGACGAGACCCGCGCGCGGCGATCGGCCCGCGACCGGGGGCGCTTCACCCGCAACTTCGTGGTGCAGGGAACGGCTGCCGAGTGGGCCGTGGCCTGGCTCGCCGACCTGCGCAACCGGCTCTCGGCGCTGCCGATGGTGGATGCCGCCGACGCGGCGCCCCGATCGGGTCCGGCGTTCGCCCGCTCGCCGCACCTGGCGTTCTTCCTGCACGACGAGATCATCGTGCACACGCCTCTCGCGCATGCCGAGGCCGTCGCCCACGCGGTACGGCAGTCGGCCGAGGCGGCCGGGCGCCTGCTGTTCGGCGGCTTCCCGATCGACTTCCCCCTCGACCTCAAGATCGGCGAGACGGCCGAGAAGGGCTGAGGCCGGGCGGCGCGACCCCGACGACCGCGGCGCGCGGGCGCAGCGGCATCCGGTGAACGGCCCCGGTAGACTCGACGGTGCGAATGGGTCGGCTGGACGGTCGCGTCACGGGTTCGCCCGTGCCGAGGAACGTCCGGGCTCCACAGGGCAGGACGGTGGGTAACACCCACCCGGAGCAATCCGCGAGACAGTGCCACAGAGAGCAGACCGCCTCGACCCCTCGGGGTACGGGGTAAGGGTGAAAGGGTGGTGTAAGAGACCACCGGGGCCGTGGTGACACGGCCCGCACGGTAAACCTCGTCCGGAGCAAGGCCAGACAGGGGATGCAGACGCGGCTCGCCGAGTCCCCGGGTAGGCCGCTGGAGCGGCGCGGCAACGTGTCGCCGAGAGAGATGACCGTTCACGGGGTTTCGACCCCCGGACAGAACCCGGCGTACAGGCCGGCCCATTCGCCCTGGCCCGCCGCGTCACGGCCGGGCCTGCCCCGGCCCGCGGCGTCACCGCCGCAGGCCGAGACCGCTCACTTCACCGCGGGAAGCGCCTCGGGCACCGGCACCGCGAGCGAGGCCGCGCCGATGATCCCCGCGTTGTTGCGGTGCTTCGCGGGGACGATCTGCGCCCGCAGCTTCAGCATCGGCAAGAACTCGTCGGCGTGCTTCGAGACGCCGCCGCCGACCACGATCAGGTCGGGGCTGAACAGGAACTCGACGTAGTCGTAGTACCACTGCAGACGCTTCGCCCACTTCTCCCACGACAGCTCGTCGCGCTCCATCGCCGAGTAGGCGGCGTAGTGCTCGGCATCCTTCTTGTGTCCGGCGCGCTGCAGGTGCCCCAGCTCGCTGTTGGGCACGAGCACGCCGTCGTAGATCATCGCCGAGCCGATCCCCGTGCCGAGCGTGGTGAGGATCACCAGGCCGTTCACGCCCTTCGCGGCCCCGTAGCGCACCTCCGCGATGCCCGCCACATCGGCGTCGTTCGCGAAGTGGATGCCACGCGACAGGCCGTCCTCGAAGAACTTCTCGGCCTCGAAGCCCACCCACGACGACGAGACGTTGGCGGCCGACAGCGTCTTGCCGTTCTTCACGATCGCGGGGAACGCGACGCCCAGGGGCAGGTCGCCGGGCGCCTCGAGCTTCTGCAGCACTTCTTTCACCGTCTCGAGGACGTCGGCCGGCTCGGCCCCCGCGGGCGTGCTCATCTTCACGCGATCGCTGACGAGCTCGCCGGCCTCCAGGTCGACGATGCCGGCCTTGATGCCGGTTCCACCGATGTCTACTCCGACCGCCCGGGACGCATTCGTTGCCATGCCCACCAGCCTATCCAGCCCGACTGCATGGATCAGTAGGATCGTCGGAGGGCGCGGTGCATATCCCACCGCCGCCGCGTGACCCACCCCGAGGAGCGATCGTGAGCGACGACACCGAGAAGTACTGGTACAACCTGGAGACCGGTGAGGTCGAGAAGGGGTTCGTCTCGCCGGCGATCGACCGTGCCGGCCCGTTCGACACGGCCGAAGAGGCCGCCCGGGCCCCGCAGATCCTGCGCGAACGGGCGAAGCAGTGGGACGACGACGACGCCCGCGATGCGAGCTGGGGCGCCGACGGCGCCGCTCACTGACGGCACGCGCGACAGAAGACGAGGGATGACGATGGACAAGCAGCGCGATTTCGTTCTGAGGACGATCGAGGAACGCGGGGTCAAGTTCGTGCGGCTGTGGTTCACCGACGTGGTGGGCACGCTGAAGTCGGTCGCGATCGCGCCCGCCGAGGTCGAGGGCGCCTTCTCCGAGGGCCTCGGCTTCGACGGCTCGGCGATCGAGGGACTGACCCGGTCGTACGAGTCCGACCTGTTGGCACACCCCGACCCGACCACGTTCCAGATCCTGCCGTGGCGCGGCGAGATCGACCCCACCGCGCGCATGTTCTGCGATATCACGACGCCCGACGGGCAGCCCGCGGTCGCCGACCCGCGCCACGTGCTCAAGCGCACCCTCGCGAAGGCCGCCGACGCCGGGTTCACGTTCTACACGCACCCCGAGATCGAGTTCTACCTGCTGAAGTCGTCGCAGCTGGGCCCCGACGGGCGCCCCCAGCCGGTCGACTCGGCCGGGTACTTCGACAACGTGCCCGGCGGCACGGCGCACGACTTCCGCCGCCGCTCGGTGCGGATGCTCGAAGACCTCGGCATCTCGGTCGAGTTCAGCCACCACGAGGGCGGTCCCGGCCAGAACGAGATCGACCTGCGCTACGCCGACGCGCTCACCACGGCCGACAACATCATGACCTTCCGCACGGTCGTGAAAGAGGTGGCGATCGAGCAGGGCGTGTACGCGACGTTCATGCCCAAGCCCCTCAGCGGTCAGCCGGGCAGCGGCATGCACACGCACATGTCGCTCTTCGAGGGCGACATGAACGCCTTCTACGAAGAGGGCGGCCAGTACCAGCTGTCGAAGGTCGGACGCCACTTCATCGCGGGCCTGCTGCGCCACGCGAACGAGATCTCGGCGGTCACCAACCAGTTCGTCAACTCGTACAAGCGCCTGTGGGGCGGCGACGAGGCCCCCAGCTTCATCTGCTGGGGTCACAACAACCGCTCCGCCCTCGTGCGCGTGCCGCTGTACAAACCCAACAAGGGCCAGTCCACGCGCGTGGAGTACCGCGCCCTCGACTCCGCGGCGAACCCCTACCTGTCGTACGCGCTCATGCTGGCGGCCGGCCTCAAGGGCATCGAAGAAGAGTACGAGCTGCCCGCCGAGGCCGAAGACAACGTGTGGTCGCTCAGCGACTCCGAGCGCCGTGCCCTCGGCTACGCGCCGCTGCCCGCGAGCCTCGACCACGCGCTCGAGTACCTCGAGGAGTCCGAGCTGGTCGCCGAGACCCTGGGCGAGCAGGTGTTCAAGTACGTGCTGCTCAACAAGCGTCGCGAGTGGCAGCAGTACCGCGCACAGGTGACGCCGTTCGAGCTGTCGAGCAACCTCGAGGCGCTCTGACCCTTCACCTCGACGGGGAGGACCGATGACCTCGGGCGATCGATCGACGGCGCTCACCGCCCTGGCCCGCACGGGTTTCGCGCGCCTGTCGTCCGCCGACGCCATGCTCCACGAGCTCGAGCAGGTTGTCGGCACGCCGCGCGCGGATGCCATGGCCCTCGCGCAGCGCGTGGCCGACCCCGATCACGCGCTGGCGTCGATCCTGCAGGTCGCGCGCCGTGACGGCGACGCGGTGCGCGCCGCCGCGCAAGACGCCGGGGCCTGGCGTGCGCTGTGGGATCTCGCCGGCGCGTCGGACGGGTTCGCCGAGTTCTTCCTGCGCCACCCCGACGAGCTCGCCCATCTGACCGGCGTCGGGCTGTCGCTGCCCGACGAGCTCACCATGCGCGCCGAGCTGCTGGCATCCGTCGGCGACGTCGACGGGTTCGCGAGCGACGCCTCGGACGCGGCCTGGGTCGCCCTGCGGGTGCGTTACCGCCGGCTGCTCGCCCGGATCGCCGCCTTCGACCTCGGGCAAGACGATCCGGCGTCGGTCGTCGACGTCGTCGCCGCGGCCCTCGCCGACCTCGCCGGCGCGGCGCTCGAAGCATCGTTGAGCGTCGCACGCGCCCGCGTGGCGGGCATCGGACCGGGGGCCTTCCCGCGTGCCCAGGTCGAGGCGGCGCGTCTCGCGATCATCGCGATGGGCAAGACCGGCGCCCGCGAGCTCAACTACGTCAGCGACGTCGACGTGATCTTCGTCGGGGGCACCGCGAACGACGACGTGGTGTCGGAGGCGCGCGCCCTCGACATCGGCACGCGTCTGGCGATGGAGACGATGCGGGGGATCTCGGGCCCCGAGATCGAGCCGCCCCTGTGGGAGGTCGATCCCAACCTGCGGCCCGAGGGCAAGCAGGGCGCGCTCGTGCGCAGTCTCGCGTCGCACCGGCAGTACTACGACCGGTGGGCGAAGAGCTGGGAGTTCCAGGCCCTGCTGAAGGCGCGCGCGATCGCGGGCGACGCGACCCTCGGGGCCGAGTACGTCGCCGCCGTGCAGCCGCTCGTGTGGCACAGCGCGGCGCGCGAGAACTTCGTCGAGGGCGTGCAGCGCATGCGCGAACGGGTCACCGATCACATCCCGGCCGCCGAGGTCAACCGGCAGGTGAAGCTCGGGCCGGGCGGCATCCGCGACGTCGAGTTCACCGTGCAGCTGCTGCAGCTCGTGCACGGTCTGAGCGACGACCGCATCCGCCAGCGCGGCACGCTCGAGGCCCTCGACGCCCTCGTCGCCGAGGGCTACATCGGACGCTCCGACGCCGAGGCGTTCGGCCGCGACTACCGCCTGCTGCGTCTGATCGAGCACCGCCTGCAGCTCAAGGGCCTGCGGCGCACGGCGCTGCTTCCCGAGAAGGACGACGACCTGCGGGTGCTGGCCCGGGCGACACGGCTGTCCGACAGCGCCGCGGGCGTGCAGGCGGCGTGGGAGTCGATCAAACGCGAGGTGCGCGACATCCATGTGCGCCTGTTCTACCGTCCGCTGCTCTCGGCCGTCGCGGCTCTTCCCGAGGGCGAGCGGTCGCTGTCGACCGCGCAGGCCCGCGACCGTCTCGCCGCGATCGGGTTCCGCGACCCGGCGGGCGCGCTCCGTCACATCGGGGCCCTGACGAGCGGTCTGAGCCGCAAGGCGACGATCCAACGGCATCTCATGCCCGTGATGATCCGCTGGTTCGCCGACGGCGTCGATCCCGACTACGGTCTGCTGGTCTTCCGCCGCATCAGCGAGAGACTCGGCAACACCCCGTGGTTCTTGCGGATGCTGCGCGACTCCGCGGGAGCCGCCGAAAGCCTCACCCGGGTGCTCTCGGGCTCGCGCTACATCGGCGAGCTCATGGAGTGGATCCCCGAGTCGGTGGCCTGGCTCGACGACGACGCGCTGCTGCGCCCTCGTTCGGGCACGGCGCTCCAAGACGAGGCGCGCGCGATCCAGACGCGCTGGGAGAGCATCGACGACGCCATGCGCTCGGTCCGCGCGCTGCGCCGCCGCGAGATGCTGCGGGTCGCGATGGCGGCGGTGCTCGAGGTCGTGTCGCTCGAAGAGCTGTCCGACGCCCTGACGACGATCACCGAGGTCACCATCCAGGCGACGCTCCGCGCCGTCCGCCGCGTCGTGGTGCCGCCCGAAGACGAGGCGCTGGACTTCTCGGTCATCGCGATGGGACGCTTCGGCGGACGTGAGATCGGGTTCGGGTCGGATGCCGACGTGATGTACGTCTACCGCGCCAACGGCATCGATCCGCAACGGGCCAACGCGCTGGCCCTGAAGATCGTCGCCGGCCTGCGCGAGCACTCCGAGGACCATCGTCTCCCGCTCGACCTCGACGCCGAGCTGCGTCCCGAGGGCCGCAGCGGGCCCCTCGCCCGCTCCCTCGAGGCGTACGCCGAGTACTACCGCCGCTGGTCGCTGTCGTGGGAGGCCCAGGCGCTGCTGCGGGCCCGCGGCGTCGCCGGGAGCGTCAAGCTCATCCGCGCGTTCATCGAGCTCGCCGACGAGGTACGCTACCCGGCCGTGGCCGATCCGAACGGGCTGCGCGAGATCCGTCGCATCAAGGCCCGCGTCGAGAACGAGCGCCTGCCGCAGGGGGCCGACCCCGCCCGGCACCTCAAGCTCGGCCCGGGGTCGCTGAGCGACGTCGAATGGCTCGTGCAGATCCTGCAGCTGCCGCACGCCCACGACGTCCCGGGCCTGCGCACGACCTCGACGCTGGGCGCGCTCAGCGCGGCGGCAGAGGCCGGCCTGGTGCCCCGCGACGCGGCCGATCGGCTCGCCGCGGCCTGGCACCTGGCCAGCCGTCTGCGGTCGGCGAACACACTGCTCTCGGGGCAGACGAGCGACGTGCTGCCCGCCGATCGGACACGTCTCGACGGGATCGGACGCATCCTCGAATACCCCCCGCGCGCGGCGACCCACGTCGAAGAGGACTACTTCGCCGCGACCCGCCGCGCACGTCGCGTGTTCGAGAAGCTGTTCTACGGCTGAGACGCGGTCAACCGCCCATCAACCGCTCTCGCACCTCGCGCCGCAGCACCTTGCCGATCAACGATCGCGGCAGGTCGTCGACGACCACCACCCGACGCGGCACCTTGTAGTCGGCGAGCCGAGCCTTGCAGTACTCGCGCACCGCCTCGGTGTCGAGCGCGGCGCCGCGACGCACCACGATCGCGGCGGCCACGTCTTCACCGCCCCGCGACTTCGGCAGGGCGACGACCGCCGCGCCCTCGATGTCGGGGTGCGAGACGAGCACGTCCTCCACCTCGGTCGGCGACACGTTGAATCCGCCGGTGATGATGATCTCTTTCAGCCGGTCGACGATGGTGACGAACCCGTCGGGCGACACCGAGGCGATGTCGCCGGTGCGCAGCCACCCGCCGTCGAGCAGCGCGGCGGCGGTGTCGCCGGGGCGATCCCAGTAGCCTTCGAACACCTGCGGGCCGCGGATCAGCAGCTCGCCGGCTTCGCCGAGCGGCAGATCGGTCTCGGGGTCGTCGGGGTCGACGATGCGGATGTCGGTGCTCGGGAACGGCACGCCCACGGTGCCCGGCCGCCGCGACGGGCCGATGGGGTTGCCGAGGGCGACGGGAGACGTCTCGGTCATGCCGTATCCCTCGACGAGCAGACCGCCCGTCGCCGCCTCCCACCGGTCGACGACGGCGACGGGCAGGCTCATGGCGCCCGAGATGGCGAAACGGACGGTCGACAGGTCGACGGTGCCGCGCGATGCCGCGCGCGCGAGCTGGTCGTAGATCGGCGGGACGGCCGGAAGGAACGTGGGCGGGCTCTTCTTCACCGCGGATGCCACCAGCTCGACGTCGTACTTGGGGAACAGCACGAGCTTCGCACCGATGCTCATCGCGAACGTGAGGCACAGCGTGAGCCCGTAGGCGTGGAACAGGGGGAGCACCCCGTAGAAGGTCTCTTCTCCGTCGTGCAGCCCCGGCACCCATGCCCGACCCTGCATCGCATTGGCGCGCAGGTTCGCGTGCGTGAGGATCGCCCCCTTCGGGTGGCCCGTCGTGCCGCTCGTATACTGCAGCAGCGCGATGTCGTCGAGCAGGGGGCCGTCGTGCCTGCGCGACAGCCGCCCGTGGGCCAGCAGCTTCTCCCACGGCCGTAGACCCTTCGCGCGCGGCGTGGCGGTGAGCTGGGTACGGGCTTCGCGCGCTTTGCGCACCGGCAGCTTCAGGGCGAGGCGTGCCCCGAGCGGCATCGCGGCGGTCAGGTCGACGGTGACGATGTGCTCGAGCGCCAGGTCGGACGGGAACTCGGCGACGACGTCGGCGACCTTGTCCCAGACCACCGCGATCCGGGCGCCGTGGTCTTCGAACTGGTGGCGCAGCTCGCGCGGCGTGTACACCGGGTTGTGCTCGATGACGATGGCGCCCAGCCGCAGCGCCGCATAGAACGCGACGACGTGCTGCGGGCAGTTCGGCAGCACGAGCGCGACCCGGTCGCCCGCGCGCACCCCGAGCCGCCGCAGGCCCTCGGCGGCCTGATCGACGAGACGGCCCAGCTCACGGTAGGTCAGGGTCGCCCCGAAGAACTCGAGGGCCGGCCGATGCCCGTGCCGTGCGACGCTCTCGGCGAGCATCTCGGGCAGCGTCTGCGAGGGCTCGTCGATCTCGTGCGGCACGCCGTCGGCGTACGAGCTCAGCCATGGGCGCGATGCGTAGGGGGAGTCCGTCATGCTCCCATCCTTTCCCGAACCCCCGACGCGGAGCGACCGCGCCGCCTGTGTGCTCGCCGGGAACGCCCGCGACGGCGCCGTGCCCGGGGCGTGGCGTGACGGGCCGAGAGCATGGGCGCGCAGCCCGGCCCGCCGGCTGGTCGCTCACAGCGCCCGCAGGTACCTCCGCGTCATCCACGCCTGGATGCCACGCCCCACCGGGGCACCGAGACGGGTGAACCAGCGGCCCGGGGCCGAGAACGCGACGATGCGGAACACCACATCGCCGTTCGGCACGAGCTCGAGCTCGAAGCGCTCCTCACCGCGCTCGGGGTGCCCCGGCAGCGTGCCGTACGCGAATCCGCAGCGGTCTGGCATCCGTTCCGCCCAGACGACCAGACAGGGGATGCGGAACGCGAAGGGTCCGAGGCCCAGCCGCATGACGACGCGCGTGCCCGTACGGAACGGGGTGTCGCTCGACGTGACCCTCGCGCCGGCACGACGCTGCGCGTCGCCGCGCATCAACGCGTCGGCGACGCGCTCGTACACGTCGCGTCCGTGCCCCATCGTGCGCTCGACACGCACGTGGTGATAGCCGGGGGAAGGTCGCCGGCGGTCGCGCCGACTTCGGCGTAGGTCAGGCCCTGCATCGCTCTTCTCGGGCCGACCGGCGCCGCAGAGCCGGCCGGCCGACGCTCGTCAGGCCTGCGCCTGAGGCGGGTCGATGGGCTCGACGAGCACCGCGGTGCCGTACGCGCAGAACTCGGTGAAGTTGCCGATCGAGCCCGAGTCGAATCGCATCGCGACGACGGCATTGGCACCGCGCTGCTGCGCCTCGGCCCACATGCGCTGCATGACCTCCCAGCGCGACTCGTAGATCACCTTGGTGTACTCGGGCATCTCGCCCCCCGCGAGGGCGCGGAAGCCGGCGGTGAAGTTCTGGCCGAAGTTCGCCGAGCGGACGGTGAGGCCCATGACCTCTCCGAACACCTGCGTGATCCGGTATCCCGGGACGTCGTTGGTGGTGACTGCGAACATGCTGACCTCGTCTCTGTCGTGCGCCTCGATCCCGGGCGCGTGAGCACTTCCGAGCCGATCCTATGGGCGTCGGCTATGCGGAGGGAATGACGAGAAGAGCCCGCCAGCCGAGGCTGACGGGCTCTTCTTCGCGCGGGATCAGACCCCGAAGTACAGCTCGTACTCGAAGGGGTGGGGGCGCTGGGCGATCGGCTGGATCTCGTTCTCGATCTTGTACTCGATCCAGGTCTCGATGAGCTCCTCGGTGAAGACGCCGCCGGCGAGCAGGAACTCGTGGTCGGCACGCAGGGCCTCGAGCGAGTCGAGGAGCGAGTTCGGAACCTGCGGGATGTTCTTCGCCTCTTCGGCGGGCAGCTCGTAGAGGTCCTTGTCGACCGGCTCGTGCGGCTCGATGCGGTTCTTGATGCCGTCGATGCCGGCCATCAGCTGCGCCGCGAAGGCGAGGTACGGGTTGCCCGAGGCATCCGGAGCACGGAACTCGATGCGCTTGGCCTTCGGGTTCGAGCCGGTGATCGGGATGCGGATGGCCGCGGAGCGGTTACCGGCCGAGTACACCAGGTTGACCGGCGCCTCGAAACCCTTCACCAGACGGTGGTAGCTGTTGAGGGTCGGGTTGGTGAAGGCGAGCACGGCGGGGGCGTGGGCCAGGATGCCGCCGATGTACCAGCGCGCGATGTCGGACAGGCCGGCGTAACCGGTCTCGTCGTAGAACAGCGGCTTGCCGTCGTTCCACAGCGACTGGTGCGTGTGCATGCCCGAGCCGTTGTCGCCGAAGAGCGGCTTGGGCATGAAGGTCGCGACCTTGCCCCACTCGTTGGCGGTGTTCTTGACGATGTATTTGAACTTCAGGATGTCGTCGGCCGCGTGCACCATGGTGTCGAAGCGGTAGTTGATCTCGGCCTGACCGCCGGTGCCCACCTCATGGTGCGCGCGCTCGAGGATGAGGCCCGCGTCGATCAGCTTGAGGCTGATGTCGTCGCGCAGGTCGGCCTGCTTGTCGACGGGCGAGACGGGGAAGTAGCCGCCCTTGTAGGGGGTCTTGTTGGCGAGGTTTCCGCCTTCTTCTTCACGGCCCGTGTTCCACGCGCCCTCTTCGGAGTCGACTGAGTAGAAGCTCGAGTTCTGCTTCACCTCGTAGCGGACGTCGTCGAAGATGTAGAACTCGGCCTCGGGGGCGAAGAACGCCGTGTCGGCGATGCCGGTCGAGGCGAGGTACTTCTCCGCCTTCTTGGCGACCTGGCGGGGGTCCTTCGAGTAGATCTCGCCGTTGCGCGGGTTGTAGATGTCGAAGACCATGATGAGCGTCTTCGCCTCGCGGAACGGGTCGAGGTACGCCGTCGTCACGTCGGGGATGAGCTGCATGTCCGACTCGTGGATGTTCGCGAACCCGCGGATCGACGAGCCATCGAACAGCTGTCCGACGGTGAAGAACTCCTCGTCGACGGTCGAGGCGGGGATGTTGAAGTGCTGCTGCACACCAGGAAGGTCCGTGAAACGGATGTCGAGGAACTTGACGTCCTCGTCCTGGATGAACTTCAGCACCTCGGACGAATCTTTGAACATGAAGACTCCAGAGGTAGAACATTCGGGATCGACCGGACTCGGCCAGCCTCCTCGACACTACCCAGAACCGGTGTCTCAGCGATAACTCCCATGTTTCCGGCGTGTTACACGCCCACGTCTACGCTGGACCCGTGAGCGCTCCCGTCGAGAACGAATGGCCCGGTCAACGCCTCGGGCTCCCGCGTGAGGGGCGAGGCTCGATCGCCCGGCCCGGCCGCCGGATCGCGGCGTTGGCCATCGACGTCGCGTGCGCGGGGCTCATCGGCTTCGCGTTCTTCTCCTCGCCCGATCCGGTGACGGGCGTGCCGTTCGCGAACCCGTGGGCGACGAACCTCATCTTCTTCGTGGTGCAGATCGGATTCATCCCGCTGATCGGCGGGAGTCCCGGGCACCGACTGCTGGGGATGCGCGTGTCGATGGCATCCGGGGGATGGGTGGGGGTGTGGCGCCCGATCGTGCGCACGGTGCTGCTCGGGCTGATCATTCCCGCCGTCGTGTGGGACGCCGATCAGCGCGGTCTGCACGACAAGGCGGTCGGCACGGTGCTCGTCCGGGGCTGAGAGACGACGACGGCCCCCGCCACGAGACGGGGGCCGCGAAGATCTCGGATCAGCGCGGACGCGGCGCGCGCATCTTGGCGGGGTCGACGCCCTTCGGGATCGGCAGCGACGACAGCCCCTGCGACACCGACGACACCCGCTTGATGACGGCGGCCATGGTGGCGCGATCGATCTTCTTGGGCAGCGCCTTGATGGTGGAGGCCAGGTCTTTGATCTCGACCTCGTCTTCGCCGTGCCCGACGTAGAGCACCGTCACCGGCACGCCGGCGGCCACGCGCAGCACGCGCGCGCGCTCCTCGCCGACCAGGCGCGACAGACGGCTCTTCGAGCCCTCGCCGATCAAGACCACGCCGCCACGGCCGATGGCCCGGTAGACGGCCTCCTGCGAACGGGGGTTCACACCGATCGGCGTCTCGGAGGCCTGCCAGTTGCGTCCGAGCGACGACGACAGGATGTGGCCGGTCGCTCCCGGCATCCCGTCGATCTTCTTGTACATCGCGCGCGTCGACAGACGCGTCATCGTGATCATGGATGCCAGGACGCCGGCGAGCAGTCCCGTGACGCCCCACAGGATGACGCTCCAGACGGCGAGGGGCGGGATCAGGAAGCCCACCAGCACGCCCAGACCGATGCCGACGACGAGGATGCCCGCGATCAGGAAGGGCAGCCAGCGGTACTCCTTCTGCGTGAAGGTGTAGAGCGTGCGGAGCTGCGAGAAGAATCCCGGACGCTTCTCGGGCGTAGTGGTGCGAGCGGCCATGACGACGATTCTATCTTTGCGCTGAGCGTCGCCTGCTCTCCCCAGCGAGGTCGTCTGGTCCGTCGTCCACCGATCGCACCGTCCGGTGATCGGATCGGCCGCGACGGGCGCGACCATCGGAGCATGACATCGCCCCACGCCGCCTCGACCGCTCCGGCCGTCGACACGTCCCTGGACGGATCGACACCGGCCGAGCCCCTGCACCACTACCTCGAGCGCAGGCGGCGGGCCGGGTCGCGCTTCAGCGCCGGCGAGGCCGTGACCCTCACCGTCGGACTCCTGCGCGGCTGCGCGCGGCTGCGCGACCGCAGCGGCCGCATCTGCTGGTGGCTCACCGACGACGGTCGCCCTCTCGCCCTTCCCGACGACGACGCGACGGATGCCATCGGCGAGACGCTCGACGTGCTCACCGCCGTCGACGCCCTGTGTGAGCCGTCCGGGTCGGCGGTGGTCGCGCGGTGCCGCGATGCCGTGGCCGCCCTGTCTCCGCGTTTCTGGGACGAGGTGGAGCGGCGGGCGTTCGCCGCTGCCGAGCCCGAACCGCTCGTCCTCGGACCCTTCTTCCCGCAGGCGTCCGCACCCGACGCCCCGGGCGATCATGCCGTCGAGAGTGCACCGCCCCTTCTGCCGCTGGTCGACGCCGACCTGGCGACGGTGCTGCGCCGTGCGCTCGGTGATCTGCGTGCGCGATGGCTGCGGCTGCCCGTGCGCAGCAAGCGGCTCGTGGGGGCGGGCGCGACGGCCGTCGTCCTCACCGCCGTGGTCGTGGCGCTGACCGTCTCCGTGCCCGGCCGTGCCGACGAGTCCCGGGGAGCCGGCGCACGTCCGCCAGCCGAGGCCACCTCGCCGGTCACGGCAGACGAGGACGGCTCATCGATACACGGCCCGGCCGGCCGTGGCGCCGGTGACGAAGGGATCGAGGCTACGGCCGACAGCGGCGCGACCGCCGACGCCGCGTGGCGCGGCCGAGGCGACGATGCCGCGCAGGAGCGCGCGGACGACAGCCATCAGGGGAGTGCGGGGGATGCAACGGCAGGTCACCCGGGCGAGGGTGAGCCGACTGCCGTCGCGGAAGCCCGGCGGCTGCTCGCCGCCGACCTCGCGTGCGGGGGCGACGACGACTGCCGCGGAGCGATCTGGGAACGACCGCCCGCCACGCCGGTCGAGATCGACCCGGCGCGCGCCCGGCTCTCGCTCGTCGACGACTTCGGTGGCCTCGCGGTCGTGCGCGTCGACGCCGACGCCCACGCGCGTCACATCACCCTCGTGCGCACCGACGACGAATGGCTGGTCCGTGACGTCAGAATCGTCACGGACCAGCCATCGTGATGCCGCAGGGGCGGGGGTCAGATCCCGAGGTCGCCCTCGAACTGTGCCGCCTCGAGGCGCGTCTTCACCGCACCGAGGAAACGAGCCGCGTCGGCGCCGTCGATGATCCGGTGATCGTACGACAGCGCGAGGTAGACGTACGAACGCACCGAGATCGCATCCTTGCCGTCGACCGAGACGACGCCGGGCTTCTTCACGACCGCGCCGAGACCGAGGATCGCCGACTGGGGGAGGAACACGATGGGCGTGTCGAACAGCGCGCCGCGCGAACCCGTGTTGGTCAGCGTGAACGTGCCGCCCGCGAGCTCGTCGGGCTTCAGCTTGTTGTCGCGCGTGCGGGCCGCCAGGTCGGCGATCTCGCGGGCGAGCTGAGCGATGTTCTTCTCGCCCGCGTCCTTGACGACCGGCGTGAGCAGACCGCGCTCGGTGTCGACGGCGATCGAGACGTTCTCGTGGGCGGGGTAGACGATCTCGTCGCCCTCGACCGTCGCGTTGATGATCGGGTACGTCTTCAGCGCTTCGACGGCGGCGACGGCGAAGAACGGCAGGAACGAGAGCTTGTCGCCCGTCTTCTGCTGGAAGTCGCCCTTGACGCGATCGCGCAGAGCCGACAGCTTCGTCACGTCGACCTCGACGACGGTGGTCAGCTGGGCGGTCGCCTGCATCGACGCCACTGCACGCTCGGCGATGACCTTGCGCAGACGCGACATCTTCTGCGTCGTCCCCCGCAGCGGAGAGACCTCGACCGGCGCCGACGGAGCCGCGGCCGTGGCGGCCGCCGCGGCGGGAGCGGTCGACGCGGCCGCTTCGGCGGCCTTGAGGACGTCTTCCTTGCGGATGCGTCCTCCGACACCCGAACCCGTCACGGTCGACAGATCGATGCCCTGCTGCTGAGCGAGACGACGGACCAGCGGGGTGACGTACGTGACATCGCCGCCGGCTGCGGCCGGAGCGGCGGGAGCCGGCGCCGGCGTCTCTGCGGGGGCTGCGGGCTGCTCGGCGACCTTCGGCGCCTCGGACGGAGCCGGGGCAGCCGGCTTCTCTTGGGCGGGCGCGGCCGGAGCCTCTGCCGCCGGAGCGGCGGGAGCCGGGGCCTCGGCGGCCGGAGCACCGCTGCCGATGCGGGCGAGCGCGGCGCCGACGGCGACGGTCTCGTCCTCCTGCACCAGGATCTCCTGCAGCGTGCCTGCGACGGGCGAGGGGATCTCGGTGTCGACCTTGTCGGTCGAGATCTCGAGCAGGGGCTCGTCCACGGCGACGTCGTCACCGACGGCCTTGAGCCAGCGGGTCACGGTGCCCTCGGTGACGCTCTCGCCCAGCTCGGGGAGCGTGACCTCGGTCGCGTCGCTCGACGCGGCAGCGGGAGCGGCTGCCGGCTGCTCTGCGGGGGCTGCCGGGGCGGCGGTCTGTTCGGCGGGAGCGGCCTCTGCCGGTGCCGGTTCCTCGGCCTGCGCCGGAGCGGCCTGGGGGGCGTCGTCGCTCGCGGCGGCACCCGAGCCGTCACCGATCTTGGCGAGAACGGCACCCACCTCGACCGTCTCATCCTCTTGCACGAGGATCTCCTCGATCACGCCCGAGACCGGCGAGGGGATCTCGGTGTCGACCTTGTCGGTCGAGATCTCCAACAGACCCTCGTCCTCCTGGACGGTGTCACCGACCTGCTTGAGCCAGCGGGTGACCGTTCCCTCGGTCACGCTCTCGCCGAGAGCGGGGAGGACGACGGAAGTGCTCATGGATATGTCTCCTTCGTACCGGATGCGGTATCTAGCTTAGTGACCGGCGAGCGGTCAGAGTGCGTGCAGGGGCTTGCCGGCCAGGGCCAGGAAGGCCTCGCCGAGCGCCTCGCTCTGTGTGGGGTGTGCGTGGACGAACGGTGCGATGTCTTCGGGGTGCGCCTCCCACCCGACCGCCAGCTGCGCCTCGGTGATCAGCTCGCCGACGCGGTCGCCCACCAGGTGCGCGCCGACGACGGGTCCGTCGACGCGGCGCACGATCTTGACGATGCCCGCCGTTCCGATGATCTCGCTCCGGCCGTTCCCGGCCAGGTTGTACTCATAAGCACGGACGCCGTCCGCGCCATAGCGTTCCTGCGCCTGCGCCTCGGTCAGGCCGACGGATGCCACCTCCGGATGCGAGTAGGCCACGCGGGGAACATCCACGTCGGGGACCATCACCGGAGCCAGTCCGGCGATCTCTTCCGCCACGAAGATGCCCTGCTGGAACCCGCGGTGTGCCAGCTGCAGACCGGGGACGATGTCACCGACGGCCCACACGTGCGGCGCGTCGGTGCGCAAACGGTCGTCGACCCGGACGAACCCGCGGTCGAGGATCACTCCCGCCTCTTCGTAGCCGAGACCGGCGGTGGCGGGGCCCCGACCGACTGCGACCAGGACGTAGTCGGCTGTCAGCTCCGAGTCGTCGTCCAGCCGCACCGTCACGGACTCGTCCGCCGTCGTCAGCGAGACGAAACGCCGACCGAGCTGGAAAGCGATCCCGCGTTTGCGGAAGGCGCGCTCGAGGGCCTTGCTCGACGAGACGTCCTCGGCCGGCAGAAGGTGGGGAAGCGCCTCGACGATGGTGACGTCGACACCGAACGACCGCCAGACGCTCGCGAACTCGACCCCGATCACGCCGCCGCCCAGCACGACGACGCGACGCGGCACCTCGTCGAGCTCCAGTGCCTGCTCGCTCGTGAGCACGCGCCCGCCCACCTCGAGCCCCGGAAGCGTACGGCTGTACGAGCCCGTGGCGAGCACGACATCGGCGCCGCGGTACACGTCGTCGCCCACACGCACCTGCGGCCCCGCCTCGAGCCGGCCATCGCCGCTGACGACCCGGATCCGGCGTGCCGCGACGAGCCCCTCGAGTCCCTTGAACTTCTTCGCGACGATGCCCTCCCGATACGCGCGGAGACGCACGGTGTCCACGCCGTCGAACGTCGCGTGCACACCGACATCGGCGGCGTCGCGCGCGGCATCCGCCACCTCGGCGGCGTGCAGCAGGGCCTTGGTGGGGATGCAGCCCCGGTGCAGGCAGGTTCCGCCGAGCTTGTCCTTCTCTACGAGGACGACGTCCTTGCCGAGCTCTGCCAGGCGCAGTGCGGCGGCGTAGCCGCCGCTGCCGCCGCCGAGCACGACGACGTCGGCGACATGCTCGCTCACCGGCGTGCGTCCGTCGCGAGGAGCTCGATCAGCGAGCGCACCGTCGCACCGGTCACACCCTTGTCGGTGTACCCGAACGGCGCCGCCTTGTTCATGCCCACCCCCGCGATGTCGAGATGCACCCACGGGATGCGCGGGGCGTCCGCGTCATCGGAGACCCGGCCGACGAAGTGCCGCAGGAACAGACCTGCGAACAGCGAGCCGCCCGCCGGATCGCCGATCTTCGCGTTCTGCAGATCGGCGATGGGGGAGTCGAGGTCGTCGACCATGTGCTCGGGCAGCGGAAGCTGCCACGCGAGCTCGGCGACGCGACCGGCGGCGTCGAGGTACTCCGCCACGGCGGCGTCGTCGCCCATCACGCCCGTGTGCCGGTTGCCGAGGGCGATCGAGATCGCCCCGGTAAGAGTGGCCACGTCGACGATCAGGTCGGGGTGCTCACGACTGGCGGCGACGAGCCCGTCCGCCAGCACGAGGCGACCCTCGGCGTCGGTGTTCAGCACCTCGACCGTGCTGCCGTCGAGCATGCGCAGCACGTCGCCCGGGCGCGTCGCCTTGCCCGAGGGCATGTTGTCGGCGATGCACAGCCAGGCGCTCACCTGCACCGGAAGGCGCATCTCGGCGGCCGCGCGCAACACGGCCAGCACGGTGGCAGCGCCGCACATGTCGTACTTCATGCCGACCATCGAGGCCGGCGGCTTCAACGAGAGGCCACCGGTGTCGAAGGTGATGCCCTTGCCGACCAGCGCCACACGACGCGCGGCGTCGGCCGGTGTGTAGTCCAGGCGCACGAGTCGCGGCGGACGATCCGACCCCTGGCCGACGCCCAGGATGCCGCCGAACCCGCCCTCGCGCAGGGCATCCTCGTCGAGCACCTCGACCTCGACCGGCAAGCCCGCGACCGCCTCGATCGCGGCCTCGGCGAAGTCCGACGGGCCGAACCACTCGGCCGGGGTGGTCACGAGATCCTTCACCAGGGCGACGGCGCGCGAGATGGCGGACACCGCCGCCACGTCGGCCTCGCTGGGGGCCTCCGACGAGAAGACCGTGACACGCGCGGCGCGCTCCTTCGGCGCCGTCGACTTGTAGCCCTCGAAGCGGTACCCGCCGAGAGAGGCTCCCTCGGCGAGCGGGCGCCACGCGCTCGGCGCCACGGACTGCACGGCCACGTGGGCGAAGCCGGTGAGCTGACGCAGGCCCGCGCCGGCGGCATCCCGCAGCGCGGCGTCATCGGGGGTCGCACCCGCGCCGACGACGGCGACCGGGAGCGTCACGCCCGGGACGTGCACCCTCTGGAACGCGCCCGCGGCACCCGTGAAACCGACGGCGTCCAGCGCGGGGAACAGGCTCTCCCAGCCGTCCGGCGCGGGCCCCCGCTCATCCTTCTTGTCGATCACCATAAGGATCGCATCGGCGTCGGATTCGAGGACGGGGGCGCTCGTGTGCGCCACAGAGGGGAATGGCATGACGTCCATCCTAGGTTCGGCGCTGTTCGCTAGCAGCGGGACGCCCCGCCGAGCCGCGGATCGCGCCGACTCGTAGAGTGGAAACATGCCGTATTCCGCACCGCTGTTCGACCGCGCTCCCGCCGCGCCGCCGGTGCCCTCGGGGCTGCCGCTCGTGATCACCCTCACCGGTTTCACCGATGCCGGGGGAGCCGTGACGCGCCTCGTGGAGTACTTCCGCAACGACCTCGACCCGAATCCGGTCTTCGTGTTCGACAACGACGTCCTTCTCGACTACCGCGCACGGCGCCCCCTGATCACGTTCGTCGAAGACCACCTCACCGACTACCGCCCTCCGCGGCTCGAGCTGTCGCTCGCACACGACACCCTCGGTCACCCCTTCCTGCTCCTCTCCGGCTACGAGCCCGACTTCCTCTGGGAAGCGTTCGCCGAGGCCGTGCTCGAGCTGAGCGCCGCGCTCCAGGTGGCGTCGGTCACCTGGGTCCACGCGATCCCCATGCCCGTGCCCCACACCCGGCCGATCGGCACGACCGTCAGCGGCACCCGCGCCGATCTCGCCGAGGCCCACTCGATCTGGCGCCCGCAGACGCAGGTGCCGTCCACGGTCGGCCACCTGCTCGAGTACCGCTTCGCCGAGGCGGGCGCGAAGGTCGCGGGCTTCGTCCTGCTCGTGCCGCACTACCTCGGTGACACCGAGTACCCGGCCGCGGCCCTCGCGGGACTCGACAGCCTCACCGTCGCCACGGGCCTCGTGTTCGCCGGCGACGTCCTGCGCGAAGAGAACCGTGAGTTCCTCGCGAAAGTGACCGAGCAGCTCGAAGGCAGCGACGAGCTCACCCGCATGCTGCACGGTCTCGAAGAGCGCTACGACGCCTACATGGCGGGCTCGACGCACGCCACTCCGATCATCCACACCGGCGATCTGCCGAGCGCCGACGAGCTCGCCGCCGAGCTCGAACGCTTCCTGGCGACGCGGCCCGGCGACGACGATCGACGCGGCCGTCTCGGCTGAAGCGAGGGAGTTCGGCCCGGCTCCGGCGCGTTGTATACGCACATGTCCCCGGCGCGCGTCAAGTCCCGGTCCGGGGATGTGAGACAATGAAGAACCTGACCCATTGTCGAACGGTCCAGGAGCTCCGCTCCTCGGAACGGACTTGACAAGGGTCTTACTAGTGTCCGAGAACGACCGGCGGCCGTGCGACGCATGTTCCCGGTGAAAGGCGAAACGTGGCAGGCACGAACACCAAGACCCGCTCCCGCAGTGCGAAGGACACCGACCTCGACGCCAGCGAGGAGACCGTGACAGCGTCGACGAAGACGGCTGCGAAGAAGACTCCGGCCAAGGGCAAGGCGACTCCCGCGAAGGCCAAGAGCAAGGCCAAGAGCGACGACGACCTCGAAGAGGACGAGATCGAGGAAGACCTCGACGAAGAGCTCGACGACGCGGACGAGTCCGACGACGATGACACCGACGACGCGAAGTCGCCGACCGCGAAGAAGGCGTCCGACGCCGACGACGACGATGACGACGAGAGCCCGAAGGCGCCCGTCGAAGCCCTTCCGCAGGGTGCGATCGTCATCTCGTCGAGCGACGACGAAGACGTCCCCGTCTACTCGGCGCAGATCACCGGCGCGACCGCCGACCCGGTCAAGGACTACCTGAAGCAGATCGGCAAGGTCCCGCTGCTGAACGCGGCCGAAGAGGTCGAGCTCGCCATGCGCATCGAGGCGGGACTCTTCGCCGAAGAGAAGCTGTCGAACATGTCGGCGGCCGAGAAGACGAGCCAGCTCGGTCTCGACCTGCAGTGGGTCGCCCGCGACGGCCAGCGCGCCAAGAGCCACCTGCTGGGCGCGAACCTCCGTCTCGTCGTCTCGCTCGCGAAGCGCTACACCGGTCGCGGCATGCAGTTCCTCGACCTCATCCAGGAGGGCAACCTCGGCCTGATCCGTGCGGTCGAGAAGTTCGACTACACCAAGGGCTTCAAGTTCTCGACCTACGCCACCTGGTGGATCCGTCAGGCGATCACCCGCGCCATGGCCGACCAGGCCCGCACCATCCGCATCCCGGTGCACATGGTCGAGGTCATCAACAAGCTCGCGCGCGTCCAGCGCCAGATGCTGCAGGACCTCGGTCGCGAACCCACGCCCGAAGAGCTCAGCCGCGAACTCGACATGACCCCCGAGAAGGTCATCGAGGTGCAGAAGTACGGTCGCGAGCCGATCTCGCTGCACACGCCCCTCGGCGAGGACGGCGACAGCGAGTTCGGTGACCTCATCGAAGACACCGAGGCCGTGGTTCCGGCCGACGCCGTGGGCTTCACCATGCTGCAGCGTCAGCTCGAGTCGCTGCTCGACTCGCTCAGCGAGCGCGAGGCAGGCGTCATCCGGATGCGCTTTGGCCTCGGCGACGGTCAGCCGAAGACTCTCGACCAGATCGGTGACACGTTCGGCGTCACGCGCGAGCGCATCCGTCAGATCGAGTCGAAGACCATGGCGAAACTGCGTCACCCGAGCCGCTCGCAGTCGCTCCGGGACTACCTCGAGTGAGCGGGCAGGCCAACGCCGGCAAGGCGCTCACCGTCACCGTCGAGGGCACGTCGTACGCCCGCATCCCGATCCGCACGCGGGTCGTCATGCCGGGTGACGACCTCGACGCGTTCATCCTCGAGTACGCGAAGGATGCCGTACAGCCGGGCGACCTGTTGTTCGTCACCGAGAAGATCGTCGCGATCACGCAGGGCCGCTCGTACAAGCTCGATTCCATCAAGCCCCGCAAGCTGGCGCTGTTCCTGTCGAAGTACGTCACCCGCACTCCCTACGGCATCGGTCTCGGCATGCCCGAGACGATGGAGATGGCTCTGCGCGAGTGCGGCACGCCCCGCATCCTCTTCGCCGCGGCCGTCTCGGCCGTGGCGAAGGCGATGGGCCGCAAGGGCGACTTCTACCGCATCGCGGGAGACAAGGCGCGCGCGATCGACGGCCCCACCAAGGGCACGATCCCGCCGTACAACCAGGCGGTCGTGCTCGGACCGGAGCGCCCCCGCGAGGTCGCTGCGCACCTGAAGTCGCTGCTCGGCATCGACCTGCAGGTCGCGGTCGTCGACATCAACGACCTCGGCGGCAACATCCTCGGCTCGACGATGAACAAGGCCGGCGAGAAGCGCCTCGTCGCCATCCTGAAAGACAACCCGCTCGGCCAGGGACACGAGTCCACGCCGCTCGGCATCGTCCGCCAGAGCTGAACACCGCGTGACACGAGAGGCCCGCTCCGGATCCCGGGGCGGGCCTCTCGTCGTGCGTGCCCTCCGGCTTTCCCCTGCACCCCACCGTGCACGACTCCTGCAGAACCGGCCGTTTCGTTCCGTTCGGCTCGGCTGCGGCCTCCGCCCGCCGGAGTCGTGCGCGATGCACAGCCGCGACGCGAGGTCGTCCGCGGGGCCGGGCCGTGGCTGCATCACCGCGCGCACCGAAGAACCGCGCACCTCGGCGTGATCCAGGTGCCCCTCGCTCGCAGCGCCCTCCGCACCCGAGGCCCACGGGTCGGTCAGGACGCCCGAGGGTCGGGACACCACAGGAGCCAGCACCCCACAGGGGCAAGAACCCCGCGGGGGCAAGAACCCCGCGGGGGCCAGCACCCCAGGGGTCAGCAACCCACGAGGGCCAGCACCCCCAGCGGTCAGCACCCCACGGGGCCAGAACCCCGCAGGCGCGGCGTTCCCGCCGCAGCTGTGCACGCCTCGCACGATCAGCCGGCCGCATACACATATCCTGCACAACCGCCCCGATAGGGGCGAGAGGCCGCGCGGGCCGCCCATCTGCAGGAGTCGTGCGGGCCGCAGGCGCGCAACACCGCAAAAGCTCCGCCCCTCGAGTGGGGCGGGGCGGATCAGAACCCGATGGCGGCGCGGTAACGCGGCTTGTGCCCGGTACGGATGCCGGTGACGCTGGGCTTGTTCTCGTAGACGCCCGCACCCCAGTTGCCCTCGACGAGCACCGGCCCGTCGGGCCCGACCACGATGTCCCAGCCGACGTACTGCACCTGCGGCACCACGCGGGCGACGCGGTCGACGAACGCGCGGACGTCGTCCATCATCGGCAGCTGGAAGTCGGCGATACGGACGCCCGAGTCGGGGTGCAGCTCGTGCACGTGCCCGTGCGAGTCGTAGCCGGGCCCGAAAGCGCGCCCCGAATCGTCGAGCATCGTGTAGAAGCCGCCGAAGGTCATCTGGTCGCTCACGGCGCCGCGACCGAACTTCTGCGCGATCGCCAGGATGTGCGTCTTCTCTCCGTCGAAGAACGCCGTGACGCGGGTCGTGTTGACCGTCCCGGGGCACACGGCTGCGAGATCGGGGTGCTGACGGATCACCTCTTCGACGAGGATCTCCCCGCGTTCGAGCAGCCCGCGGTGGAAGGCGTCCCAGTCCTCGACCTCGGCGGCGTGGTAACGGTGCACTCCGGTGCCGGCCTGACCGACCGGCTCCTTCGTCACGATCGTGCCGTGCCGCTCGGTGAACGCACGCAGGGCGTCGGCGTTGGCGGCATCCACCACCATCCATTCGCGACGCAGGAACTCGCTGAACCGGCGGTCGAACTCGACCTTGTCTTGGAAGATGCCGCGATAGTCGGGGTGGTCGTACTTCTGCGAGATCTGGTTCGAGACCGGGTGCGTCATGTAGGTGGCGCGTTCGGCGGCGGAGAGGATCGCGAAGTCGTAGTCGATGTAGTCCTGGAAACCGACGTTCTTCACGCCCGCCTGGTACAGCATGTCGACGACCACGACCGGCAGGGCCTTGCCGTGCTGCGCAGACGCCTCTCGGGCCCGCTCGATCACCGATCCGACGTCGATGCGCCGCGCGCGGCCGGCGAGGTAGCGAAGACGGGGGGCGAGGGAGAAACCCTGGTTCGGCATGCAGGCTCCGGGGTCGGGGACGACGGACCCGGATAGTCTAGATGGCGTGACGTCTCCGCTCCCCGCCCGCGCGCCGCAGGCCGGGGGAGTGGCCCCCGTCGCCCTGCTGTCGCAGTCGGCCCTTCGCGCGAACCTCACGCGGGCCGGCTCGTCGATCGGCGGCGACGTCGTGACCGCCGCCGACGTCTTCGCCGCCGACGCGTGGGGTCACGGCTCTGTGTGGGTGGCATCCGTGCTGCGCGAGGCGGGAGCGGATGCCGACGGTCTCGCCGCCGCCGCCCTGTACGGTCTGCCCGGGTCGCAGGCGCGCCCCGTGCTGTCGTTGCGCGGGCGCGTGCTCGGCACGAAGCCCCTGCTGCGCGGCGAGGGCGTCTCGTACGGGTATACGCACCGGGCCGTCCGCGACACGACGGTGGCGCTCGTCACGGGCGGATACGCGCAGGGCGTCGTGCGTGCTCTCGGCAACGCCGTCGACGTGGCGATCGGCGGACGGCGCCACCGGATCGTCGGGCGCGTCGCAATGGACGTCTGCGTCGTCGACGTCGGCGACGCCCCGATTGCCCGGGGCGCAGAGGTCGTCTTCTTCGGCGACCCCGCCGAGGGCCACCCGTCGCTCGGCGAGTGGGCGGATGCCACGGGCTGGACCGCGGCCGAGATCGTCGCCACCGTCGGAGCCCGCGCGGAACGGCGCGTGGTCGCATGAGCGCCGTGTACCGCGTCGACCTCGACGCGTTCGCCCGGAACCTCGCGCGCGTGCGCACGGTCGTCGCGCCCGCCGCGCACATGCTCGTGGTGAAGGACGACGCGTACGCACACGGCCTCGCCGGGATCGTGCGACGGGCGTGGACCGAAGGCGTGCGCTGGTTCGGGGCGTTCGACGTGGCGACCGGTGCAGAGGTGCGCCGGATCGTCGGACCCGAGGCCCGCGTGTTCGTGTGGCTCATCGGTGGTGCCGACGACCTGGCGGCCGGGGTCGCGGCCGATCTCGATCTGGGTATCGGCGACGAGGCCCTGCTCGACGACCTCGCGACGATCGACGTGCCCGGCCCGGCCCGTGTGCACCTGAAGATCGACACGGGGCTGCACCGCAACGGCATCCGCCCCGAGCGGTGGGGTGCCGCGCTGGATCGCACCGGACGTCTGGTCGCCGAAGGCCGCGTCCGGTTCGACGGTCTGTGGTCGCACATCTCGGAGGCGTCGGATGCCGACGACGACGACGCACGGGCACAGTTCGTCGCCGCCCGCGCGGCGGCACGTGCCGCCGGGCTCGTCCCTGGGTACTCGCACCTCGCCGCCAGCGCCGCCGGCTTCGCGCGCGAGGAGTTCCGCGAAGACATCGTGCGGGTCGGCGCGTTCTCGTACGGCATCCGCCCCGCCGGCGGCCCCGGCGAAGCCGAGCTCGGGGTCGAGCCGATCGCCGCTCTCGTGGCCACGGTCGTCGAGGTGGATGCACGGCACGTACGCCTCGACGTGGGGAGCCTGCACGGGATCCCCTCGGCTCTGGCCGGGCGGTTCGACGTCGACACCCCCGGCGGCCCCCGCCGCATCGCCGAGATCGGCACCACGTCGATGACGCTCCCGACGTGGGACGGGGCGACGGAGGGCGACGAGATCCGGGTCTTCGGCCACGGGGCACGCTGCAGCGCGACCGACCTCGCCGAGCTCGTCGACACCATCGGCGAGGAGATCGCTCTCCGGGTGTCGCCGAGCGTGCCCCGCGTCTACACGCGGAACGGGCCCCGACCCACCCCCTGAGGAGCGAGTCGGAGCCCGTTCGGCGAGTCGGATGCCGCGTCAGTCGGCGGAGGTGAGGCGCGCGGTCTCGTCGTGCCACGACGTGGCCACGCTGCGCAGCTTCTCTTCGTACTTGCGGCCGTGGTGGGCGCAGAACAGCAGCTCGCTGCCGTTGACCTCGGCCGCGATGTAGGCCTGTGCTCCGCAGGAGTCGCAGCGATCCGCCGCCGTCAGGCGGTGATCGAGGACGGCTGACGCGTCGGGTGCAGTCGTGGTGGTCATGTCGGGTGCCCTCCTCAGGTGGTCGTTGGGCGAGTCTCCATATACAACCACGCGGATGTTTCCCGCATGCCGCAGCTTGATCACATTTCGCTGTGCGCGTACGGTGGCCCGACCCCGCTGTGTGTCTGCCAGGGGATGTCGGAGGGCGCGATTACGCTGGACCTTCGTGACGTCCGAGTACTCCGCCCATCATCTGCAGGTCCTGGAGGGCCTCGAAGCGGTGCGCAAGCGCCCGGGAATGTACATCGGCTCGACCGATTCCCGGGGACTCATGCACTGCCTTTGGGAGATCATCGACAACTCGGTCGACGAGGCGCTGGCCGGTCACGGCTCGCGCATCGACATCGTGCTGCACGCCGACGGCAGCGTCGAGGTGCGCGACCGGGCGCGCGGCATCCCGGTCGACATCGAGCCCCGCACGGGCCTGTCGGGCGTCGAGGTGGTCTTCACCAAGCTTCACGCCGGGGGAAAGTTCGGCGGCGGGTCGTACGCGGCGTCGGGCGGACTGCACGGCGTCGGCGCGTCGGTCGTCAACGCACTGTCGGAACGCCTCGACGTCGAGGTCGACCGCGGCGGCAAGACCTACGCGATGTCGTTCCATCGCGGCGAGCCCGGCCTGTTCGGCGGCGACGGGCCCGACTCCCCGTTCACCCCGTTCGAGCGCAGCAGCGAGCTGCGCGTGGTCGGCAAAGCGGCCAAGGGCGTGACCGGGACCCGCATCCGCTACTGGGCGGATCGTCAGATCTTCACCCGCGACGCCGCCTTCGGCCTCGACGAGCTCGTCCAGCGCGCCCGTCAGACGGCGTTCCTGGTCCCCGGGCTCGAGATCGTCATCGCCGACGAGCGCACCGACGAGCGGGTCGAGACGAGCTACCGCTTCGACGGGGGAATCTCGGAGTTCGCCGACTTCCTCGCACCCGACACCGCGATCACCGAGACGTGGCGCCTGACCGGCTCGGGCACGTTCACCGAGACCGTGCCGGTGCTGCAGGCCAGCGGCGCGATGGTCCCCACCGAGGTGGAGCGCGAGTGCGAGGTCGACGTCGCGGTGCGGTGGGGCACGGGGTACGACACCACGACGAAGTCGTTCGTCAACATCATCGCGACGCCCAAAGGCGGCACCCATCAGCAGGGGTTCGAGCAGGGCCTCATGAAGGTGCTGCGCGCGCAGGTCGAGCAGAACGCCCGCAAGCTCAAGGTCGGCAACGACAAGATCGAGAAAGACGACATCCTCGCCGGTCTCACGGCCGTGCTCACGGTGCGCTTGCCGGAGCCGCAGTTCGAGGGGCAGACCAAAGAGGTGCTGGGCACGCCGGCGGTGCGGCAGATCGTGGCATCCGTGGTGTCGAAAGAGCTGACCGCGCGGTTCGCCTCGGCCAAGCGCGACGACAAGGCGCAGACGGCGCTGCTGCTCGAGAAGGTCGTCTCCGAGATGAAGGCGCGCATCTCGGCTCGCACGCACAAAGAGACCCAGCGTCGCAAGAACGCGCTCGAGTCGTCGTCGCTGCCGGCCAAGCTCGTGGACTGCCGATCGAACGACGTCAACGACTCCGAGCTCTTCATCGTCGAGGGAGACTCGGCTCTGGGCACGGCCAAGCTCGCCCGCAACAGCGAGTACCAGGCGTTGCTGCCCATCCGCGGCAAGATCCTCAACACGCAGAAGGCGTCGATCAGCGACATGCTCTCGAACGCCGAGTGCGCGTCGATCATCCAGGTGATCGGCGCCGGCTCGGGGCGCTCTTTCGACCTCGAGACCGCCCGCTACGGCAAGATCATCCTCATGAGCGACGCCGACGTCGACGGCGCGCACATCCGCACGCTCCTGCTGACGCTCTTCTTCCGGTACATGCGGCCGTTGGTCGAAGAGGGGCGCGTCTTCGCCGCCGTGCCGCCCTTGCACCGCGTCGTCGTCATGAACCCCGGCAGCAAGCCCAACGAGACGATCTACACGTACAGCGAGCAAGAGCTGCACGCCCTGCTCACCAAGTTGAAGAAGTCGAACAAGCGCTGGCAGGAGCCCGTGCAGCGCTACAAGGGCCTCGGCGAGATGGATGCCGACCAGCTCGCCACGACCACGATGGACCGTGCCGGACGCACGCTGCGCCGCGTGCGGGTGCAAGACATCGAGGCCGCCGCGCAGGTGTTCGATCTGCTCATGGGAAGCGACGTCGCGCCACGACGCGAGTTCATCATCGACTCGAGCGACCGCCTCGCGCGCGAACGCATCGACGTCTGACACCCGGCCCCGCGTCGGCGGGCGCGCCGCTCGCGCGGGCCGTGCCCGCCTCCTCGACGTCTGAGGTGCCCCCGAGGCCGGCCGTCCCACCGTGGCCTCGCCCCGGCGGGACGGGAGACGGGCTCAGCGGATGGCCGTGCCGATCGCGCCGACCACGGCGTCGAGCGGCTGGCCCGACGCATCGCGCTTGGCCCCGGGCTCGGGCAGGGCGCGCACCGCGCCGTCGGTCCCGACGGCCCGCGGCTCGCTGCCGACCCACGCGAGCGTCAGCGCGTCTTCGCCGCGGAGCAGACGCTGGGCGCGCACCCCGCCGGTCGCGCGTCCCTTGGCCGGGAACTCGGTGAACGCCGACACCTTCGCACTGCCGGCGTCGGTGCCGGCGAGGGCCGAGGTCGAACCCGCGATCGTCACCACGACCGCGTCGAAAGCGGTGGCCCCCACGACACCGAACGCGATGACACGCGCGTCGTCCGACAGACGGATGCCGGCCATGCCGCCGGCCGATCGGCCTTGCGGTCGCACCGACGAGGCGTCGAACCTCAGCAGCTGGGCGTCGCTGGCCACGAAGACCAGCTCGGCCGTGTCGCCCGCCGGGGCGGCGCCCACGACGCGGTCGCCGTCGCGCAGAGCGATGATCTCGATCTCGGGCTTCGTGCCGAGCTCGCTGGCGGCCACGCGCTTCACCACGCCCTGCGCGGTGCCGAGCGCGATCGGCGGGCCGTCGACGAGCGGAACGAGGCCGACGACCTCTTCGCCCTTGGCCAGGGCGAGATACTGCTCGACGCGCGTGCCCGCCGCCACCTGCACGGCGTTGCCGGGCACCGAGGGCAGATCGACGGGCGAGAACCGCACCAGACGCCCCGTCGAGGTGACCGCTCCGATGTCGCCGCGGGTCGTCGTGTCGACCGACGAGCGGATCGCGTCGTGCTTCGACCGGCGGGCGGGCGGCACGACCCCGCCGCCCGGAGCGTCGGCGACCAGCTCGGCACGCACCATGCGGCCCGTCGCCGAGAGATAGACCCGGCACGGGGCGTCGGCGATCTGCAGGTCGGCGGCCGCGGCGGCCTTGGCCGACCGCGGCTGCACGGGCCCGCCGTTCAGCAACATGGTGCGGCGCGGCGTCCCGTACGCCTCGGCCGCCGCCTCGAGCTCGGCGGCGACCTGCTGACGCAGCAGCACGTCGTCGCCCAGCAGCTCGACGAGCTGGTCGATCTCGGCCTTCAACTGGTCGCGCTCGGCCTCGAGCTCGATGCGCGAGAACCTGGTCAGCCGACGCAGACGCAGTTCGAGGATGTACTCGGCCTGCGGGTGAGAGAGGTCGAACACCTCTTGCAGCCGGGTGCGCGCCTGCTCACCGTCGTCGGACGAGCGGATGACCTGGATGACCTCGTCGATGTCGAGGATCGCGATGAGCAGACCCTCGACCAGGTGCAGGCGCTCGCGCTTGCGCGCGAGCCGGTACTCGCTGCGGCGGGTGACGACGCGGATGCGGTGGTCGAGGTACACCCGCAGCAGGTCGCGCAGCCCGAGGGTCTGCGGCTGACCGTCGACGAGCGCGACGTTGTTGATGCCGAACGAGTCCTCGAGCGGCGTGAGGCGGTACAGCTGGTCGAGCACCGCCTGCGCGTCGAAACCGGTCTTGATGCCGATCACGAGCCGCAGGCCGTTGTTGCGATCGGTCAGGTCGGTGACGTCGGCGATGCCGGCGAGCTTCTTGGCCTGCACCGCGTCCTTGATCTTCTCGATCACGCGTTCCGGGCCGACGAGGTACGGCAGCTCGGTGACGACGATCCCGGTACGGCGCGGGCCGAGCGACTCGATCGAGGTCTTCGCCCGGGTGCGGAACGTCCCGCGGCCGTTCGTGTAGGCGTCCTTGATGCCGTCGAGGCCCACGATGATGCCGCCCGACGGCAGGTCGGGCCCGGGGACGAACTCCATCAGCTCGTCGGTCGTGGCATCCGGGTTCTGCAGCAGGTGGGTGGCGGCGGCGACCACCTCGATGAGGTTGTGCGGCGCCATGTTCGTCGCCATGCCCACCGCGATGCCCGTCGCGCCGTTGACCAGCAGGTTCGGGAACGCCGCCGGCAGCACCTCGGGCTGCTGGAACTGTCCGTCGTAGTTCGGGATGAAGTCGACGACGTCTTCGTCGAGGTTCTCGGTCAGGGCCAGGGCTGGGGGAGCCAGCCGCGCCTCGGTGTACCGGGGGGCGGCGGGTCCGTCGTCGAGCGAGCCGAAGTTGCCGTGGCCGTCGACCAGGGGCACACGCAGCGAGAAGCTCTGCGCGAGACGCACGAGAGCGTCGTAGATCGGGGCGTCGCCGTGCGGGTGCAGCTTTCCCATCACCTCGCCGACGACGCGCGCGCTCTTGACGTGGCCGCGGTCGGGGCGCAGGCCCATCTCGGCCATCTGGAAGAGGATGCGCCGCTGCACGGGCTTGAGCCCGTCACGGGCGTCGGGGAGCGCGCGCGAATAGATCACCGAGTACGCGTACTCGAGGAACGAGCCCTGCATCTCGGTCGAGACGTCGACGTCTTCGATGCGCTCGTCGATGGGGGCGGAAGCAGCGGAGGAACGGGATGCGGGCATGGATTCGGCCTCGGGTCGAGCGGGGATCGGGTCGCGTCAGGTCGCGGCGGGGGCCACGGATCGTGTGGAAGACTGGCCCCGATGTCCCTCAGCCTACCGGCGGACCCGCCGCGCTCCCGGAGCCTCACCGGTGTGGTGACGCACACGATCACCGCGCTGGCGGGGGAGTCGGAGTGGTTCGCCCCCGCCCGCAGCGCGATCGTGTTCGTCGTCGACGGACTGGGGTCGCACAACCTCGCCGCCCGCCGCGGGCACGCGCGCTTCCTCGGCGGTCTCGCCGGACGCCGCGACGTCGCCCGCACGGTGTTCCCGTCCACAACCGCGGCCGCGCTCACGAGCCTGCTGACCGGAACCCCGCCCGGTCAGCACGGCATCGCCGGCTACCGCGTGCGGATCCCCGGCACCGACGTCGTCTCGAACCAGCTGCACGGCTGGGAGACCGACGGTCTCGACCCCCTCACCTGGCAGCGACGGCGCCCCCTGTTCGAGGTCGAGGCCGAGCGTGGACGCCCGTGCTTCGTCGTGTCGCGGCCCGAGTACACCCGCAGCGGCTTCACCGAGGCGACCCTGCGCGGCGCCGAGTTCGCGGCATCCGTCGACCTCGACGAGCGCATCGACCTCGCCGCCGATCTCGCCGCACGCCACGAGGGGGCGCTCGTCTACCTGTACGCCCCCGAGCTCGACAGTGCCGGGCACCGCGACGGGTGGGAGTCCGACCGATGGACCGACACGCTCGAGTCGGTCGACGCGGCGGCGCGGCGCCTCGACGCCCGCATAGCCCCCGGCACCGGCGTCGTGATCACGGCCGACCACGGCATGGTCGACGTGCCGGCCCACAAGCACGTCCTGCTGCGCTCAGGCGACCCGCTGCTCGACGACGTCGCCCTCATCGGCGGCGAGTCGCGCATGCTGCACCTGTACGCGCAGCCGGGACGATCGGATGCCGTGGCGCGAAGCTGGCACGAGGGGGAGCAGACGCGGGCCTGGGTGTTGACGCGCGCCGAGGCGATCGCGCGGGGGCTGTTCGGCCCCGTCGCCGACGAGGTCGTGGACCGCATCGGCGACGTCGTGGTCGCGGCGCGCGGACGTCACGCGTACTACGACGACCGCGAGGCCGACAAACGTCCGCAGCGCATGATCGGCCAGCACGGATCGCTCACCGACGAGGAGCGGACCGTTCCGCTGCTGCGTCTGGGCGCGTTCGCCTGAGCCGGCTCGATCCCCCCGCGCGGGCGTCAGCTCTCGTCGGAGCGCGCCCCGAACACGATCTCGTCCCACGACGGCATCGAGGGCCGGCCCTTGGTCCGCCGCGGTGCCGCGTCGTTCACGGGGGCGGGCTCCGGACGCTCGGACTCGTCGACGGCGGTCTCGGACTCGGCCTCGTAGCCCGGCTCGAGCGCGTCGAACAGCGCCACCGGCGCGGCCCCGGTGCGACGCGGCTCGGGATCACCGTCGGGCACGCCCGGCAGCGGCTCGCGCTGACCACGACGACGACGCAGGGCCTCGAGCAGGTCGGCGGTCTCGGCCGAGGTGACGGGCGCGTCGGGCGCACGTTTGATGGCGGCCTCGACAGCCGAGGCCAGCGGTCCGGTGCCCTCGATCCCCGGCTCGTCCTCGATGTCGAGGCGGCGGGGGCCGAACGCGCCGCTGTCGAAGCGGGAGTCGTCCTTGTGCAGAGGGGTGTCGAGGGCGCGCAGACGCGGGATGAGGCCCTCGGGCAGCGAGCCCTGGCGCGAGAGCTGGATCGCGTCGGCGTTCTGCGGCGAGAGGCTGCTGCGGCGGGGGTCGAACCCCCAGCGGGCGTCGTGGTCGATGCCGTTGGCGGTGAACTCGAGCTTGACCATCCAGCCGCTGGAGTCCTTCCAGCTGGTCCACCGCTCGTCGGTCGCGCCCGCCTCGGCGAGCTTCGCGCGCACCGCGGCGCCGAACGTGATGGGGGCGTCGTGCTCGAGGGCGCCGCCCAGCAGCACGGGCACCGCCAGCGCCTGATCGACGATGTGCTCGCGCTCGGCGAGCACGGGCCGCTCGAAACGCTCGACGTCCTCGACGCGGGCGTTGAGCAGCGACGCGACCTCGCGCGCCGACATGCCGGCGCGGATGTGCGCCTGGATATCGCGCGGGCTGGGGCGCGCGCCGCGGTCGTCCGTGTCACGGTCGCGGCGGGCACGGCGCGCTTCCACGCGCAGCACCTCGTCGAGCGCGAGGGTGAAACGCTCACCCGACTCCGTCGCGACGACGAGGACGTCATCCTCGGTTCCGATGACTTTGAGCTGTTCCATGCGAAACACCCCTCCGATCTGCGGTCAGCGCCCATGCTGACATGCCGCGGGCGTGGTTGCGGGAATATCCGGGGCGCGCCGCGAGTTTCACGCCTCGCCCGATCCACGAACCCCTCGGACAGCATTTGCTTATCCCGAGTGGGTCATGCAAACTATCGCCGCCCGATCGGGCACCCGATGGGGTAGAGCACCACAAAAACCGGAAGTAGAGACCTGCACGCATGGCCACCGATTACGACGCACCGCGCAAGACCGAGGACGACAGCGAGTCGATCGAGGCCCTGAAGGAGCGCGTGCCCGACAAGAGCTCGGGGTCGATCGACAACGAGGATGCCGACAACCCCTCGGGCTTCGAGCTGCCCGGCGCCGACCTCTCGGACATCGAGCTCGACGTCGTCGTGCTCCCGCCTCAGGAGGACGAGTTCACCTGCATGAGCTGCTTCCTCGTGAAGCACCGTTCCCAGATTGCCGAAGAGAGCGGCTCCGGCTTCATCTGCGTGGAGTGCGCAGCCTGACCTGAACGCGCTGGATCGCCGCGACCAGGCGATCCGGCGTGCGGGTGGACACCACCCATGTCGGGGTCGGATCCTCGGGATCGGTCACGGGCACCGTGACCACCCCGTCGATCCCGCCCCGCAGCACGTGCCAGGCCCGCCGGTCGAGACCACTCCCGCGGGCGGCACGCGCCTCGTCACCGGTGAGCGCCGCCGGCACCCCCAGCAGGTCGACGGGGATGTGCGCCCGGCCGGCACGCAGCTCGCCGTCGCGGATCTCGACGACGGGCGCGGCCCAGACGAGCGAGGCGACGATGCCGACCGAGACGGCGATCCCGACCAGAAGGGCGACCGTCTTGTCGACCGGCACGAACACCAGGGCGGCCATCGGGCCGCAGACCTCGGCGGCGACCAGCGCCCACAACGACGGGCTCAAGCGTTCGCGGTAGTCGGTTGCGGTGCGGATGCCGCACCCCCTCTTCTGCATTACCCTCGTGGGGTGACCGAAACGGTGGACGTCCTCATTGTCGCATCCGACCCTCCGGTCTTCGCCCACCCCGGCGACGCCGGAGCCGACCTGACGGCCGCCGAGGCCGTGCGCCTCGAGCCGGGCCGTCGCGCCCTCGTCGGCACGGGGGTGCGTATCGCCCTCCCCGAGGGATACGCCGCCTTCGTCGTGCCGCGCAGCGGGCTCGCGGCCAAGCACGGCATCACGATCGTGAACGCACCGGGCACGATCGACGCGGGGTACCGGGGCGAGATCAAGGTCGCCCTGCTGAACACCGACCTCGACGAGGCCTACGACATCGCGGTGGGCGACCGCATCGCCCAGCTCATCGTGATGCCGGTGCCCGCCGTGCGCTTCGTCCCCGTCGACGAGCTGCCCGAGAGCGTGCGCGGCGTGGGCGGATTCGGATCGAGCGGATACCAGAGCCTGCAAGGGAGCAACCGATGAGCGAAGACTCGTCCCAGCCCGTCCCCGCGACGCCCGTCAAGAGCGCGCCCGCCGATCGCGAGAGCACCGGCCCGTTCGACGAGGCCGAGGCCAACGCGGTGCGTCCGTACATCGACCTGGGCGGCATCAAGATCCTGCCGCGCGAGGGCCTCAACCTGCGCCTCGAGATCGAGGAGCAGACCCAGCGGATCGTGGCCGTCGGCCTCGACTACGCCGACTCCACGCTGCAGGTGCAGCCGTTCGCGGCTCCGCGCACGGCGGGCCTGTGGCAAGAGACGCGCGAGCAGATCCGCCAGCAGGTCAAGCAGCAGGGCGGCCGCGTCGAGGAGCGCGAGGGGCCGCTGGGCCCCGAGCTGCTCGCCGAGGTGCCGGTCGTCGCCGCCGACGACGGTGCCGCCAAACGCCTCGCCCGTTTCGTCGGCGTCGACGGGCCGCGCTGGTTCCTCCGCGGGGTGATCGGGGGAGCGGCCACCTCCGACGTCGAGGCGGCGTCCGCGGTCGAAGACCTGTTCCGATCGATCGTCGTGGTCCGCGGCGGGTCTCCGATGCCCCCGCGCGACCTCATCCCGCTCCGGATGCCGTCGGCCCCCGGCACGACATGAACCCCGAGTCCTCGCACCCCGGCGACGAGCCCGATCCCCGGCCCACGTCGCTGGAGCCGCCGTCCCCCGCCGAGGGTCTGGGCGCGGCGCTCGGCAGCGCCGCACGTCGCGCCGGCCTGGACCCCGCCGCCCACGGGTCGACCGGTGCCGCGGTGTGGTCGGCGATGGGCGGATGGCGAGGCATCCTCGAGTCGGTGCTGCCCTCGCTGGCGTTCGTCGTGCTGTTCACGGTGACGGTCGACCCCGAGACGCGCCAGGGCGACCTGTGGCTGAGCCTCGGGGTGTCGGTGGGCCTCGCCCTCGTCTTCACGATCGCCCGTCTCGTGGCCAAGTCGCCGCCCAGCGCCGCGATCGGCGGCCTGCTCGCGACCGCGGCCGCCGCCGCGCTGGCCCTGCTGACGGGGCGCGGTCAGGACAACTTCATCCCCGGGTTCCTGACGAACGGGGCCTACGGGACCGCCTTCCTCGTCTCGGCCCTCATCGGGTGGCCGCTGATCGGTCTCGCCGCGGGATACCTGCTGGGCGAGGGCACGTCGTGGCGCGCCGACCGGCGCAAGAGGCGTGTCTACGTGTGGCTCTCGCTCGGATGGGCGGCACTCTTCGCCGCCCGTCTGGCCGTGCAGCTCCCGCTGTACTTCGCCGGCGACGTCACCGCGTTGGGCACCCTCAAGATCGTGATGGGCCTGCCGCTGTTCGCCCCGATGCTCGCGGTCACGTGGCTCGCCGTCCGCGCGCTCTCACCCGAGCGCACGGGACGCAAAGCCTGATACATTTATCTTGATATCAAGATAAATTTCCCGTCCCCCGCGGTTAGGTCGACCTTCCTGGCATCGTCCGCACCGCCCGGGGAAGATGGGATGCGGCGGGCCGACGCCTGCTCATTCGCCGACGAAGGAGACGAACGTGTCCACGGTTGACAGCTTCGGTGCCAAGAGCACCCTGACGGTCGGCAGCACCGACTACGAGATCTTCCGTGTCGACACGGTCGCCGGATACGAGAAGCTCCCCTTCAGCCTCAAGGTGCTGCTCGAGAACCTGCTCCGCACCGAGGACGGCGCCAACGTCACCAAGGAGCAGATCCAGGCGCTGGGGTCGTGGGAGCCCACCGCCGACCCCGACACCGAGATCCAGTTCACGCCGGCCCGCGTCGTGATGCAGGACTTCACCGGCGTGCCCTGCATCGTCGACCTCGCCACGATGCGCGAGGCCGTCACCGCCCTCGGGGGCGACCCCAACAAGATCAACCCGCTCTCGCCCGCCGAGATGGTCATCGACCACTCGGTGATCGCCGACCTGTTCGGCACCGAGAACGCCCTTGAGCGCAACGTCGAGATCGAGTACGAGCGCAACGGTGAGCGCTACCAGTTCCTGCGCTGGGGCCAGACGGCGTTCGACGACTTCAAGGTCGTGCCCCCGGGCACCGGCATCGTGCACCAGGTGAACATCGAGCACCTCGCCAAGGTCGTCTACGACCGCACCGTCGACGGCGTGCTGCGCGCCTACCCCGACACCTGCGTCGGCACCGACTCGCACACCACCATGGTCAACGGCCTCGGCGTGCTCGGGTGGGGCGTCGGCGGCATCGAGGCAGAGGCCGCCATGCTGGGCCAGCCCGTGTCGATGCTCATCCCGCGCGTCGTCGGCTTCAAGCTCTCCGGCGAGATCCCCGCCGGCGTGACGGCGACCGACGTCGTGCTCACCATCACCGACATGCTGCGCAAGCACGGCGTCGTCGGCAAGTTCGTCGAGTTCTACGGCGAGGGTGTGGCCTCGGTGCCGCTCGCCAACCGCGCCACCATCGGCAACATGAGCCCCGAGTTCGGCTCGACCGCCGCGATGTTCCCCATCGACGACGTCACGCTCGAGTACCTGCGCCTGACGGGTCGCGACGAGCAGACGGTCGCCCTGGTCGAGGCGTACGCCAAAGAGCAGAAGCTCTGGCACGACCCGGCGCGCGAGCTGGTCTTCAGCGAGTACATGGAGCTCGACCTGTCGACGGTCGTCCCGTCGATCGCCGGCCCCAAGCGCCCGCAGGATCGCATCCTGCTGTCCGAGGCCAAGAGCCAGTTCGAGAAAGACATCCTGAACTACGCCTCGGCGTCGACGTCGGGCTCGCTCGTCGACCTCGAGGTCGACGGCAGCTTCCCCGCCTCCGACCCCGGGACCGGTCCGGGCGAAGAGAACGAGGAGTTCACCTCGACCGAGGTGCTGATCTCGTCGGGTCACCCGAACGGCGCGTCCAACCCGGTCAAGGTGACCACGCCCGACGGGCAGTCGTACGTGCTCGACAACGGCGCGGTGACCCTCGCGGCCATCACGTCGTGCACCAACACCTCGAACCCCTCGGTCATGATCGCTGCCGGCCTGCTGGCGAAGAACGCCGTCGACAAGGGCCTCAAGCGCAAGCCCTGGGTCAAGACGACGCTCGGCCCGGGCTCGAAGGTCGTCACCGACTACTACGAGAAGTCGGGTCTCGACAAGGCGCTCGAGGGCCTCGACTTCTACACGGTCGGCTACGGCTGCACGATCTGCATCGGCAACTCCGGCCCCCTGATCGAAGAGGTCTCGGCCGCGATCAACGAGAAAGACCTCGCCGTGACCGCGGTGCTCTCGGGCAACCGCAACTTCGAGGGCCGCATCAGCCCCGACGTGAAGATGAACTACCTCGCCTCGCCGCCGCTCGTGGTGGCGTACGCGCTCGCGGGCTCGATGAACTTCGACTTCGAGACCGACCCGCTCGGCAAAGACCAGAACGGCGACGACGTCTTCCTCAAAGACATCTGGCCCGCCCCCGACCAGGTGCAGTCGATCATCGACGCGTCGATCTCGCGCGAGCAGTTCATCCAGCAGTACGCCACCGTGTTCGAGGGCGACGACCGCTGGAAGAACCTCCCGACGCCGACGGGCCCGACCTTCGAGTGGGATGCCGACTCCACCTACGTCCGCAAGGCGCCCTACTTCGACGGCATGACGATGGAGCCGTCGCCGGTGCGCGACATCTCGGGTGCGCGCGTCATGGCCACGCTGGGCGACTCGGTCACGACCGACCACATCAGCCCCGCGGGCAACATCAAGGCCGGCACGCCCGCCGCGCAGTACCTGACCGAGCACGGCGTCGCGCAGAAGGACTTCAACTCGTACGGCTCGCGCCGTGGCAACCACGAGGTCATGATCCGCGGCACGTTCGCCAACATCCGCCTGAAGAACGAGCTGGTGGCGGCGGTCAACGACGGCAAGATCGTCGAGGGCGGCTACACCCGCGACTTCACGCAGCCGGGTGGCCCGCAGTCGTACATCTTCGACGCGTGCCAGAACTACCAGGCGCAGGGCACCCCCCTCGTGATCTTCGGCGGCAAAGAGTACGGCTCGGGCTCGTCGCGCGACTGGGCAGCGAAGGGCACCAACCTGCTCGGCGTGAAGGCCGTCATCACCGAGAGCTTCGAGCGCATCCACCGTTCGAACCTCATCGGCATGGGCGTCGTGCCGCTGCAGTTCCCGGCGGGCGAGTCGTGGAAGTCGCTCGGTCTCGACGGCACCGAGATCGTCTCGATCGAGGGCCTCGAGCAGCTGAACGAGGGCGTCACCCCCAAGACGGTCAAGGTCACCGCTGAGCCGAGCGAGTTCTCGCCCGAGGGCAAGCAGACGATCACCTTCGACGCCGTGGTGCGCATCGACACCCCCGGAGAGGCCGACTACTACCGCAACGGCGGCATCCTGCAGTACGTGCTGCGCTCGCTGGTCTGAGATCCCGCGTCTCCGACGTGCCCCGGGAGCCCTGAGCTCCCGGGGCACGTCGCGTTCGGGCACCGGCGCAGCGCAGCGGACGCAAGCCTTTGCCGGGCCACTCGACCGCGTCCGACACTAGAATCGATAGACGCGCACACCGCTGCGCGCACCGCACGAGAGGAGTCATATGGCTCTCCTATCCGGCATCCACAGCCCCCGCGACCTCGACGACCTGACCCCGGATCAGCTGCGTCAGCTCGCCGCCGAGATCCGCGCCTTCCTCGTCGAGAACGTCGCTCGCACCGGGGGGCACCTCGGTCCCAACCTCGGCGTCGTCGAGCTGACGATCGCCCTCCACAAAGTCTTCGACTCGCCGGCCGACCCGATCATCTTCGACACCGGGCACCAGTCGTACGTCCACAAGATCCTCACCGGTCGACAGGACTTCTCGCAGCTGCGCTCGCGCGGGGGCCTCGCCGGGTACCCGCAGCGCTCCGAGAGCGAGCACGACATCGTCGAGTCGTCGCACGCGTCGAGCTCGCTCAGCTGGGCCGACGGCGTCTCGCGGGCGTTCAGCCGCACGGGGCGTCGTGACCGTCACGTCGTGGCCGTCGTCGGCGACGGCGCGCTCACGGGCGGCATGACGTGGGAGGCGCTGAACAACATCAGCGACGACAACGATCGCAACCTCGTCATCGTCGTCAACGACAACGGCCGCTCGTACGCCCCGACCATCGGCGGCATGGCGCGCTACCTCAACCGGGTGCGCACCAACGACGCCTACCGTCATCTGCACCGCAGCTCCGACACGCTCTTCCGCCGGCTCGGGCCGGCGGCGCGCGCCGTCTACCGCGGGGTGCGCGGCGGCACGCACGGCTTCCTCTCGCGCTTCACCAACAACGAGGCGCTCTACAGCAACCTCGACATCAAGTACCTCGGGCCGATCGACGGGCACGACTTCGAGTCGCTCATCGAGACCCTCGAGCTGGCGAAGTCGTACGGCGCGCCCGTCATCGTGCACGCGATCACCGACAAGGGCAGCGGGTACGGGCCGGCGCTCAGCGACGAAGCCGACCAGTTCCACGCCGTCGGCAAGATCGACCCCATCACCGGCGAGGCGCTCGGATCGAGCGGGGGCACGCAGTGGACCGACGTGTTCGCCGAAGAGCTCGTCGCGGTCGGCACCGAACGCGACGACGTCATCGCGATGACCGCCGCGATGCTGCGCCCCACCGGTCTGCAGCCGTTCGCCGAGCGCTTTCCCGAGCGGGTGTACGACGTCGGCATCGCCGAGCAGCACGCCGTGGCATCCGCCGCCGGCCTCGCCTTCGGTGGGCTGCACCCGGTCGTCGCCATCTATGCCACCTTCATGAACCGCGCCTTCGATCAGGTGATGATGGATGTCGCGCTGCACCGGGCCGGCGTGACGTTCGTGCTGGACCGTGCCGGGGTGACCGGGCCGGACGGCCCGAGCCACCACGGCATCTGGGACCTGGCGATGCTGCAGTTCGTGCCCGGCATCCGGATCGCGGCGCCGCGCGACGCTGCCCGCCTGCGCGAGGAGTTCCGCGAGGCGACGGCCGTCGAAGACGCCCCGACCGTCATCCGCTACCCGAAGGGCAAGGTGCCGGCCGACGTCGAGGCGGTCGAGCGGCTGCACGACGGCGTCGACGTATTGTCGCGGGGTTCCAGCGAAGACGTGCTGCTCGTGGGCATCGGCCCCATGGTGCACCTGGCGATGGAGGTCGCCGACCGGCTGCGGGCGCAGGGAATCGGCGCCACCGTCGTCGACCCGCGGTGGGCCATCCCCGTGCAGCCGTCGATCGTCGAGCTGGCGCGCGCGCACCGTCTGGTGATCACGATCGAGGACGGCATCCGTGTCGGCGGTGTCGGCACCCGGGTGCGTCAGGTGCTGCGCGAGGCGGGTGTCGACACGGCCGTCGACGAGCTGGGCATCCCGGACGAGTTCATCGATCACGCCACGCGCGAGCAGATCCTCGAGGACGCCGGTCTCACAGCGGCCAAGATCGCCCATGATGTGGTGGCGCAGGTGCTCGGCACCCGCATCCCGGTCGCTCGCCAGACGCCGACCGGGTCGATCCCGACGCTCGACGAGTGGGAGAAGTCGCGCCCATAGATCGGTCGGCGCCGTGCAAGGACAGGGGATCGTGCGAGAACAGGTCGCTCCGGCGGCCTGCAGACCTGTTCTCGCACGATCGCCTGTCCTGGACGACAACGCGGCGCCGCCCCTGAGGGACGGCGCCGCTGTCGTATGCGGCGTCAGCCGCCGATGCCGCGGATGGGCGGGTGGTGGAACGTGTCGCCGAAGGCGCGCTCCGACGCCCCCTCGCGGTCGAGGTAGGGCGACGCGCCGCCATCGATGAAGGGCCAGCCGGCACCGAGGATGAGGCACAGGTCGATGTCCTGCACCTCGGGGACGACGCCCTCGTCGAGCATGATCCTGATCTCTTGCGCGAGGCCGTCCTGCACGCGCGCGAGGATCGTCTCGGGCGCCACCGGCGTCGTGCCGGTGACGAGAACCTTCTGCGCGGCCTTGGTCCAGCCGGTCACACGGCCGCCCTTGTCCTTCTCGACGACCTCCGCCTTCCCATCGGAGCCGGAAAGGGCGGCGAGCTCGTGGAAGTTCTCCGACGCGAAGAAGCGGTCGGGGAAGGCGTGCGCCATCGTGTCCTGCACGTGGGCCGCGACCTTCCACCCCACGAGGTCGATGAGCTGGAACGGTCCCATCGGCAGGCCCAGCGGCGCGAACGCCTTCTCCACAACCGCGATCGGGGTGCCTTCGTACACAGCCCGCGCGGCCTCACCCATGACCTTCGCCAGCAGGCGGTTCACGACGAAGCCCGGCGCGTCGGCGGTGAGCACCGCGTTCTTGCCGAGCCCCTTCGCGACCACGAACGCCGTCGAAAGGGCAGCGTCCGACGTGGCATCCGTCTTCACGACCTCGATGAGCGGCATGACCGCGACGGGGTTGAAGAAGTGGAAGCCCACGAGTCGCTCGGGGTGCTGCAGCACGGAGCCGATCTCGGCGACCGACAGCGACGAGGTGTTCGTGGCGAGGATCGCATCCTCCGCGACGATCTTCTCGATCGCCGAGAACACCTCCTGCTTGACGCCGACCTCTTCGAACACCGCCTCGATGACGAAGTCGCAGTCCGCGAACTCGCTGCGGTCGGTCGTGCCGTGCACGAGCGCCCGCAGCTGGTTCGCGGTGTCGCCGCCCAGACGGCCCTTGGCCTCGAGCTTGCCGATCTCGTCACGAATGGATGCCACGCCCTTGTCGACGCGGCCCTGATCGAGGTCGGTGATGACCACGGGCACCCGCAGCTTGCGCACGAACAGCAGCGCGAACTGCGAGGCCATGAGACCGGCGCCGATGACGCCGACCTTCGTGACCTTCTTCGCCAGCGACTTGTCAGGGGCTCCGACCGGGCGCTTCGCGCGCTTCTGCACGAGGTCGAACGCGTACATCGATGCCGCGAACTGGTCGCCCGCGATGAGGTCGGCCAATGCCTCGTCTTCGCGCGCGAACCCCTCTGCCTTGGTGCCGCTCTTGGCCTTGTCGAGCAGGTCGAGCGCGACGTAGGGGGAGCGGGGGACGGTGCCGATCTTGGACTCGAGCATGCTCCGCGCCATCTTGATCGCGATGGGCCACTTCGTCAGACGCTCGATCTTGCCCGGCTCGTTCTTGCGCTCGACGCGCACCCGACCGGTCAGCACGCCGTCGGCCCAGCGCAGCGAGTCCTCGAGGTACGAGGCCGCCGGGAAGATGGCATCCATGATCCCGAGGTCGAACGCCTGCTGCGGCTTGAGCATGCGGTTCTGCTTCAGCGGGTTCGAGACGACGACCTCGAGCGCGTTCTCGATGCCGATGAGGTTCGGCAGCAGATAGGCGCCGCCCCACCCGGGGATGATGCCGAGGAACACCTCGGGCAGCGCGATCGCCGCCGCCGACGCGTCGACCGTCCGGTAGGTCGAGTTCAGCGCGATCTCGAGACCGCCGCCGAGGGCGAGACCGTTGACGAACGCGAACGACGGCACCCCCAGGTCGGACAGCGAGCCGATCACCTGGTGGCCGCGCTGCGCGATGAGCCGGGCGATGTCTTTCGAGGGGAGCCGCGACACCTCCGACAGGTCGGCGCCGGCGGCCAGGATGTATTGCTTGCCGGTGATCGCCACCGCGTGGATCTCGCCCGCGGCCGCACGCTGCTTCAGCGTCGTCAGTGTGCGGTCGAGTTCGGCGAGCGTAGCGGGCCCGAGCGTGTTCGGGCGAGTGTGGTCGCGGCCGTTGTCGAGCGTGATCAGCGCGAGCACATTGCCCGAGGGGAGGCGCACGTCGCGAACGGGGGAGTGCGTCACGACCTCGTCGGCCGAGAGGGCCTCGAGGGGAGAGAAGTCGATGGTCGAGTAGTCGGTCACTTGCGCTTCTTCTTTCCGTCGAAGAACGGGTTCTCCCAGATCACCGAACCGCCCTGGCCGAGCCCCACGCACATGGCGGTGAGGCCGTAACGCACGTCGGGGCGCTCGGCGAACTGCGCGGCGAGCTGGATCATGAGGCGAACTCCGGATGCCGCGAGCGGGTGTCCGACGGCGATGGCACCGCCCCACGGGTTGACGCGGGGGTCGTCGTCGGCGATGCCGAAGTGGTCGAGCAACGAGATCACCTGGATCGCGAACGCCTCGTTCAGCTCGAACAGACCGATGTCGTCGATCGTGAGGCCGGCCTTCTTCAGCGCCTTCTCGGTCGAGGGGATCGGCCCGATGCCCATGATCTCGGGCTCGACGCCGGCGAAGGCGAACGACACCATGCGCATCTTGGGCGCGAGGCCGAACTCCTTCACGGCGTCGGCGCCCGCGAGCAGGCTGATCGTGGCACCATCGGTGAGCGGCGACGACGTGCCGGCGGTCACACGACCGTGGGGGCGGAAGGGAGTCTTCAGCGTCGCGAGGCCCTCGACAGTGGTCTCGGGGCGACGCCCCTCGTCCTCGGTCGCGAGCCCCCAGGCGCCGTCGGCGTCTTTGACCGCGACGGGCACGAGGTCGGGCTGGATCTTGCCGGCCTCATACGCGGCCTGCACCTTGTGCTGGCTCGCTGCGCCGAACCGGTCGGCGCGCTCCTTGGTGAGGTGCGGGAAGCGGTCGTGGATGCGCTCGGCGGTGACGCCCATGTTGAGGGCGCCCGGATCGACGAGCTTCTCGGCGACGAACCGCGGGTTGGGGTCGACGTTGCCGCCGATGGGGTGGCGGCCCATGTGCTCCACGCCTCCGGCGAGAGCGAGGTCGTACATGCCCACGCCGATGGACGCCCCCATCGTGGTGACGCTCGTCATCGCGCCCGCGCACATGCGCTCGATCGCGAGACCGGGCACGGTCATCGGGAGACCCGCGAGGATGGCCGCGGTGCGTCCGAGGGTCAGGCCCTGGTCGCCGGTCTGCGAGGTCGCGGCGATGGCCACGTCGTCGATCCGGTCCTTCGGCACGTCGCCGTTGCGCTCCATGAGCCCGATGATCGCCTTGACGACGAGGTCGTCGGCGCGGGTGTTCCAGTACATGCCCTTCTCGCCGGCGCGCCCGAACGGGGTGCGCACTCCATCGACGAAGAAGACGTCCGACATCTCGGCCACTCTGCCTCCAAAGGTTGGGATACGACCAGCCTAAGAAGCGTGCCGCCGCCGACGGAATCGGTTGTTCGAACCTACGAAGCCGCGGCGGGACCCTCGTCGTCGCTGTTGACGGAAGCTACAAAGCTATCGACGATCACCTGTGCAGTCTGGTCAATCTGCCACGACCGCGCACCGAGCTCCGCCAGGGCCGCCGCGACCGTCTCGACCGTCGTCGGAACAGGCGGAGCCCATGCCACACGCCGCAGGGTCTCGGGGGTCAACAGGTTCTCGGTCGGCATCCGCAGCTCTTCGGCGCGCGCCTCGACCGCCGGCCGCGCCGCACGGAGGCGCCGATCGGCCTCGGGGTTGCGATCGGCCCACGCGCGCGGCGGGGGCAACGTGTCGCTGGGCACCCGGTCGGGGGGCAGCTCGGTCGACTGGCGCCCCTCGACGATCGCGTCCCACCACCGGTCGATCTGCGTTCGGCTGGCGCGACCCGTGAACTCGCGCACGGCCGCGAGGGCCTGCTTGCTCTGCGGGTCGGCGAGCACCGCGGCCACCAGCGCCCGGTCGGGAACGAGGCGTCCGGGGGCGACGTCCTGCTCGCGCGCATAGTCCTCGCGCGCCTGCCACAGCGCGCGGGCGACCGCGAGCGATCGACGACCGCGCACCGTGTGGAGCCCGCTCAGGCGCCGCCACGGATCGTCGCGCGCCGGCTTCGGCAGGCGCTCGAGCACCGCGCGGAACTCCTGGCGGGCGAACTCGGTCTTCTGCTGCTCGTCGAGCTCGGCGGCGAGTTTGTCGCGTACGTCGACCAGGTACTCCACGTCGAGCGCCGCGTACTCGAGCCACGAGGCGGGAAGCGGCCGCGTCGACCAGTCGGCGGCCGAGTGCGCCTTCGCGAGCGTCACGCCGAGGGTCTCTTCGACGACGGCCCCCAGACCGACCCGCTCGTGCCCCAGCAGACGGGCGCCCAGCTCGGTGTCGAAGATCACCGGGGGCTCGAGACCGCGCTCGCGCAGCGACGGCAGGTCCTGGCTCGCGGCATGGAAGACCCATTCGACGTCGCCGATCGCCGCCTGCAACGGAGCGAAGTCGGCGATGGTCGACGGGTCGAACAAGAAGACGCCCGCCTCACGACGGAAGACCTGGATCAGGTACGCGCGCTGCGAATAGCGGAACCCCGAGGCGCGCTCGACGTCGACGGCGACCGGGCCGACGCCCGCCGCCAGGGTGTCGGATGCCGTCGACAGACCGGCGGCGTCCTCGATGACGGTGTACTCAACCACGCATGGGCCTCCGGGCTCCGAACAGCGCGACGCCCTCCGAACCCGGGGGAAGCCCGGCGAGCATGCAGACGAGCTCCGCCCACGCCTCGAGGTGCGGGCGGAAGGGACCGCGCGGCGACCACGACGCGCGAAGTTCGATCTGTGAGCCGTCGCCCTGCACCGCGAGGGTGCCGAAGCCCGTCGACAGGGTCTTCGTGGCGGTGCCCGACTCGGAGTGCCGTTCGGCACCGCGGGAGTCGAGGGCGTCGACGAGCCACGACCAGGCGACCTCGGCGAGCAGCGGGTCGACGCCGATCTCGGGCTCCAGCGGGGCCTGCGCGAAGCACACGATGCGCCACGCGCCACCCCATGCCTCGGGCTCCTCGGGGTCGTGCAGCAGGATGAAACGGCCCGTCCCGTACGGCGAGTCCACCGCGTGCACCTCGGGCCGCACATCGCCCGCGAGGGCCAGCGCGTGCGGCGCCAGGCCCGAGGGGGAGGGGATCTCACGGACCACCAGATCGTCGCGGAACACGGTGTCGCGCAGCTCGGCCGTCGCCGCTGCGAAGGGCGTCACGGCCTCCGGTGGGCGCTGGTCATTCACGGCCACAGACTAGAGTGAGGCCTCGATGAACGCTCCCAGGCGCGCCGCGACCCGCAGCGCATCGCAGGCGTCGGCGGGCATGATCCGCGTCGCCGTCTCGCTGCTCACGCTCGCGCTCGGGGCCGTGCTGACGGCGTGGGGAGCCGTCTCGCTGCGCGTCGCGCGTCGCGTGGTCACCCCCGCGGCACGCGTTCCGACCTCGCGCATCGTCTCGCTCGACACCGCCGCCCAGACGATCACGCTGGCGCGCGATGCCGACACCGAGCTGCCCGGCCGCTACGGCCTCTTCACGACCGGCTCGGTCGACTACCTGCGTCTCGGTTCCGTCGTCGCACAGGACACCGGCACCGTCACCCGCAAGCTGCTCACCGAGGTCTCGGCAGACGACCGCATCGACGCCGATGCGGCGTTCAGCGGCTGGTACTTCAACGATCCCGACCAGCTGCACCTCCCGTACAAGAGGGCGCTCATCGGCTCGCCCCTGGGCCCGTGCCCGGCCTGGGTGTTCCCGGCCGCCGTCGAGACCGACGTCTGGGTCGTGCAGGTGCACGGGCGCGGCACGACCCGCGCCGAGACGCTGCGTGCCGTGCCGGTCTTCCACGCGCTCGGCATCACCACGCTCGTCGTCTCGTACCGCAACGACGGCGAGGCGCCGCGCAGCCGCACCGGAACGTACGCGCTCGGCGCGACCGAGTGGCGCGACGTCGACGCCGCGCTGGGCTACGCCCGGCGACAGGGCGCCCGGCGGGTGCTGCTCATGGGCTGGTCGATGGGAGGAGCCGTCGCCCTGCAGGTCGAGCTGAACTCGCCCCATCGCGACATGATCGCCGGTCTCGTGCTCGAGTCGCCCGTGGTCGACTGGCGCACGGTGCTCGACTATCAGGCCGGGCTCATGCGCCTTCCCGCCGTGGTGACGGGGCTGGCGAAGCAGCTCGTCGGCTCCGACTGGGGGGCGCCGCTCGTGCGGTCGGGCGGAGCCATCCCGCTCGACAGCCTCGACGGGGTCGCGCGCGCGGCCGAGCTGCGGCATCCGACGCTCATCCTGCACAGCGACGACGACGGGTTCGTCCCGTCCGACGCCTCGCACCGGCTCGCCGCGGCCCGCCCCGACCTGGTGCGGCTCGAGACGTTCTCGGTCGCCCGCCACACCAAGCTGTGGAACTACGACGAAGACCGGTGGAGCACGGCCATCACGACGTGGGTGCGCGAGCAGGGTCTCGCGGTCGACCCCGGGTGAGCCGGATGCCGCCCGTCCGGGCGCGGGGGCTCAGGCCGAACGTTTGGCGCGCACCTGGCGCTTCGCGCGCATGAGCATCCCGGTCATCCCCGCGATGCGCAGTGGGCTCACCGCCCGGGTGAGGCCGATGCTCTGCGGGAAGTCGTCGGGGACCGCCAGCACCTCGTCGGCACTGAGCCCGGTGAGCCCCTGGGCGAGGATGCTCGCGAAGCCGCGCGTGGTCGGCGCCTCGGCGGGGGCGGTCGCGTGCATGGCGACCCGGTCGTCGCGATCGACGTCGACGACGATGTAGACGGGCGACTGGCACTCGGCGACGCGCTCGCACATCTCGGGGTGGTCGGCGTACTGCGCCGGCACCTCGGGCAGCTCGTGCGAGAACTCCAGCAGCAGCTGCAGGCGGTCGGGCTCGTCGAGCTCGAGGAACTCGTCGCGGATCTCGGCGAGGCGGGTGGGGAGGGCGTTGTCGGACATCTCGGTCATCCTCCCACGCCTGCGGCGACGGGGCTCAGCGCCCGGGCACCTCGCCCGGCTCCGTTCCCGTGACGATCGGCACGCGCACCGAGCTGCCCCACTCGGTCCACGAGCCGTCGTAGTTGCGCACGTCGTCGAAGCCCAGCAGGTGCTTCAGCACGAACCAGGTGTGGCTCGACCGCTCCCCAATGCGGCAGTAGGCCACGATCTTGTCGTCGTCCCGCAGTCCGGCGCCCTCGCGGTAGATCGCATCCAGCTCGGCGCGCGGCTTGAAACCGCCGTCCTCGGCGACGGCCTTGGCCCAGGGAACGCTCTGGGCGCTCGGGATGTGGCCGGCGCGCAGCGCCCCCTCTTCGGGGTAGGCCGGGGCCGAGGTGCGCTCACCGGAGTACTCTTCGGGCGAGCGCACGTCGATCAGCGGGTTGCCGAGGTGGGCGAGCACGTCGTCCTTGTAGGCGCGCAGCACGCTGTCGTCACGCTCGACCACCGGGTACTCGGTGGCCGGCCGGGTGGTGGCATCCGTCGTCAGGGGGCGTCCCTCGGCGATCCACTTGTCGCGGCCGCCGTCGAGCAGGCGCACGTCCTCGTGCCCGAAGAGCGAGAAGACCCACAGCGCGTACGCCGCCCACCAGTTGTTCTTGTCGCCGTAGATGACGACGGTGTCGTCACGAGAGATGCCCTTGCGGCTCAACAGCCGCGCGAAGCCCTCGCCATCGACGTAGTCGCGCACGACCGGATCGTTGAGCTCGGTGTGCCAGTCGACCTTGACGGCGCCCGGGATGTGCCCGGTCTCGTACAGCAGCACGTCCTCGTCGGACTCGACGACGACCAGGCCGGGCTCGCCGAGGCGCTCCTGCAGCCACGCACCGGTCACGAGCCGGCCCGGCTCGGAGTACTCGGCGAACTTGGGGGAGGTGGTGTCGAGCTCGACGGTCACGATGGCTCCTCTGTCGGGACGGCGGTGACGGCGGCATAGGGTGGTACCGCCCCTTCGACCCTAGGACCGCGCGGAGGGGCACGCACCCCTTCTGTAAGACAGCGACACGGGACGACCATGACCTCAACGCCCGCGACGACCGGCCTCGTACACCTCGTCGACCGAGAGCCCGCCGTCAGCGGCGCCGAGATGGTGAGCGCCCTCGTCCCGCCGCCGCAGTTCGACGGAGCGACGTTCGAGTCGTATCGGGCGGATGCCGCGTACCCGTCGCAGCAAGAGGCCAAAGAGCTGCTGCAGGCCTTCGCGGGTCGGGCGCCCGCGCCCGCGAAGAAGGGCGGGCTCTTCCGCCGCGCCGAGAAGACGCCGCCGGTCAAGCCGGGCGTGTACCTGGACGGCGGCTTCGGCGTCGGGAAGACGCACCTACTGGCCTCGATCTATCACGCGATGCCCGCCCGCAGGAAGTATTTCGGCTCGTTCATCGAGTACACCGCGCTCGTCGGCGTGCTGGGGTACGCCAAGGCCGTCGAGCTCTTCCGGGGCGCCGACCTGCTGTGCATCGACGAGTTCGAGCTCGACGACCCGGGCGACACGATGGTCATGACACGCCTGCTCGGCGAGCTGGTGGCATCCGGTACCCGGCTCGCCGCGACCTCGAACACGCCGCCGAACGCGCTCGGCGAGGGGCGCTTCGCCGCGCAGGACTTCTTGCGCGAGATCCAGTCGATGTCCGACAGCTTCCGCACGATCCGCATCGACGGCACCGACTTCCGCCAGCGGGCGATCGACGGCGAGGCCCGCGTGCTGACCGACGCCGAGTACCGCGCCGCCCTCGACGCCGCATCGGTCGGGGGAGTGGCATCCGATGACGCGTTCGCCGACCTGGTCGGCCACCTCGCGCGGGTGCACCCCTCTCGCTTCATCCGTCTGATCGACGGCGTCGACGTCATCGGCCTGCGCGACGTCGCCGTGCTGCACGACCAGTCGGCGGCGCTGCGCCTGGTGGCGTTCGTCGACCGCGCCTACGACGCGCAGATCCCCATCCGCGCGACCGGGGCGCCCCTCAACGCCGTGTTCGCCGACGAGATGCTCGCCGGGGGCTACCGCAAGAAGTACCTGCGCGCCATATCCCGCCTGGTCGCGCTGACGCATTCCTGACGAGACGATTCGTCCGGGCTTCGCGGCCACGCGAAACGCGATGTTTACACAGCGGCAACCGCTGTAACACGCCTGAAACACGAGACGAGGGGCGATGGTAACCCGACGTCGGAACACTGGGGGGACCCGACGCTACACCTGCGTCCTGCAGAGAGGTTCTCTTCGAGATGGATCAAGGCAACACCGCATTCATCCTGCTTGCGGCAGCACTCGTGCTGCTCATGACGCCAGGACTCGCATTCTTCTACGGCGGACTCGTCAAGGCCAAGAGCGTCATCAGCATGATGATGATGAGCTTCGGCGCGATGGGCCTGATCGGTGTGCTGTGGGTCCTCTACGGCTTCGCCATCGCCTTCCCGGCCACCGACGCCGGCACCACGCAGCTTCCCTGGACGATCGACTGGAGCAACCTCGGTCTGACCACCTCGCTCGTCATCCCTGACGGCGCCTCCTACCCGCCGCTCGCCTTCGTCGCCTTCCAGGCCACGTTCGCGATCATCACCGTCGCCCTCGTGTCGGGCGCGATCGCCGACCGCGCGAAGTTCGGCGCGTGGATGCTGTTCGCCTTCCTCTGGGCGACGATCGTCTACTTCCCCGTCGCGAGCTGGGTGTTCAACTTCGGCCTCAACAAGGACGGCACGTTCTCGTACGGCGGCTGGATCACGCACGGCCTGCAGGACGTGTTCGGCGTCGGCGCGATCGACTTCGCCGGTGGAACCGCGGTCCACATCAACGCCGGTGCCGCGGCCCTCGCCCTCGCCCTCGTCCTCGGCAAGCGCGTCGGCTTCCAGAAGGGCGCGTACGTCCCCCACAACCCGCCGTTCGTGCTGCTGGGCGCGGGCCTGCTGTGGTTCGGCTGGTTCGGCTTCAACGCCGGCTCCGAGCTCGCCGCCGACGGCACCGCCGCGGTCGCGTTCGTCAACACCATCGCCGCTCCCGCCGCCGCCCTGCTGAGCTGGCTCGTCGTCGAGAAGATCCGCGACGGCAAGCCCACGTCGGTCGGTGCCGCCTCGGGCGCCGTCGCCGGTCTCGTCGCGATCACCCCGGCCTGCGCCGCGCTGACCCCGTTCTGGGCGATCGTCCTCGGCCTCCTCGCCGGTGTCGTCTGCGCCCTCGCGATCGACCTGAAGTACAAGCTCGGCTTCGACGACTCGCTCGACGTGGTCGGCGTCCACCTGGTCGGCGGTCTGCTCGGAACCCTGTATATCGGCTTCTTCGCCAACGGCACGGGCCTGATCTACAGCGGCCAGTTCACCCAGCTGCTCGTCCAGGCGATCGCCGCCTTCACGGTGCTGGTCTACTCGTTCGTGCTCGCCTTCGTCATCGGCTTCGCGATCGAGAAGACGATGGGCTTCCGCGTCAAGAACGAGGACGAGATCGCCGGCATCGACACGGTGGTGCACGGCGAAGAGGGCTACGTCCTCGCCGACACCCGCGACTGAGCGCACTCACCCCGAGGGGGGCGTCACGGATCCGTCCGTGGCGCCCCCTCCGTATGTCTAGGGTGGGCGCATGGGAACCGCCACGCGCCTCGTGTCCGCCCTCGTCCGGGCCCTCGCGCCGTCGCGGCGGCCATCGTCGTCCGCTCCGTCGCATGCCCCGAGCCGCGGCATCCGGTCGGACGAGGCGACCGTCGACATCGCTCCGCCCCGCCGCGTCGCCCTGCAGTACGCCCCCGAACGCGACGGCGCCCCTGACGGCGGTGAGATCGTCTGGACCTGGGTCCCTTATCAGGAGCACGACGGGCGCGGCAAGGATCGCCCCGTCCTCGTGATCGGCCGACGGGATGCCACCCACTCGTACGCCGTGCGACTGACCAGCAAACCGCACGACGGCGACCGCGATTATCTGGCGCTCGGGTCGGGCGCGTGGGATCCGCAGGGACGCCCGTCGTGGGTCGACGTCGAGCAGGTGTACCTGGTGCCCGACGCCGCCATGCGCCGTGAGGCCGCCGCGCTCGACCGCCCGCGGTTCGACATGGTCGCCGCGGCCTTGACGGCCCGCTACGGCTGGCGACGCGTCTGACACGGGCCCCGTCCGGCGAGACCTGCTCGCGCGTCGCCGAGCCGCTCGGCGAGCGTGCCCGGGATCGGATTCACCCCGAGGGGTTCGGTGACGTGAGAGCCGCGTGAGAGTCTTCTCATACGCACGGATTCGCGGGCCTCAGACCTCTCGGCCAGGCCTCGAGATCGCTAACGTGACAGCGTGTCCATGAACGCCGACGAGTCGCTCGCCCAGGTCGAGGCCGACGTCCGCCGCGCCGAGGCGCGCGCCGCCCAGATGCCGGCCTTCGAAGCCGCGGTGGCCGCGGTGCGCGGCGTGGGCCGCTCGCGCGGCCGCGACATCGTCGTCGAGGTCGACTCGGTCGGTCGCGTGACCGACCTTCGCCTCAGCGAGCACGCGCTCGCCCGCGGCCCACAGCGGCTCTCGCACGAGATCGTGACCGCGATCCGCGACGCCGAAGCCGCCGCGCAGGCCGCAACGCTCCGCGTGGTCGGCGAGCTGCTCGGCGGCGACGACCCGATCGTGGCACAGCTCGCCGCCGAGCAGCAGAACCACCGATGAGCAGATAAGGAGCCCCCCCATGTCGACCGACATCTCCGTAGACCTCGACCGCCTGCGTCAGCACGCGGCCTTCGTCGAGTCGCTGGTCGACGACGTGGGCTCGGCCCTCTCGGTGCTCAAGGGAGGCGACCTGCTGCCCGAGGCGTTCGGCCTGCTGTGCGCGTTCCTCGTGCCCCCGAGCATGGCGATGTCGGCGGCGGCATCCGGCCTTCTCGGCGCCGACCAGTCGATGCTCGTGCGCACCGCGGCCGAGCTGCGTCAGACGGCGCAGCAGTGGGAGCAGTTCGAAGACGACGTCGTCTCGACGTTGCGCAGCCTCGAGGCAGGGATAGGCCGATGACCGCGACCGCCGTTCCCGCCGGGACCACGTTCTCGGGCACACGTCTCATCGACTCGGGCCATGCGCTCTCAGCCGCTGTGAAGAACGGCGACTGGCTCGACGGCGGCATCGCGCTGCTCGACGCCCTGGGCGACGCCGCCGCGGCGCTCACCGATCCGATCGGCACCATCACCAGCTGCGGGCTCGGCTGGGTCATGGAGCACCTCAAACCGCTGAGCACCTGGCTCGACCAGCTCACCGGCAGCGCGCAGAACGTCGCCGCTGTCGCACGCCAGTGGAGCTCGACCGGCGCGACCATGCGTCAGGCCGGCGCCGACCTGACTCGTCGACTGGGCGACCTCGACGGGCTGTCGGGCGACAGCATCGCGGCCTACGTGCGGTTCGCCGGCGACGCCGCCCGTCACCTGGGCGCCTCGGGGGAGTGGGCCGACGCGGCGGCGAACGGGCTCACCGCCGCCTCTGACCTCGTCACCAAGATGCAGGGCGTCGTCAAGTCGGCCATCTCGCAGGTCATCTCGGTCGCGATCGAGGCGATGGCCGTCGTCGCGGCCTCGTTCGGCCTCGGCATGGGCTATGCCATCGCGCGGGTCGTGCAGAAGGTGAACCAGATGGTCAACAAAGTCATCCGTCCCCTGCGCGCGGTCCTCGCCTCGGTCAAGGCGCTCACGGGGCTCGTCACGCGCCTGCGCTCGGTCTTCAGCGACACCGCGAGCACGACGTCGCAGGCTCTCCGCGGAGAGGCCCGCACGATCTCGATCGGCGCCGGCGCCGTGGTCGACGCCTCGCACGCCACCGCGTACGGCAACCGCGCCGCCGCCGACTTCGTGCGCGCCGGTCGCACCGCCGACGCCTTCCACCTCACGACGAAGCCTCTGGATGCCATCACTCCGGCGGCCTCCGTGCACCTGCACGGCGCGACGCCCACGGCCGACGGCGGTGTGACGGGCGTCGCCTCGCTCGGCACCAGCGGGGGAGCCGTCGGCACCGGCCTGAGCGCGGGGCCCGGCTCGGTGAGCCTCGGCGCGGCGGGAACGGTCGGCGCCCCGACTCAGGGCGTGACGTCGCTGCAGGGCTCGGTACTGACCGGGACGGCCGGGATGACCGCGGCGGGAGGCATGGCCGCCACGGCGAGCGGTGGCGGGCTGGCCGGCTCGCGCCCCTTCATGCCCCCGATGCAATCGGGCGCGGGAGCGGGATCAGCCCCGCGCACGGGTCTCGGCATCCGTCGCCGCGACCTGCGCGTGGTGATCGAGCCCGACGACTGAGGGGCCGACTTCGCGCCCATTCGCGGCGCGAGAGCGACGCGCTCAGCGGACCAGGCAGGGGGTCGTCATCGGTCGTTCCTGGCGCCTTCGGCGCCGACGGGGCAGACGGCCGATGTCGACCTGCTCCACGTTGCGCTTCGGGGCTGCCGGAGAAACCAAAAGCCCCCGGGTGACCGGGGGCTTCTTCGGTGGGCGATGCCGGACTCGAACCGACGACCTCTTCCGTGTGAAGGAAGCGCGCTACCAACTGCGCCAATCGCCCTCGTCCCGAACGGGACTCAACGATCCTACCCGATGCCAGAGCGTCCTCCGAACCAGCTCGACCCGCGCAGGCCGTGACACGCGCGGGCCGCGAGTGGTTTTGCGTCCGGGCCCAGTTCGGGTAATGTCTTACAAGTGCTCGGGGCAAGCCCCGGGAACGAAATGCGGATGTAGCGCAGTTGGTAGCGCATCACCTTGCCAAGGTGAGGGTCGCGAGTTCGAGTCTCGTCATCCGCTCGAGTGCGAGGATCACCCCTCGGGTCCGCCCGGGGCGGTGATCACCACACGTGGTCCGAACCACACACGGTGGCGTGGCCGAGCGGCTAGGCACCGGCCTGCAAAGCCGTTTACACGGGTTCGAATCCCGTCGCCACCTCGCCTCATAAATGAATAGCCTTTCAGGCGCGATTGGCGCAGCGGTAGCGCGCTTCCCTGACACGGAAGAGGTCACTGGTTCGATCCCAGTATCGCGCACCACAGAACCCCCGGTCCTCCGGGGGTTTTTTGTTGTGCCGCCCAGACGGGTTCCAGGGGTGATCGCAACCCCTGATAATCTCCTCAGAACCCGGAGGACTTTCATGCCAGAACGTGTCGCCGCGCACGTGCAGCGGCTCCTCTCTGAGCACCCCGACCTGGAGGTGCGGTTCACGTTCGCCATCGCACCCGACAGTCACCATTACGGCAACCGCAGCGGTCGCGCGATCCTGTTCCTCCACCCCACGCACCGACGGCTGGTCGAAGAGATCCGGCGCGGCTGACGACGCCCGGCGAACGGGGGAGTCGAGCCGGCTGGCCGAAACCGTGAACCGCATCGGCACCGACGCGGCGTCGCGTCGCGGCATCCGTTCGCAAGCCCCCGTCCACCGCGACGACGCACCGCTACCGTCGAAGACATGACCGTCTCGGATGCCGACTGGCGCGCGATCGCCGCCACCCCCTTCGTCTCGCTCGGCACGTACCGCCGCAACGGCGACCTCGTGTCGACGCCCGTCTGGATCGCACGCGATGGCGACGAGCTCGTCGTGACGTCGGAGCGCAACACCGGAAAGGTCAAGCGGCTGCGCCACGACGCCCGGGTCGTGCTGCGGCCCTGCAGCCGCATGGGTGCCGTCGAGCCGGATGCCCTCACCGTCGAGGCGCGCGCGCGGATCGCCGGGCCGAGCACCGACGACCCGCGTGCCGGCGCCGCATTGCGCCGCAAGTACGGATGGCAGTACCGGGCCATCCTGACCGTCGAAGCCGTGGTGCGTCGGCTGCAGCGACGCCCCGGCGACCGCGTGATGCTCCGCATCTCGCGCAGCGACACCGAACGCGACGACTGATACGAAGAACGCAACGGAACACTCGGGGGTTTGCGTTCACACGTCGGACGCGAGACGTTGCCAGTGAGACAGCGGTCGGCGCCCCCGGCTTCCGCGTCCGCCGCTCTCGCCAGGGAACGCGTGGGAGTCACCGGGCGGCCGACCACGAGGACGACGTGGGCAAGTTCATCTACGACAGCAACATCAAGGTCGACTTCGAGGACCGCCTGCTCGCGCATCTTCAGGCGGTGATCATGGCGAAGGTGCGCCGCGGCGAGAGCTTCCCGTTCACCTGGAAGGACGACATCAGCACCGGCGGCGGGCGGACCACCGTGTACATCCACCCGAACGTCTCGCTGGTGTTCAAGTATCACGGCGGCCGCAATCCGCAGCTCAGCAGCGCCTGGCTGCACGCGCTGACCTACAACGCCAACTCGGGTCGCGGGCTCTACGTGGTGCCCGAACCCGACGATGTCGCACCGCGCGACACCACGCCTCGCGAAGAAATGGTGTTCCGCGAGGTGCCCTACCCCACGCTGCATCCGTCGTCGTACGCGTGACACCCCGACGGCTGTCGCTCCGAGCCGGGTCGGCGACGGCTCGCGCCCCTCGCCCGTGGGAATGCGACACGATCCGTGACGGTTGTGTCGCGCATGACCGACTGGATCGCGGCGAAGCCGTACTTCGAGACGAGAACGATCGCCCATCTCGCCACCCTCATGGGCGACGGCTCCCCGCACTCGGTGCCGGTATGGGTCGGCGTCGAGGGCGACCGCCTGGCGATCTTCACCGAGGCGGGCGCGCTCAAGGACCGCAACCTTCGCCGTGACCCGCGCGTCGCGATCTCGGTCGTGGGCGAGGAGAACCCCTACACCATGGCACTCGTACGAGGAGAGGCGGTCGAGCGCATCGACGGCGACGCCGCACTGCCCTACGTCGACCGCATCTCGCGTCTGTACACGGGCGAGCCGTACCAGGCACGCGAAGGTCTCGCCGTATGGCTCATCGAGCCGAAGAAGGCGTGGTGCCGCGGCTAGTCGGTGACACGGGCTCGACGTCCGCTCCGCCGACAGGCGGCGGGTGGCGGCCGGTCACCGCACCAGCGGCAGCACGCCGAGCAGCAGGATGAGCGGAGCGATCACCGCGCCCAGCGCGACGAACCGGCTCCACCGGATCTCGACGCCGGCAGCGACGAGCCGGTCGTGCCACAGCAGCGTCGCCAGCGACGCCCACGGCGTCACGATCGGACCGGCGTTCACGCCGATCAAGAGCGCCGCGAGGCGCACCGGCGAGCCGGCCACCGACTCGAGCGCGAGATAGGCCGGCAGGTTGTTGATGCCGTTGGCCGCGAGCGCGCCGACGCCCGCGAGCTGCCACAGCGACACGAGGTCGTCGCCCGTCCCGGCCAGCACCGAGGTCACCCGACCGATGCCGACGGCCTCGAGCGCCCCCACCGCGAGGAACAGCCCTCCCGCGAACACCAGCAGCGACCAGGGCACGAGACGGATGCCGAGGGCCCGCGGCGCACGCCACGCGAACGCGGCGATGAGCACGACGGCCGCCGCGACGGCCGGCATCCACGGCTCCAGCCCCACCACGAGAAGCGGCAGCAGCGCCACCGTCACCACGCCGGCCACCCGCAGCAGGACGGGATCGGAGACGGCGGGGGGAGCGGCATCCGGGTACGTTCTGGGCAGACGGCGCAGGAACACCGCCGTCAGCACCACCACCGATACCGCGATGGCGATGAGCGCCGACGGACCCAGCAGCCCGAGGAAGGCGACGGGATCGTGACCGCCCCCGAGGGCCTCGGATGCCAGCAGGTTGGTGAGGTTCGACACCGGCAGCACCAGCGACGCGGTGTTGGCCAGCACCACCGTCACGAAGGCGAACGGAAGGGGGTCGAGCTTGCGCGCGACCGCCATCGCCACGACGACGGGGGTGAGGAGGACGGCAGTGGTGTCGAGCGAGAGGAACGCCGTCGCCACCGTGGCCAGCGCCACGACCAGCACCCACAGCCAGACCGTGCGTCCCCGCGCGATGCGCGCCAGGCGAGCCGCCACGACGTCGAACAGCCCGGCTTTCGACGCCAGCTCGGCGACGATCGTGACGGCGACGACGAACAGCAGGATGGGCCACACGCGGTCGGCGACGGCGAGGGCGTCGTCTGCGGGGAGGACTCCGGTGAGGAGAGCGACGATGCCCAGGATCCAGAGCACGCCGCCGATGATGGCCAAGGTCACCGCTCCACTATGGGGCACGTTGCGTGCCGTCGAGACCACGCCCGCCCGGTAGCCTGGAAACGACCCCTTCAGGAGATGTTCTGTGACTGATTTCCCCGCCGATGGCTTCGCCCTCTTCCCCGACCGTTCGGTCGTCGCGCTGCGCGTGAACGGTGAGCTCAAAGACCTCGCCACGACCGTGACGGCCGACGACGAGGTCGAGCCGGTGACGATCGACAGCCCCGACGGGCTGTCGATCCTGCGCCACTCGACGGCGCACGTGCTCGCCCAGGCCGTGCAGCGTGTCAAGCCCCAGGCGAACCTCGGCATCGGCCCGCCGATCACCGACGGTTTCTACTACGACTTCCAGGTCGACGAACCCTTCACCCCCGACGACCTCAAGGTCATCAAGAAAGAGATGGAGCGCATCGTCCGCGAGAACCAGCGGTTCGTGCGTCGCGTCGTCACCGACGACGAGGCCCGCGCCGAGCTCGCCGACGAGCCGTTCAAGCTCGAGCTGATCGGCCTCAAGGGCGGCTCCGCCGAGGCGGCCGAGGGCGCGTCCGTCGAGGTCGGCGCCGGCGAGCTGACGATCTACGACAACGTCACGCGTGACGGCGAGACCGCGTGGAAAGACCTCTGCCGCGGGCCCCACGTGCCCGGCACACGCCTGATCGGCAACGGGTGGGACCTCACCCGCATCGCCGGCGCGTACTGGCGCGGCAGCGAGAAGAACCCGCAGCTGCAGCGCATCTACGGCACCGCCTGGCCCACGAAAGACGAGCTGCGCGCCTATCAGCAGCGTCTCGAAGAGGCCGCGAAGCGCGACCACCGCAAGCTCGGCAAAGAGCTCGACCTGTTCTCGTTCCCCGACGAGATCGGCCCCGGACTCTCGGTGTTCCACCCCAAGGGCGGCATCATCCGCTACGAGATCGAGCGGTACATGCGCGAGCGCCTGCTCGCCAGCGGCTACGAGGTCGTCAACACCCCGCACATCACCAAGGGCGACCTGTTCATGACCAGCGGCCACCTGCAGTGGTACGCCGACGGCATGTACCCCCCGATGGTGCTCGACGAGGTGGTGGATGCCGACGGGCACGTGTCGCGCGAGGGCCAGGAGTACTACCTGAAGCCCATGAACTGCCCGTTCCACAACCTGATCTTCCGCTCGCGCGGTCGCAGCTACCGGGAGCTGCCCCTGCGCCTCAGCGAGTTCGGCTCGGTCTACCGCTACGAGAAGAGCGGCACGCTGTCGGGCCTCACCCGTGTGCGCGGCATGACGCAGGACGACACCCACATCTACGTCACCGCCGACCAGGTCAAGGGCGAGCTGACGCACAGCCTCGACTTCGTGCTGCAGACGCTGCGCGACTACGGCCTCAACGACTTCTACCTCGAGCTGTCGACGAAGGAAGACGGCAACCCCAAGTTCATCGGCGACGACGCGCTGTGGACCGAGGCCACCGAGACGCTCCGTGAGGTCGCCGAGGCGTCCGGTCTGGAGCTCGTGCCCGACCCGGGCGGAGCGGCGTTCTACGGCCCGAAGATCTCGGTGCAGGCGCGCGACGCGATCGGCCGCACCTGGCAGATGTCGACGATCCAGCTCGACTTCAACCAGCCCGAGCGCTTCGAGCTCGAGTACACCGGTCCCGACGGTGAGAAGCACCGCCCCGTCATGATCCACCGTGCCCTCTTTGGCTCGGTCGAGCGCTTCTTCGCGATCCTGCTCGAGCACTACGCCGGTGCCTTCCCGGTGTGGCTCGCGCCCGTGCAGGTCGTGGCGGTGCCGGTCGCCGCCGAGTACGGCGACTACCTGCAGGACATCGTGGCCGACCTGAAGACCAAGGGCGTCCGCGCCGAGGTCGACCACAGCGACGACCGCATGCAGAAGAAGATCCGCACGCACACCACGCAGAAGGTGCCGCTCATGCTGATCGCCGGCGAGCAGGACCGCTCCAACAACACGGTGTCGTTCCGCTTCCGCGACGGCACGCAGCTCAACGGCATCCCGGTCGCCGAGGCCGTCGCGCGCATCACCGGCGCCATCGCATCCCGCGCGCTCATCGACACCGCCGAGGACCTGGCGTGATCCCGAGCCCGGATGCCACCGGCGGCGGCGACGAGTCTCTCGTCGCCGCCGCGGAGCTGCCGGGCGTGCCCGACGCGTTCCAGCGCCTGTGGACGCCGCACCGCATGGCCTACATCTCGGCGGGACGCGAGCCGATGGAGCAGAACTGCCCGTTCTGCGCGGCACCGGGGAAGACCGACGACGACGGCCTCATCGTCGCGCGAGGGGCCACGTCGTACGTGCTGCTCAACCTGTTCCCCTACAACTCGGGTCACCTGCTGGTGTGCCCCTACCGTCACATCGCGACCTACGATCAGGCCGCCGACGAAGAGGTCGCCGAGATCGGCGCGCTGACCCAGCGCGGCATGCGCGTGCTGCGCGGCGTGTCACGCTGCGACGGGTTCAATCTCGGCATGAACCAGGGAGCCATCGCGGGGGCGGGCGTCGACGCCCACCTTCATCAGCACATCGTTCCCCGCTGGGCGTCCGACGCAAACTTCTTCCCGATCATCGCCCAGACCAAGGCCCTGCCGCAGCTGCTCGGCGACGTGCGACGCACCGTCGCCGAGGCGTGGAACGACCCGGCCTACGGCCCCCCTGCGGACGCCCCGCGCGGCTGACGACCGAATCGCGCTACGGTGAGTCGATGACTCGCCCCTCGCAGCGCGCCCTCTTCGCCACCGTGACCGTCGGCATCGTGCTGGCGACCACCGTCGGCTGCATCCCGGTGCCCCGTTTCTCGCTGCCCGGCGCCGAGCGCGCCCCCGAGCCGCTGCCGTCCGTGTCGCCGAAGCCGACCACGAGCCCCGCGCCCTCGCAGAGCGCCGACGCGTCGAACGGAGACGGCGACGTGCTGGCAGAACGCGACCGGTTCATCCAGGCGCAGCAGCTGCCCCTCGACGGCTCGCCGTTGGTGGCGGTGACACCCGAGCAGAAGGAGTTCATCCGCCAGCAGCGCGAGTACGTCGAGTCGCAGGGGTCGTCGTGGACCTCCGACGACGAGAGCATCGCCCTCGCCCTCGCCTCCGACGCGTGCGAGACGGCGATCCTCAACCACCATCGCGTCGATGCCGATCTGCTCAAGACCCACGTCGCGACGTCGCCCCTCTTCTCCGCCCTGATCCCGGCCGACGCGAGCGAGAGCGATCGCGCCGGCGCCGAGGCGAGCATCGCGAGCGTCATGGCGTTCGGCACGACGTTCCTGTGCCCCGCAGACGGCGACAGCTGGATCGCCGCATATCGGGAGGTCTACCGGGGCTGACGCGCCCCCGCCGGCTCAGACGACGCAGCGCACCTCGAACTGCAGGAGGGGGTGCGCGTACGCCTCCTGCGACTCGATCAGGCGCAACTCGCGCGAGCCGGCCTCGTGCGTGTTCGACAGCAGGTCGAAGACGCTCGACGCGGTACGGGCGAGGGCGTCGGAGGCGTCACCGGTCCGACGGTAGTGAGCCGTGAAGAGGGCGGCGGTCACGTCGCCCGAGCCGTTGGCCTTCATCGGGATGAGCGGGGTCTGCACGATCCACGCCCCCGCGTCGTCGACCACCATCATCTCGATGGTGTCGGGCTCACGATCGGGGCGTTCGACGCTCGTCACCAGAACCGTACGCGGTCCCCGCTGACGCACGAGGTCGGCTGCGACGAGGGTCGACTCGATGCTGCGGGGCTCGGTGCCCGTCAAGAAGCCCAGCTCGAACTGATTCGGCGTGAGGATGTCGGCCACGGGCACCACGCGTTCGCGCAGCAGCTCGGGGATGGCGGGGGCGACGAAGCATCCCGACTTGGCGTTCCCCATCACCGGGTCGCACGCGTAGACGGCATCCGGGTTCGCCCTCTTGACCCGCGCCACCGTGTCGATGATGACGTCGGCGATCCCCTCGCCGCCCTGGTAGCCCGACAGGACGACGTCGATCTCGGGGAACACGCCCCGCTCCTCGATCCCGGTGATCACGTCGGCGACATCGTCGGGCGAGATGAGCGGGCCGCGCCACGCGCCGTATCCGGTGTGGTTCGAGAACGTGACCGTGTAGACCGGCAGTACCTCGACGCCGATGCGCTGCAGGGGGAACACGGCGGCCGAGTTGCCGACGTGCCCGTACGCGACGGCGGACTGGATCGAGAGGACCTTCATGCCTTGATCCTCCCATTCCCCGAGCGCCCCGCACGCACGCTCACGGCGTCGACCAGATCGTCGGCGAGCGTCTCGGCGTCAGCCGCGCTGAGGGCGTGGACGGTGAGACGGACGTGCTCGCCGGCATCGGGCGAGAGGAAGAAGTGGTCACCCCCGCGCACGAGCCATCCGCGGCGCATGAGGTCTTCGCGCACACCGGCGGCCGACACAGGGAGGGGCACCCACAGGTTGAGCCCGTCACCCGCGGCGACCGGCAGGCCCCGGGCCGTCAGCGCGGCGGCGAACGCCGCGTTGCGCGCGGCGTAGTGCTCGGCCGCGCGCTCGATGCCGGCGCGCACCGCGGGGTCGGTCACCAGGGCGAGGGTGAGCCGCTGCAGGATGTGACTGACCCACGTCGTCCCGGGCGTGAGCCGGACCGCGAGCCGGTCGGCCGTCTCGTCGTCGGATGCCACGACCGCGACGCACATGTCGGGCCCGAGGAACTTCGACACCGAGCGGATCCGCGCCCAGCGACGTTGGGACTCGCCGATGATCGACTGGAGCGGCGCACGCGAGAGCAGAGAGAAATGGTCGTCCTCGATGACGAGCACGTACGGATGCGCCGCCAGCACCTCGCGCAACGCGGCAGCGCGCGCGGGAGAGAGGGTCGCACCGGTCGGGTTGTGCGCACGGGGCGTGCAGACGACCGCGCGGACGCCGTCGTCGAGAGCCGCCCGCAGCCCCGCGACCGTCATGCCCTCGGCGTCGACCGCGACGGGGACCGCCCGGTAGCCGCCCGTGCGCACCGTGTGCATCGCCGACAGGAAGCACGGGTCTTCGAGGGCGACGGCATCGTCGCGCTGGAGCGACGACGCGAGCAGCCGCTCGATCGCATCGCTCGCGCCGCTGGTCACGGTGATCCGGGGGGCGTCGTGGGGGAGCTTCTCGGCCATCCACGACCGCGCCCACGCCTCGAGACCGGGGTCGACGACCGGCTCGCCGTACAGCACCGGACGACTCGACCGGGCCAGGGCCACCGTCGGGTCGGGGATGAGCGAGGGATCGGGGTTGCCCGTGCCGACGTCGCGCAGCACGGTGTCGGCCGCGTATCCCTCTTGCGCGACGGGCGCGCGGTCGGCGACCCACGTGCCGCCGCGTCCCCTGGCCTCGACGAGTCCCGCCTGCGCGAGCTGGCGATAGGCCGCGACGACGGTGTTGCGGTTGACGCCGAGGTCGGCCGCCAGCGACCGCACCGGAGGCAGGGCGTCGCCCGGCGAAAGGTCTCCGCGCTCGATGCGCTCGCGCAGCTCGGCCGAGATCTCGGCCGCCGAACGGCCGCGGATGTCGATGCTCATGAGCCTCCCCGGTCCCGCCCATCCTATGTCCTGCGCCATGCTACGGTTTGGCCTAAGCCAATGCATGCGCGCCCGAAGCGCCGAACGGAGTGGACATGACCGATACCGGAACCTCCCGCGTCAAGCGCGGACTCGCCGAGATGCTGAAGGGCGGCGTCATCATGGACGTCGTCACCGCCGAGCAGGCCCGTATCGCCGAGGATGCCGGCGCCGTCGCCGTCATGGCCCTCGAGCGCGTCCCCGCCGACATCCGCGCCCAGGGCGGCGTGGCCCGCATGAGCGACCCCGACCTGATCGACGACATCATCGCCTCGGTGTCGATCCCCGTCATGGCCAAGGCCCGCATCGGCCACTTCGTCGAGGCGCAGGTGCTGCAGGAGCTCGGCGTCGACTACATCGACGAGTCCGAGGTGCTCTCGCCCGCCGACTACATCAACCACATCGACAAGTGGAACTTCACGGTCCCCTTCGTGTGCGGCGCCACCAACCTCGGCGAGGCCCTGCGCCGCATCACCGAGGGCGCGGCGATGATCCGGTCCAAGGGCGAGGCCGGCACCGGCGACGTCTCGGAGGCCACGAAGCACATCCGCACGATCCGCGCCGAGATCAACGCCTTGCGCGCCAAGACGAAAGACGAGCTGTACGTCGCCGCCAAGGAGCTGCAGGCGCCCTACGAGCTGGTCGCCGAGATCGCCGAGACCGGCACGCTCCCCGTCGTGCTCTTCACCGCCGGGGGAGTGGCGACGCCCGCGGACGCCGCCATGATGATGCAGCTCGGCGCCGACGGCGTCTTCGTGGGCTCGGGCATCTTCAAGTCGGGCAACCCCGCGCAGCGCGCCGCCGCGATCGTCAAGGCGACCACTTTCCACGACGACCCGAAGGTCGTGGCCGAGGCCTCTCGCGGGCTCGGCGAGGCGATGGTCGGCATCAACGTCGCCGACCTCCCCGCCCCGCACCGCCTGGCCGAGCGTGGCTGGTAACAGCCCCCGCGTCGGCGTCCTCGCCCTGCAGGGCGATGTCCGCGAGCACCTCCGCGTGCTCGCCGACCTGGGCGCCGACGCCCGACCGGTGCGCCGCCCCGCCGAGCTCGCCGAGGTCGAGGGGCTCGTCCTCCCCGGCGGCGAGTCGAGCGTCATCGACAAGCTCGCCCGCGCGTTCGACCTGTTCGAGCCGATCCGGTCGGCGATCGCCGAGGGCCTGCCGGTCTTCGGAACGTGCGCGGGCCTGATCCTGCTCGCCGATCGCGTCGACGGCGCGATCGAGGGGCAGCAGACGTTCGGGGGCCTCGACGTGCGCGTGCAGCGCAACGCCTTCGGTGGGCAGACCCAGTCATTCGAGACCGACCTCGCGGTGCCCGCGCTCGGCGACCCGCCCGTGCACGCCGTCTTCATCCGCGCACCCGCCGTGGTCGAGACCGGCCCGGATGCCACCCCTCTCGCGTCGCTGCCCGACGGACGCATCGTCGCCGTGCAGCAGGGCAACCTCATCGGCACGGCGTTCCACCCGGAGTCCACCGGCGAGACGCGTTTCCACGCCCGCCTGCTCGACCTCGTCCACCGCCGTCGCGGGGCCGCCGCGGTGGCGTCCTAGACTGGAACCTATGTCCGGACACTCCAAATGGGCCACGACCAAGCACAAGAAGGCGGTCGTCGACGCCCGCCGCGCCAAGTCGTGGGCCAAGCTCATCAAGAACATCGAGGTCGCCGCCAAGCTCGGTGGAGCGGACCTGCAGGGCAACCCCACCCTCTTCGACGCGGTCCTCAAGGCCAAGAAGACCTCGGTGCCGAAAGACAACATCGACCGCGCGATCAAGCGCGGCGCCGGCATCGGCGGCGAGGCCGTCGAGTACACCTCGATCATGTACGAGGGGTACGGCCCCAACGGCGTCGCCTTCCTCATCGAGTGTCTGACCGACAACAAGAACCGCGCCGCCGCCGAGGTGCGCACGGCTCTCAGTCGTAACGGCGGCACGCTCGCCGACCCCGGCAGCGTCGCCTACAACTTCAGCCGCAAGGGCGTCATCGTCGTCCCCTCCGAAGGCACCAGCGAAGACGACGTGATGCTCGCCGCCCTCGAGGCCGGCGCCGAAGAGATCGAGCCGCACGGCGAGGGCTTCGGCATCATCACCGAGGCGAGCGACCTGGTCTCCGTCCGTTCGGCGCTGCAAGACGCGGGCATCGAGTACGACTCCGCCGACGTCGAGTTCGTCCCGTCGCTCAAGATCGAGGTCGACGCCGACACGGCCCGCAAGGTGTTCCGCCTCATCGACGCCCTCGAAGACAGCGACGACGTGCAGAACGTCTACACCAACTTCGACCTGACGCCCGAGGTGCAGGCCGAGCTCGAGAACGACGAGTAAGGGCGCGCCCTGCCTCACACCACGACCCCTGCGCCTAGCGTGGGGGTCGTGTCTCGTTCCCTGCGCGTCCTCGGCATCGACCCCGGCCTGACCCGGTGCGGTATCGGCGTCGTCGACGTCGCCACCGATCGCACGGCCTCGCTCGTGCACGTCGGCGTCGTGCGGTCGGCGACGACCGACCCGATCGAGCGCCGGCTCGCGACCATCGCCGCCGGTATCCGCGAGGTGCTGCAGGCGCACCAGCCGCAGGTCGTCGCCGTCGAGCGCGTCTTCGCGCAGAACAACCGTCATTCGGTCATGGGCACCGCCCAGGCGAGCGGCATCGCGCTCCTTCTGGCGGCCGAGCACGGCATCCCCGCCGCCACGCACACGCCCAGCGAGGTCAAGGCCGCGATCACCGGCTACGGCTCGGCCGACAAGCTGCAGGTGCAGACGATGGTGGCCCGAGTGCTGCGTCTCGACGCCCTGCCGCAGCCCGCCGACGCGGCCGACGCCCTCGCCCTGGCCCTGTGCCACGCCTGGCGCGGGGGAGCGGCCGCGCCGTCCGGCACCGCGACGCTGACGCCGGCCCAACGCGCGTGGCGGGATGCCGAGAAGCGCCGGACTCCGGCGCACGTGCGTGTCGCTCGAACAAATGTCCGAACCGGCGCGTAGGCTTCGGGCATGATCTCTTCGCTTCACGGGACGGCCGCGCACGTCGGCGACGACGCGCTGGTGGTCGTGGTCGGGGGAGTCGGCCTGTCGGTCGCGGTGACCCCGCAGGTGGCCCGCACCACGCACGTCGGCGACGACGTGCACCTGCACACCCACCTCGTCGTCCGCGAAGACGCGCTCTCGCTCTACGGCTTCGAGACCCGCGAAGAGCTCACCGTGTTCACCCAGCTGATCAGCGTCACGGGGGTCGGACCGAAGTCCGCCCTCGGGGTGCTGGCATCCCTGACCGTCCCGCAGATCGCGCAAGCGGTCACCGACGACGACGACGCCCCGTTCCGCCGCGTGTCGGGCATCGGCCCGAAGACGGCCAAGCTCATCGTCGTGCAGCTCACCGGCAAGCTCGCCCCGCCCGCGGTGGAGGCACCGGCCGCCGTCGCACCGCACGGGCAGGTCCCGATCCAGGTGGCACAGGCGCTGGTCGGGCTCGGCTGGAGCGAGCGGGTCGCCGCCGAGGCCGTGGCATCCGTGGCCGAAGACGCGTCCGAGAGCGACCGCTCGTCGGTGCAGGCGCTGCTGCGGCTGACGCTCGCCATGCTCGGCCCCGCACGCAAGGAGCCCGTGAGTGGCTGACGTCGTACGCGACGCCGGCACGCCCGACGACGAGAGCGAGCTGGCGATCGAAGGCGCGCTGCGCCCGACGTCGCTCGGCGAGTTCGTCGGGCAGCAGAAGGTACGCGGGCAGCTGCAGCTGCTGCTCGATGCGGCCCGTATCCAGCAGCGCTCGCCCGACCACATCCTGCTGTCGGGCCCCCCGGGCCTCGGCAAGACCACGCTCGCGATGATCGTGGCCCACGAGAGCGGCCGACCCCTGCGACTGTCCAGCGGCCCCGCGATCCAGCACGCCGGCGACCTCGCCGCCCTGCTGTCGTCGCTGACGCCGGGCGAGGTGCTGTTCATCGACGAGATCCATCGCATGGCCCGCTCCGCCGAAGAGATGCTGTACCTCGCCATGGAGGACTTCCGCATCGACATCATGGTCGGCAAGGGCGCCGGCGCCACGAGCATCCCGCTCGATCTGTCCCCCTTCACCCTCGTCGGCGCCACCACCCGCGCGGGGCTCCTCCCCAACCCCCTCCGCGACCGCTTCGGGTTCACCGCTCACCTCGAGTACTACGAGCCCGAAGAGCTCGAGCGAGTGGTGGCCCGTTCCGCCGCGATGCTCGATGTGGGCCTGCCGGGGCGCGCCCGCGCCGAGATCGCCCGCCGATCCCGCGGCACGCCTCGTATCGCGAACCGCCTGCTGAGACGCGTGCGCGACTACCTGGTCGTGAACGGGTCGTCGACCGGCGTCGACGCGGGCGACGCCGACGTGCGCACCGTCGATGCCGCCCTCGACCTGTACGATGTCGACGCCATCGGCCTCGACCGTCTCGACCGAGCGGTGCTCGACGCCCTCGTCCGCCGGTTCCGCGGCGGTCCGGTGGGCCTCAGCACGCTGGCCGTGGCCGTCGGCGAGGAGCCCGAGACGATCGAGTCGGTGGTCGAGCCCTACCTCGTGCGGATCGGCTTCATGGGGCGCACGCCGCGCGGTCGCGTCGCCACCCCCGAGGCGTACGAGCACCTCGACATCCCGCACCCCGACGGCCTGCTCCGGCTCCATCAGGGGTCATGACCTATACTCGGCGAGGGATTCCCCTCTCCCCGCTAGGCAGTGCCGCACGGCGCGCCTGAACCCGAAAGGTGCACCGCCCACATGGACTCCGGCAGTCTTCTCCTCCTCGTCCTGGCCATCGGCCTCGTCATCTTCATGTTCTTCAGCTCGCGCCGCCGCGTGCAGAAGCAGAAGCTCGAGCTCGAAGAGAAGGCCCGGCAGACGGTGCCCGGCGCAGAGGTCCTGCTGCAGGGCGGGCTGTACGGCACCATCGTCGACTACGACGGCGAAGACCTCGACAAGCCCGCGCACGTCGAGATCGCCCCGGGCGTGGTCATCAAGGTGCACAGCCAGGCCGTCCTGCGCGTCGTCGACCCCGCACAGGGCTCGGTCACCGAAGACGAGTTCATCGAGGCCGAAGAGGCCGAGGCCGAGTACACCGCGGGCGTCGTCGACGGCGACGTCACGTCGATCAGCGACGACCACCGCGCCGCGCGCGCCGCTCAGGCCGAGGCCGACCGCGACGACAAGGACCGCCCCGCGGTCTGACGCACCACCCGCTCCTCTCCGTTCACCGCCGCACAGAAAGCCGACTCCGTGGCGCCCTCTACTCCCGTCCGTCACGCCTGCCGCGTGTTGACCGGCCTGCTCGCCATCACCGGCGTGCTGTTCGGCATCAACGCGCTGGGTGTGTACGCGTTCCAGGCCAGCTCCTGGGCCCCGTCGCTCGCCCTCGACCTCCAGGGCGGGACGCAGATCATCCTGCAGGCCCAGACGACAGACGGCGCCGACCCCAGCAAAGAGCAACTCGACCAGGCGGTGTCGATCATCCGTCAGCGCGTCGACGCCTCGGGCGTGGGCGAGGCCGACGTGGCGACCGAGGGCGGCAAGAACATCGTCGTCCAGATCCCCGGCGTGGCCGACGAGGCGACGCGTCAGCGCATCCAGAGCTCGGCGCAGCTGCAGCTGCGCGCGGTGCTCTACACGGCTTCGCCGGCCACGACGTTCGTCGGCGAGGACGGCAAGACCACTCCGTACCCGACGCCCGACCCGAGCCTGCCGTCGACGCCGACCGCCTCGCCCACCGACGGCAGCGACACGTCGTGGATCACGCCCGCACTGCAGGCGCGGTTCCTCGCGTACGACTGCAGCAACCCCTCCGACAACCCGGCGCAGGCACCCACCGACCAGCCGCTGATCACCTGCAGCAGCGACAACACCGAGAAGTACATCCTCGGACCGGTCGAGCTCGACGGCACCGACATCACGAACGCGACGAACGGACAAGAGGCCAACACCGGCCGGTGGGCCGTCAACCTCGTCTTCAACGACCAGGGCACGCAGAAGTTCGCTCAGATCAGCCAGCGCCTCTACGGCAAGCAGGCGCCGCTCAACCAGTTCGCCTTCGTGCTCGACGGAAAGGTGCTCTCGGCTCCGTCGATGAACGCCCTGATCGTCGACGGCAGGCCCAGCATCACGGGCAACTTCACCTCCGAGTCGTCGAAAGCCCTGGCCGACCAGCTCAAGTACGGCGCGCTGCCGCTGAGCTTCCAGGTCGTCAGCTCCGACACCGTCTCGGCGACACTCGGCTCGCAGCAGCTGCAGGTCGGCTTTCTCGCCGGTCTGATCGGTCTGGCCCTCGTCGCGGTGTACTCGCTCATCGTGTACCGCGCGCTGGGAACGGTGATCATCGCGTCGCTCGGCGTCATGGCCGTCCTCACCTACGTGACGCTCTGCATCCTCGCGTGGCGCATGGGCTTCCGCCTGTCGCTCGCCGGCGTCGCGGGGCTCATCGTGACGATCGGCTTCACCGCCGACTCGTTCATCGTCTACTTCGAACGCATCCGCGACGAGCTGCGCGACGGCAAGTCGATCACGGCGGCGGTCGAAGACGGCTGGTCGCGCGCCAAGCGCACGATCTACATCTCGAAGTCGATCAACATCCTCGCCGCCGTCGTGCTGTACATCCTCGCGGATGCCACGGTGAAGGGCTTCGCCTTCACCCTCGGTCTCACCACCGCGATCGACATCCTGATCTTCATCCTCTTCACGCACCCCGTGATGCAGCTGCTCGCGCGCACCCGCTTCTTCGGGTCGGGGCACAAGCTGTCGGGGATGGACCCCGAAGCCCTCGGCGCCGTCTACCGCGGCCGCGCCCAGTTCCGCGCCCCGGTCGCCGCGGGCGGCCGCACCAACCGCTCGCGCGGAGAGGCACAGCGTCGGCAGACGATCGCCGAACGCAAGCAGGCCGAGCTCGCCGCCGCCCAGCGCGGCGATAGCGGCTCCACGAAGGAGGGAGACGACTGATGCGCTCCATGTCGCAGCTCGGAAACGACCTGTACGCGGGAAAGACGTCGTTCCCCTTCGTGCAGCGCCGCCGTCTCTGGTTCATCATCGCCGCGGTGCTGGTGATCGGCTCGGCCCTCGTTCCTCTGTTCCGCCCGGTCCAGTTCTCGATCGAGTTCACGGGCGGCTCGCAGTTCACGGTCTCGCAGCCGTCGTCGTTCGACCAGTCGCTCGCCACGCAGGCGGTCACCTCGGTGGTCCCCGGTGCGGCCACCCGCGTCACCACGATCAGCGACCAGTCGGTGCGCGTCCAGACCGACCAGATGAGCAACGACGAGACGCAGGCCGTCACCGCGGCTCTGGCCGCGGCCTACAAGGTGCCGACGAGCGAGGTCACCAACTCGTTCATCGGCCCGACGTGGGGCGCCGACGTCACCCGCCAGTCGCTGTGGGGCCTGTCGATCTTCCTCGCCCTGACGTTCGTCATCCTGGCGCTGTACTTCCGCACCTGGAAGATGTCGGTCGCCGCCATCGTGGGCCTGGTCGACGTGCTCGTGATCACGATCGGCATCTACGCGCTGTTCGGCTTCGAGATCTCGCCCGCCGCCGTCATCGGCTTCCTGACGATCCTCTCGTACGCGCTGTACGACACGACGGTCGTCTTCGACAAGGTTCGCGAGAACACCAGGGCCGACGGAGAGCTCTCGGGCCGCACGTTCGCCGAGTCGGTCAACCTGGCGGCGAACCAGACCCTGATCCGGTCGATCAACACCACCGTCGTCGCGATTCTGCCGGTCGGTGCGATCCTCTTCATCGGCGTGCCCCTCGGCGCGAGCACGCTGAGCGACATCTCGCTGTCGATCTTCGTCGGCACCATCGTGGCCGCGTACTCCACCCTGTTCGTCGCCGTTCCCCTCTATGCGCTGCTGCGCGAGAAGGAGAAGCCGATCGCCCAGCGCGACGGCCGTGTGCTCGCGGCCCGCGCCAAGGCCGGGGCCCCCGCCTGACGGCGGGGCCCCGCGCCCGCGGGCGTAGGATGGAACACCTGACGACGGCCCGGAGGTGAACCGATGACCGAGACGGTTCCCTCCGTCCAGCCGACGTCGTCGCTGCGACGACTCGTGCCGCGTATCTTCTCGCGCGCCGCTCGTCGCGACGACGTCGACAAGCTGCTGCGCACGGTGCGCACCCACCATCCCAAGGGCGACCTGGCGATCATCGAGCGCGCGTACGCCGTCGCCGACAAGGCACACGAGGGTCAGAAGCGCCAGAGCGGCGAGCCCTACATCACGCACCCGCTCGCCGTCGCCCAGATCCTCGCCGAGCTCGGTCTCGGCCCGAAGGCCATCGCCGCGGCACTGCTGCACGACACCGTCGAAGACACCGGCTACCCGCTCGACGAGCTGGCCGCCGACTTCGGCGACGAGGTCGCGATGCTCGTCGACGGCGTCACCAAGCTCGACAAGGTCAAGTACGGCGACAGCGCCCAGGCCGAGACGGTGCGCAAGATGATCGTCGCGATGTCGAAAGACATCCGCGTGCTGCTCATCAAGCTGGCCGACCGCCTGCACAACGCCCGCACGTGGGGCTTCGTCCCGCCCGAGAAGGCCGTCAAGAAGGCCACCGAGACCCTCGAGATCTACGCACCGCTGGCCCACCGGCTCGGCATCCAGGCCATCAAGTCCGAGCTCGAAGACCTCTCGTTCGCGGTGATGCACCCCAAGCTCTACGCCGAGATCGAGAGTCTCGTGAAACAGCGCACGCCGCAGCGCGAGCAGTACGTGCAGAACGTCATCGACGCGGTCGACGCCGACCTGCGCGAGCTGCGCGTGCGCGGCCGGGTCATGGGCCGACCGAAGCAGCTGTACTCGGTGTACCAGAAGATGGTCGTGCGCGGTCGCGAGTTCGACGACATCTACGACCTCATCGGCATCCGCATCCTCGTCGGCACGGTGCGCGACTGCTACGCCGTGCTGGGTGCCATCCACGCGCGCTGGACGCCGCTGCCCGGGCGGTTCAAGGACTACATCGCGACGCCGAAGTTCAATCTCTATCAGTCGCTGCACACGACGGTCATCGGCCCCGGCGGCCGCACCGTCGAGATCCAGATCCGCACGCACGAGATGCACCAGCAGGCCGAGTTCGGCGTCGCGGCCCACTGGAAGTACAAAGAGCGCATGGCCGGCGGGAAGACGGATGCCAAGGCCTCCGACGCCGACATGGCGTGGATCGCCCATATCTCGGACTGGCAGGCCGAGACCGCCGATCCGGGGGAGTTCCTCGACTCGCTCCGCTTCGAGATCGGCGCGAAAGAGGTCTACGTCTTCACCCCCAAGGGCCGCGTGATCGGTCTGCCCAAGGGCGCGACGCCGGTTGACTTCGCCTATGCGGTGCACACCGAGATCGGCCATCGCACGATGGGGGCGAAGGTCAACGGCCGCCTCGTGCCGCTCGAGACCGAGCTGCAGAGCGGCGACGTCGTCGAGGTGTTCACGTCGAAAAACCCCGACGCCGGTCCGAGCCAGGACTGGCTGGGCTTTGTCAAGAGCACGCGCGCGCGCAACAAGATCCGCGGCTGGTTCACGAAGGAGCGCCGCGAAGAGGCCATCGAGCAGGGCAAGGACTCGATCGCCCGCGCGATGCGTCGACAGAACCTGCCCTTGCAGCGTCTGATGAACCAGGACTCGTTCGCCGAGGTCGCCCGCGGCTTCCACTATGAGGACGTCGCGGCGCTCTACGCGGCCGTGGGCGAGGGACATGTCTCGACGCAGTCGGTGATCGAGAAGGTCACGGCGCTCGTCAGCGCCGACGACACCTCGACCGGTCCGATCGATCTGCCGCAGGTGGGCCGCAGCCGCGCCCCCCGCAACGGCGACTCCGGGGTTCTCGTGCGCGGGGCTCCCGACATCCTGGTGAAACTCGCCAAGTGCTGCACCCCGGTGCCCGGAGACGAGATCGTCGGCTTTGTCACCCGCGGCAGCGGGGTCTCGGTGCACCGCGCCGACTGCACCAACGTCAAGTCGCTGAAAGAAGACCCCGAGCGGCTGATCGACGTGGAGTGGGCGCCGACGACGAAGAGCCTGTTCCTCGTGCAGATCCAGGTCGAGGCGTTGGATCGCTCGGGTCTGCTCAGCGACGTCACCCGTGTGCTGAGCGAGCACCACGTCAACATCCTCTCGGCGACGGTCTCGACGACGAACGACCGGCTCGCACTCAGCAAGTTCGTCTTCGAGATGGGCGACACCGTGCACCTCGACCGCGTGCTCAACGCGGTGCGTCGCATCGACGCGGTCTACGACGTGTATCGCGTCACGTCGTCGTAACGCCGAGCAGCGCGCTCGCCCGCCGCGCATGCGGAAAGCGGGGGTGCCGCGCGAGCCAGGCGCGCGCCGCCGCGGCGACATCTCGATCGTCGCGCGCCCAGTCGCGCGCGGTCGCGCGCTCGATGGGATCGTCGGAGCGCGCGAGATCGACGAGCGTCCGCGACGGGCTCGACACGTGCACGCCCGCGATCGTCGCGGTGTCGGCCGGATCGAGACGCACGTCGTGGTACACGAACCGCGCGTTGCGCACGTGGTGCAGCCGCCGCTCCGTCACCCGCTGCACGCGGTGACGCGATGGTTCGGTGAGGGCGCCGCCGTGCACCCACGCCGCGGTCAGGCGGACACCGGCGAGCGACTCTCCCAAAAGCGGAGCGATGCTGCGCGCACGCATCCACACGGTCTCCACCGCGTCGGCGGGCATGTATCCCTCGCCGATCGCGACGAGCAGCCCGTCGAGGCAGGCCGCCGTCAGCTCAGCGATCGAGAGGCGCTCACCGGCGAAGAACAGGAACGGACTCGGCATCCCGTCAGTGTGCCGTGACGCGGCCTCTCGGCGGGAGCGTCACGGCACACCTGTGGAGAACTCGCCTCAGCCGCCGAGGGCGCGCAGCCAGGTCTTGCGGGCCTCGAGGGCCTCGGCGGCCTGGGCGGCCGCGCGCTTGTCGCCGCGTGCCTTCGCCGCCGCGAGCTCGGCCTCGAGCTTGTCGATGGCATCGGTGAGCTGACGCGTCATGTCGTTGGCGCGCGCCTTCTGCTCGGGGTCGTTGCGCTTCCAGTCGGCGTCCTCGCGCGTGCGCACGTTCTGCTCGATCTTGCGCAGCTCGTCGTCGAGGGCGCGCTCCTGGTCGCGCGGGAAGATGCGGCCGATCTCGTCCCACTGGCGCTGGATCGCGGTCAGGCGCTGGCGAGCGGTAACGAGGTCCTTCTCATCGACGATCGGCGCCGCCTCTTGCAGCAGAGCGCGCTTCTGCTCGATCTTCTCGCGCGAGGCCTCGGCATCCGCCGTCTCGCGTTCGATCCGCGCACCGTACAGGGCATCGCCGGCGGCCTTGAAACGCGCCCACAGAGCGTCGTCGACCTTGCGGCCGGCACGTCCCGAGGCCTTCCACTGGTCGAGCAGGTCGCGGTAGGCCGGGATGCCGTCCTCGCCGCGCGGAGCGAGGGCCTCGGCCCGTTCGACGAGACGCGTCTTCACGTCGCGGGCCGCCTTGTGCGTCTCGTCGAGCGCCGAGAAGAACTCACGGCGGTGACGATCGACGACGGCGCGCGCGTCACGGAACCGGCGCCACAGCTGCTGGGCGGTCGATTTGGGCAGACGCGGGCCGTTCTGCTGGTGGGCCTGCCACCGGTCGAACAGCGCGGTCATATCGGCCGTCATCTGCTTCCATTGCACGGTCTGCGGGTCGCGCGCGGCCAGCGCCTCGGCCTGTTCGACGATCTCGGTGCGCTCGCGCACGGCCTCGTCGACCGCCTCTTTGGCCGCGGCCGCCTCGGTCTCGGTCGCCTCGGCCAGCTGCGCGGTGAGGGCGTCGAGCCGCTCGACGAGCGAGGCGAGGTCGCCGACGGCCGCCGCGCCGTCGAGCTTGTCGCGCACGGTCTGCGCGGTGGAGCGCAGGTCGGACGCCGAGGCACCGCCCCGGCGGTGGCGCGCCTCGAGCAGGGTCACCTCTCCGGCCAGGTCGGCGAACTTGCGCACGTAGTAGGCGAGAGCCTCGTCGGGTGTGCCGTCGGGATACTGTCCCACCACGCGCCACTCGTCACCCTCGCGCACCGACACGGTGCCGTCGTCGTCGACGCGGCCCCACGGCTCGGCGGGAGCGGACGCCGCGACCGCGGATGCCGCCTTTGCGAGGGCGGCCGGCGACGGCACGGGGCGGGGGCCCGGGCGCGCGGAGGCGGGCGCCTCACGGCTCTGGTCGGCCTCGGCCTCGGCCTCGGCAGCGTCAGCCTCAGCGGCGTCAGCCTCGTCGACGTCGGCGTCGGCGTCAGCCTCGGCGGCGTCGGCCTCTGCAGCGTCAGCCTCGGCGGCGTCGATGACCTCGACCTCGTCGGAGGCGGATGCCGTCGCATCGGCGGCCTCGGACACATCGGCGTCGTCTGCGGCGACGGTCACCTCTACGGGCGTCGCGTCGGCCTGGTCGGACGCCTCGGCGAGCGAGCCGTCGGCGTCGACGGTCTCATCGGGCGTGGTCTCATCGGCGACGTCGGCGGCGGCATCGGCTGCCGCGGTGAGGTCGGTGTGGTCGGCGGATTCGGGGGAGTGAGCAGAAGTCACGGGTAGCACCTCATCGCGGCAGGGCCGCCTGGGGGAGAAGGACGCAACCGAGCCTAGTACGACCGGCTGCCGCCCCACAGGCTCACGGCGCGGTCGAGGCGCTCGGGACCGGATCGGGGAGCAGCGGGTCGGCCGACGGCGAGGCGTCGGGAGCCGGCGCATCCGACGTGTCGGGGGCAGGAGTGGCCGTCTCGCTCGGAATCGGGGTGGGGGCACCCGGGCCCGCCAGGAAGTACGCGGCCTGCAGCCCGGCCGCACCCAGGATCACCACGGCGCCGATGACGACGGCGAGCACGTTGTCGCGCGTGCGTCGGCGCTCGACGCGACGATGCATCTCTTGACGCGCCTGGTACGCCCGCGCGCGCTCACGCTGCTCGCGCACCTGCCGGTCCTTGCCACCCGTCGCCACATCGACCTCCTCTGGCCGCGACGATCCTACGCAGGGAGCACCTCGCGCGCCAAAGCGATGCCGCCGCGTCGACGCCCGCGTCGGAGGCCCCGATTAGCCTGGGTCCGTGACCAGTCCCGCCGCACTCTTCCAGGGCCAGACCCCGCTCGCCGTGCGCATGCGGCCGACGAGCCTCGACGAGGTCGCGGGGCAGGGGCATCTGCTGCGTCCCGGCTCTCCGCTCGTGACCCTCGCCTCCAGCGGCGCATCGGCGCCGACCACCGCGGTGTCGGTCATCCTGTGGGGCCCTCCCGGCACCGGCAAGACCACGCTGGCCCAGGCGATCGCACGGTCGTCGGGCCGACGGTTCGTCGAGCTGTCGGCGATCACCGCGGGCGTGAAAGACGTGCGCGAGGTCATGCAAGAGGCCTTGACCCAGCGCGACCTCTACGGCCAGTCGACCATCCTCTTCCTCGACGAGATCCACCGTTTCACCAAGGCCCAGCAAGACGCACTGCTCCCCGGCGTCGAGAACGGGTGGGTCGTGCTCATCGCGGCGACCACCGAGAACCCCTCGTTCTCGGTCATCTCGCCCCTGCTCTCACGCTCGCTGCTGCTGACGCTGCGCCCCCTGAGCGACGACGACCTCGGGGCCCTGATCGATCGCGCGGTCGGCGACCCGCGAGGGCTCGACGGGCGGGTGTCGCTCTCGCCCGAGGCCCGCACGGCCCTCGTCCGCCTCGCCTCGGGCGATGCCCGGCGCGCTCTCACCGCTCTCGAGGCCGCGGCATCGGTCGCCGTCGACGACGCGACCCCCGAGAGCGACGACCCGGATGCCACGGCCACGGGCGACACCCACGACGCGTCGGGCCCCGACGGCGGCGAGCCGACCGACGGTGACGGCGAGCCGGTCGACGACGCGGCCCTGCCGGTGATCACGGCCGACCACATCTCTCAGGCCGTCGACCGCGCGCTGCTGCGCTACGACCGTCAGGGCGACGAGCACTACGACGTCATCAGCGCCTTCATCAAGTCGATCCGGGGGTCCGACGCCGACGCCGCTGTCCACTACCTCGCGCGCATGATCGAGGCGGGCGAAGACCCCCGCTTCATCGCGCGACGCCTGGTGATCTCTGCATCCGAAGACATCGGGCTCGCCGATCCGCACGCCCTGCAGATCGCGGTGGCGGCCGCCGACGCGGTGGCCTTCATCGGCATGCCCGAGGGGCGCATCCCGCTGGCCGAGGCGACCGTCTACCTCGCCACGACGGCGAAGTCGAACGCGGCGTACAACGCCATCAACGCCGCGATCGCCGACGTGCGGGCGGGAGGCTTCGGGCGTGTGCCGATCCACCTGCGCGACGCCCACTACGCCGGGGCGAAGCGCCTCGGGCACGGCAAGGGCTACAAGTACGCCCACGACAGCGAGATCGGCATCGTCACGCAGCAGTACCTGCCCGACGAGCTGCGCGGGCGACGCTATTACCAGCCCACCAGTCACGGCGCCGAGCGCGACGTGGCGGCGCGGCTCGAGAAGATCCGTCGCATCCTCGACGGGGAGTGACCGGCACGTTCAGGCGCCCTCTGGTAGCATGAATCGGCTCGAAACAGGGTTTTCGGGCATCCCCCTCTTCCTGAGATCACCACTCGGTGCGCCCCGGCGTGCGTCCCGAGTCGGGCGGAAGGGGGCGATACGTCCGTGAGCCGCGAAAGGCGCGGCCACGTCATCGGAAGGAGCACTTCGTGACCACGAAGTCTCAGGACCGCCGCAAGGTCCGTCTGTCGCGCGCCCTCGGCGTCGCGCTCACCCCCAAGGCCGCCCGCTACCTCGAGAAGCGTCCCTACGCTCCCGGTGAGCACGGCCGCACCAAGCGCAAGGCCGACAGCGACTACGCCGTCCGTCTGCGCGAGAAGCAGCGTCTGCGCGAGCAGTACGGCATCCGCGAGAAGCAGCTGCGCATCGCGTTCAACGAGGCCCGCCGCACCGACGGCCTGACCGGTGAGAACCTGGTCGAGCTGCTCGAGATGCGTCTGGACGCCCTGGTGCTGCGTTCGGGCCTCGCCCGCACGACCGCCCAGGCCCGTCAGCTCGTCGTGCACCGTCACATCCTGGTCGACGGCCAGCTCGTCGACCGCCCGTCGTTCCGCGTGAAGCCGGGTCAGCAGATCCACGTCAAGCCGAAGAGCGAGGGCCTCGAGCCCTTCCAGGTCGCCGCCGCCGGTGGGCACGCCGAGGTGCTGCCCCCCGTTCCGGGCTACCTCGAGGTCGACCTCTCCACGCTGCAGGCGAAGCTCGTGCGTCGCCCAAAGCGCGCCGAGGTGCCCGTCACCTGTGACGTGCAGCTCGTCGTCGAGTACTACGCCGCTCGCTGAGCCACGCTCATCGAGCCGAAGCGCGCCGGGTCCGCCCGGCGCGCTTCGTCGTTCCCGGCGGATTCCGGTGACGTTCGTGGCATCCACCGGTCTTCGACACGCGCATGGACAGGCCCGTCGCCTACGATGAAGGGATGCCGCGTCCGCGGCGCTCCCTCGAGGAAGAAGTGGTGATCGTGAGAAGCCTCGTCTGGTTCGTTTTGGGCATCGTCGGCGGCTTCGTCGCGGCGCACCTGGTGAACAAGGACCCCCGCGGTCAGGAGCTGTTCGCCCAGCTCGACGCCCGTATCGGGGAGTTCACCGACCGCATGAGCGACGCCTACCACGACCAGGAATCGCGGCTGTCGCAGATCATCGACGACGTCAAGGGCTCCGCCTCGTCGGCCCTCGAGTCGGCCGTCGATGCGACCACCGACGCCGTCGGCGACGCCGCCGCGGCCGCCCAGAAGGCCACTTCGTCCGACTGACCTCGCCGCATCCGCTCCCCGCTCGGCGGGGCGGATCCGCACGCCCACGGAAAGACCCGCCATGAAAACCGCTGAGATCGCCCAGCGCTTCCTCGACTTCTTCGAGAAGAAGGACCACACGATCGTCCCGTCGGCGTCGCTCGTCACCGACGACCCGGCCCTGCTCTTCACCGTCGCGGGCATGGTCCCGTTCATCCCGTACCTCAGCGGCGTGGTGCCCCCGCCCTACCCGCGCGCGGCCGACGTGCAGAAGTGCATCCGCACGAACGACATCGAAGAGGTCGGCAAGACCCCACGCCACGGCACCTTCTTCCAGATGCTCGGCAACTGGTCGTTCGGCGACTACTTCAAGCGCGACGCGATCCGCTATGCCTGGGAGCTGCTGACCTCGGCCGAAGAGGACGGTGGTCTCGGATTCGACGCGAAAGACCTGTGGGTCACCGTCTACGAAGAGGACGACGAGGCGCACGCTCTCTGGCGCGAGCTCACCGACCTGCCCGACGAGCGCATCCAGCGCCTCGGCAAAGACACGAACTACTGGTCGACGGGTCTGCCCGGACCCGCCGGCCCGTGCTCGGAGATCTTCTTCGACCGCGGTCCCGCGTACGGGGTCGACGGCGGTCCCGCGACCGACGACGACCGCTACGTCGAGATCTGGAACCTCGTGTTCATGCAGTACGAGATCACGAACGTGCGGTCGAAGTACGACTTCGACATCGTAGGGGAGCTCCCCGCGAAGAACATCGACACCGGCATGGGCCTGGAGCGCATCGCGTTCATCAAGCAGGGCGTCGACAACATGTACGAGACCGACCAGGTGCGTCCCGTGCTCGATCTCGCCGCGAAGCTCGCGGGCAAGACCTACGGCGCCGAGTCGCGCGACGACGACGTGCGCCTGCGCATCGTCGCCGACCACGTGCGATCGTCGCTCATGCTGCTCGCCGACGGCGTCACCCCCTCGAACGAGGGACGCGGGTACATCCTGCGCCGCATCATGCGCCGGGCGATCCGCTCGATGCGCCTGCTCGGCGTCGACGGCCCCACGTTCCCCGAGCTGTTCGCCGCCTCGCGCGACGCCATGAAGGAGTCGTACCCCGAGGTCGAGACCGACTACGCGCGTCTCTCGGCCTACGCGATCGCCGAGGAGCAGACGTTCCTGCGCACGCTCGCGGCGGGGTCGGCGATCCTCGACCAGTCGGTGACGGATGCCAAGAGCACCGGCGGCACGACGCTGTCGGGGTCGGAGGCCTTCCTGTTGCACGACACCTACGGCTTCCCGATCGACCTCACCCTCGAGATCGCCGAAGAGGCCGGGCTGAGCGTCGACCGCGCCTCGTTCGACCAGCTGATGCAGGAGCAGCGGGCCCGCGCCAAGGCCGACGCGCGCGCCCGCAAGGGGGCGATCGCCGATCAGAGCGCCTACCGCGAGTTCCGCGCGCTCGGCGAGACCGTGTTCACCGGGTACACCGACCTCGAGACCGAGTCGCGGGTGCTCGGCATCCTGGTCGACGGCCGCAGCGTCGACCGCGCCGGCGAGGGCCAGATCGCCGAGGTGATCCTCGCCGAGACCGCGCTGTACGCCGAGTCGGGCGGCCAGGTCGCCGACAAGGGCGCCATCGTCGGCCCGGGGTACGAGCTCGAGGTGCTCGACGTGCAGCGTCCCGTCGCCGGGCTGATCAGCCACACCGTCGAGGTGGGCACGGGCGAGGTCGCGGTCGGAGCCCCCGCCACGACCGTCGTCGACGCGCTGAACCGCCATGCGGCGCAGCAGGCGCACACGGCGACGCACCTCGTGCACGCGGCGATCCGCGACACCCTGGGCAAGACCGCGACGCAGACCGGCTCGCTCAACCGCGCCGGCTACATGCGCTTCGACTTCAGCTGGGGCTCGGCGCTGTCGCCCGAGACCCGCACCGAGATCGAGGACATCGCCAACAACGCGGTGCGCGACAACCTCGAGGTCACCACGCGCATCATGTCGCTCGACGAGGCCAAGGCCGCCGGCGCGATGGCCCTGTTCGGCGAGAAGTACGGCTCGACCGTGCGCATGGTCGACATCGGCGGCCCCTGGTCGCGCGAGCTCTGCGGCGGTACGCACGTGGCCCGCAGCGCCGAGATCGGTCTGGTCAACCTCGTCGGCGAGTCGTCGGTCGGCGCGAGCAACCGCCGTGTCGAGGCGCTGGTCGGCCTCGACGCGTTCCGCGACCTCGCCGCCGAGCGCGCCATCGTCTCGCAGCTCAGCACGAGCCTCAAGACCCCGCGCGAACAGCTTCCGGCGCGCATCGCCGAGCTGGCCGCCAACCTCAAGGCGGCCGAGAAGAAGATCGCCGCCTTCGAGGCGCGCGCCCTGGCCGACCGCCTGCCGCAGCTGGTCGAGTCGGCAGTCGCCGTGGGAGCGGTGCGGGTGGTCTCTCGGTCGCTCGGCGAAGGGGCCTCGGCCGACGACGTGCGCTCGCTCGCCCTGCAGGTGCGCGATCGCCTCGGCACCGAGCCGGCCGTCGTCGCCCTGGCGAGCGTCACGGGCGGACGCGCGACCGTCGTCGTCGTCACCAACGACGCCGCACGCGAGCGCGGCATCGCGGCCGGCGCCCTCGCGAAGTCGGCCGCCGGCATTCTCGGCGGGGGCGGCGGCGGCCGGCCCGACGTGGCGCAGGGCGGAGGAACGGATGCGGCGGCGCTGCCCACCGCGCTCGACGGCGTCGTGAACGACGTGCGGGCGACCATCGCGTGACGGGCTTCCGGCGCGGCATCCGACTCGGGATCGACGTGGGGCGCGCGCGCGTGGGCGTGGCGCGCTCGGATCCCGACGGGGTGCTGGCCGTGCCGGTCGAGACGGTCGCGCGCAAGACGCAGCCGGTGCGACGCATCGTCGAGCTCGCCGCCGAGTACGAGGCGTTCGAGGTGCTGGTGGGTCTGCCGCTGAATCTGCGGGGCGACGACACGCCGTCGACGGCCGACGCGCGCGGCTTCGCCGGGGAGCTCGCGGCAGCCCTGTCGATCCCGGTGCGCCTGGTCGACGAGCGCCTGAGCACGGTCTCGGCGCACGACGTGCTGCGGCAGGCAGGGCGTTCTCAGCGGGACTCTCGTAGCATTGTCGATCAAGTCGCCGCTGTGGTGCTGCTGCAGCAGGCACTCGACGTGGAACGACAGTCCGGCGAGCCGGCCGGACCCGCCGTCGCACCGGGACAGGAGCCCGCCTGACATGCCCGACAACACCTCCCCGCACGACCCGTTCGCCGATCTGTACGGCCGATTGCCCGACCCCCGCTCGACGCCGCGCGGCGAGACGCCCTCGACGCCGCGCGGCCATACACCCTCGACGCCTCACGCGAACCTGACCTCGACGCCTCTCGACGACGAGACCGCGTCATCCGCCGGCCGGCGCGGCGCGACGCCGGCCGGGGGAACCGATCCGCGGCCCGTGACGCCCGGTGCCGCCGTGCCCTCGTCGCGCCGCGCCGCACGCGAGGCCCGCCGCGCACAGACCGGCGAGACACCGACCTCGTCCGATGCGGCGAGCGTCCCGCAGCCCGCTCCCGCCGCCCCCGCGGCGTCGACCGGACACGCAGCCGGCCCCGAGAGAGGCACACCCGACCGACCGGCGCCGGCCGCCGCCGAGAGCGCCCCGCGCCCGGCGGTCGATCGGTCCGCCGCCGCGCAGGCCCAGCCGATGGCATCCGGCCCCGCCGCCGTCCCGGCCCGCGACCGTGAGCCGGTGCTCGCGGGCGCTGCCGCCGCGGCGTCGACCGCCCCCTCCGAGCGCCCCACCCCCGCGGGGTCGCTCGAAGACCTGTTCTCGAACGAGGCCATCGTGACCGACGCCCGTACCTCTGCACGCCCCCCGAAGCGTCGACGCCGCACCGGCATGTGGGTCGCCCTCGCGATCGTCGCCGTGGTGGTGGGCGGGGTCGCCGCCGGGGGAGCGGCGCTCTGGAAAACCTACGGGACCCGCGTGCAGGCCTTCCTCGGCGGGGGCGAGGCCGGCGACTACGACGCCGGCATGGCCACCGGCGAGGCACGGATCACCATCGTCTCGGGCGACACCGGCCAGTCGGTGTCGCCGAAGCTCTTCGAGGCCGGGGTCACGAAGACCTCCGACGCCCTGTACAAGTACATGGTCAAGAACGCCGTGGCCTTCACGTTCCAGCCCGGCGTCTACAAGCTGCAGCAGCAGATGACGTCGGCCGCGGTCATCGAGGCGCTGCGCGACCCCGCGAGCCGTCTCGACAACTCGGTGCAGCTGCGCGAGGGCCTGACCGTGGCGCAGTCGATCCAAGAGATCTCCGATCAGCTGAAGATGCCCCTCGCCGACCTGCAGGCGGCGACCAAGGACCCGTCCGTGTACGGCGTCTCGGCGCCCTCGCTCGAGGGCTGGCTGTTCCCGGCCACCTACGACTTCGACGAGGGCGTGACGGCCAAGGACGTCGTCCAGCGCATGGTGACGCGCACGATGCAGTCGCTCGACGCCGCCGGGGTCCCGGCATCCGATCGTCAGCGCATCCTGATCATCGCGTCGATCATCCAGCGCGAGGCGCGCAACACGGCCGACTTCTACAAGGTGTCGCGCGTCATCGAAAACCGTCTGCAGCCCGACAACCAAGAGACCTTCGGCAAGCTCGAGATGGACTCCACGGTGCAGTACGGCGCCGGCGAGATGGACAGCGGCTCGGTCAGCACCTCGGCCGAGGCACGCAACTCCGACAACGGCTGGAACACCTACATCCACCCCGGCCTGCCCGTCGGCCCCATCTCGAACCCCGGCGACCTCGCGATCGAGGCCGCGATGAAGCCCGCCGACGGACCGTGGCTGTACTTCGTCACGGTGAACCTCGACACCGGCGAGACCGTCTTCTCGACGACCTACGCCGAGCACGAGGCGGCCGTGAAGCAGTGGCAGGACTGGTGCTCGGCGCACCCGAACTCGGGATGCTGACCGCGACCGAACTGGGGGTGTGGGGCGACCCCATCGGGCACTCCCGCTCACCGCTGCTGCACGCCGCGGCCTACGAGGTGCTCGGCCTGCCCTGGAGTTACGGCCGCCGGCAGGTCGACGAGGCGGGGTTCGAAGCCGCCCTCGACGGCCTGGATGCCACGTGGCGCGGCCTCTCGCTCACGATGCCGCTCAAGCAGGTCGCCGCGCGCACCGCGACCGCGCTCGACGACGATGCCCGTCGCACCGGCGCGGTCAACACCCTGCTGCTGGTCACCGGCGAACGTCGCGGCTTCAACACCGACGTCGGAGGGCTGGCCCGGGCGCTGACCGAGATCGGCGTGTCGGCCCCGGAGCACATCCGGATCCTCGGCGCGGGGGCCACGGCCACGTCGGCTCTGGTCGCCGCGGCCCGCCTCGGCGCGCAGCGCGTCGAGGTGCGGGCGCGACGCCCCGAGGCGGTTCGTCCGCTCGTCGAGCGGGGAGCGTCGCTGGGCGTGCAGGTCTCGGCCGAGGCGCTCGACGCCGCCGCTCCGCACGCCGTCCATGCCACGATCGCCACGCTGCCGGGCGGCACCGACGTCGGCGCCCCCGCCGAGGCGCTGGCATCCGTCGGCGGACCGCTGGTCGACGTGGTCTACGGCGGCTGGCCGACGCCCCTCGCGCGCGCGTGGGAGCGGGCGGGGGCGCCCGCGTTCGACGGCCGCGCGATGCTGCTGCACCAGGCCCTGCTGCAGGTGCGCGTGTTCGTGGGCGCGGACGCCGAGGCACCGCTCGATCGCGAGGACGACGTGCTGGCCGCAATGCGCGCCGCGGTCATGGGAGACTAAGAGAATGCTTCGCGTGCTCACGGCCGGGGAATCCCACGGCCCCGAACTGGTCGCCCTCATGGAGGGGATGCCGGCCGGCGTGCCCATCTCGCCCGCACAGATCCGCGCCGACCTGGCGCGCCGCAAGCTCGGCTACGGCCGCGGCTCGCGCATGAAGTTCGAAGAGGACGAGCTGTCGCTGTCGACGGGCATCGTGCACGGCTACACGATCGGGAGCCCGATCGCCCTGCGCATCGGCAACACCGAGTGGCCCAAGTGGGTCGAGGTCATGAGCCCCGAGCCCGTCGAGTTGTCGGACCGGTCGCGTGGCCGCGGCGCCGCGCTCACCCGCCCCCGTCCCGGGCACGCCGACCTCGTCGGCATGCAGAAGTACGGCTTCGACGAGGCGCGTCCGATCCTCGAGCGCGCCTCGGCCCGCGAGACCGCCGCACGCGTCGCGCTCGGCGCGATCGCGCGCGCCTTCCTCGGCGAGCTCGGCATCACGCTCGTGAGCCACACCCTGTCGATCGGGCCCGTACGCGTCCCCGACGACGCGCCGTTCCCGACCCCCGCCGACGTCGACGCCCTCGACGCCGACCCGCTGCGGTGCTTCCACGCCGAGACGAGCGCGGCGATGGTGGCCGAGGTCGACGCCGCCAAGAAAGACGGCGACACCCTCGGCGGCGTCGTCGAGGTGCTCGCCTACGGCGTCCCGCCGGGTCTCGGCTCGCACGTGCAGTGGGACCGTCGACTGGATGCCAGGCTCGCCCAGGCCCTGATGAGCATCCAGGCGATCAAGGGGGTCGAGGTGGGCGACGGCTTCCTCACCACGACCCGTCGCGGCTCGCAGGCGCACGACGAGCTGTTCGCCACGTCGGACGGCATCACCCGCTCGTCGGACCGCGCCGGCGGCACCGAGGGGGGCATGTCGACGGGAACGGTCCTGCGCGTGCGCGCCGGGATGAAGCCCATCGCGACCATCCCGCACGCCCTGCGCACGGTCGACGTCGCCACCGGCGACACCGCGGCTGCCCATCACCAACGCTCCGACGTGTGCGCCGTGCCCGCCGCGGGCGTCGTCGCCGAGGCGATGACGGCGATCACGCTCGCCGACGCCGTGCTCGAGAAGTTCGGCGGCGACAACGTGGCCGAGACGCGACGCAACCTCGAGTCGTACCTGGCGAACCTGCCCGAGACGCTGCGCACGACCGACGCGTCCGACGCGGCGTTGCTCGCGCATGACCTCGCCTGAGGCGCCACGGGCGCTGGTCCTGATCGGACCGATGGGCGCGGGCAAGACGAGCGTCGGTCGACGCGTCGCGCGCGCCCTGCAGCAGCCGTTCAGCGACACCGACAAGATCGTCGTGCGCGACCACGGCCCCATCCCCGCGCTGTTCACCGCCCACGGAGAGGCCCACTTCCGCGCGATCGAACGCGAGGCGGTCGTCGAGGCCCTGGCCCGCGGCGGGGTCGTGGCGCTCGGCGGGGGAGCCGTGCTCGACCCCACGACCCGTGCGCGCCTCGCCGCACATCGCGTCGTGCTGCTGACCGTGGCGCCGCACGTGGTGGCATCCCGCATCCACGGCGACGAACGCCCCCTGCTCGGCGACGAAGACCCGGCCGCCCGCTGGCTGCGCATCTTCGAAGAGCGCCGCCCCGTCTACGAGGCGACCGCCGACATCGCCTTCGACACGTCGTCGGGCCCTCTCGCCCGCGTCGTCGACGACATCGTGGCCTGGGCGCAGGGCGTCCCGGCCGAGGAGACCACATGACCGACACCACCACCGTCCGAGTCGCCGGCGAGCCCGGCTACGACATCACGATCGGTCGCGGGCTGATCGCCGACCTCGGAGCGACGCTCCCGGCGGCGGCGCGCAAGGTGCTCGTCGTGCATCCGCCGACCCTCGCCGCGCAGGCCGAGGCCCTGCGGGCGCAGCTCGTCGGCGACCGCGAGGTGCTGCTCGCCGAGATCCCCGACGCCGAGGCGGGCAAGCGCATCGAGGTCGCGGCGTTCTGTTGGCAGGTGATGGGCAAGGCCGACTTCACCCGCACCGATGCCGTCATCGGCTTCGGCGGCGGCGCCGTGACCGACCTCGCCGGCTTCGTCGCCGCCACCTGGCTGCGCGGCGTCGCCGTCGTGCAGGTGCCCACCACCGTGCTGGCCATGGTCGACGCCGCCGTCGGCGGCAAGACCGGCGTCAACACCGCCGAGGGCAAGAACCTCGTCGGCGCCTTCTGGCCCCCGCACGCCGTGATCTGCGATCTCGACCTGCTCGACACGCTGTCGCGCAACGAGGCCGTCGCGGGCTTCGCCGAGGTCGTGAAGGCCGGCTTCATCTGGCATCCCGAGATCCTCGATCTGATCGAGGCCGATCCCGAGAAGGCGGTCGATCCGAGCGGCGCGGCCTTCCGCCGGTGCATCGAGCTGGCCATCGACATGAAGGCGCGCGTCGTCGGCGAGGACTTCCGCGAGGCCGGGCTGCGCGAGGTGCTGAACTACGGCCACACCCTCGGCCACGCGATCGAGCACGCCGAGCGCTACCGCTGGCGTCACGGCGCGGCGATCTCGGTGGGCATGGTGTTCGCGGCCGAGCTGTCGCGTCTGGCCGGACGGCTGTCGGACGACGTGGCGCAGCGTCACCGCGACGTGCTCGGGCTGCTGGGGCTGCCGACCTCGTACCGCGCCGGCGCCTGGCAGACGCTGCTCGCGACGATGCAGCGCGACAAGAAGAGCCGCGGCGGGATGCTGCGTTTCATCGTCCTCGACGACCTCGCGCGTCCGACCGTGCTGCAGGCCCCCGACGAGTCGCTGCTGTTCGCCGCCTATCAAGAGGTCGGGGCATAGGCGCCGACGCCGACGATGCCGGCGTCGCCCCGGGATGCCGAGGGCTCTGCGCAGCGCGCACACCGACGCCGTGATGCGAGCCGGCTCGGAACGGTCGGCCGGTGCCGCAGCCGCACGGGCAAGCCTTGCGCGACCCCGCACATCGCCTCGCCGGTGGCGCGCACAGGGCCCCGCCTCCCGAGGGAGGACGGGGCCCTGTTCCCGTCGGGGATCAGGCGGCGACGGGCACGCGCTCCTCGACGGCGACGCCGAGGCGGGCCGTCGGCACGTCTTTGGTCTCGCGGGCGGTGAGAGCGCTGAGCGAGGCGACGACGGCGATCGCGGCGGTGAACAGGCTGATGACGATCCACCCGCCGTCTTTCACGCCGCCGAGCGCGGCGACGATGCTGGGCGCGAAACCCGCCATCAGGAAGCCGAGCTGGGTGCCGATGGCGACGCCCGAGAAGCGCACCCGGGTGCTGAACATCTCGCCGTAGAACGACGGCCAGACGGCGTTGGCGGCGGCGTACCCGAACGAGAACGTGAGCACCGCGAGGGCGAAGGTCAGCACGTCGTTGCCCGCGCCCATCGACAGCATGTAGAAGGGCATGAAGGCGGCCGACGCCAGCGCGCCGTACACGAACACGGGCTTGCGACCGACGCGGTCGGCCAGCGCGCCGAACATCGGCTGCGTGCCGAGCGCGACCACGTTGGCGACCACCACGAGCCACAGCGTCATGCTCGCCGACAGCCCCTCGAGCGTCCCGTACGCGATGGCGAGGTTGCCGAACACGGTCGAGACCGCGGCGATGAACGCGCAGCAGATCACGCGCAGCACGTCGCGCCAGTGATCGCGCAGCAGCGGGACGAGCGGCATCCGGGCGATCTGTCCGGTCGCCTTGGCCTGCTCGAACTCGGGTGTCTCGTGCAGGCTGCGGCGGATGAAGTACGCCACGACGACGACCGCGGCGCTGAGCCAGAACGGGATCCGCCATCCCCAGCTGAACTTGATGTCGTCGGGGAGCGCCACGACGGGGATGAAGACGAGCGCGGCGAGGATCTGTCCGCCCTGGGTGCCGGTGAGGGTCCACGAGGTGAAGAACGAGCGGCGGTGCTCGGGGGCGTGCTCGAGCGTCAACGACGACGCGCCGGCCTGCTCGCCCGCGGCCGAGAGCCCCTGCATCAGACGGCAGATCACGAGCAGCGCCGGGGCGAACCAGCCGATCTGGGCGAACCCGGGCAGGCAGCCGATGATGAAGGTCGACAGGCCCATCAGCAGCAGCGTGAACATCAGCACCTTCTGGCGACCGATGCGGTCGCCGAAGTGGCCGAGGATGACGGCGCCGAAGGGACGGGCGATGTACGCGAACCCGAAGGTCGCGAACGACATCACCAGGGCGGCCTGATCGCCGGACGGGAAGAACACAGTCGGGAAGATCAGGGCGGCGGCCGAGCCGAACAGGAAGAAGTCGTAGTACTCCACGGCGCTTCCCATGAAGCTGGCCGCGGCCGCCCTCACGGGAGTCTTCCGCGTCTTTGCGGGGGTGGTCATGGGACGGGTGCTCCTTAGCGGGTGAGGGCGTCGTCGGCGGCGACGAGGTCGAGGAAGTGCGTGGTCATGCGGGCGGGATCGGGTCGCGTCCCGGTGATGAGGGCGAAGGCGTCGACGGCCTGGTGGACCGCCATCCTTCCGCCGCTGAGAGTGCGGCAGCCGCGCTGACGCGCGACGCTCAGCAGCTCGGTGTCGAGCGGCCGGTAGACGATGTCGGCGACCCACAGATCGGGCCGCAGGAGGTCGGCGCCGAGGGGGAGCCCGGGGTGGGCGGCCATCCCGATCGGCGTGCAGTGCACGAGGCCGTCGGCGGCGGCCAGGGCCCCCGCGAGGTTCGACGGCACGGTGGCCTCGACGACGGCGAGGGGATGCCGCGACGCGAGGTCGTCGGCGAGGGCGCCCGCGCGGCCGGCGTCGAGGTCGACCACCGTCAGGCGGCGCGTGCCGAGACGCAGCAGCGCGTCGGCGACGGCCGACCCCGCCCCGCCGGCGCCGAGCTGCACGACGTGGTCGACCACGGCGCCGGGCAGCCCCTCGACGAACGCGGCGGCGAACCCGGTCGTGTCGGTGTTGTGCCCGACCCGGCCTGCCGAGGTGAACAGCACCGTGTTGACGGCCCCCAGCGCGGCCGCGACGGGGTCGATGCGGTCGAGGTGGGGGAGCACGGTCTGCTTGCACGGATGGGTGACGTTCACGGCGTCGTAGCCCAGACGCTCGGCCCACGCGAGCACGTCGCCGATGCGGGACGGGTCGATGCCCAGCTCGGTGAGGTCGAGCGGCCGATACACGTATGTGAGCCCGAGCTCGCGCGCCTCGGCCATGTGCATGGGCGGGGTGAGCGAGGGCAGCACGCCCGTGCCGATGAGGCCGACGAGATACGGGTGGGGGTCGATCACGGTACTCCTTCGTGTCCGGATCCGGGTCGGCACGTTCCACTCGAGGCGGTATGTACTAACCGGTACGTTCAGAGGGAATCACGGCGACGACCCGGTGTCAACACCCGATGCCGTGCACGGCCGCCGTCAGCGCGCGGGTGCGGTGAGCCAGCCCACCACGACGTCGCCGATCACGGTGCGCAGGTGCGCGCGCCGCGCCGGCTCGGTCAGGTCGACGTCGAAGAGGTGCCCGAACGTGTAGCGGTTGGCCACCTGGAAGACGCAGTACGCGCTGATCACGAGGTGCACGTCGATGGCGTCGACGTCGGCGCGGAACACGCCGGACGCTCGGCCACGTGCGAGCACGTCGTCGAGCAGCCCCTTCGCGGGCTGCGACATCTCCCGCAGGCCGTCGATCTGACGGATGAACTCGCCGCGGTGGATGTTCTCGATCGCGACGAGCCGGATGAACGCGTCGTGCTCGACGTGGTGGTCGAACGTCACCTCGGCGAGCGCGCGCACCGCCGCGACCGGGTCGGCGTGACCGGCATCGAGCGAGCGCTCGGCCTCGCGGATGCCCCGGTAGGCCTCTTCGAGCACGGCCCGGTACAGCCCTTCCTTGCCCCCGAAGTAGTAATAGATCATGCGCTTCGTGGTGCGGGTGCGCGCGGCGATGTCGTCGACCCGGGCCCCCGAGAAGCCGTCCTCGGCGAAGACCTCGGTCGCCACGGCCAGCAGCTCCGCCCGCGTGCGTTCGGCGTCTCGACGTGCCTCGACCATCGGGCCAGGCTAGTGGACTGCTTATGTACCGGGTGGTACATTCGGCGCCCATGAGGACCTCGATCGCGACCGTGTGCGTCAGCGGGACCCTGGCCGACAAGCTGCACGCGTGCGCCGCCGCCGGCTTCGACGGCGTCGAGATCTTCGAGCCCGACCTGCTGGCCGCGCCCGAGAGCCCCGAAGAGATCGCGGCGCTGGCCGCACGCCTGGGCCTGCGTCTCGACCTCTACCAGCCGATGCGCGACGTCGAGGGGGTCGACGAACGGGAGTTCGCCGCCGTGCTGCGTCGCGCCGAGGCCAAGTTCCAGCTCATGCGACGTCTGGGCATCGACCTCGTGCTGTGCTGCAGCAACGTCACCACGGCGACGGTCGACGACGACGAGGTGTCGGCGGGACAGCTGCGGCGGCTCGGCGATCTGGCCCAGCGGTACGGCATCCGGATCGCGTACGAGGCCCTCGCATGGGCCCGGTTCGTCGACGACTACCGGCGCGCGTGGCGCATCGTGCAGCTCGCCGACCATCCGGCCGTCGGGGTGTGCCTCGACTCGTTCCACATCCTCTCGCGCGGTCACGACCCGGCCGCGATCGCCGAGATCCCCGGCGACCGCGTCTTCTTCGTCCAGCTCGCCGACGCGCCGCGGCTGAGCATGGACGTGCTGTCGTGGAGCCGCCACCACCGCCTGTTCCCGGGCGAGGGCGACTTCGACCTCGCGGCGTTCACCGCCCTGATCGCCGCCACCGGCTACGACGGAGCGTGGTCGCTCGAGGTCTTCAACGACACGTTCCGCCAGACCGACGCCCGGCGCACCGCGCTGCACGCCCGGCGCTCGCTGCGCTGGCTCGAAGACGCCGTCGCCCGTACGGCCCCGGATGCCACGGCCTCACGGGGCGACTTCGCCATGCTGCCCGACTCGGCGGCACCCGCCGGCATCGACTTCGTCGAGGTGAAGGCCGAGGACACCTCGCAGATCGAGGAGCTGCTCGCCCAGCTCGGCTTCACCTCGCGCGGCCGTCACCGGACGAAGCCCGTCACCCTGTGGACCGCGGGCGACGCCCGGGTCGTGCTCAACGAGCAGCACGCGCGCGGGTGGGATCCCCGGCTCGCGGCCGTCGGCTTCGAGGTCGACGATGCCGAGGCGGTCGACCTGCGCATGCGCAGCCTGCAGGTGCCGCGCGTCTACCGCCGCACCTACGCGACCGAGGAGCGGCTCGACGGCGCCGCGGCCCCCGACGGCACCGAGGTGTACTGGGCGCAGGCCGCCGACGAGGGCGACCCGGCATGGGTCGTCGAGTTCGAGCACGGCGAGCCGCAGCGGCCCACCCCGATCGACCGGGTCGACCACGTCAGCCTCACGCAGCCCTGGCAGGCGATCGAAGAGGCGATCCTCTTCTACACCGCCGGGTTCGCCCTCAAGCTCGACAGCAGCACCGACGTCCCCGGACCGCAGGGGCTCGTGTCGAGCCGCGTGCTCACCGCACCCGGCGGCGGCGTGCACATCCCGCTCAACGTGGCGCCGCCCATCCTGGCCGACGCGAAGCTTCCCCAGCACGTGGCCTTCGCGTGCAGCGACGTCCGCGGGGTCGCCCGATCGGCGCGCGCACGGGGGTTCCGCCCGCTCGAGATGCCCGGCAACTACTACGACGACATCGCCGCCCGCTTCGACCTCGCGCCGAGCGCCGTCGCCGAGCTGCGCGACCTGCACCTGGGCTACGACCGCGACGAGTCGGGGGAGTACCTGCACTTCTACACCCGCACGATCGGCGAGGTCTTCTTCGAGCTCGTCGAACGCCTCGACGGCTACGCCGGGTTCGGCGCGGGCACCGCACCGGTGCGCCTCACGGCGCAAGGACGGCGCTGATAGCGTGCCTGACGTGACCACGCCCCGCCGCCTGCTGCTCGTCAACGGACCGAACCTCAACCTGCTCGGCACGCGACAGCCCGAGATCTACGGTCGCGACACCCTCGCCGACGTCGAGCGGATCACCGCCGACGCCGCGACGCGGCACGGTTTCGAGGTGCGCGCCCTGCAGAGCAATCACGAGGGCGTCCTCATCGACGCCATCCACGCGGCGCGTCTGGACTGCGCGGGAGTCGTCATCAACGCGGGAGGCCTGACGCATACCTCGGTGGCTCTGCGCGACGCCCTGGCATCCGTCGCCCTGCCGGTCGCCGAGGTGCACATCTCCGACATCCACGCGCGCGAAAGCTTCCGCCACTTCTCGTACATCGAGGACGTGGCGGTCGTGCACGTGATCGGCGAGGGCGTGGCCGGCTACGGCCGTGCCGTCGACCTGCTCGTCGAGGTCGTCACGGGTCGCGCCGACGGCTGAGCCGCCATCGCGTAGACTCGGACGTCGGGCTCTCGCCCACCACGACTCACGAAACGGAACATCGACTCTCATGGCATCCACCGCAGACATCAAGAACGGCGTCGTCCTGAACATCGACGGTCAGCTCTGGAGCGTCGTGGAGTTCCAGCACGTCAAGCCCGGCAAGGGCGGCGCCTTCGTGCGCACCAAGCTCAAGAACGTCATGAGCGGCAAGGTCGTCGACCGCACGTTCAACGCCGGGGCGAAGGTCGACATCGAGAACGTCGACCGCCGCGACTTCACCTACCTGTACAACGACGGCGACGGCTTCGTCTTCATGGACGTCGCCGACTACGACCAGATCACCGTGGGGGCGGCCACCGTCGGCGACGCGGCGAACTTCCTGCTCGAGAACCAGCAGGTGCAGATCGCGCTCAACAACGGCAACCCGCTCTACGTCGAGCTGCCGCCGTCGGTCGTGCTCGAGATCACCTACACCGAGCCGGGCCTGCAGGGCGACCGCTCGTCGGCCGGCACCAAGCCCGCCACCGTCGAGACCGGCTACGAGATCCAGGTTCCGCTCTTCGTCGACGCCGGCACCAAGGTCAAGGTCGACACCCGCACGGGTGACTACCTCGGCCGCATCAACTGACGTTGAGCGCCCGCACCAAGGCGCGCAAGCGCGCCCTCGACATCCTGTTCCAGGCCGACGTCCGCGGCGAGGAGCTGCCGGTCATGCTCGCCACCGAGGCCAAGCGGGCGGCGAACGAGCCGGCGCGCGAGGCGTCGTGGCTGTACGCGCGTGACATCGTCGACGGCATCATTGACAACCGCGAGGCGATCGACGAGCAGATCACCAGCTTCGCCAAGGACTGGTCTCTGCAGCGCATGCCCGCCGTCGACCGCGCCCTGCTGCGCATCGGCACGTGGGAGATCCTGTACAACGACGAGGTGCCCACCGCCGTCGCGATCGACGAGGCCGTCGAGCTGGCGAAGGAGTTCTCGACCGACGACTCCGGTGCTTTCGTGCACGGCGTGCTCGCCCGCATCGCGCGCTCGTCCTGACCTCGGGCATGTCGGCGGTCTCCGCCAGGATGGCCGCATGACCTCGTGGCGCGATCTGCTGCCGGGCGTCGACGCCTCGACCTTCGAGGCGATCGCGCTCGGCGTCGAACTGCGCCAGCGCGAGGCGTACGACCCGCGCCGGTGGGAGGCGCGGAGCGTCGAGCCGGTCACCCCGCGCATGCTCGCGCGACGACAGGACGACCTGCTGCTCGTCGCGCGTCCGCTGGTGCGCGGGGCGCGTGAGTCGTGGGTACGCGGCGACGCCACCTGGGAGGTCGTGCGCCGGTCGACGGCGCGCTTCGACCCGGCGGTCGTGCGCTGGTTCGCCGAGCTGCACGCCCTCGCCCAGGCCATGCGCACGACCGGGCCGTTCGCCACGGTCACCGACGTCGTCGTGCTCGACGGCGTGTCCTCGCCGCTGCTCTGGCCGCACCTGCACGCCGCGGCGGCCCTCGGCATCCCGCTCGTGCCGATGCACCCCCAGCAGTCCGTCCGCCTGGCCGGCACAGCCATGGCGCGGGTGGCGCTCGACCGTGCGCCCGACGGCGGGCTGCGCCTGTCGGCCGACGTCGAGATCGACGGACGGACGGTCGATGCCACCCACACCCGGCCGATCGCGACGTCGGGTCTGTACGCGTTCGAGCTCGATCGCGATCCCGTTCCGATCGCTCTCGCGGCCGTCGCACTGCCCGCGCCGCTGCCCACGCTGCTCGGCGGCGCCGACGTCGACGTCCCTCCGATCGAGGCCGACGAGTTCCTGACCGAGGCCTATCCGCGGCTCGCCCGCAGCGCCGCGCTCTCGGTCGCGCCGGGGCTTCCGGCGCCGCCGCCGCTGCGCCCGGTGCTCGTCGTCGAGGTCGCGTACGTCGACGACGACACGGTCGACTACGCCTTGCGGTGGCGTTATCCGGGCGGCTCCCGCCTGGCGTTCGTCGACGCGCCAGACTCCGCGCCGTCGCGCCCCGACGAGCGCGACGGCGACGCCGAGGACGAGATCCGCGCGCGCCTGGCGACCGCGTGGGCTGCGGCATCCGATCTGGGCACGTCTCCGGATGCCACACTGCGGGGCGCCGACGCCGCCGCGTTCGTCACACGAGTGCTGCCGGCGCTCGACCGGCTCGACGACGTGCGGGTCGAGACGACAGGGACCGCGCCGGCGTTCCGTGAGCTGCGGGGCGATCCCTCGCTGCGCATCACGGCCGTGCCGTCGGCCGACCGCGACTGGTTCGACCTGGGCATCGTCGTCACGATCGACGGGCGCACCGTGCCATTCGGCACGCTGTTCTCGGCGCTGTCGCGAGGACGAGCCCGCATCAAGCTCTCGGACGGCGCATGGTTCTCGCTCCGGCATCCCTCACTGGAGCGGCTGCGGCAGTTGCTCGACGAGGCGGCAGAGCTCGACGAGTGGGAGACGGGACCGCGACTTCCGCGCACGCATCTCTCGCTGTGGGCCGACTTCGAAGACCTCGCCGACGAGTCCGACGCGGCGGCCGAGTGGCGGGACCTCGCACGGGCGCTGCGCGACACCGACGCCGTGCCGCCCGTCGCGACGCCTCCCGGCTTCGGGGCCCGGCTGCGGCCCTACCAGCGCGAAGGGCTGTCGTGGCTGGCGCTGCTGCACCGGCATCGGCTCGGCGGCATCCTGGCCGACGACATGGGGCTCGGCAAGACCGTGCAGGTCCTCGCGCTCATCGCCCACGATCGGGCCGAGGGCGGTCAGCGGCCGTGGCTCGTCGTCGCGCCCACGTCGGTGCTGCCGACCTGGGTCGACGAGGCAGCGCGGTTCGCCCCCACGCTGACGGTCGCCGCCGTGGCGACCACCGCCGTGCGGCGCGGGCGCACGATCGCCGACATCGCGGCGCAGGTCGACGTCGTCGTCGCCCCCTACCGTGTCGTCCGTGCCGACGATGCCGAGTTCGCGGTTCCGCACTGGGCGGGCGTGGTGCTCGACGAGGCGCAGTTCGTCAAGAACCCCGCGACCCGCACGCATCGGGCGATCGCGGCGCTGCGCGCCGACGCCGTGTTCGCGGTCACCGGCACGCCCCTCGAGAACGGACTGGACGACCTCTGGGCGCTCCTCGCCCTGACGGCGCCGGGCCTGTTCCCCTCGGCCCGCCGCTTTCGCGAAGAGTACGTGCGCGCGATCGAGCAGGTGCCGGGCGACGCCCCCACCGACCTCTCGGTCGCGGCGGCCGCCGCTCACCGCGACGCGCGCCTCGACCGCCTGCGCCGACGCGTGCGCCCGTTCCTGCTGCGCCGCACCAAAGACCTCGTGGCAGCCGACCTGCCCGAGAAGCAGGAGCAAGAGCTGTCGGTGCCCCTCGCCCCGGCGCACCGCGAGTTGTACGACCGTGTGCTGCAGCGCGAGCGGCAGAAGGTGCTCGGGCTGCTCGACGATCTCGACCGCCAGCGTTTCATCGTCTTCCGCTCGCTGACGCTGCTGCGCATGCTCGCGCTCGCCCCCGCGCTCGTCGACACGCGCGACGCGCACCTCGGCTCGGCGAAGCTCGACGCGCTGCTCGAGAGGCTCGTCGAGATCGCGGCCGAGGGCCACCGCGCCCTGGTGTTCAGCCAGTTCACCTCGTTCCTCGACATGGCCGCCGAACGGTTGGATGCCGCGGGCCTGACGTACGCGCACCTCGACGGCAGCACGGCACGGCGCGGCGACGTGGTCGCGGCGTTCCGTGGGGGAGACGCGCCCGTGTTCCTGATCAGCCTGAAGGCGGGCGGTTTCGGCCTCACGCTGATCGAGGCCGACTACGTCTTCGTGCTCGACCCGTGGTGGAACCCCGCCGCCGAGGCCCAGGCGATCGATCGCGCCCACCGGATCGGCCAGACGAAGAGCGTCTTCGTGTACCGCATGATCGCGGCCGACACGATCGAAGAGAAGGTGCGCGCGCTGCAGCAGCGCAAGGCCGCGCTGTTCCAGGCGGTGATCGACGACGACGCCTTCGCCGACGCGCTGGACGCCGACGACATCCGCGACCTGCTGGGGGAGTGATCCCCGAGGGGCGTCGAAGGGCGGTCGGCACGCCGCCGCGCCCACCGCTCGCCCAGGCGGGCCCCGCGTAGACTCGTCGGGTTCCGTCCACGACACAGGAGCGACATGAGAATCACCGGCCTCGGCCACGCGGGAATGTTCATCGAGACGGCGGGCGGCAGCATCCTGTGCGACCCCGTCATCGGTCCGAGCTTCTTCGGCTCGTGGTTCCCGTTCCCTGACAACCGCGCGCTCGACTGGGAGCGCTTCGGCAAGGCCGACTTCCTGTACATCTCGCATCGCCACCGCGATCACTTCGACCCGGCGCTGCTCGAGCGCTACGTGCCGAAAGACATCAGAGTGCTCCTGCCCGAGTACCCCACCGACGACCTCGAGCACGACCTCGTCGCCCTCGGCTACACGAACCTCGTCCGCACCGAGGCGGGCGTGCCGCTGCAGTTCGGCGACCTGAAGCTCATGGTGACGCCGCTGCGCGCCCCCTCCGACGGCCCGATCGGCGACTCGTCGCTCTCGGTCGACGACGGCACGGCATCCGTCCTCAACCAGAACGACTCCCACCCCCTCGACCTCGAGAAGCTCTTCGACTTCGGCAAGCCCGACGCGTACTTCACCCAGGTCTCGGGCGCGATCTGGTGGCCGATGGTCTACGACCTGCCCCAGGACGCCAAGCAGAACTTCGCGCAGCTCAAGCGCGACGCGCAGAACAAGCGCGCGATGTACTACATCGAGAAGGTGGATGCCGAGCACGTCTTCCCGATGGCCGGCCCGCCGATGTTCCTGCGCGAGGCGCTGTTCCGCTACAACGGCACGGGCCTCGAGAACGACTCGATCTTCACCGATCAGAGCGAGTTCCTCGCCCACATGAAGGAGCAGCGTCCCGACCAGAAGGGCTACCTGTTCCTGCCCGGCACCGAGGTCGAGGTGCAGCACTCCGACGTCACGGTCACGCAGACGCTCTTCTCAGACACCGAGATCGAGCGGATCTTCGACGACAAGTGGTCGTATCTCGCCGAGCAGCGCGACAGCCGCCGGGGTGAGATCACCGCCGAAGAGGCATCCCGTGCCGAGATCATCCCGCCGGCCGAGATGCTCGCCGCGCTGAAGGAGTGGTGGGAGCCGCTGCTGCGCCGCGCGCGCACCATCCGCAACGGCGTGGGCGGCATGGTGCGCTTCCGCATCGGCGAGCTCGACATGGTCGTGGACTTCCCGAAGGCGAAGCTGCGCGAGTACGCCGGCGAGGAGTGCATCTACTGGTACACGATCCCCGCCGACCTCGTGTCGACGAACATCCGCGACCACGAGATCGACTGGTCGAACTCGATCTTCCTGTCGATGCAGTTCGAGGTCGGCCGCTCGGGCAAGTTCAACGAGTTCCTCACGACGTTCCTCAAGTGCCTCTCGCGCGACCGCATCGAGTACGTCGAGAACTGGTACGCCGAGCAGTCGGACCAGACCGAGGATGCCGAGATCGACGGCTGGACCGTGCAGCGCCGCTGTCCGCATCTGCGCGCCGACCTCACCAAGACCGGCAAGATCGAGGACGGCGTGCTCACGTGCTCGCTGCACGACTGGAAGTGGGACCTCGCGTCGGGTCGTTGCCTCACGACGACGGGGCACCCGATCCGGTCGGCCCGCACCGCTGAGGCGGCCACCGCGGGCTGACGGCCCTCGCGCGAGGCGGCACGCGGGCGCCGGTGCGATCCGTGTCCGTTCACGCGGCGACGGGCCCCACCGCCCGACCCGCGGCACGACACGCGATCGCGGCACGGGCGAAGAGCCTCGGTCGGCATTCTTCAGCGCGCGTTCACGACGTCCGAGGGCGCAGCAGACGCATGCGGCGACGCCCCACACGCTAAGCTGGTCGGCGAACCACGGCAACCTTTAACACCGTCCCGTGAGGCGGAGAAGGGAGCAGCGGATGAGTACGCGCACCGTCATGCACGATGCCGACATCGCCCGCGCTTTGACGCGCATCTCGCACGAGATCCTGGAGTCCAACAGAGGACCGGAAGGACTCGTCCTCCTCGGCATCCCGACCCGCGGGGTCACGCTCGCCGAACGCATCGCCTCGCTCGTCAGCGAGTTCGGGGGAGCGGCCGTCCCGGTTGGCTCGCTCGACGTGACGATGTACCGCGACGACCTGCACCGCAACCCCACGCGGGCGCCGCGCAAGACCGAGATCCCCTCCGGCGGTATCGACGGCAAGGTCGTCGTGCTGGTCGACGACGTGCTGTTCTCGGGTCGCAGCATCCGGGCCGCCCTCGATGCGCTCCAAGACATCGGGCGCCCGGCCGCGGTGCGCCTGGCCACGCTCATCGACCGGGGGCACCGGGAGCTGCCGATCCGCCCCGACTTCGTGGGCAAGAACCTCCCCAGCGCGCGCGACGAGCGCGTGAACGTGCGCCTGGCCGAGACCGACGGCGTCGAGGAGGTGACGATCGAGTCATGAGGCACCTCCTCGACACCCAGCACCTCTCACGCGACGCGGCCCTGACGATCCTCGACGTCGCCGAAGACATAGCCGACACCCAGCGGCGCGAGGTCAAGAAGCTCCCGACGCTGCGCGGCAAGACCGTGGTCAACCTCTTCTTCGAGGACTCCACGCGCACCCGCATCTCGTTCGAGGCCGCCGCCAAGCGCCTCTCCGCCGACGTCATCAACTTCTCGGCGAAGGGGTCCAGCGTCAGCAAGGGCGAGTCCCTGCAGGACACCGCGCAGACCCTCCAGGCGATGGGGGCGGATGCCGTCGTCATCCGCCACGGAGCCTCGGGCGCGCCGCGCACCCTCGCCACGAGCGGCTGGATCACCGCGGGCGTGGTCAACGCCGGCGACGGCACGCACGAGCACCCCACGCAGGCCCTGCTCGACGCCTTCACGATCCGCAAGCGCCTCTTCGGCGACGACAGCCGCGGCCGCGACCTCAGCGGCATCCGGGTCACCATCGTCGGCGACGTGCTGCACTCCCGCGTCGCGCGCTCGAACGTCTGGCTGCTGCACACCCTGGGCGCGCACGTGACGCTCGTGGCGCCGCCGACCCTGGTGCCGCAGGACGTCAGCGGCTGGCCGGTCGAGGTGGACTACGACCTCGACCACGCGATCGCCGCAGGGCCGGACGCGCTCATGATGCTCCGCATCCAGCTCGAGCGCATGTCTGCCGCGTATTTCCCGACTGAACGGGAGTATTCGCGACGCTATGGACTCGATGCACGACGCCTGGCGGCCCTGCCGACCGATAGCATTGTCATGCACCCCGGTCCCATGAACCGGGGTCTGGAGATCTCCGCCGAAGCCGCCGACTCGCCTCGTTCGACGGTGCTCGAACAGGTCACGAACGGCGTCTCCGTGCGCATGGCTGTGCTGTACCTGCTGCTGGCCGGCGAGCGGCCCGACACCGAGAAAGAGGACCTTCGATGAGCCACGCCACCCCCCAGACCCTTCTGGTGCGCGGCGCGCGCGTCGAGGATCAGGATGCCACCGACCTCCTCGTCCGCGACGGCGTCATCGCCGAGACGGGCACCGGCCTGTCGCACGCCGGCGCCACGGTCGTCGACGCCGACGGGCTCATCGCCCTGCCGGGCCTCGTCGACCTGCACGTGCACCTGCGCGAGCCCGGGTTCGAGGCATCCGAGACCGTCCTCACCGGGTCCCGCGCCGCGGCGGCCGGCGGCTTCACCACCGTCTTCGCCATGCCGAACACCTCGCCGACGGCCGACACCGCCGGCGTCGTCGAGCAGGAGTACGCGCTCGGCGAGGCCGCCGGCTACGTGCACGTGCAGCCCATCGGCGCCGTCACGGTCGGGCAGAAGGGCGAGCGCCTCGCCGAGCTCGGCGCGATGGCCGACTCCCGGGCCCGGGTGCGGGTGTTCAGCGACGACGGCTTCTGCGTCTTCGACCCGCTCATCATGCGCCGCGCGCTCGAGTACGTGAAGGCATTCGACGGCGTGATCGCCCAGCACGCGCAAGACCCGCGGCTCACCGAGGGCGCCCAGATGAACGAGGGCGCCGTCTCGGCCGAGCTGGGGCTCGCCGGCTGGCCCGCGGTCGCCGAGGAGTCGATCATCGCCCGCGACGTGCTGCTGGCCGAGCACGTCGGCTCGCGCCTGCACGTGTGCCACCTCAGCACCGCCGGCTCGGTCGACATCATCCGGTGGGCCAAGAAGCGCGGCGTGAACGTCACCGCCGAGGTGACCCCGCACCACCTGCTGCTGACCGACGAGCTCGTGCGCGACTACGACGCCCGGTACAAGGTCAACCCGCCGCTGCGCCGCGAAGAAGACGTCCTCGCCGTCCGCGAAGGCCTGGCCGACGGCACGATCGACATCGTCGCCACCGACCACGCCCCCCACCCCGCCGAGGCGAAGGCCTGCGAATGGTCAGCGGCTGCGAACGGCATGGTGGGTCTCGAGAGCGCTCTGCGGGTCGTGCACCACGCCATGGTCGAGACCGGCCTGCTCGACTGGGCCGACGTCGCGCGCGTGATGTCGGCGACGCCCGCGCGCATCGGTCGTCTCGACGGCCACGGTACGCCGGTCGCCGCGGGACAGCCCGCGAGCTTCACGCTGTACGACCCCCGCCCCTCGCGCCCCTTCGGCCTCGACGACCTGCGCGGTCGCAGCAAGAACTCGCCGTACCTCGGGCGGGAGCTGCCCGGCGAGGTGCGCTGGACGGTGCGCTCCGGCATCCCGACCGTCGCCGACGGCGCTCTGCTCGACGTTCCGGGAGTGCTCTCGTGAGCCGCGAGGGCGCCCTGCTCGTCATGGCCGGTGTGGCCGTCGCCCTGCTCGTCGCGCTCGCGTGGGCGTGGTTCCGACGAACGCGGCGCGATGCGCGCTACTCCGCCCCGGTGGGGGAGCTGCCCGCGGATGCCGTCGAGACGGCGGTGTTCCCGGGACTGTACGTCGCCACGACCCGTCACGACGAGCCGCTCGAGCGTCTCGCCATCAAGGGCCTCGGCTTCCGCTCCCGCGTCGACGTGACCGTCACGACGGCCGGCGTCGCGCTCGACCTGCCGGGCCAGCCCCGCATCGCGCTCACCCGCGACCGGCTCCTCGACGCGGGCCAGTCCACCGTCGCCATCGACCGCGTGGTCGAGCGCGACGGGCTCGCTCGCATCAGCTGGCGCATCGACGACGACACGGTCGTCGACACCTACCTCCGACCTCAGGATGCCTCGGCGAAAGCCCTCGCCGACGCGATCCGCCCCCTCCTCCCCACGACAGGAAGCGACGCATGACCGCCCTGATCACGACAGACCCCGCCGTCCTGGTCCTCGAAGACGGCACACGCTACGCCGGCCGCGCGTACGGCCAGCGCGGCGAGACCCTCGGCGAGGTCGTCTTCGCCACCGGCATGACCGGCTACCAGGAGACGATCACCGACCCCTCGTACGCCGGCCAGATCGTGTTGCAGACCGCCCCGCACATCGGCAACACGGGCGTGAACGACGAAGACCCCGAATCGCGCCGCATCTGGGTCGCCGGCTACGTCGTGCGCGACCCCTCACGCATGGTGTCGAACTGGCGTGCCGACCGCTCGCTCGACGACGCGCTCGTCGAAGACGGGATCGTCGGCATCTCGGGCATCGACACCCGCGCCGTCACCCGCCGTATCCGCTCCTCGGGCAGCATGCGCGGCGGCGTCTTCTCGGGCGAGTTCGCGAACCTGGATGCCGACGAGCAGCTGCGCCGCGTGCGCGAGGCCCCGGGCATGGCGGGGCGCAACCTCTCCGCCGAGGTCTCGGTCACCGAGGTCGAGGTCACCCCCGCGACCGCCGAGCGCATCGGCAACCTCGCCGTGCTCGACCTGGGCGTCAAGCAGTCGACGATCGACAACCTCGCCGCGCGCGGTTTCGACGTGCACGTCTTCCCGCAGTCGGCCACGATCGACCAGATCCGCGCCATCGAGCCGGTCGCGGCGTTCTACTCGAACGGCCCCGGCGACCCGGCGGCATCCGACCAGCACGTCGAGCTGCTGCGCGCCGTGCTCGGCGACGGCCTGCCCTTCTTCGGCATCTGCTTCGGCAACCAGCTGCTCGGTCGCGCCCTCGGCTTCGGCACGTACAAGCTGCCGTTCGGCCACCGCGGCATCAACCAGCCGGTGCTCGACAAGACCACCGGCCGCGTCGAGATCACGTCGCAGAACCACGGCTTCGCCGTCGATGCGCCGCTCGACCAGATCGTCGACAGCCCGCACGGCTTCGGCCGCGTCGAGGTCAGCCACATCGGCCTCAACGACAACGTCGTAGAGGGCCTGCGCGCCCTCGACATCCCCGCGTTCAGCGTGCAGTACCACCCCGAGGCCGCTGCCGGACCCCACGACGCCAACTACCTGTTCGACCGCTTCCGCGACATGGTGATCGCGAACCTGGAGACCACGAAGAATGCCTAAGCGCGACGACATCCACTCCGTCCTCGTCATCGGCTCCGGCCCGATCGTCATCGGTCAGGCCTGCGAGTTCGACTACTCCGGCACCCAGGCGTGCCGCGTGCTGCGCGCCGAAGGCGTGCGCGTCATCCTCGTCAACTCCAACCCGGCGACGATCATGACCGACCCCGACTTCGCCGACGCGACCTACATCGAGCCGATCACCCCCGAGGTGATCGAGACGATCATCGCCAAAGAGAAGCCGGATGCCATCCTCCCCACGCTCGGCGGTCAGACGGCGCTGAACGCGGCGATGGCGCTGCACGACCGCGGCATCCTCGACAAGTACGGCGTCGAGCTCATCGGCGCGAAGGTCGACGCCATCCGCAAGGGCGAGGACCGCCAGATCTTCAAGGAGCTCGTCATCGAGGCGGGCGCCGACGTCGCGGCATCCGTCATCTGCCACACGATGGACGACCTGCTCGAAGGCGCCGAGAAGCTGGGCTACCCGCTCGTCGTGCGTCCCTCGTTCACGATGGGCGGCCTCGGCTCGGGCTTCGCGTACAACGAGGAAGACCTCCGCCGCATCGGCGGTGCGGGTCTGCACGACTCGCCCACCACCGAGGTGCTGCTCGAGGAGTCGATCCTCGGGTGGAAGGAGTACGAGCTCGAGCTCATGCGCGACACCCACGACAACACCGTCGTGGTCTGCTCGATCGAGAACGTCGACCCCGTGGGCGTGCACACCGGCGATTCGATCACCGTCGCCCCGGCGCTGACCCTCACCGACCGCGAGTACCAGAAGATGCGCGACATCGGCATCGACATCATCCGCGCCGTCGGCGTCGACACCGGTGGCTGCAACATCCAGTTCGCCGTAGACCCCGCCAACGGGCGCATCATCGTCATCGAGATGAACCCGCGCGTCTCGCGCTCCTCGGCGCTGGCGTCGAAGGCGACCGGCTTCCCGATCGCCAAGATCGCCGCGAAGCTCGCCATCGGCTACCGGCTCGACGAGATCCCCAACGACATCACCAAGGTCACCCCGGCGAGCTTCGAGCCCACACTCGACTACGTCGTGGTCAAGGTGCCGCGGTTCAACTTCGAGAAGTTCCCGGCCGCCGACACCACGCTGACGACGACCATGAAGTCGGTCGGCGAGGCGATGGCGATCGGCCGCAACTACACGACGGCCCTCCAGAAGGCGCTGCGGTCGCTCGAGAAGCGCGGTTCGAGCTTCCACTGGGGCGACGAGTCGCGCTCGGTCGACGAGCTGCTCGAGATCGCGAAGACCCCGACCGACGGCCGCATCGTCGTGCTGCAGCAGGCGCTGCGCCTCGGCGCGACGCCCGCGCAGGCCTTCGAGGCGACCGCGATCGACCCGTGGTTCATCGACCAGATCGTGCTCATCAACGAGGTCGCAGAGTTCATCGGCGCAGCCGAGGACCTGGATGCCGACACCCTCCGCCTCGCGAAGGAGCACGGTTTCAGCGATGCCCAGATCGCGCAGATCCGCGGGCTCGACGAGGCCGAGGTGCGCGGCATCCGGTACGCGCTCGACGTGCGTCCGGTGTACAAGACGGTGGACACGTGCGCGGGGGAGTTCCCGGCCCTGACGCCGTACCACTACTCCAGCTACGACGCCGAGACCGAGGTCACCCCCTCCGACCGCACGAAGGTCGTCATCATCGGCTCGGGCCCGAACCGCATCGGCCAGGGCGTCGAGTTCGACTACTCGTGCGTGCACGCCTCGTTCGCGCTGTCGGATGCCGGGTACGAGACCATCATGGTCAACTGCAACCCCGAGACCGTGTCGACCGACTACGACACCTCCGACCGCCTGTACTTCGAGCCGCTGACGCTCGAGGACGTGCTCGAGGTGCTGCACGCCGAGAGCCAGTCGGGCGAGATCCTCGGCGTCGTCTGCCAGCTCGGCGGTCAGACGCCGCTGGGCCTGGCGAAGGGCATCGAGGCCGCGGGCTACACGATCCTCGGCACCAGCCCCGAGGCGATCGACCTCGCCGAGGAGCGCGAGCTGTTCTCGCGTCTGCTCGACGACGCCGGCCTCGTCGCCCCCCGCAACGGCACCGCGATCGACGTCGAGGGCGCCGTGACGGTCGCCGAGGAGATCGGCTACCCCGTACTCGTGCGCCCGAGCTTCGTGCTCGGCGGCCGCGGCATGGAGATCGTGTACTCGACCGAGGCGCTGCGCGACTACTTCGTGCGCGTCGCCGATCAGGCCATCATCGGCCCCGGCCTGCCACTGCTCGTCGACCGCTTTCTCGACGACGCCGTGGAGCTCGACGTCGACGCGCTGTACGACGGCACCGACCTCTACGTCGGCGGCGTCATGGAGCACCTCGAAGAGGCCGGCATCCACTCCGGCGACTCGTCGTGCACGCTGCCGCCGGTCTCGCTCGGCCGCACCGAGGTCGACCGCGTGCGCGAGGCGACCCTCGCGATCGCGCAGGGCGTGGGCGTCCGCGGCCTGCTGAACGTGCAGTTCGCGATCTCGGCCGGCGTGCTCTACGTCATCGAGGCGAATCCCCGCGCGAGCCGCACGGTGCCGTTCGTGTCGAAGGCCCTCGGCATCCCGCTCGCGAAGGCCGCCAGCCGCATCATGGCCGGAAGCACCATCGCCGAGCTCATCGCCGAGGGGCTGCTGCCCGAGCAGGACGGCTCGCGCGTGCCGCTCGACGCCCCCGTCGCGGTGAAGGAGGCCGTGCTGCCGTTCAAGCGCTTCCGCACCGCCGACGGCCGCACCGTCGACAGCGTGCTCGGACCCGAGATGCGCTCGACCGGTGAGGTCATGGGCATCGACCGCGACTTCCCGACGGCGTTCGCCAAGTCGCAAGAGGCCGCGTACGGCGGCATGCCGACCTCGGGCACCGTCTTCATCTCGGTCGCCGATGCCGACAAGCGCGCGGTCATCCTGCCCGCGCACCGCCTGCAGGAGCTCGGCTTCGAGCTCATGGCCACCGAGGGCACGGCCGAGATCCTCGCACGCAACGGCATCCGCGTGCAGGTCGTCGAGAAGTACTCCGAGACGCAGGGCTCGGGTCAGCAGAACGTCGTCGACCTCATCAACGCCGGCAAGATCGACATGGTCGTCAACACGCCCTCGGGCGGCACCGCCCGCGCCGACGGGTACGAGATCCGCGCCGCGGCCGTCGCCGGTGACAAGGCACTGTTCACCACGATGGCCGTCCTCGGCGCCGCGGTGAGCGCGCTCGGCGCGATGAAGGACGGCTTCGAGGTGCGCAGCCTGCAGGAGTACGCCGTCGACCGCGCGGGGCGCCTGTGAGCGAGACGTTCGGCCAGCGCCTCAGCGCCGCCCTTTCGACCCACGGCGCCCTGTGCGTCGGCATCGACCCCCACGCCGCGCTCCTGTCGGCGTGGGGGCTGGATGCCACGGCCGACGGCGCGCGGGAGTTCGGCCTGCGCACGGTCGAGGCGGCGGCGGGACGGGTCGGTGTGGTCAAGCCGCAGGTGGCGTTCTACGAGCGGTACGGCTCCCGCGGGTTCGCCGCGCTCGAAGACGTGATGGCGGCCGCCCGCGCCGCGGGGCTTCTCGTGATCGCCGACGCCAAGCGCGGCGACATCGGCACGACCATGGAGGGCTACGCGCACGCCTGGCTCGAGCCCGGTTCGCCTCTCGAGGCGGATGCCGTGACCCTGTCGCCCTACATGGGAGCCGACTCGCTGCGCGACACGCTCTCGCTGGCGGTTCACAACGGCAAGGGCGCGTTCGTGCTGACCGCGACGAGCAACCCCGAGGCCCGGGCCGTCCAGAGCGCCATCGTCGACGACGCCCTCGCCGTGGGCGACCACGAGCACGTCGCCGCGCGCGTCGCGCACGACGTCAACGCCGCCAACATCGGCGCGCCCGGGGCGTTGGGTCCGGTGGGTGTCGTCGTGGGCGCGACGGTCGATCGTGCTGTCTTCGGTCTCGGAGACGTGACCCTCGCCGGCATGCCGATCCTTGCACCCGGCTTCGGTGCGCAGGGGGCGGCACCGGCCGACCTCCACCGTCTCTTCGGCTACGTCGCGAGCGCGGTCGTCGCCAACGAGAGCCGCAGCATCCTCGCGGTCGGCCCCGACCGTCTTGCCGCCCGCATCGACGAGCGCGCCGCGCTCTACCGGGAGTCCCTGCATGGCTGAGACCCGTCGCCCGCCCGAGGTCGACCGCGCCGCCGCCTCGCGCCGCGCCGTCGCCGCCCGTCGCGAACGCGCCGCGCTCAAGCGCGACGTGTCCACCCGGGTGATCAGCCCGCAGGAGCTGCTGCGCCGCGGGCTCGCCGACCCCGCCTCGGCGGCGGGCGCCATGCGCGTCACCGAGTTCCTCACGGCGATCCCGGCGATCGGCGAGAGCAAGCGCGACCGCATCCTGGCCTCGCTCGGCATCTCGCCGGTCAAGCGTCTCGGCGGTCTCGGCTCTCGTCAGCGCGACGTCCTGCAGGCCTACCTCGACGGACGCTGGCCCGAGCCCGCGCCGCGGGCGGGGCGCAGCCGGCTGGTCGTGCTGGCCGGTCCCACCGCCGTCGGCAAGGGGACGGTCGCCGCGTACATCAAGGACCACTTCCCGCAGATCCATCTCTCGGTCTCGGCGACCACGCGGTCGCCGCGGCCCGGCGAGGTCGACGGAGAGCACTACTACTTCGTCGACGACGCCGAGTTCGATCGGATGGTCGCCGCGGGCGAGCTGCTCGAATGGGCCACCGTGCACAACGCGCACCGGTACGGCACGCCGCGTGCCCCCATCGAGAAGGTGCTGTCAGAGGGCGGCACCGCCCTTCTCGAGATCGACCTGCAAGGTGCCCGCCAAGTGCGCGCCGCCGACCCCTCGGCCACCCTCGTCTTCCTGTTGCCGCCGAGCTGGGACGAGCTCGTGCACCGGCTCGTCGGCCGCGGCACCGAGAACGAAGAGGAGCGGGCACGCCGCCTGCGCACCGCGCGCACCGAGCTCGCGGCGCAGAACGAGTTCGACTACCGCGTGGTGAACGACGACGTCGCGTCGGCGGCATCCGCCGTGGTGAGCCTCGCTGCGCACCGGCCCGACGTCCGATAGAATACGAGGATGCTTCGGCGCTCGGCGCGCCGCATCCACCCCATCCCGCCGAACCAGGAGGTTCCCCATGGCCGGACAGAACCAGGGCATCATCGACCCGCCCATCGACGCACTGCTCGACAAGGTCGACTCGAAGTACCAGCTCGTGATCTACGCGTCCAAGCGTGCGCGTCAGATCAACGATTACTACTCCGATCTGCACGAGGGCAACCTCTTCGACAACGTCGGCCCGCTCGTCGACTCGACCGTCGAAGACAAGCCGCTGACGATCGCGATGCACGAGATCCACGAAGACAAGCTGCGCCTGCGCGCAGCGGAGTGATCCACACCGCCTGATGCATCCACAGATGTGACGTATGCCCCGGACGGCGCGACGCCGTCCGGGGCATACTTGTGCCCGTCCCCAGCACGCCAGCCCTCCGGGAGATGCCATGACCGACCTGCGCCTGTTCACCTCCGAGTCCGTCACAGAGGGACACCCCGACAAGATCTGCGACCAGATCTCCGACAGCATCCTCGACGCGATCCTCACCGAAGACCCCTCCGGTCGCGTGGCCGTCGAGACCCTCGTGACGACCGGGCTCGTGCATGTCGCCGGCGAGGTGTCGACGACCGCCTACGTCGAGATCCCCGCGATCGTGCGCGACGTCGTCAACCGCATCGGCTACACGTCGAGCGAGACCGGCTTCGACGGCGAGTCATGCGGTGTCAGCATCTCGATCGGCGCCCAGTCGTCCGACATCGCCGCCGGGGTCAACAAGGCCTTCGAGCAGCGCGAGCGGGGCTCGGTCGACCCCCGCGACCTGCAGGGGGCCGGCGACCAGGGCATCATGTTCGGCTTCGCCACCAACGAGACCCCCCAGCTCATGCCGATGGCCGCGTGGACGGCGCACCGCATCGCCGAGCGCCTCGCCGCCGTCCGCCGCGAGGGCACGCTGCCCTTCCTGCGGCCCGACGGCAAGACGCAGGTCACGCTGGGCTACGACGGCCACACCCCGCGCACCGTCGACTCGGTCGTGCTGTCGACACAGCACCACCCCGACATCTCGCAAGACGAGCTGCGCGATCGCGTGCAGGCCGAGGTCATCGACCCGGTGCTGCGCGAGACCGGGCTCGACCTGCCCGACGTGCAGTACTACATCAACCCCGCCGGCCCCTTCGTCATCGGCGGGCCCAAAGGCGACGCCGGGCTGACGGGGCGCAAGATCATCATCGACACCTACGGCGGCGCCGCGCGGCACGGCGGCGGCGCCTTCAGCGGCAAAGACCCGTCGAAGGTCGACCGCTCGGCGGCGTACGCGATGCGCTGGGTCGCGAAGAACGCCGTCGCCGCCGGTCTGGCCGACCGCCTCGAGGTGCAGGTGGCGTACGCGATCGGCAAGGCGAACCCCGTGGGGCTCTACGTCGAGTCGTTCGGCACGGCGCACGTCGCCGACGACGTCATCGTTCGGGCGATCCGCGACGTGTTCGACCTGCGTCCGAAGGCGATCATCGACCAGCTCGACCTGCTGCGTCCGATCTACGCCCAGACGGCTGCCTACGGCCACTTCGGCCGCGAACTGCCCGACTTCACGTGGGAGCGCACCGACCGCGTCGACGACCTGCGCGCGGCCGCCGGGCTCTGACGTGCGGGCGCCCTCGGGCCGCCCGGGCGCCGGGGCCGCACCACGCGCGCGGCGCCGTTCGCGGGGGCGCGCCGCCGGATCGCGGCGAGGTGGGGCATGAGCGCCCGCCGGGTCGCCCGCGTGCTGCTGGACTCGCCCGTGCCGCAGCTCGACCGCCTCTTCGACTACGCCGTGCCGCACCCGCTCGTCGGCGACATCGCGCCCGGGGTGCGCGTCAAGGTGCCCCTCCGCTCGGCAGGGCGCATGATGGACGCGTTCGTCGTCGAGGTCGTCGCCGACGACGGCAGCGAACGTCCGCTGTCGTCGATCGAGGCGGTCGTGTCGACGATGCCCGTGCTGCCCGACCGGCTCTACACGCTTGCCCGGCGCGTCGCCGACCGGGCCGCGGGGTCGGCGATCGACGTGCTGCGCCTGGCGGTGCCGAAACGCATGGTGCGGGCCGAGAAGGCGTGGGCGGCGGCGCCGGCGCCGGCCGTCCCCGTCGTCGACGCGGCCGCACGCGAGCGCGCCGCCGCGCTGCTGCGCCCCTATGCGGGTCTGACCGAGGGGATCGACGGCGGCGAGCGCCTCGCCGTCGACGCGCCGCCGCATCCCACGGGAGAGGCGCCCCGCGGGGCGTGGGCCGACCTGCTCGCGGCGGCGGCCGCCCACACCCTCGCGGCCGGCCGGAGCGCCGTCGTCGTCGTTCCCGACTACCGCGATCAGGCGCAGCTCCTCGCCGCCCTGTCGGAGCTGGTGCCCGCCGAGGCCGTGGTGCGCGACGACGCCGATCAGTCGGGCCCCGCGCGCTACGGCCAGTACCTGCGCACGCTCGCGCCCGTGCCGTGCATCGTGGTCGGACGACGCTCGGCCGTGTACGCGCCGGCGCACGACACCGGGCTGGTCGCGATCTGGGACGACGGCGACACACTGCTGTCGGAGCCCCTCGCGCCCGGCGTGCACGCCCGCGACGCCGCCCTCGTGCGACAAGAGCTCGAGGGTTCGGCGCTCGTCTTCGCCGGCCACACCCGCACGACCGACGTGCAGCGCCTCGTCGACGTGGGCTACGTGCGCGAGGCCGCTCCCGCGCGCCGTGCGAGTCCGCGGGTGATCCTCAGCGCCACGCGCGAGGGCGAGCAGCGCACGGCGCGCGTGCCGTCGTCGGCCTTCGCGGCGGCCCGCGAGGCCCTGGCGCACGGTCCGGTGCTGGTGCAGGTCGCGCGACCCGGATACGCCCCGTCGCTCGTGTGCGCCGACTGCCGCCGGCCGGCACGGTGCGCGCACTGCGCCGGGCCGTTGCGCGCCGCGCGTCCGGGCGCCGTCCCGGTGTGCGCGTGGTGCGGACGCAGCGCGCACGCGTGGACGTGCGGCCACTGCGGGTCGACCAGGCTGCGTATGTCGTCATCGGGCAGCGAACGCACGGCCGACGAGCTGGGCCGCGCGTTCCCCCACACCCGGGTGATCGTCGCCGACGGCGCGCACCAGATCGCCGAGGTCGACGCCGTGCCCGCCCTGGTCATCGCGACACGAGGCGCCGAGCCGATGGCTCGCGGCGGATACCGTGCGGTCATCCTGCTCGACGGCGACCGGATGCTGCAGAACGAGGCGCTGCGCATCGGCGAGCACTGCCTGCGGTGGTGGTCGAACGCGGCGGCGCTCGCGGCGCCGGGAGCACCCGTGCATCTCGTGGGCGTCGCCGGGCCCGTCGCCCGCGCGCTCGCGACCTGGACGCAACCGGCCTACGCCCGGTCCGAGCTCGTCGACCGCGCCCCGCTGCGGATGCCGCCCGCCGTGCGCGTCGCGAGCGTCGACGGACACGCCCGGAGCGTCGATGCCCTTCTGACGTCTCTGCGCGAGAGCGTCACCGACCTCGACGCCCTGGCGATCCTCGGGCCCGTCGACACGTCGACGACCCCCGACGTCGCCACGTCACGCGCCCTGGTGCGGTTCGACTACGCCCACGGCCGCGCCGTCGCCGAGGCGCTGCGGGCCGGCGTGATCGCCGACGCCCTGCGTGCGCGCAAGCCGACGAAGGATCGCGGCCCGAGACCGCGGAATACACTCAGAGTCCGGCTCGACATCCCCGAGCCCGACCTCTGAGCCTCGTCGCCCCGGTCTCGCCCACCCCCGCACCCGACGCGTGAGGAGAACCATGCGCCTCGTCTTCGCCGGCACCCCCGCCGTCGCCGTCCCGTCGCTGAACGCCCTGGCATCCGGTCGGCACGAGATCGCCGCCGTGATCACGCGTGCCGACGCCCCGCTCGGCCGCCGCCGTGTCGTGACGCCGTCGCCGGTCGCGCAGGCGGCCGCGGAGCAGGCGCTCCCGGTCGTCAAGGCGGACCGCCTCGACGACGAGGTGACCGATCGCATCGCCGCGGCACGGCCCGATCTGGGCGTCATCGTCGCCTATGGGGGGCTGGTGCGCGAGCCCTTGCTCTCGACCCCCGCGCACGGGTGGATCAACCTGCACTTCTCGCTGCTGCCGCGCTGGCGGGGCGCCGCGCCGGTGCAGCGGGCCCTCATCGCGGGCGACCGCGAGACGGGGGCGAGCGTCTTCCAGCTCGTCGCCGCGCTCGACGCCGGCGACGTGTTCGCCGAAGAGCGCTACACCGTCCCCGCGGGCGCGACCGCGGCCGAGGTGCTCGACGACCTCGCCGTGCTCGGGGCGCCGCTGCTCGCGCGGGTGGTCGACGACATCGCGGCCGGCACGGCCGTCGCCACCCCCCAGTCGGGCGAGCCGACGCTGGCGCCCAAGCTGTCGCTCGCCGACGGCGCGCTCGATCTCACCGGCGACGCCGAGGCGCTGCTCGCCCGGATCGCCGGAGTGACGCCCGAGCCCGGTGCGCACACGACGCTCGACGGCGCCCGGTTCAAGGTGCTGCGCGCCGCGCCGTCGGACGCGCCGCCGGTGCCGCCCGGTCGGGTCGTGGCATCCGGTCGCGACGTGCTCGTGGGAACCGGGACGACGCCCCTGCGCCTGCTGTCGGTGCAGCCGGCCGGCAAGGGTGCGATGGATGCGGGCGACTGGTTCCGCGGGCTCCGCACCACCGACCCGGTGCTCGGCTCGTGAGCGTGCAAGGGGCCCGTGCCGTCGCGTACGACGTGCTGCGCGCGGTGTCGGCCGACGAGGCGTACGCGAACCTGCTGCTGCCGCATACGATCGCCCGGGCGGGGTTGGATGCCAAGGACGCGGGCCTCGCGACCGAGCTGACGTACGGCACCCTGCGCCGTCGGGGCACCTATGACGCGGTCATCGCCGCCGCCGCGGACCGCACCGTCGACCGGATCGACCCGGCGGTGCTCGACGCCCTGCGGCTGGGTGTGCACCAACTGCTCTCGACCCGCGTGGCCTCGCACGCCGCCGTCAACGAGTCGGTCGAGCTGGCGCGCCGCCACGGCGGGGGCCGCGGAGCCGCGGGCTTCGCCAACGCGGTGTTGCGCCGCGTGTCGCGTGACACGCCGGGCGAGTGGTTCGAGCGCGTCGCCGACCGCGCACGCTCCGACGACGAGCGTCTGGGCGTGCTGTCGTCGCATCCCGTGTGGATCGTCCGCGCCCTGCGACGGGCGCTGACGGCGGAGGGGTGCGCCGACGAGCTCGACGCGCTGCTCGAGGCCGACAACGCGGCGCCCCGCGTGGCCATGGTCGCCCTGCCCGGCCTCGCAGACCCGCCCGACGACGCGACGGCGGGCCGCTACGCCCCGACGGCGTTCACCACGCGCGGCGGCGACCCCGAAGCCCTCATCACGGCCTCCGCCGGACGCCTCCGCGTGCAGGACGAGGGCTCACAGCTCGCCGCCCTCGCCCTGAGCCGTGCGCTTCCGGTGTCGAAGGGCGAGCGCTGGCTCGACCTGTGCGCCGGCCCGGGCGGCAAGACGGCCCTGCTCGCCGCCGAGGCCCTCGCCCACGGCGCGCGTCTCGACGCCAACGAGATCGTGCCTGCCCGGGCCGGGCTGGTGCGCCAGGCCGTGGCATCCGTGCCCCTCGACGTCGAGGTGAGCGAAGAGGACGGGCGCGAGCGCGCGAGCCGTGCCGCGGGGGAGTACGACCGCATCCTGGTCGACGCGCCGTGCACCGGGATCGGCGCGCTGCGTCGCCGCCCCGAGGCACGATGGCGCAAGACGCCTGCCGACGTGCCCGACCTGACCGCCCTGCAGCTCGAGCTCGTGCTCGCCGCCTTCTCGGCGCTCACGCGGGGCGGCGTCGTGGCCTACGTGACGTGCTCGCCGCACCTCGCCGAGACGGCGGGCGTGCTCGCCGAGGTGCGCCGTCGGCTGGGCGACACGGCCGAAGAGCTCGACGCCCGTGCCGTGCTGCGCGAGATCTCGGTGCACGACATCGATCTGCCCGACCAGGCCGACGGATCGCTGCGCGCCCAGCTGTGGCCGCACCGGCACGGCACCGACGCCATGTCGATCGCCCTTCTGCGCAAGCGTCCGACCGTCTGAGGCCTCGACGACCGCCGCCGTCGGCGCGCCCCGCCCATAATGGTCGGGTGCCCTCCCCGCGTATCAACCCGAGCATCCTCGCCGCCGACTTCGTGAACATGGAGGCCGAGCTCGCGCGCATCGCGGGCGCCGACTTCGTGCACGTCGACGTCATGGACAACCACTTCGTGCCGAACCTCACCTTCGGGCCGCAGATGGTGGGGCGCATCCAAGAAACGAGCCCCGTCCCGCTCGATGTGCACCTCATGATCGACGATCCCGACCGCTGGGCCCCGGGGTACGCCGAGCTGGGCGCGGCGTCGGTCACGTTCCATCTCGAGGCGGCCGCCTCGCCCGTGTCGCTCGCGCGGCGGCTGCGGTCGATCGGCGCGCGCGCGGGCGTCGCGGTGAAGCCGGCGACCCCCGTCGAGAACCTGTTCGACGTGCTCGACGAGTTCGACCAGATCCTCGTCATGACGGTCGAGCCGGGGTTCGGCGGCCAGTCGTTCATGCCCGAGACCATGCCCAAGCTGCGCGCGCTGGCCGACGAGGCCCGCCGCCGCGGATCGCACGTGTGGCTGCAGGTCGACGGCGGCATCGGCGAGTCGACCATCGCCCAGGCGGCCGAGGCGGGCGCCGATACGTTCGTCGCCGGGTCGGCGGTGTTCGGCGCCGACGACCCCGAGCGCGCCATCCAGTCGCTCCGCGCCTCCGCCGCCCGCCACCACCACTGACCTCCTCGCCCGCGCGCCTCGCCCCGCACCCTGTAGACGCTTCCTCCGGTGGAAACGCCCCGTCACGGCGTTTCCTCACCTCCCGGATGCCGCACCCAGGTGTCCGCGAAAACGGCGCGCGGCGGGTGCCGACGCCCACGCCCGCGCTCGCCGCGGCACCGCCCACCCCCGCCGACCCGATACCCTGGGACCGTGAAGACCTTCGACGACCTGTTCGCGGAACTCAGCGCCAAGGCCGTCGAGCGACCCGAGGGGTCGGGCACCGTCGCCCAGCTCGATGCGGGCGTGCACGCGATCGGCAAGAAGATCGTCGAAGAAGCCGCCGAGGTGTGGATGGCCGCCGAGTACGAGTCCGACGCCGCCGCGGCCGAAGAGATCTCGCAGCTGCTGTACCACCTGCAGACGCTCATGCTCGCGAAGGGCCTGTCGCTCGAAGACGTCTACCGACATCTCTGAGCCCGCGCCCCGCCCCTCTCACTCCAACACGAAAGCCCCCGTCATGCTGCGCATCGCCGTGCCGAACAAGGGGTCGCTCGCCGAGACCGCCGCCGAGATGCTCTCGGAGGCCGGTTACACCGGACGACGCGACTCGAAAGACCTGTACACCGTCGACCCCGTCAACGAGGTCGAGTTCTTCTACCTCCGTCCCCGCGACATCGCGACCTACGTCGGTTCCGGCGCGCTCGATGTCGGCATCACGGGCCGCGACCTGCTCCTGGATGCCCGCATGCCCGGCGCCCGCGAGGTCGAGTCGCTCGGCTTCGCCGGCTCGACCTTCCGCTTCGCCGGTCGCCCCGGCCGTTTCACCGACGTCGAAGACCTGCAGGGTCTGCGCGTCGCGACCGCGTACCCGGGCCTCGTCGACGCGTTCCTCGACGAGCGCGGCGTCGCCGTCGACATCGTGCCGCTCGACGGCGCGGTCGAGTCCGCCGTACAGCTCGGAGTGGCGGATGCCGTGGCCGACGTCGTCTCGACCGGCACGACGCTGCGACAGGCGGGGCTCGAGATCTTCGGTCCGGTCCTGCTCGAGAGCGACGCCGTGCTCATCGCCGGCCCGAACGAGGTCGAGGGCACCGAGACGCTGCTGCGCCGCCTGCGCGGCGTGCTCGCCGCCCGCAAGTACGTGCTCATCGACTACGACCTGCCGACCGGCCTCATCGACCAGGCGATCGCCGTCGCCCCCGGCCTGGAGTCGCCGACGATCTCGCCGCTGCGCGACCCCGAGTGGGTGGCCGTGCGCGTCATGAGCCCGCGCCGCGACGTCAACCGCGTCATGGACGAGCTGTACGCGATCGGTGCACGCGCGATCCTCGTCACCGAGATCCTCGCCGCGAGGCTCTGATGACTCTCGCGCGTCGCGTCATCCCGTGCCTCGACGTCGCCGGAGGCCGCGTCGTGAAGGGCGTGAACTTCCTCGACCTGCGCGACATGGGAGACCCGGTCGAGCTCGCCGAGCTCTACTTCGAGCAGGGCGCAGACGAGGTCACGTTCCTCGACGTCACCGCAACGGTCGACGAGCGCTCGACGACGTACGACGTCGTCCGTCGCACCGCCGAGCAGGTGTTCATCCCGCTCACCGTGGGCGGGGGAGTGCGCTCGGCCGAAGACGTCGCCCGCCTGCTCGCGGTCGGTGCCGACAAGATCGGCGTCAACTCCGCCGCGATCGCGCGGCCGTCTTTGATCGACGACATCGCCGACCGCTTCGGCGCGCAGGTGGTCGTGCTCTCGCTCGACGTCAAGCGGGCGGCATCCGCCCCCTCGGGCTTCGTCGTGACGACGCACGGCGGACGCACCGAGACCACCCTCGACGCCCTCGAGTGGGCGCGCGAGGCGGTGGAGCGCGGCGCAGGCGAGCTGCTGGTCAACTCGATCGACGCCGACGGCACCAAGCAGGGCTTCGACCTCGAGCTCGTGCGCCTCATGCGCCAGGTCGCCGCGGTCCCGGTCATCGCCTCGGGCGGTGCGGGCGCGCTCGAGCACTTCGCCCCGGCGATCCAGGCCGGCGCCGACGCAGTGCTCGCGGCATCCGTGTTCCACTCGGGGCAGCTCACCGTCGGGCAGGTGAAAGAGGCCATGGCGGCCGAAGGCATCGAGGTGCGCCGATGAACGCCGACGCCGTCGCCCGCGTCAGATACGACGCCCAGGGCCTAGTCACCGCGGTGATCCAGCAGTTCGACACCCGCGAGGTGCTCATGGTCGGGTGGATGGATGCCGAGGCCCTGCGCCGCACGCTCACCACCGGTCGTGTCACGTTCTGGTCGCGCTCGCGCCAGGAGTACTGGCGCAAGGGCGACACGTCGGGCCACGTGCAGATCGTGCACGGCGCGCGCCTCGACTGCGACGGCGACACGTTGCTCATCGAGGTCGACCAGGTGGGGGCCGCGTGCCACACCGGCGACCACACGTGCTTCGACGCCACCGACCTCGAGCCGGTCACGGGGGAGCGCTGATGCGACGCGCCCGGTCGATGTCGGTGCTGGGAATGCTGATCGCCGGCGTCGTGGGCGTGATCTCGTCGACGCAGACGTGGCTCGCGGTGCTGCTGGCCGACGGCGCGCAGCAGACGCTCGACGTGTCGGGCGCGAGTGCGCTGCCGGTGCTGACCCCGCTGAGCCTCGCCGCGCTCGCTCTGGGAGCGGCCCTGACCATCGTCGGCCGCGTGCTGCGCTACGTCTTCGGCCTGCTCGGCCTGGCGATCGCCGCGATCACCGGCTCGTCGATCGTCCATCTGCTCGTCGACCCGGTGCCCGCCACGGCGGCGACGGTCACGAAGGCCACGGGCATCTCGGGCCAGGACGCCATCGTCGGCCTCGTGTCGTCGGCGACGCCGACCCCGTGGCCCGCCGTGACGCTGGTGGCCCAGGTCGTGCTGTGCGCGGCATCCGTGTTCGCGCTGGCGACCGCGAACCGGTGGCGGAGCGGCGCCGGGCGCAAGTACCGCACGGCGACCGAGTCCGCGGGCTCGGACGGGCGCCCGCACGACGCGATCGACTCGTGGGACGACCTGTCGCGCGGCGACGACCCCACGGCCTGACGCGCGCAGCGGATGCCACGACGTCGAGACGCCCGAGCGAAGGGCGCGGCCGGGCTTCGATAGACTGTCGGGACGCCTGTCCCCACGCGTTCGCGCGACTCGAAGGAGATCCATGAGCAACCCCATCGGCGATCCCGGCCACGGACACTCGCCCGCCGCCTGGACGGCCGTGATCATCATGCTGCTCGCCGTCACGCTGGGCACGGTGTTCTTCTGGTTCGATCTGCCCGCGCTCGTGTGGGCCTCGGTGGGTCTGCTCGTCGTCGGCGCGATCGTCGGATGGGCGATGGGCAAGGCCGGCTACGGCGCGAACGGCGCGAAGACCAGCCCGAAGGCGCACTGAGCGTGCTGGCCGACCTCACGGCCGGAGCGGTCGAAGACGCCGAGACCCGCGCGCAGTCCCGGCCGCTCGCCGAGGTCGAGCGCGACGCCCTCGCGCAGACCCCGGCCCGTGACGCCCTGGCGATGCTCGCCCCGGCCGAACGCGTCAAGATCATCGCCGAGGTGAAGCGTGCGAGCCCCTCGCGCGGCGATCTCGCCGCGATCCCCGACCCCGCACGGCAGGCGCGCCTCTACGAAGAGGGCGGCGCGTCGGCGATCTCGGTGCTCACCGAGGGCCGCAAGTTCAAGGGCAGCCTCGCCGACCTCGAGGCCGTGCGTGCCGCGGTGTCGGTGCCGGTGCTGCGCAAAGACTTCATCGCCACGCCGTACCAGGTGCTCGAGGCCCGTGCGTCGGGCGCCGACCTCGTGCTGCTCATCGTCGCCGCCCTCGACCAGAAGACTCTCGCCGAGCTCTATGCGCTGGCGACGGGTCTCGGCATGACCGTGCTCGTCGAGACCCACTCGGCCGACGAGCTCGAGCGGGCCATCGACCTGGGCGCGACCCTGATCGGGGTCAACGCACGCAACCTCTCGACGTTCGAGCTCGACCGCGACCTGTTCGGCCGCCTGGCCGACCGCTTCCCGGCCGGGGCCGTCAAGGTCGCCGAGTCGGCGGTGCTCGCCCCCGCCGACGTCGCCCACTACCGCGCCTCGGGCGCCGACGTCGTGCTGGTGGGCGAGGCCCTCGTCACCGGCGACCCGGTGGCCACGCTGCGCGCCTTCCTGCAGGAGACCCCGTGACCCTGAGCCTGCGCGACCAGAAGGGGCCGTTCTTCGGCGACTTCGGCGGACGCTACATGCCCGAGTCGCTCATCGCCGCGATCGACGAGCTGACCGCCGTGCACGCGTCGGCGATGGCCGACCCCGAGTTCCTCGCCGAGCTGCGCGCGCTCCTGCACGACTACGCCGGCCGGCCCTCGGCGCTCACCGAGGTTCCGCGCTTCGCCGAGCACGCCGGGGGAGCGCGCGTCTTCCTCAAGCGCGAAGACCTCAACCACACCGGCTCGCACAAGATCAACAACGTCCTCGGCCAGGCGCTGCTCACCAAGCGCCTCGGCAAGACCCGCGTGATCGCCGAGACCGGCGCCGGGCAGCACGGCGTCGCCACCGCGACCGCCGCGGCCCTGTTCGGCCTCGACTGCGTCGTCTACATGGGCGAGGTCGACACCGAGCGCCAGGCGCTCAACGTCGCGCGCATGCGTCTGCTCGGCGCCGAGGTCGTGCCGGTCACGACGGGGTCGCGCACCCTGAAAGACGCCATCAACGAGGCGTACCGCGACTGGGTGGCATCCGTCGAGACGACCAACTACATCTTCGGCACCGCGGCCGGACCCCACCCGTTCCCCGCGATGGTCCGCGACTTCCAGAAGATCATCGGCGAAGAGACCCGCGCCGAGTTCCTCGAGCGGCTCGGACGCCTTCCCGACGCGGTCTTCGCGTGCGTCGGCGGCGGCTCGAACGCGATCGGCATGTTCGACGCGTTCCTCGACGACGAGGGCGTCGCCCTCTACGGCGTCGAGGCGGCCGGCGACGGCGTCGACACCCCGAAGCACGCGGCGTCCATCGAGCGCGGACGCCCCGGTGTGCTGCACGGGGCCCGCACCTACGTGCTGCAGGACGAAGACGGCCAGACCACCGAGTCGCACTCGATCTCGGCGGGCCTCGACTACCCGGGCGTCGGGCCCGAGCACGCGTGGCTCGCCGACATCGGCCGCGCGAGCTACATCCCGGCCACCGACGACGAGGCCATGCAAGCCCTCCGCCTGCTGTCGCGCACCGAGGGCATCATCCCCGCGATCGAGTCGGCCCACGCCCTCGCGGGCGCGTTGCGCGTCGGTCGCGAGCTCGGCCCGGATGCCGTCATCGCGGTGTGCCTCTCGGGTCGCGGAGACAAAGACATGGACACCGCGGCGCGCTATTTCTCGCTCTACGACGCCGAGCACGAGGCCCCGAGCACCGGCGGCGCCGCGCAGACGCAGGGCGCCGAGGCCGTGGCATCCGCCGCCGGCTCGCCCGTCGACGTCGCGCCCGCGCCCGCCGCCGCGAGCGGCGCGGGGGCCGAGCTGTGACCTCGCGCGTCTCGGCGGCCATCGACGCCGCCCACGCCGCCGGCCGCGGCGCGTTCGTCGCCTATCTGCCGGCGGGATACCCCGATGTCGCCACGAGCATCGAGGCGGCGGTCGCCTTGGCCGAGGCCGGGGCCGACGTGATCGAGCTCGGACCGCCCTACAGCGATCCCGTGATGGACGGTCTCGTGATCCAGGAGGCGACCCAGGTGGCGCTGGCGAACGGATTCCGCATGCGCGATCTGTTCACGATCATCCGCGAGGTGACCTCGCGCACGAGCGTGCCCGTGCTGGTGATGACGTACTGGAACCTCGTCGAGCAGTACGGCGTCGAACGGTACGCCGACGAGCTGGTGGCCGCCGGCGGCGCCGGTCTGATCACGCCCGACATCACCCCCGACGCCGCGGCCGCGTGGATCGCGACGAGCGAGCGCACGGGTCTCGACCGGGTGTTCCTGGCCGCGCCGACCTCGACCGACGAACGCCTCGACATGATCGTCCGGCATTCGACGGGCTTCGTCTACACGGTGTCGACGATGGGCATCACGGGGGAGCGGGCGCAACTGGATGCCGCGGCCCGCGGGCTCGTCGCGCGGCTGCGCGCCCACGGCGCCGAGCACGCGTGCGTCGGCATCGGCATCTCGAACGCGGCGCAGGTGGCCGGAGTCGTCGAGTACGCCGACGGCGCGATCGTCGGCACCGCGCTGGTGAAGGCGCTGCGCGACGGCGGCGTCGAGGCGCTCGGCGCCCTGGCACGGGAGCTGTCGGCGGGCACGGCCCGGCGCGCCTAGACTCGACACCATGACGTTCGCCCTTCCGAGCGCCGCCTCCGGCGTGCTCGCCAGCATCCCGAGCCCCTCGATCTCGTACGTCGATCTCGGGCCGTTCCGCATCCACTTCTACGCCCTGTGCATCGTCGCGGGCATCATCGTGGCGGTCCTGCTGACCAACGCGCGGCTCACCCGTCGCGGCGCCGAGAAGTGGGTCGTGATCGACATCTGCCTGCTGGCGGTGCCTCTGGCGATCGTCGCGGCGCGCGCGTACCACGTGCTCACGCACCTGAGCTTCTACGTCGGCGACGGCAAGAACACCTGGAACCCGTTCCAGCCCGGCTCGGTGTGGGCGATCTGGGAGGGCGGCATCGCCATCTACGGCGCGCTCATCGGTGGCGCCGTCGGCGCCTACCTGGGGTGCAAGTGGACCGGTGTGCGGTTCTGGACGTTCGCGGACGCGCTCGCCCCGGGACTCATCATCGCGCAGGCGATGGGGCGATTCGGCAACTACTTCAACCAGGAGCTGTTCGGCCAGCCGACCGACGCCCCGTGGGGTCTCGAGATCGCCGCGGGCAACCCGGCGATCCCCGTAGGACTGCCAGCGGGCACGCTTTTCCAGCCGACTTTCCTGTACGAGGTCGTGTGGAACCTGCTCGGCGCGGCGGTCGTCCTCTGGGCGGCCAAGCGCTTCACGCTGCAGTGGGGGCGCGCCTTCGGCCTCTACCTCATCTGGTACAGCGCGGGCCGGATCGTCTGGGAATCCATCCGTATCGACCCGAGCGACATCATCCTGGGCCTGCGCACCAACGTGTGGGCGGCGATCCTCGGCGTCGTCATCGGCCTCGTCATCATGATCGTGCAGAAGCGTCGTCATCCGGGCCTGGAGCCGTCGGCGTATCAGCAGGGACGTCAGCCGAAGGGCAGCGGGGCTGTAGACTCAACCGACCCCTCTGACTTCGTCGACGTGAGCGAGCCGCCCGCGACGAACGAGACCGTCGGCACCAGCGCCACAAGCAGCCCTGCCACGAACTGAACCCCTGGGCCGACGTCGTCCCATCTGAAGCATCAACGTGAGGACGGTTGGTATGGCTTCGAGCCTCCGTTCCGGCGCCGTCGGCGGCGCTTTCCCCGCCCGTCAGGGCATGTACGACCCCTCGTTCGAGAAGGACGCCTGCGGTCTGGCGATGGTCGCCACGCTGCGCGGTGAGGCCGGTCACGACATCATCGACCTGGCCCTCACGGCGCTGCGCAACCTCGAGCACCGCGGCGCGATCGGCTCGGACGCGGGCACCGGTGACGGCGCCGGCATCCTGACCCAGATGCCCGACGCGTTCCTGCGGGCCGTGGTCGACTTCGAGCTGCCCCCCGTCGGCGAGTACGCCGCGGGCATGGTCTTCCTGCCCACCGGGCACGAAGAGCGACGCGCACAGAAGGCGGGCATCGAAGAGATCGCCCGCAGCGAGAACATCGAGGTGCTGGGCTGGCGGGTCGTGCCCACCGAGCCCGACAACCTCGGCAAGCTCGCCTACGACGCGCAGCCGTCGTTCGAGCAGCTGTTCGTCGCGCGCCCCGCCGTCGGCGACCAGCCCGCGCTGTCGGGCATCGCGCTCGACCGCCGGGTGTACCGGCTGCGCAAGCGCGCTCGGCGCGAGCTCGACGCCTACTTCGTGTCGCTCTCGAGCCGCACCCTGGGTTACAAGGGCATGGTCACGACCCTGCAGCTCGAGCCGTTCTACCCCGACCTGCAAGACGAGCGCTTCGCCTCGGAGCTCGCCGTCGTGCACTCGCGCTACTCGACGAACACGTTCCCTTCGTGGCCGCTCGCACAGCCGCTGCGTATGCTCGCGCACAACGGCGAGATCAACACCGTCAAGGGCAACCGCAACTGGATGCGCGCCCGCCAGTCGCAGCTCGAGTCCGAGCTGCTGGGCGACGTGCGCCCCCTGCTGCCCATCTGCACCGAGGGCGCGAGCGACTCGGCGTCGTTCGACGAGGTGCTCGAGCTGCTGACCCTCACCGGTCGTAGCCTGCCCCACGCCGTCATGATGATGGTGCCCGAGGCCTACGAGAAGCAGGCCGACATCGACCCCGACCTGCGGGCGTTCTACGACTACCACTCCATGCAGATGGAGCCCTGGGACGGCCCGGCCGCGCTCATCTTCACCGACGGCACACTGGTGGGCGCGACCCTCGACCGCAACGGGCTGCGCCCCGGACGCTGGACCGAGACCACCGACGGGCTCGTCGTCATCGGATCCGAGACCGGTGTGCTCGACTTCGCACCCGAGCGCATCAAGCGCCGCGGTCGCCTGCAGCCCGGGCGCATGTTCCTCGTCGACACGGCCCAGGGCCGCATCATCGAGGACGAGGAGATCAAGAAGCAGCTCGCGGCTCTCGAGCCGTGGCAGGAGTGGCTCGACGCAGGACGCGTGCGTCTGTCGGAGCTGCCCGAGCGCGAGCACATCGTGCACCCGATCGCCTCGATCACCCGTCGTCAGCGCACTTTCGGCTACACCGAAGAAGAGGTGCGCATCCTGCTCACCCCGATGGGGCAGAACGGTGCCGAGCCGCTGGGCGCGATGGGCAGCGACTCGCCCGTGGCCGTGCTCAGCGAGCGCCCGCGCCTGCTGTTCGACTACTTCACGCAGCAGTTCGCCCAGGTGACGAACCCGCCGCTCGACTCGATCCGCGAAGAGGTCGTCACCTCGCTGTCGCTGGGTCTGGGGCCCGAGCGCAACCTGCTCTCGTGGGGTCCCGACCACACGCGCACGGTGACGCTCGACTTCCCCGTCATCGACAACGACGAGCTCGCCAAGATCCAGCACATCGACACGGCCATGCCGGGCCGGTCGTCGGTGACGATCCGCGGCCTGTACCGCGTCGAGGCCGGCCACAAGGGCATGCAGAAGCGCATCGCGCAGATGTGCTCCGAGGTCGACCACGCCATCGAGGACGGCGCCGAGTTCATCGTGCTCAGCGACCGCGACTCGAACAAAGACCTGGCCCCCATCCCGTCGCTGCTCATGCTCGCCGCGGTGCACCACCACCTCATCCGCAACGAGACCCGCATGAAGGTGGGCCTCGTGGTCGAGGCGGGCGACGTGCGCGAGGTGCACCACATCGCCACGCTGATCGGCTATGGCGCCTCGGCGGTCAACCCGTACCTGGCGATGGAGACGGTCGAGTACCTCGTGCGCGCCGGGTTCATCACCGGCGTGACGCCCGAGAAGGCCGTGCGCAACCTGATCTATGCCCTCGGCAAGGGCGTGCTCAAGATCATGTCGAAGATGGGCATCTCGACCGTGTCGTCGTACGCCGGCGCCCAGGTGTTCGAGGCCGTCGGCCTCTCACAGGACTTCGTCGACGCCTACTTCACCGGCACCGAGACCAAGCTCGGCGGCGTCGGGCTCGACGTGATCGCGGCCGAGAACGCGGCACGCCACGCCTACGCCTACCCCGAAGACGCGGCGGCCCGCGCGCACGAGCGCCTCTGGAGCGGCGGCGAGTACCAGTGGCGCCGCGACGGCGCTCCGCACCTGTTCAACCCCGACACGGTGTTCCGCCTGCAGCACGCGACGCGCGAGCGCCGCTACGACATCTTCCGCGAGTACACGCGCCTGGTCGACGACCAGGCCCACGAGCTCAAGACGCTCCGCGGCCTGTTCGAGCTCAAGACCGGGCAGCGCCCTGCCGTGCCGATCGACGAGGTCGAGCCCGTGTCGGCGATCGTGAAGCGGTTCTCGACCGGCGCGATGAGCTACGGCTCGATCTCGCAAGAGGCCCACGAGGTGCTCGCCGTCGCGATGAACCAGATCGGCGGCAAGTCGAACACCGGCGAGGGGGGCGAAGACGTCGACCGTCTGCTCGACCCCACCCGCCGCAGTGCCATCAAGCAGGTGGCCTCCGGTCGCTTCGGGGTGACGAGCCTGTACCTCACCGAGGCCGACGACATCCAGATCAAGCTCGCCCAGGGCGCCAAGCCCGGCGAGGGCGGTCAGCTGCCGCCGACCAAGGTGTACCCGTGGGTGGCGCGCACGCGCCACGCGACCGCGGGCGTCGGGCTCATCTCGCCGCCGCCGCACCACGACATCTACTCGATCGAAGACCTCAAACAGCTGATCTTCGACCTGAAGCGCGCGAACCCGAAGGCCCGCATCCACACCAAGCTCGTGAGCCAGTCGGGCATCGGCGCGGTCGCCGCGGGTGTGGCGAAGGCGCTGAGCGACGTCATCCTGGTCTCGGGCCAGGACGGCGGCACGGGCGCGAGCCCGCTCAACTCGCTCAAGCACGCGGGCACGCCGTGGGAGCTGGGCCTCGCCGAGACACAGCAGACGCTCATGCTCAACGGCATGCGCGACCGCGTCGTGGTGCAGGTCGACGGGCAGATGAAGACCGGCCGCGACGTCATCATCGGCGCCCTTCTCGGTGCCGAGGAGTTCGGCTTCGCGACCGCGCCCCTCGTGGTCTCGGGCTGCATCATGATGCGTGTCTGCCACCTCGACACCTGCCCCGTGGGCGTCGCCACGCAGAACCCCGTGCTGCGGTCGCGCTTCACCGGCAAGGCCGAGTACGTCGTGAACTTCATGGAGTTCATCGCGCAGGAGGTGCGCGAGTACCTCGCCGCCCTCGGCTACCGGTCGATCGACGAGATCATCGGGCGCGCCGAGCTGCTCGACGTCAACGGCGCGGTGGAGCACTGGAAGGCGCGCGGCCTCGACCTCGCGCCGATCCTCGAGGGTCCGCGCTTCGCCGACGACGAGCCCCGTCGTCACGGGCGCAACCAGGACCACGAGCTCGACGAGCACTTCGACGTGCAGCTCATCGAGCGCGCGCAGGACGTGATCGCGCACGGCGGCCGGCTGACCATCGAGCTGCCCGTGCGCAACACGGCGCGTGCGGTGGGCACCATGCTCGGCCACCACGTCACCAAGGCGCACGGCGAGCACGGCCTGCCCGACGGCTCGATCGAGGTGCGTCTGACCGGCTCGGCCGGACAGTCGTTCGGCGCGTTCATGCCGGCCGGCATCACGCTGCACCTCGAGGGCGACTCGAACGACTACGTCGGCAAGGGCCTCTCCGGCGGCAAGATCGTCGTGCGCCCGCCGCAGGGCTCGCGCTTCGTCGCGTCCGAGAACGTCATCGCCGGCAACGTGATCGGCTACGGCGCCACGCAGGGGCAGATGTTCCTCAACGGCGTCGTGGGCGAGCGCTTCCTCGTGCGCAACTCGGGCGCCACGGCGGTCGTCGAGGGCGTGGGCGACCACGCGCTCGAGTACATGACCGGCGGCCTCGCCGTCATCCTCGGCACCACGGGCCGCAACCTCGGCGCCGGCATGTCGGGCGGACAGGCCTACGTGTACCGACTCGACACCGACCGCGTGAACCGTGAGGCCGTGGCATCCGGCGAGCTCGTGCTCGGACCCCTCGGATCGGGGGATGCCGAGATTCTGCGCGACCTGCTCGAGAAGCACGTCGCCGAGACCGACTCCACGCTGGCCCGTCGTCTGCTCGACGACTTCGAAGCCGAGGTGGAGAACTTCGTCCGGGTGCTGCCGCGCGACTACGCCGCGGTGCTGCAGACCCGCCAGGAGGCGGTCGCCGAGGGGCTCGACCCCGACGGCGACGTCGTCTGGACGCGCATTCTGGAGGTGACGGGTGGCTGACCCGAAGGGCTTTCTCAAGACGACGCAGCGCGAGCTGCCGCCGCGTCGTCCCGTCCCCGTGCGGATCATGGACTGGAAAGAGGTTTACGAGCCGGGCGACTCGGCCGTCATCCGCCGCCAGGCCGGACGCTGCATGGACTGCGGCATCCCGTTCTGCCACAAGGGCTGCCCGCTCGGCAACCTGATCCCCGAGTGGAACGACCTCACGTGGCGGGGCGAGGGCCGCGCCGCGATCGAGCGCCTGCACGCGACGAACAACTTCCCCGAGTTCACCGGTCGGCTGTGCCCCGCTCCGTGCGAGAGCTCGTGCGTGCTGGGCATCAACCAGCCCGCCGTGACGATCAAGCAGGTCGAGGTCTCGATCATCGACGAGGCGTTCTCGAACGGCTGGGTCGAGCCCGAGCCGCCCGAGCGCCTGACCGGCAAGACGGTCGCGGTCGTCGGCTCCGGGCCGGCGGGTCTCGCCGCCGCGCAGCAGCTGACGCGCGCCGGCCACACGGTCGCGGTGTTCGAGCGCGACGACCGCATCGGGGGACTGCTGCGCTACGGCATCCCCGACTTCAAGATGGAGAAGCGCCACCTCGAGCTGCGTCTGCGTCAGATGCAGGCCGAGGGCACCCGCTTCCGCGCCGGCGTCGAGATCGGCGTCGACATCACGTGGAGCGACCTGCGCGCCCGCTACGACGCCGTCGTGGTGGCCACGGGCTCGACGGTGCCCCGCGACCTGGCGATCCCGGGCCGCGACCTCGACGGCGTCCACTTCGCCATGGAGTACCTCGTCGAGGGCAACAAGGCCGTCGCGGGCGACCAGGTGCCGCAGCAGATCACGGCCGAGGGCAAGCACGTCGTCGTCATCGGCGGCGGCGACACCGGCGCCGACTGCATCGGCACCGCGCACCGCCAGGGTGCGCTGAGCGTGACCAACCTCGCGATCGGCAAGCAGCCGCCGTCCGAGCGTCCGGCCGAGCAGCCGTGGCCGATGATGCCGAACCTGTTCGAGATGGCATCCGCTCACGAAGAGGGCGGGGAGCGCACGTTCCTCGCCTCCACCGTGGAGTTCCTCGGCAACGCCGCGGGCGAGGTGCGGGCCCTGCGCGTGGCCGAGACCGAGTACGTCGACGGCCGCCGCGTGCCCAAGAGCGGCACCGAGCGCGAGATCCCCGCCGACCTGGTGCTCATCGCGATGGGCTTCACCGGTCCGGAACGCGAGCACCTCGAGTCGCAGCTGCGCACGCGGTTCACCGACCGCGGCAACGTCGAGCGTGACGGCACCTACGCGACCTCGACGCCCGGCGTGTTCGTCGCCGGCGACGCGGGCCGTGGGCAGTCGCTGATCGTGTGGGCCATCGCCGAGGGCCGCGCGGCCGCCGCCGAGGTCGACACCTACCTGATGGGCGAGACGCTGCTTCCCGCGCCGGTTCGCCCCACCGATGTCGCCATCGGCCTCTTGCCCGCCTAAGCTGGCAAGGGCCGATCGGCCACTTCCCGAAAATCCTCACGGAGCTTGAAAACGGATGAGACGCGCCAAGATCGTCGCAACACTCGGGCCCGCCACCTCGTCGTATGAGATGGTTCGCGCCATCATCGACGCCGGGGTCGACGTCGCCCGACTCAACCTGAGCCACGGAGACTATTCCGTGCACGACGCCAACTTCGCCAACGTGCGCAAGGCGGCAGAGGACGCCGGCCGCCCGGTCGCCGCCCTCGTCGACCTGCAAGGTCCCAAGATCCGCCTCGGCAAGTTCGAGAACGGCCCCCACGACCTGCTCCCGGGCGACATCTTCAAGATCACCACCGAAGACATCCTGGGGACCAAAGAGATCGTCGGCACCACCTTCAAGGGGCTGCCGCAGGACGTGCGCCCCGGCGACTTCCTGCTGATCGACGACGGCAAGGTGCGCGTCGAGGTCGTCGAGACCGACGGCACCGTCGTGACCACCCGCGTCGTGGTGGGCGGCCCGGTCTCGAACAACAAGGGCATCAACTTGCCCGGCGTGGCCGTCAACGTCCCCGCCCTGAGCGAGAAGGACGAGGCCGACCTGCGCTGGGGCCTGAACGCCGGAGCCGATCTCATCGCGCTGTCGTTCGTCCGGGATGCCAGCGACATCACCCGCGTGCACGAGATCATGGCCGAAGAGGGCCGGTACGTGCCGGTCATCGCCAAGATCGAGAAGCCGCAGGCGGTCGACAACCTCGAAGAGATCATCGACGCGTTCGACGGCATCATGGTCGCTCGCGGCGACCTCGGCGTCGAGCTGCCGCTCGAGGCCGTGCCGATCGTGCAGAAGCGCGCCGTCGAGCTGGCGCGTCGCATGGCGAAGCCCGTCATCGTGGCGACGCAGATGCTCGAGTCGATGATCAGCAACCCGGTCCCCACCCGCGCCGAGACGAGCGACGTCGCCAACGCGGTGCTCGACGGCGCCGACGCGGTGATGCTGTCGGGCGAGACGAGCGTCGGCGCCTACCCGGTCGTCGTGGTCGAGACCATGGCCCGCATCGTCGCTTCGACCGAAGAGCACGGTCTGGAGCGCATCGCGCCGCTGACCAACAAGCCGCGCACCCAGGGCGGCGCCATCACGCTGGCCGCCGTCGAGGTCGCCGACTTCGTCGAGGCGAAGTTCCTCTGTGTCTTCACCGAGTCGGGCGACTCGGCCCGCCGCATGTCGCGTCTGCGGTCGACCATCCCGATGATCGCGTTCACGCCCGAGCCCGGCATCCGCCGTCGCCTGGCGCTGACGTGGGGCGTGCGCTCGACGCTGGTCGAGCACGTTCCGCACACCGACCGGATGTTCCTGCAGGTCGACGACTACCTGCTGTCGAACGGCCTCGCCGAGGTCGGCGACAAGGTCGTCGTGATCTCGGGTTCCCCTCCGGGGATCGCGGGCTCGACGAACGATCTGCGCGTGCACCGCGTGGGCGACGCCGTCCACGGCGCGGCCCCCGGCTACCAGAAAGACGCGTGATCTCCGGCGTCGCGCACCGTTCCACCGGTGCGCGACGCCGCGTGCGCCCTCGATCCGTGCGTTAGGGTCGTGGAGCGTACGAATGCCGGTGTGGCGGAATGGCAGACGCGGGGCACTCAAAATGCTCTGTCCGAGAGGGCGTGTGGGTTCGAATCCCACCACCGGCACCCACAGACCCCCGTGTTCCGGGGGTTTCCGCATTCCCAGATCTAGGATGGACACGTGACTGATCAAGAAGCCGCACCGGCCGCCGCGCCCACCGCACCCCGCCGCGTCGTCGTCGCGGAAGACGAGTCGCTGATCCGTCTCGACATCGTCGAGATCCTGCGCGACAACGGCTTCGACGTCGTCGGCGAGGCGGGCGACGGCGAGACGGCCGTGCAGCTGGCGACCGAGCTGCGTCCCGACCTCGTCATCATGGACGTCAAGATGCCGCAGCTCGACGGCATCAGCGCCGCTGAGAAGCTCAGCAAGAACCACATCGCGCCCGTCGTGCTGCTGACCGCCTTCAGCCAGAAAGAGCTCGTCGAGCGCGCGAGCGAGGCCGGCGCGCTCGCCTACGTCGTGAAACCCTTCACGCCCAACGACCTGCTGCCCGCGATCGAGATCGCTCTCGCCCGCTACGAGCAGATCATCACGCTCGAGGCCGAGGTCGCCGACATGGTCGAGCGGTTCGAGACGCGCAAGCTCGTCGACCGCGCCAAGGGCCTGCTCAACGAGAAGATGGGCCTCAGCGAGCCCGAGGCGTTCCGCTGGATCCAGAAGGCGTCGATGGACCGCCGCCTCACCATGCAAGACGTCGCGAAGGCGATCATCGAGCAGCTGGCCCCCAAGAAGGGCTGAGCGAGCCCCCACGCGATGGATGCCACCTCGGTGGCATCCATTCGTCGTCTCAGGCTCGGGCCGGGGCGTCTTTGATCAGGTTCGTGATGCGGATCGTCGAGCAGCGGCGACCCTGCTCGTCGGAGACGGCGATCTCGTGCACCGTGAGCGAGCGGCCGAGGTGGACGGGCGTGCAGACGCCCGTGACGACGCCCGACGTGGCCGAGCGGGTGTGCGTGGCGTTGATGTCGACGCCGACGGCGATGCGTCCCTCGCCGGCGTGGAGGTTGGCCGCCATCGAGCCGAGCGACTCGCCGAGCACGACGTAAGCGCCGCCGTGCAGCAGCCCGACCGGCTGCGTGTTGCCCTCGACGGGCATCGTGGCGACACAGCGGTCGACCGAGAACTCCACCCACTCGATGCCCATCTTCTCGGCGAGGGCGCCCATTCCGCGGCGCTTCGCCCAGTCGAGTCCAGAAGTGGTGTCGGGTGTCGTGGACGTCATCTTCGCCTTCGCGGAGCCGGGGCCGGGGGAGTGTCCGTGGTTCTCGTTACGCTGGACGAGTGACGGATCCCGAAAAGCCTACTCTTCTCGTCGTCGACGGCCATTCGCTGGCGTACCGCGCGTTCTACGCCCTGCCGGTCGACAACTTCTCGACGAAAGACGGCCAGCACACGAACGGCATCTACGGGTTCCTGTCGATGTTCGTCAACCTGGTCAAGGCCGAGCGGCCGACCCACCTGGCCGTGGCGTTCGACACCTCGCGGCAGTCGTTCCGCACACGCGAGTACGCCGAGTACAAGGCCAATCGCAGCGAGTCGCCCGTCGAGTTCAAGGGTCAGATCCCGCTGCTGCAGGAGTGCCTGCGCGCCATGGGCGTGCCGGTGCTGATGAAAGACGACATCGAGGCCGACGACATCCTCGCGACGCTCGCCACACAGGGCGCCGAACAGGGCTACTCGGTGCTGGTGTGCTCGGGCGACCGCGACACGATCCAGCTCGTCACCGACGACGTCACGCTGCTCTACCCGAACGTGCAGGGCGTGTCGCAGCTCAAGCGCTACGACACGGCGGCCGTCGTCGAGAAGTACGGGCTGCCGCCCGAGAAGTACCCCGACATCGCGGCCCTCGTCGGCGAGACGAGCGACAACCTGCCGGGCGTGCCCAAGGTGGGCGAGAAGACCGCCGTCAAGTGGCTCACCCAGTGGGGATCGCTCGACGCGCTGCTCGAGAACGCCGACAAGGTCACCGGCGTGGTGGGCAACAATCTGCGCGAGCACCTCGACGACGTCCGACGCAACCGGGCGCTGAACCGGCTGCTCACCGACGTCGAGCTGCCGGTCGCGCCGCCCGACCTCGCGCTGCAGCCCATGGACGCCCAGGCGGTGCGCGACATCTTCGCCCGCCTCGAGTTCCGCACGCTGCTGCCGCGCGTGTTCGACGCCATCGGCGCCGACCCCGGGGCGGCCGACGACGACACGCCCGCGAGCACGGCCCCGACGGCCGCGGTGCTCGACGGCGCCGCCCTCGCCGCGTGGGCGGCGGCGGCCGACGGCCCCGTCGGCGTCACGCTCACGCAGCTCGGAGGCCGCCCCGCGCGCCTCGGGCTCGCGACGCGCGACGCGGCGGCCGAGGCCGACTGGTCCGACGCGGTGCGCGACGCGATGGCCGGGTGGATGGCATCCGGCGCGCCCAAGGTGTTCGCCGACGCCAAGCCGCAGATCAAGGCGTTCGGCCGCGAGGGCCTCGCGGTCGCCGGGGTCACGATGGACGTCGTGCTGGCCGGTTGGCTCGTGCGACCGAGCTTTCCCGACAAGACGCTCGCCGACCTCGTCGGCCGCTACCTGGGCGAGAAGCTGCCCGAGGCCGACCCGACGCAGCTCGTTCCCGAGACCGAGGGCGCGACCCCCGGCCAGCTGTCGTGGTACGTGCGGCGCGTGGCCGAGGCGGTGCGCGCCGACCTGCCCGACCGGGTGGGCGAGGTGCTCGACGACATCGAGCTGCCGACGCTGACCGCCCTGGCCGAGATGGAGCTGGCGGGCGTCGCCGTGTCGCACGAGAAGCTGGCCCGGTTCTCGGCCGAGCTCGCCGAGCGCGCCGACGGACTGGCGCAGAAGGCCTACGCGGCGATCGGCCACGAGGTGAACCTCGGCTCGCCGAAGCAGCTGCAAGAGGTGCTGTTCGACGAGCTCGCCCTGCCCAAGACGCGCAAGACGAAGAGCGGGTACACGACCGATGCCGCGGCCCTCGCCGACCTGCAGGACACCGCCCCCCACCCGTTCCTCGATCTGCTGCTGAAGCACCGCGAGGCGACGAAGCTCAAGCAGATCATCGACGCGCTCGACGCGGCGATCGGTCACGACGGCCGGGTGCACACGACCTATGTGCAGACGGGCAGCCAGACCGGTCGTCTGTCGAGCACCGATCCGAACCTGCAGAACATCCCGATCCGCACCGAAGAGAGCCGGCGCATCCGTGCGGCCTTCGAGGTCGGCGAGGGGTACGAGACCCTGCTGACGGCCGACTACTCGCAGATCGAGATGCGTATCATGGCGCACCTCTCGGGCGACCCGGGCCTGATCGAGGCGTTCAACTCGGGCGAAGACCTGCACCGGTTCGTCGGCGCCCGCGTGTTCGGCGTCGAGCCCGAAGAGGTCACCCCGGCCATGCGCACGAAGGTCAAGGCGATGTCGTACGGCCTGGTCTACGGCCTGTCGGCGTTCGGTCTGTCGAAGCAGCTGCGCATCGAGCAGTCCGAGGCGAAGCAGCTCATGCTCGAGTACTTCGCCCGCTTCGGCGCCGTGCGCGACTACCTGCGCGGCTCGGTCGAGCAGGCGCGGCAAGACGGGTACACCGAGACGATCTTCGGTCGCCGCCGCCCGTTCCCCGACCTCACGAGCATGAACCGCGTGCTGCGCGAGAACGCGGAGCGGGCGGCGCTCAACGCCCCCATCCAGGGCAGCGCGGCCGACATCATGAAGATCGCGCTGTTCCGCATCCGCGACGAGCTCTCCGCGGCCGGGCTCCGTTCCCGCGTGCTGCTGCAGATCCACGACGAGCTCGTCGTCGAGATCGCAGCGGGGGAGTGGGACGCGGTCGAGCGGATCGTGCGGGCTCGCATGGCCGATGCGGCCGACCTGCGGGTGCCGCTCGACGTGCAGGTGGGCCGCGGCTCCGACTGGGACGAAGCGGGGCACTGACCGCGCGCGTCACGGCACGGCCGAGACCACGACGCGACGTCGGCGGTCTCGGCGCGTGAGCGGCCCGCACATCGGTCGATGACGCGTCGGGGCCGCCGTGTCGCGCCCCGCTCGGTTGGCCCCGCTCGCGCCGCATGCCTAGGCTCGATGCATGACTGACGCACAACGCACCCCCACGCCGATCGACACGATCGCCGACGCGTGGGTGGACACCCTGGCCGAGCGCGTGCCGACGCTGGCGACGTACATCGGCCGGTCGGAGTTCAACGATCGCTTCGGCGACTACAGCCCCGAGGGGGCGGCCGAGCTGGCCGACCAGGCGCGCGCGACCAAGGCCGCGCTCGAGGCCGCCACACCGGTCGACGCCATCGACGAGGTCACCAAGACCGACCTCGTGCGCGAGCTCGACCTGCATCTCGACCTGCACCACGCCCAGACGCACCTGCGCGACCTGAACGTGATCGCCTCGCCGGCGCAGGACATCCGGTCGACGTTCGACCTCATGCCCACCGCGACGGTCGACGACTGGTCGACGATCTCGGCGCGCCTGAAGGCCCTGCCCGCGGCGATCGACGGGTACGTCGCGACGCTGCGCGAGGGGATCTCCCGCGGCGTGGTGCCGGCGCGACGCCAGGTGACCGAGGTGGTCGCCCAGATCGCCCGGTACACCGCCGACACCGGCTTCTTCGCCGAGTTCGTGGGCGATGCCGCCCCCGCCGACGGCCAGCTGCCGGCCTCGCTCGCCCGCGACCTCGACGTGCACGCCGGAGCCGCGCGAGTGGCCTACGACCAGCTCTCCGCCTTCCTGTCGTCGGAGCTGGCCCCGCACGCCGCCGAGCACGACGGCGTGGGACGCGACCTCTATGCGCTGCACTCGCGACACTTCCTCGGGGCGACGATCGACCTCGACGAGACGTACGAGTGGGGCGTCGAGGAGCTCGCCCGCATGGTCGCCGAGCAGGAGGCGATCGCGAACGAGATCCTGCCGGGCGCGAGCGTCGACGAGGCCGTCGCCTTCCTCGAGCGCGACGAGTCGCGCAAGCTGCACGGCACCGCGGCGCTGCAGGAGTGGATGCAGCGCACGAGCGACCGCGCCGTCGCGGAGCTGGGGCGCGACCACTTCGAGATCCCCGAGCCGATCCGGCGCCTCGAGTGCATGATCGCGCCGACGAACGAGGGCGGTATCTACTACACCGGTCCGACCGACGACTTCTCGCGTCCCGGCCGGATGTGGTGGTCGGTGCCCGAGGGCGTCGACAGCTTCGACACGTGGCGTGAGCTGACGACCGTCTACCACGAGGGCGTCCCCGGTCACCACCTGCAGATCGCCCAGGCCGTGTACAACCGTGCCGAGCTCAACTCGTGGCGTCGCCTGCTCGCGGGCACGAGCGGCCACGCCGAGGGCTGGGCGCTGTACGCCGAGCGCCTCATGCAGCAGCTCGGCTTCCTCGACGACCCGGCAGACCGGCTGGGCATGCTCGACGGGCAGCGCATGCGCGCCGCCCGCGTGGTGCTCGACATCGGCGTGCACCTGGGCAAGCCGCGTCTCGACGGCGAGGGCGTGTGGGACCACGACTACGCGTTGGCCTTCATGATGCGCAACGTGAACATGCCCGAGGAGTTCGTGCGCTTCGAGGTGAACCGCTACCTGGGCTGGCCGGGGCAGGCACCGTCGTACAAGGTGGGTCAGCGCATCTGGGAGCAGGTGCGCGACGACTACCGCGATCGCCGCGGCGCCGACTTCTCGATGAAGGAGTTCCACAAGCGCGCGCTCGACATCGGCGGCGTCGGTCTCGACACGCTGCGCTCGGCTCTGGCATCCGTATGACCGAAGGGGACGTCGCCGCGGCGACGTCCCCTTCTTCGCACGATCCGCGATGAGGGCCGATGTGCGGGAATGCCCGGGCCGCGCATAAAGTTCATTCATCCGAATGCAAGGAGACGCCCATGGACGATCGTCCCGTCGAGCTCGGACTCGACACCTTCGGAGACATCTCGCGCGGCCCCGACGGCGGCCTGCAGAGCGACGCGCAGACCATCCGCAACGTCGTCGACCAGGCGGTGCTCGCCGATCAGGTCGGCCTGTCGTTCTTCGGCGTGGGGGAGCACCACCGCAAGGACTTCGCCGTCACGAGCCCCGAGATCGTGCTGGCCGCCGCCGCGGCCCGCACCTCGCACATCCACCTCGGCACGGCCGTCACCGTGCTCTCGTCCGATGACCCCGTGCGCGTCTACGAGCGGTTCGCCACGCTGGACGCGATCTCGAACGGCCGGGCAGAGGTGATCCTCGGCCGCGGGTCGTTCATCGAGTCGTTCCCGCTGTTCGGCTACGACCTCGGCGACTACGAGCAGCTCTTCGAAGAGAAGCTAGAGCTGTTCTCGCTGCTGCTCGACGAGAAGCCGGTGACATGGGCCGGACGCACCCGCGCGGCGCTGCAGGACGCCGACGTGTACCCCAAGACCGAGCAGGGGCTGCGCGCCTGGGTCGGCGTCGGAGGATCGCCCGAGTCCGTCGTCCGCGCCGCACGGTACGGGTACGGCCTGGTGCTCGCCATCATCGGCGGCCCCTCGGCACGGTTCCGCCCCTTCGCCGACCTGTACCGGCGCTCGCTCGCCGAGTTCGGCCGGCCCGAGATGCCCATCTCGGTGCACTCGCCCGGGCACGTCGCGCCGACCGACCAGCAGGCGTGGGACGAGGCCTACGAGGGCGTCGCCGAGCTGAACAACACGATCGGCCGCGAGCGGGGCTGGCCCGAGTACAACCGTCTGCGCTTCCAGCACGACGTCGGCCCCGACGGGGCGATGTACATCGGCTCGCCCGAGACGGTCGCCCGCAAGATCGCGACGACGGTGCAGACGCTCGGCGCATCTCGCTTCCAGCTCAAGTTCGCCAGCGGCTCCATCTCGCACGACCGCCTGATGTCGAGCATCGAGCTGTACGGCACGCGCGTGCTGCCCCTCGTCCGCGAGATGCTCGCCGACGGGACCGGCGCCCGGTGACCGTCGCGGTCGACGGCGCACAGGTCGCCGAACGCCTCGACGCGCTGCCGTTCACGCGCCGCCACGCGCGGATCCTGGGCGGCTCGGGCCTCGGGTGGGCCCTGGATGCCATGGACGTCGGCCTCGTCTCGTTCATCATCGCGGCCCTCGCCGTGCAGTGGCGCCTCGACGCGATGCAGTCGTCGTGGATCGCATCCGCGGGCTTCGTGGGCATGGCCGTGGGGGCGAGCGTGGGCGGCCTGCTCGCCGACCGGCTGGGGCGGCGTCGGATCTTCGCGCTCACGCTGCTCGTGTACGGCGTCGCGACGGGGGCGAGCGCGCTGGTCGGCGGTCTGGCGGCCCTGCTCGCGCTGCGGTTCGTCGTGGGCCTCGGGCTCGGCGCCGAGCTGCCGGTCGCCTCGACCTACGTGAGCGAGTTCGCCCCCGCGCGGATGCGCGGGCGCATCATCGTCGCGCTCGAGGCGTTCTGGGCCGTCGGCTGGACCGCCGCGGCCCTGATCGGCTTCCTCGTCGTCCCGACGTCGTCCGACGGCTGGCGGTGGGCCTTCCTGATCGGTGCCGTCCCGGCGGCGTATGCGATCCTCGTGCGCTGGGGCCTTCCCGAGTCGCCGCGGTGGCTGGCGTCATGGGGGAGGGATGCCGAGGCCTCGGCGATCGTGCGCGAGATGGAGGCGTCGGCGGGGCGTGTCTCCCTCGATCCCGCCCCCGTCGCGACCGTGGCATCCGGACCCGGCCCGCGGCCACGGGTGGCGCTGCTGTGGAGCCCCGGCCTGCGCGCGCGGACGCTGCGACTGTGGGTGCTGTGGTTCTGCGTGAACTTCGCGTACTACGGCGCGTTCATCTGGATTCCGACGCTGCTGGTCGGCCAGGGGTACGGCCTGGTGCGCTCGTTCGGCTTCACCCTCGTGATCACCGTGGCCCAGCTGCCCGGCTACGCCGTCGCCGCCTGGCTCGTCGAGGTGTGGGGACGTCGGGCGACCCTCGCGACCTTCTTGGCGGGGTCGGCGGCGACGGCGGTGCTGTTCGGCTCGGCGTCGGGCGAGGCGGCGGTCATCGCGGCCGGCATGGGGCTGTCGTTCTTCACGCTCGGCGCGTGGGGCGCCCTGTACGCCGCGACGCCCGAGAGCTATCCCACGGCGTTGCGCGCGACCGGGTCGGGCTGGGCCGCCGGAGTGGGCCGCATCGCGTCGATCGTCGCGCCGTTGAGCGTTCCGCCGCTGGTGGCCGTCGGCGGAACGCTCCTCCTCTTCGTCGTCTTCGCCGGGTTCCTGGTCGTCGCGGTGCTCGCCGCGCTCGGGCTCCGCGAGCAGCGGGGGCGCACCCTGACGTGAGCCCCCGCCGCCGCCGTCAGACCGCGGCCTCCCGTGCCGGCGCGAGCAGCCCCAGGAACGACAGGTCGTCGGCCACCTTCGTGATGAGCGCATGGTCGATCGACGGGATCTGCGGCGTGCCGAGCGGGCGGACCGTCCAGATGGCCTCGGCGAACGCGTCGGCGGGGATCGGCGAGCCGGCCTGCGGCTCCTCCGGGACGGCGAACGCGTGCATCAGCGGCAGCACCGACCGGGCACGATCCGCGTCGGGCAGCGCTTCCAGCGCCCGGCGGAACCGGTCGACCCACTCGGCGTGGTCGGCGACGCGCTCGATGGGGTGACCGTCCTCTTCGAGCCAGTCGACGACGGTGTCGAGAGAGACGCCGTCGTCGTGCGGGTTCACGACGTTGTAGGTGTGGTACCCCTCGGTGGTCGAGGCGCCGATGGCGTCGATCGCGGCCGCCGTGAAGTCGGCGGGCAGACCGTCGTAGTGGGAGCGCAGACGCTCGCCGTCCGGACCACGCCGCACGAACGACTCCGGTGCCAGCCCGGTGGCGAGGACGCTCCACACCAGCCGGGTGAACATGTCCGGCAGGTTCAGCTGGCCGCGCCAGCGCGGGTGCGCCAAGACCATGTCGGAGCGGAACACCGCCACCGGCACGCCGTAGTGCTCGTGCGCCTCTCGGAGCAGGACCTCGCTCGCCCACTTGCTCGCCCCGTACCCGTTGGCGTACTCGTCACCGACCCTCCACTCGGGGATCGTCGTGCGGATGTCGGCGTGCTCGTCGAGGGCGGTCGGGGAGGCCGGGTCCGATTCCGCGGACGCGGTCGGTCGCGCGCCGCCGGCGACGGCGACGCTCGAGACGAAGCCGACGGGCACGCTGCCGGCGGCGATCGACAGGCGCACCACCTCGGACGTGCCGACGACGTTCGGGCCGAAGAGGGCCGTGTAGGGCAGCACATGGTTGACGAGCGCCGCGACGTGCACGATGAGATCGACCCGGGCGGCGAGATCCCTCCAGCGAGGCTCGTCGAGGCCGAGGCAGCGCTCGCTCACGTCGCCGGCCATGACCTCGAGCGAGTCCGCCAGACCGGCGAAGCGCTCGGCGAACGCGGGGTCCGCCGCGAAGGCGTCGGCGAGACGGCGTCGTGCGTCGGCATCGTCGGCACCGCGCACGATGCACACCAGCGTGCCGCCGACCGGGGCGAGGTGTTCGAGCCAGTCGAGGGCCATGAAGCGGCCGAGGTAGCCGTTGGCGCCGGTGAGCAGCACGGTGCGGTGCCCGGCGACGCGGGCGGCATCCTGCGCGCGGACGGCCGAGGCGCGTCCCACCGGCTCCGGGATCTCGCCGAGCACACGGTCAAGACGCAGGTCGCTCGCGCGGAGCGTCGTCGGGGCCGCGCCGTGCACCCGGGTCACGCTCGGCCGGTCGTCGGCGGCCGAGCGGACGACGAACGCGGCGACGGCGGTGAGGTCGTTCGTCGGATCGGTGATGACGCCCACGGGAACCTCGGTGTCGAACACGTCCTCGAGGATCCCCGAGAACGTGAGCGCCGACAGGGAGTCACCGCCGAGGTCCGAGAACCGGGCCGCTGCAGCGGTCTCCGGCGACACCTCGGCGCCGAGGAACTCGCAGGCCGCGCGCACCACGATGTCGACCGTCGGCTCGTCGTGAGCGCGCTCACGCAGGGCCGCCACCAGGGAACCGCTCCGCTCCTCGACGAGCTCGGCATAGAGCGCCGCGAGCCGTTTGCCGTACCGCGCCAGGATCCGCGGACGCAGGAGCTTGCGGGCGTCCGAGAGCATGCCGTTCTCGACCGTGAACGGCTCCCGTTCGATGATCACCCCGCGGGGCACCTCATAGGGGGCGAGGCCGTGCTCGCGCGCAGTGCGCTGGAGGGCGGCGAGCACGTCGCGTTCCGACGACCCCGCGTCGGTGGGCACGACGACCGCGACCAGGAACGCGTGCCGGCTGTCACCGTGCACCGCGATCTGACGCACCTCGGGCGTCCCGCCGTACGTGGCCTCGAGCGCCGCCACCGCGACGAACTCGCCCTGCGACAGTTTGATGACGTTGTTCCGGCGGTCGAGGTACTCGTAGGTGTCCGGTCCGGTCTGCGCCATGATGTCGCCGGTCCGGTAGAAGCCGTCCTCGTCGAAGACCGCGGCGGTGACGTCCGGCCGGTGGAAGTATCCCGCGATCATGGACGTGCTCTTCACGAGCAGCTCTCCTCGCGGGTAGGGGCGGTCGGTGACGCGGTAGCCGAGCTCGGGGACGTCGACGAGCTTGTGCGCGGTGACTGGCGGCTGCTGCACGACCCCGTCGTGCAGGATGCTGCCCGCCTCGGTCGAGCCGTACAGGTCGTGCAGCGTCGTTCCGAGACACTCCTCGATGTAGGCACGCAGCTCGGGCGTCAGCGGAGCGCTGGCGCAGATCGCCTGACGGATCCGGCCTCCGAACGCACGCACGCGCAGGTCGGCGCGGACCGCCGCGCGGACGGCATCCCGATCGGTGTCGCCCGCGGCGAGACGACGCTGCTCGTCGCGATCGCCTTCTTGCCGGACCATCTCTGCCACCCGGGGCACGAAGACGAACTCGGTCGGGGCGAACACCCGCAGATCGTCGAAGAGCGCCGACAGGTCGGTCGAGGTCGCCAGGGCGAGCGTGCCGCCACGGCCGAGCGTGACGAGTACCGCCGCGCGGCCGGTGAGGTGGCTCATCGGGAGGTACGCATACCCGATGATGTCGTCGGGGGCGCTGTCGTCGGCGCCGGGCCGAGGTGCGTGCCACAGCCGCTCGACCATCGAGCGCGTGTACATCGCGCCCTTCGGGGTGCCGGTGCTGCCCGACGTGTAGATCAGGAGCGCCAGGGGGTCGTCGCCCTCGGCCGGGTGCCAGGGCGTCGGGCGCGGCAGGGCGCGGCCGCGCGCGACGAGCTCGTCGAGCGTCGGCGCCGATGCGTCCCCGTCGCCGTCCGCATCGAGCAGCATGATCCGCGCATCGCCGGACGAGGTCTCGACGATCGCACGGGCGGTCGCCGACTGCTCGGCGCTGGCGGCGATCCAGACCGGCTCCGTCTCGTCGATGATCGCGCGCAACGCCCCGAGCGGCGCGCTCACCTGCAGCGGGACGCTCACCGCGCCGAGGATCCACGTCGCGAGGTCGAGCGTCACGACGTCGGCGCTCACGGCACCGAGCACCGCGATCCGGTCGCCGGCCGACACGGTCTCGCCGAGGGCCGCGGCGACCGCGCTCGCGCGGTCCCACAACTCGCGGAAGCTCGTGTCCGTCACGTCCGTTCCAGACCGCTGCCGCAGTGCCGGGCGGTCGGCGTGCTGCGCGAACACCGCCTCGACCGACGCGTCGTCGTACTGCTGCTCCATGATGTCCATCCTCTCGTCGTTCGTCTCGGTGCGCCCCTGCGCCCCGGTTTCACCTGTCTGCGAGTGCGATTGCCGTCAGCTCCGTCCCCCTCTCGACGGTCCGCCTGCCCGTCGCCGTGAACGCCGATCCGCGGCGCGCACGGGCGACGAAAGCGCCGTCCGGGCAGTGAGCGATGTCCGCTCCGTCGATACCGAACCATCCGCCGTGCCCCGACGACCGCGCCTTGGCGACGGCCTCGGCAGCGGTGAACACGGGAATCGCCCCGACGCGGATCCCCAGGGCGGCGCGGGCACGGCGTGCGAGCACCCGTCCCGTGACGAACTCGGCGCGGCCTGCCGGGAGCGCCGTGGCGACGGCGTCGCGCTCGTCGTCGGCGAGCATGCCGGCCAGATCGTGTCCGGCGGTCGCGGCCACCACCGAGGTGGGGAGGAGCCCCGTCCAAGGGGACCTCACTCCGAACCGCACCATTCGATTAGACGCCTGTTCCCTTGGAGTTTCCCGGGTCCCCGTTGCCTCGACCCACCCGACGAGCCGCGAGCCACGCTCGCCCACGACACACACCGCGACCCACCGCCCGTAGGGTGGGGGAATGGCATCCGTTCGCTACGTCGCGATCGGCGACTCGTTCACCGAGGGCGTCGGCGATGAGCTTCCCGACGGCACCGTGCGCGGATGGGCCGACCTCGCGGCGCAGGGATGGGCGGATGCCACCGGCGCACCCGTGCAGTACGCGAACCTGGCGATCCGCGGCAAGCTCATCGAGGCGATCGTCGACCAGCAGCTGGAGCCGGCCCTCGCGTTACGGCCGACCCATCTGTCGTTCAACGGCGGCGGGAACGACATGCTGCGGCCCCGGGCGGACGTCGCCCGCATCGTCGGAGCGTTCGAGCACGTGCTGCGACGGTGCGACGACGAGGGCGTGCGGCTGATCGTGCTGTCGGGGGCGAACCCCTCGGCCGGCCTGCCCTTCGGCCGCGTCGTGCAGGGCCGCGGAGACCGGCTGTCGCGCGCGGTCGAAGAACGGCTGCGTGCGCGACCCGACGTCGTCACGGCATACAACTGGTTCGACCGCGAGCTGGCCGGCCCCGAGTTCTGGTCGGTCGATCGTCTGCACATGAACGCCCGCGGGCATCACCGGGTGGCGGCCCGCGTCATCGAGGCCGTCGGCGGCGCGACGCCGGCCGACTGGTGGCGCCTGCGCGAGATCCCCGACACCGCACGGCTGAAGGGCAGCGACTACTACCGGGAACACGTCGCGCCGTGGGTGCGCCGACGCCTCACGGGCACGTCGTCGGGCGACGGGCGCGCACCGAAGTTCGGCGACTGGGTCGAGCTCGAACCGCGCGTCTGACGGCAGGGGCCGTGACGAGCGGCCGCCGCCGGGAACGCGTTCCCGCTCGGATCAGGCCGCGTCGCGGTGCAGGTAGCGCAACGCCGACTCGGCCGTCTCGACCGCGAGCTCGTCCGAGATCGGCAGGTCGAGGGGCAGCACCGCGCGGGCCAGGACCGGCCCGAGAAGCATGTCGCAGACCAGCTCGACGTCGTAGGCCTCGGCCGACGGCAGCTCGCCCCGCTCCACCGCGGCGGCGAGCACCTGGCCGACGATGGCCCGGCGCGGAAGGATGAAGTTGTCGAGATAGAGCGTCCGAACCGCGGCGTCGTTGCGCACGACCTCGAGCAGTCCCGTCAGGTTGTTGCGCAGAAGCGGCGTCGAGAACATCGCCACCTCTTCGCGCTGCAGCTTCAGGATGTCGCCGCGCAACGACCCGGTGTTGGTCGGGGTGCCGGCACTGAAGCGCATCCGGATGACGTCGAACGCAAGGTGTGCGATGCTCGGATAACGCCGGTAGAACGTCGGACGGCTTGTGCCGACTTCGGTCACGAGTCCGTCGACCGTCAGGTGGGAGAAGCCGTCCGCTTCCATGACGCGCTCAGCCGCGCGTATCAATGCGTCGGTGATCTCCGGAATGGGTGGACGTCCGACAGGTCTGGTCGCCATTCTGTCACCGTAGCAGCCCGACGCGCCGATTCCGTGCGCATGACGCACATCCAGCGAATCTCGACGTGCGAATGTGCACGTGTACATACGGGATCATCTGTAATCTGAGCGCATGGCACCACATGCCCCGGGGGAGGGCAGCCGCGGCATCCCGCTCGAGCACGTCCTCGGCCCTGCTCGAGATCGCTATTTCGCCGCCGGCTACCGGGGTGTCCGGCACACGGTCGACGTCGTCGACGCCGCCACCGACACACGACACGCCGAGGGCCGTGTCGACTACCCGGCACGATGGTCGGTCGGCGACGGAGGTCACACCCGCACCGCCCATCTCAGCTCGGTCGACGCGATCGTGCTCCCGCTGCTGGTCTGGCAGCACACCGACGCCGACCGCGCCGCGCACGACATCGTGCGGTCGGTGGCCCTGCGCGCCGGCAACACGCCCTGGACCGCCCTCGACCGCGTCCCGATCCAGACCACGCGCGCGTCGGACGGGGCAGACGTGACCCTGACGTCGACCGTGGGGAACATCCGGTCCACGATCACGCTGACCCCGTGTCGCACGCCCGGCCGCGCCGCCCGCGCTCTCGAGACGAGCCCCCGCCTGGTCTACGGCGATCTGTACAGACTCATCGAGTCGCAATCGGCCTTGACGCATTTCGACCCCGTCGACCGCGTCATCGGGAGCGCGCACCGCGCCGAGGCACCCTCCCTCGCCGTCGACGGGGTGTCGGGGATCGAGGGGGCGTTCTGGCCGGCGCTGACGGCGATCGACTACCTCGTCACCATGGGGCAGCTGACCCAGGCCGTCATCTTCGAGGTGAGCAGGTCGACGCGGTCGATGATCGACAACCTGTGGATGCGCACCCTGCACATCGCCCTGCCCGAGACACCCACCGCGCTTCCGGCCCAGTACCGTGCCGCCACCCGCTTGATCCGCGACACGACGCTGAACATCGGCGGGCGGCACGTGCACGACGTGCGCGTCGAGAGCACGGCCAGCACGGGAGTCGTGGCCGGAGCAACCCTGGCCTACACGGAGGTGTCCGCATGAACGGTGCAGACGACGCGCGCGCACGCGCGCTGTCGGGCGGTGCACACGTCTTGGCGCAGCGCGCGTTCGCGACGGTCACGCCGCTCGACGTGGCGCGCGCGTCGATGATGCCCGAGGCCGACGTGCGCGCCGCCTTCCCGACCATGCACGATCTGGGGGTGGCCGTGCTCGAGCACGAACGGGCGAGCATGCGTCGCGTGCAGGCCGACCTGGCTCATCTGCCCGACCCTGCCGCGCGGCTGGTCGAGGCGTTCCGCCTCGTGGGGCTCAACCTCTCGACCGACATCGTCGTCCGTGCCGGCGTCCGTATCGCGGGGGAGTCGCGGGACTCGTTCCCCGAACGTCGCCTCGACCCGTTCGGCACCTGGCAGACCTTCGTGCGGTCCCTTCTGGGCGAGTTGGATGCCATCGGCCCGCGACTCGTGCTCGACGTCGACCGCGCCACCTGGGTGATCGTGACCGCGGGCCTCGGAGCCGTGCAGATCGTGCGCGCACAGGACCGCTGGCACGAGGCGGCCGAGATCATGGGCACGACGGCGGCGGACGCCCTCGTCGCCGTGCGAGGGGGCCGTTCATGAGCGGCCCGATCCCGATCGTCGTGGTGACGGGCGCGTCGGGCGGCATCGGGCGGTCCATCGTCGCCCGGCTCGCCGCCGACGGATGGGGCGTCGTCGTGCACTTCGGGAGCGACGCGGCATCGGCGCACCGGCTGGTCGAGACGGTCGTGGCATCCGGCGGCCTCGCGGTGCCGGCCCAGGCCGATCTGGCGACCTCGGCGGGCATCGACGCATTGGTCGCCCACGTCGACGAGCTTCTCGTCGATGACGACCGGGTCGAGCTCCGGGGTCTCGTGAACAACGCCGGCCTCGTGCTGGGACCGTCGCTCGGCGCCGTCACCGCCGAGCGGTTCGACGCCTTCATGGCGGTCAACACCCGTGCGCCGCTGATGCTCACGCAGCAGCTCTCACGACGGATGGGGCCGGGATCGTCGATCGTCAACGTGTCGTCGGCCGCGGCGCACTTCTCGAGCCCCGGCGACATCGTGTACGCGATGAGCAAGGCCGCGCTGGAGTCGCTGACACGCAACGCGGCCGAGGCGCTCGCCCCGCACGGCATCCGGATCAACTCGGTCATACCGGGTTTCACCGACAACGGTCATCCCGCCCTCGATCGACCCGAGATACGCGACTACGTCGGCTCGTTCGCCGCGCTGGGAGGCATCGCCGCCCCGCAGGTCGTCGCCGACGCGATCGCCTTCCTCTTGTCGGACGCGGCGGCGCGCACGACGGGCGCCGCCCTCGATGTCACCGGCGGCACCCTTCTCGCCGCGCGGACGGGCGCGCCGAAGGTCTCTCTGCGGGAGTCCCTCTGAAATCTGCACCCGGTCTGATAACGAACTGATGACGAAATCGCTTTCTCGGAGCAGTTATTACGCCGACCAGCGTAACGTGGACGTCCGTGGGAAGCACGTCGGCGGCCCCACCGCGGTCTTCGGGTCATAAAGACCGCGCTCGGCGTCATCGCCGGGGGAGCGACGCGCGTGCCTCGGCATCGTTGGGGGGTGCCGAGGTACGCGACTCCCGAGGCGCGGGCGTCGCGGCACGCCGGCCGAGGAGCCGCGGGACCAGCACGCTGCGGGCCGGTATGCGGATGCGAGAAGATGAGCCATGCCCACAGCCATCGTCACCGGTACCTCCAGCGGCATCGGACTGCACACCGCCATCGGACTCGCCCGCGAGGGGTTCTCGGTCGTCGCGACCGTCCGCGACGCCTCGCGAGCGGACCACCTGCTCGCGGCGGCCGCCGCGTCCGGCGTGGACGTCGAGGTCCGCGCACTGGACGTCACCGACGCCGACGGGGCACGAGAGCTGATCGAGACGGTCGGCGAGGTCGACGTGCTCGTCAACAACGCGGGCCGAGGTGCCGTCGGCACCCTCGAGCAGCTCAGCGACGCCGACCTGCAGGAGCAGCTCGACACGAACTACCTGTCGGTCGCGCGGCTGACGCGGCTCGTGCTGCCCGGCATGCGCGCACGGGCGCGGGGGCGCGTCGTCACCGTGACGAGCGTCGGGGGAGCGGTGGGACAGCCCTTCGCCGACGCCTACTGCGCCGCCAAGTTCGCGGTCGAGGGCCTCATGCAGTCGCTCGCCCCCGTGATGGCGCCGTTCGGCGTCGACGTCTCGATCGTCGAGCCGGCAGCCGTCAGCTCGTCGTTCACCGGGTCGGTGCACCGCAGCGACGCCGGCCCATACGCCGCACAGCTGCAGGCCTACCTGGACCGCACGACGGCGGCGTTCGCCTCGGCACAGGCTGCAGAGGATGCCGCGCGGACGGTGGTCGAGGCGGCCACGACGGCACAGCCGCGTTTCCGCTGGCAGACGTCAGAGGCCGCGACGCGCTTCGCCGGCCTGTCGTTGGCCGATCTCGACGGTTCGCGCGTGCTCGCCGCGACGTCGACGTGGATCCGCACGGACGACGAGGGATAGCGTCCACCGTCGCCGGAGGCCGTCGTACGGGCGACGTGCACGGCGGGCGCGGGGAGCGCGCCTCTTCCCTCATTCTGACATAATGTGCATTATCGGCGTTGGTCTGAACGGCGTTCTCAGCCCCGGTGTCATCGGTGCCCGACGCGCGTGGTTACCGCACCGGTCGAGAGTCGGGTTCGTGCGCACCCCGGTACGCTCGAGACGATGATCCTCGTGACCGCACAGCCCGCACGAGGCCGTCGCGCATGATCGGCGTCCTCACCGGGTTCGCCGTCGTCGGTCTGGCGGTCGTCGTCGGCTATGTCATCGCCCGCATCGACCTGCTCGGTCCGCACGCGCGTCCGGTGCTGAGCCGACTGACGTTCTTCGTGCTGTCGCCCTTCCTGCTGTTCGTGGTGCTCGCGCGGGCCGACGTCAAGACGCTGTTCTCGGCGCTGCTGCCCGTGTCGATGCTCGCGGCGGCTGTGATCATCCTGGCATTCGCCCTCGTCTCGACGTTCCTGCTGCGCCGCCCGCTCGGCGAGACGGTCATCGGTGCACTGTCAGCCGGACAGGTCAACAGCAACAACATCGGCATCCCGATCTCGCTCTACATGCTCGGGAACGCGGCGTTCTCGGCCCCGGTGATCCTGTTCCAGCTACTGGTGCTCATGCCGCTCGCGCTCGCGCTGCTGGATGCCACGACCTCGGGCTCGCGCTCGCCCCGACGCATCCTGACGCAGACGGCGAAGAACCCGATGCTGATCGGGTCGGCGCTCGGTGTGCTCGTGGCCGTGCTCGGCGTCGACCTGCCGCCCATCGTCTTCGATCCCCTGCAGCTCATCGCCAACGCGTGCGTGCCCGTGCTGCTGATGTCGTACGGCATGTCGTTGTACGGGCAGCGCGTGCTCACCGAGCCGGGGCGACGTGTCGACGTCGTCATCGCCTCGGCGCTGAAGCTCGTGGGCATGCCCCTCGTGGCGTGGCTCATCGCGACCGCGTTCACCCTGCCGCCCGACCAGGTGCTGATCGTCGTCGTGCTGGCCGCCCTGCCGACGGCTCAGAACGTGTTCAACTACGCCCAGCGCTACGGGGTCGGCGAGATCCTCTCGCGCGACGTCGTCTTCATCTCGACGGTCGGATGCCTGCCCGTGCTGTTCTGTCTGGCACTTCTGCTCGGGTGACGCCACTCCCCCGTGGAACTTCATCCGCAGGTCTACAGTGAGCCTCATAGCTTTCAGGTTTCACACAGGAAAGGCTCGCCATGTCATCTTCACCGTCCACACGCTCGTCCTTCGGACTGCTCCGCACGGCACTCGGGGTGAGCGGCGTGATCTCGCTCGTCATCGGGCTGCTCATCCTCCTCTGGCCGGGCCGGACGGCCGAGGTCGCGGTGGGCATCATCGCGGTCTACGTGATCGTCGCCGGGCTGGTGAACATCGGCATCGGCCTGTTCTCGCGCGCCGGGTGGAGCCGGATCGGCTACCTCGTGCTCGGCGTGCTGTTCATCGCCGCGGGCATCTACTCGTTCGCGAACCTCTCGGCGACCACGGCCTGGTTCGGCGTCTTCGTCGGCGTGATCGTCGGCATCCTGTGGATCATCGAGGGCGTCGTCGCCCTGACGACCGTCGGGCACACCACGTCGAGGGGATGGACGGTGTTCTTCGCCGTCGTCAGCATCGCGGCCGGCGTCGTGCTGCTCTTCGCCCCGTTGATCGCCGCGGTGGCGCTCTTCATCCTCATCGGCGCGTCGCTCGTCGTGATCGGGGTGTTCCAGATCGTCCGCGCCGCCCGCCTCGGCACCGAGGTCTGAGCCGGCGTATCAGAAGGCGCGGGGATGCCGTGGCATCCCCGACCCTTCTCGGTTCACTCCCCCGCGACCGCCGTCACGCGCGCGTCGGAAGGTGCCGGGCCCACCAGTCGAGCACGGCCTCGAAACGCTGCACGCGATGGCGGGGACGACCCGCGCGCGTGAGCTCGTGGTCTTCGCCGGGGAAGATCAGCATCTCGGCGTCGACGCCCGACTGTCTGAGCGCCAGGTAGTAGCGGGTGGCCTGCTCGAGCGGGCACCGGTAGTCGAGCTCGGAGTGCAGCACGAGCGTGGGGGTGCGCACCCGGCCGACCGCGGCCATCGGGCTCTGCGCGGCGACGCGCTCGGGGTCGGTGCCGACATACTCCTGGCCGAAGAACGACCCGATGTCGCTCGAGCCGGGGAACGCCGTCGGGTCGAGAAACCCGCGTTCGACGATCGCACCGGCGAACCGATGGTCGTGGGCGATCACCCAGGCGGTCATGTAGCCGCCGTACGAGCCGCCCATGACTCCGGCGCGCGTGCCGTCGAGGCGGGGATCGTCGGCCACGACGCCGTCGAAGAAGTCCATGACGTCGAAGAAGTCGAGCGTGCCCATCGCCTGGCGGATCGCCCGCCCGTGGGCACGGCCGTAGCCGGCGCTCCCCCGTGGGTTGCTGTACACGACGGCATACCCGGCGTCGACCAGCACCTGCGTCTCGTCGAACAGGTGCACCCCGTACGACGCATAGGGTCCGCCGTGGATCTGCAGGATCACCGGGAACGGGCCCTCGCCCTCGGGAACGGCGACCCAGCCGTGCACCGGGTAGCCGTCGCGTCCGGCGACCTCGCGCTCTTCGGGAACGACCACGGTGCGCGCCCGTGCTCCCGCGCCGAGATCGGTCAACACGCGCGGCTCGGCGTCGGGCTCGACGAGAACGAGCTCGCCGAACGACGTGGCCGAGGCGACGGATGCCACCACCCGCCCGCCGCCGGCCACGTCATGGCCGTTGACCTCGACGTCGCCGCCGAGCACCTCGACCACGGCACCGGCGCGGGTGACGCGCACGAGGCGGACGCGCCCGCGGGTGCGGTCCTGGAAGAGCACGTCGTCGCCGTCGAACGAGAGGTGCGCAACGGTCTCGCCGAGGTCGACGGTCTCGGGGTCGGTGAGGGGGCGAGGGCCGTCGGTGTCGAGGATCCACAGAGCCGTGCCCGGCGCGACGAAGTCGAGACCCGTCGGTCCCACGTCGTTGCCACGCAGGAACACGGCGCCGTCGGGAGCGATCGCCACCTCGTCGATGGAGAGGTTCGCGGCGGTCGACACGAGCTCGCGTGCGCCTGTGCCGTCGACCGACACCGCGACCACGCGCGTGCGCAGATCGGGCGCGACCTGCTCGATGTCGTCGGGCAGCGAGACGAGGGCCGAGCCGTCCGGCGTCCATGCGACCCCCGACCAGCTCGTCGGCCCCTCGGTGAGGCGGCGGGACTCGCTCGGCACGACCCGACGCTCCGGGGTCTCGATGTCGGGGGCGGGCTCGTAGAACGGTTCGATCCCGGTGTCGGGCGCGTCGACGACGAACAGCTGGGCCGGTCGGTCGAGATAGCCCGTGCCGTTGCCGTGCCAGCGGATGCCCGTGATGCGCCGCGGCGGCTCGGCCGCGGCATCCCGGCCCTCGACCGTGCCGTACCGGCCCGGCTCGAGCTCGCGCGCGGTGTATGCGAGCCGCTCGCCGTCGGGCGACCACGCGAAGCCGGTGACGCCGCCTGCCTGATCGGTGACCTGGACGGGCTCGCCGCCGCCGGCCGGCATCACGAAGAGCTGGGGGCGACCGCGCGAGTCGCCCCGCAGGAAGGCCACCGTCGTGTCGTCGGGCGACAGCCGGGGCGCCCGGTCGGACACGCCCCGCGTCACACGGCGCGCAGACCCGTCGGGCAGATCGACCCGCCAGAGCTGGCCGACCGAGCGATCGGCGTCGACATCGGGGCGCGAGGTGGCATAGATCGCGAACGAGCCGTCGGACGCCACCGTCGGACGCCCGACCGAGACGAGGGCCTCGATGTCGACGGGACGCATGTCACTCGCCCCCGAACGAGTCCGTGTCTCCGACCAGACGGGTGTGGTCGGCGGGCACCGGGTCGACGGCCGCACGGGCGACCTCGGCGGCGAACTCCGACACGTTGTAGAGCTTGCCGGCGTCCTCTCGACGAGCGGCGATCGCCCCCGGGTTGGCGCGCTCGAGCAACGTCGCGGTGATCGTGCCCTCGATCATGTCGCCCGAGACGACCGTGAAGCCGATGCCGCGCTCTTCGAGCGCCGGGATCTTCTCGCGCAGGGCGTCTTCACCGGCGCGCTTCGACAGGGCGACGGGCTCGTACTCGGGCATCGTCGGAGTGGTGCGGATGAAGTGCGCCTGGTGGCTGGTCACGAACACGACCCGCGACCCGTCCCGCAGCAGCGGCAGCGCCGTCTCGAGCACGTTCACCTGCGCGTCGCGGTTGAGCGTCAGCGCGTAGTCGTCTGCCATGCCCGACTCCATGCCGCCGGACGCGTTGAGCACCAGCACGTCGAGCGCGCCGAACGTGCGCTCGACCTCGTCGAACATGGCCTTCACCGACTCGGGGTCGGTGAGGTCGGCGCCGACCACGAGCGCCTCGACGCCGAGGCCGCGCAGCTCGGTGGCGAGCTTCTCGGCACGGGGGGCCTTGTTGCGGAAGTTGATGACGACGTTCGCGCCGGCCTCGGCGAAGTAGCGCACGGTGTCGGCACCGATGCCGCGCGACGAGCCGGTGACGAGCGCGGTCTTGCCGCTCAGGGAGCCGGACGGGAGGGTCTGGGACACGAATTCTCCTGACGAGGTCGAGTGGGGCCCGCGGGCGAGCGTGCGCACCGCGGTTCCTCCACCCTACCGAGCGCCTCACCGCACGCCGGGGGCGACTCCCCCGGCACCGCACCTGGGGAGGACGCGTGCCGGCTCCCCGACCCGCCGCCGGCCGGGGCGTCCACACGGCAGCCCTCGGGACGTCCGCGACACATCGGGATGCTACGTTCGGCCCCATGCGCCCCTCGCCTCAGCGGCATCCGTACTTCTCGGCGGGCGACCCGCCACGCGTCCTCGCGCACCGCGGACTGGTGAGCCCGGACGCAGCGGCCCAGGGCGTCGTCGAGAACTCCTTCGCCGCGGTGGCCGCGGCGCACGCCGCCGGCGCGTCCTACGTCGAGTCGGACTGCCACCTGACGGCCGACGGCACCGTCGTGCTGTTCCACGACGCCGACCTGTCGCGGGTGACGGGGGACCCTCGCGCGATCGCCGACGTACGCACGCACGAGCTGGAAGAGCTGATGTCGGAGCGCGGGGGCCTCATCACCCTGGCACAGGCGCTGGACGCGTTTCCCGACGTGCGGCTCAATCTCGACGTCAAGGCCGAGGCCGCGGCCGAGCCGGCCGGACGCCTCGTCGCCCCGCACGCCGCGCGCGTGCTGCTGACGAGCTTCTCGGACGAGCGACGGCGCCGAGCGCTCGCCGCCGCGCGCGCGGCCGGGGCAGAGATCTCTCCCGCCACCTCGCCCGGCTCGGCGACGGTGGCCCGACTGCTCGCCGCGCGGGCGGCCCGCCTCACCCCCTGGGTGCGCGCACTGCTCGCCGACCTCGATGCCCTGCAGCTCCCCGAGCGTCGCGGACCCCTCCGCGTCGTCACGCCGGGGCTGGTCCGCGCCGCCCACGCGGCGGGCGTCGAGGTGCACGTCTGGACCGTCAACGACGAGACCGACATGGAGCGGCTGCTCGACCTGGGCGTCGACGGGATCGTCACCGACCGGGCCGACGTCGCGCTCTCGGTCGTGAACGGCCGCTGAACGTCGGATGTCCTGAGCATCGACTGTGAATCTCGCCAGGAGGCGCCCGGTTCGAATAAAGCGCACAGGTGCAGTCGTTACAAATGGAGACCGACGAGAGGACCACACAATGGCAGACCGCAGTCTCCGCGGCATCCGACTCGGCGCCCAGAGCCTACAGAGCGAAGACGGCGTCGTGTTCCATGATCGCGCACAGCACACCTACACCTGCAGCACCTGCGGGCGAGACACCGTCCTGACCTTTGCCGCCGACGCCGAGGTCCCCAACGCCTGGGAGTGCCGCACGTGCGGCGCCGAGGCGCTGCTGCGTGTCGGCGACGGCACCGCGACGGTCGATCACAGCGACGACAAGGCTCCGCGCACCCACTGGGACATGCTGCTCGAGCGCCGCTCCCTCCCCGAGCTCGAAGAACTGCTCGAAGAGCGCCTCGCCTATGTCCGCGCACGGCGCGGCGGCGACAAGATCAGCGCCTGACTCAGCCTTCTGCGACGGCGTCGGACCCATGGTCCGGCGCCGTCTTCTTGCGTGCCCGCCGCATCGTCGCCGCCCCGAGCAGCACGAGCGCGGCGAGCGGGCCCCACCCCAGGATGCCGTCGACCGCGGGTCCCGCGACGACCGCCGGCGTCAGCCCCGAGCGCAGCGGCACGTCGGTGAGCATCGCGCCGGCCGTGCCCGCCTCGAGCCCGTCGAGGATCGATCCGTCGGGCGCGATCACCTGGCTCGTGCCCACCGTCGAGATGTTGACGACCGCCCGGCCGGTCTCGATCGCCCGCATGCGTGCGAACGCCAGCTGCTGCAGGTTCTCGTCGGTGTCGCGGAAGTCGGCGTTGTTCGTCTGGAACATGTACACCTCGGCGCCGTCGCGGGCGCCCTCGCGGATGACGTCGTCGTAGATCACGTCGAAGCAGATCGCGAGCCCGACCCGCACCCCGTTCACGTCGAACACCGGCGGGTTCGTGCCGGGCGTGTACTCGCGCCCGATGAGGTTCACCAGGTCGGGGGCGAGCGCCCCGTACAGCCAGCGGTCGGGCACGTACTCGCCGAACGGCACGGGGTGGGTCTTGTCGTGGAGCTCGACGGCCCCCTCCCCCGCCTTCCAGAGGATCGAGGTGTTGAACGTGTCGGCCCCGCGCTGGGTCGCCGCGTTCACGATGAGCGGCGCGCCCACTCGCGCCGAGAGCGCGTCGAGGGTGGCCGCCGTGCTGCGCGAGCTCAACGGATCGGAGTCGATGCCGCCCTCGGGCCACAACAGCACGTCCATGTCGCGCCCGATCAACGGCGCCGTCGCCTGCAGCTGGGCGTTGAGGATCGCGTTCGGGCCGTTGCGCCGGTCGAAGTACCCGGCAGGGCCGTTGCCCTGCACGCTGCCGACCCGCATCGTGCCGGCCGGCGTGGTCGGGAAGGCGGGCAGCGCCACGAGGACGACGACGCCGAGCGCGGCCGGCAGCGCCGTGCGCAGATCGCGGAACCGCGCGAGCCGCACCCACTCGATCACGGCGGCGACGACCGCCACCATCAGGAACGTCAGACCCGTCACCCCGGTCCACGACGCCAGGTGCGCCAGCGGGCTCTCGGCCTGGCTCATGCCGATCCGGCCCCAGGGGAAGCCCGTGTAGGGGAACGAGCCGGTCACGAGCTCGCGCATCGTCCAGAGCCCCGCGACGAGGGCCGGCAGGGCGATCAGCCGCACCGCGACGCGGGCGCGCGGCATCCACCGATAGGCCAGGGCGATCGGCACCGAGCCCAGCGACCACAACAGCGCCTCGAGGCCCGCCAGGGCGATCCACGGGATCGGCCCCAGATAGCGCGTCGTCCACGACACGTGCACAAACCAGAACGCGATGCCGAACGCCGCGCCGACGGCGAGGGCCCCGCCGACACGGCGGCCGATCAGCGACACCAGCGCGAAGGCCACGCCGACGAACGCCAGGGGCCACCAGCCGATGTCGGGAAAGGCCGCGTCGAGCGCGACACCGCCCACGGCCGAGGTCAACAGCGCCGCCCACAGCGGCAGCACGGGACGACTCACGCTCTCACCCTAGGTCGAGGCGCCCGAGAGGACGCCGAGTCATGCCGATGTGTAGGCCACGATGCCGCGCCGCACCGACTCGAGCGCGGTGCGCGCCGTGCGTGCCAGCCGGGGCTCGGCCACCAACGAGATCTGATCGAGCAGGTCGATCGTCTGCTTGGCCCACCGCACGAAATCGCCCGCCGCCATGTCGGCGAGAGACAGCACGGTGTCGAGCGGGATGCCGCGCGCCCAGGCGTGCATAGCCGGGGCGAGGCCGGGCGCCGGCGTCTCGGACCCCGGCAGACGGTGGTCGCGTTCGAGGTCGTCGAGCTGCTGCCACAGCGACTGCGTGGCATCCAGGGCGGCACGGAAGGCCCCTCGGGGCAGGCCCCGCTCGCCCGGTCCCGCCTCGTCGCGGCGCGGCTCGTACACGAGGCAGCACGCCAGCGCGGCGAGCGAGGGGGCGTCGAGGCCGTCCCACAGCCCCTGCCGCAACGACTCGGCCACGAGCAGGTCGCGCTCCCCGTAGATGCGGCGCATGGTGCGCCCGGCGGGGGTGAGGGTCGTGCGGCCCTCGTCGTCGACGGCCACGTAGCCCACTGCGGTGAGCACCTCGACGACGCGGTCGAACACCCGGGCGACCGTGCCGGTGCGCTGGTCGATCTGGTGCCGCAGCTTGTCGGTCGAGCGCTTGAGCTTCCAGTACCGCTCGGCCCAGCGCGCGTGCGACTCGCGATCGGGGCACGAGTGGCAGGGATGCCGCTGCATCCGTCGCCGCAGGGAGTGGATCTGCTGCTGCCGCTCGTCGCGCAGCCGCCGCGGAGCGGTGGCGTCGCGCCGGTTGACCTTCTCGAGGTCGGACAGCTCGCGGCGGATCGTGGAGTACTCGCGGAAGTCGCCACGATCGCACGTCATCGCCGTCTCGTAACCCGCCAACGACTCCTCGGCCTCTTTCACCTGACGCGCGAGCCCGACGACCGAACGGTCGGCCTGGAACTGCGCGAACGACGACTCGAGGATCTCGCGGGCCCGTGCGCGTCCGAACTGATCGATCAGGTTGACGGCCATGTTGTAGGTGGGCCGGAAGCTGCTGTTGAGGGGGTAGGTGCGTCGCGAGGCCAGGGCGGCGACGGACTGCGGGTCGAGGCCCTCGGTCCACTGCACGACGGCGTGCCCCTCGACGTCGATGCCCCGGCGTCCCGCGCGGCCGGTGAGCTGGGTGTACTCACCCGACGTGATCGCGACCCGCGCCTCGCCGTTGAACTTCTCGAGCTTCTCGAGCACCACGGTACGAGCCGGCATGTTGATGCCCAGCGCAAGGGTCTCGGTCGCGAACACCACCTTGACGAGCTTCACACGGAACAGCTCTTCGACGACCTCTTTGAATGCCGGCAGCAGACCGGCGTGATGCGAGGCGATGCCGCGTTCGAGGTTCTCGCGCCACTCCCAGAAGCGCAGCACCGCGAGGTCTTCGTCGAGCAGTGAGACGGTGAGCTCGTCGACGATCTGGCGGATCTCGGCGCGCTCCTCGGCGGTGGTGAGGCGCACGTTCGCCCGGCCCAGCTGCTGCACGGCCGCATCGCACCCCGCCCGGCTGAAGATGAAGAAGATCGCCGGCAGCAGGTGCGAACGCTGCAGCAGGTCGACGACCTCGGGGCGGTCGATGCGTTCGATGCGCGGCGCGTGGGCCGCGCGCACGGGACGCTGGCCGCCCCGCGGCTGCCGGTGGCCGCCGGCGTGACGCGCCGAACGGTACGACTGCGCGCGACGGTTGCTCTCGTAGGTCGCCGCGCCGCCGCCGCGGATACGCAGCAGCTCTTGATTGACCTGGGCCGTGGCCACGCCCGCGCGGTCGTCGAACAGCGGCAGAAGATCGCCCCGCACGAGCACGTGCTGCTCGAGAGGCACCGGCCGCGTCTCGGAGACGATGACCTCGGTGTCGCCGCGCACGGTGTCGAGCCAATCGCCGAACTCCTCGGCGTTCGACACGGTCGCCGACAGCGAGACGAGCCGCACCGACGGCGGCAGGTGGATGATGACCTCTTCCCACACCGCGCCCCGGAAGCGGTCGGCCAGGTAGTGCACCTCGTCCATGACGACGAACCGCAGTCCCCTCAGGGCGGGCGAGTCGGCATAGAGCATGTTGCGCAGCACCTCGGTGGTCATGACGACCACGCGCGCCGAGGCGTTGATGTTGGTGTCGCCGGTGAGCAGACCCACCTCGTCGTCGCCGTACACCTCTTGCAGCTCACGGAACTTCTGGTTCGAGAGCGCCTTGATGGGCGTCGTGTAGAACGCCTTGTCACCCGGCTCGAGCATGGCGAGGTGGATGGCGAACTCGCCGACGATGGTCTTGCCGGCCCCGGTGGGGGCCGCGACCAGCACGCTGCGGCCGTCTTCGAGGGCCTGGCATCCGGCGATCTGGAAGTCGTCGAGCTCGAAGCTCTGCCCATCGGCGAAATCGGCGGTGAGCGGGTGCGCTGATCGGGCCGCGGCGCGGGCGAAGCGCTCGGCCGGGCTGGGCGTCGTCACTCGACGGGCCCCGACGGCATCGTCACGGTGTCGCGCTTGGCGCGACGTCGGTCGAAGATCATCGACAGCCCGGCGGCCGCGAAGAAGAGCACGATCAGGATGCCGGCCAGCATGAGCATGCTGACGATGTCGGCGGCGGGCGTCGCCAACGCCGCGAAGATCGTCGCCACCAGCACCGCGACCCGCCAGCCCTTGAGGATCGCGAGCCCCGACATGACGCCTGCGAGGTTGAGCGCCACCAGGAACACCGGCAGCACGAACGAGACGCCCACGACGATGAGCAGCTTGAAGACGAAGTCGTAGTAGTCGGCCGCGTTGTAGAAGTTGACGCCGCCCTCGGGCGTGAAGCTCCACATCAGCTCGATCACGTGGGGCACGATCATCATGCCGACGTAGCATCCGATGAAGAAGAGCGGCACCGAGGATGCCACGAACCCGATCGTGTAGCGGATCTCTTTGCGCGTGAGACCGGGCATGATGAACGCCCAGACCTGCCACAGCCACACCGGGGCGGACAGGAAGATGCCGATCGTGAAGGCGATCCGCATCCGGAGGTCGAAGGCGGAGGTGACGGCGCCGAAGTTGAGGGCCGAGAAATCGTCGCCGCGCTTCTGGGCGATGTCGCGGATGGGCTCGGTGATCCAATGGATGATCGGATCGGTGATCACGAAGGCTATCACCATCCCCACGACCAGCGCCGCGGCCGCGATCATGAGTCGCTTGCGCAGCTCGACGAGGTGGGCACCGAGCGACATGCGCTTATCGCGCCGCGGCCCCTCGGGCACGTCGATCCGCGGCGGTCCCGCAGAGACCACGCGTCAGGCGGAGGTGTCGTTGGACCTGCGCGGCTCGGGCGCCACACTGGCGGCCGTGCCCGACTCGGTCGTGTGCGGCGCGTCGGGACGCGGCGGCTCGACCTCGTCGTCGCGCTTCATCTCTTTCATCTCGCTCTTGAAGACGCGAGCCGACTGACCGACGCTCTTGGCGAGAGCCGGGAGCTTGGCCGCGCCGAACAGAAGCAGGACCACGGCGAGAACGGCAAGCAAGTGCCATCCGGTCAATCCCTGAAGCATGAGGACTCCTCGTCTCGTTCGGGCGTGGACTCAGTCTAACCCGGCATATCCGCCCGGGAAGGGAGGAAGAGGCATCAGGAGGGTGAGGTTTGGGGGCTCTCAGGGCGAACGCCGGTATTGCGCGAGTCCCGCGGACGCCCACGCCGCCGCCGCCCGCCGTGCGCCGGCCGGCTCGAGCAGCTCGACCTCGCCGCCGCGGCGCGCGGCCAGACGCTTGAGGCTCTGCTCGTCGGCCAGGCGCAGGGTCGCCACGGCCGTGTCGCCCTCGTCGTGGACGACCGCGCGCTCCAGGTAGTCGCCCAGCAGCGGCGCGACCGCGACCGGATAGCGGAACCGGGCGACCGCGTCGTCGCCGCCGGGGGCGAACAGCTCGGGCACGGGATCGGCGCCGTGCTCGGCGGGGATGTCGGTGAGCGTGGCGTCGCTGACGCGGTCGAGGTGGAAGGTGCGCACGGCACGGCGCAGGTGGCACCAGCCCTGCAGGTACCACTGGCCGTTGGCGATGTGCACCTTGATCGGGTCGACCGTCCGCGCGGTCGGGCCCGCGCCCGGCGCGCGGTACGTGAACGTCACCGCGACCTGGGCCCGAAGGGCGCGGTCGACGACCTCGCGCACGCCGTCGACGGGGGTGGGCGCGACGATGACCTCGGCGGGCGTCGCAGACGCACCGCGGGCGAGCTTGGCGAGCAGTCCCGCGACGAGCTCGTTGTCGCCCACCCCCGGCAGAGTGCGCACCAGCTGGAGCCCGGCGAGCAGAGCGGCCGCCTCTCGCGCGGTCAGACGGGGCGAACGCTCGAGCCCGACCGTGTTCGTCATCGCGATCACGTCGTCGCGGTCGAGCAGGTCCCAGTCGATGTCGAACAGGTCGTTCGGCAGCTGCCAGTAGCCGCCCTCCCCCGGCAGGCCGATGACGGTGAGACGCTGCACCATGGCGCGCATCTGATCGGGCGTGACGTCGAACTCGGCCGCCGCCTCGGCCACCGTCACCTCGCCCCGGCCGAGCAGGTACGGCACGAGCTGCAGCAGCAGCGCCGCCCGGTCGAGCGCGGGAAGCGACCGCTCGACGTTCACGCGGCCCCTCCGTGCAGGGCGAGCGTGGCCTCGAGGCGGGCGACGACGGCGTCGCGCAGCTCGTCGGGTGCGACGACGCGCACCTCGGGGCCGTACGAGGCGAGCTCGTCGGCGAAGACATGCAGGTCGACGAACGGCACGACGATGCCCTGGTCGGCGGGCTCGGCGCGCCGCGCCAGACGCAGCGCCGCCTCGGTGCCCGGGTGCACCTCGAGCAGCGCTCGCTGACGCTGGGCGACCGCCCGCAGACCCGCGAGGGCGCGCTCGCCCGCCCCCTCGCGCAGGGACGGGTCGAACGTCTCGCGGGTGACCGTCACGTCGCCGACGATCCGCGACAGCAGGAACGTGCGGTCGGCGTCGACCGTGCGGTCGTGGCCGTAGACGTGCCAGCGCGCCTCGTACTCGACGAGCGCGAGCGGACGCACCCGGCGCTCGCGCGGACGGGCCTCTCCGGGACGCAGATAGCGGAACGTGACGACGCGCCCGTGCTCGATCGCCCGCTGCAGTACCGGGAACGAGGGCTCGCGCAGACTGATCCGCGGCGAGTACCCGATGATCGGCTCGTCGACCGGGATGCCGAGGGCGCGGATCTTGCGCAGCCCGCTGCGCGCATCCGCCGACAGCGACTCGCTCCCCCAGACACCGCCGGCGATGTTGAGCAGGGCGATCTCGGCGGGGGTGAACTCGATGTCGGCGGGGAGCTCGTACTCGGCGGTCGGCACGCGGTAGCGAGCCTCGCGCAGGTCGTCGGGATCGGCCCGATCGCCGATCGTCTCGATCGGCACCCCCAGGCCCCGGAGGCTCTCTTTGTCGCGCTCGAACATCTTCTCGAGGGCGTCCTTCGAGGCTCCGCCCTCGAGCTGCTCCCGATACCCTGCGACCGACGACAGGATCGTGTCCTTGGTCAGCCCCTGGTCCGTGGCCATGAGCGCGACGACCAGATTGACCAGACGCTCCTCGGGAGCGCTGCGCGTGGTCTTGGGGGGCACCCGCCCATCCTAGGCGCGCGGCGGGTCAGCCGATCGTGCCCACGATGTCGACCACATAGATCAGCGCGCTGTCTTTCGGAGCGCCCGACGGCTGCTGCTGGGAGGCCGCGTCGGTCGCGGGCACGACGATCAGGATCTGCGAGCCCACCGGCTGGTCTTTCAGCGCCGTCTGGAAGTCGGCCGGCAGCGACGAGAACTTGGTCGGCGCGGGGCCGCTCTGGTCCCACGTCGAGGTGAACTTGCGCTTGTCGGCCCAGCCGACGCCGAGGATCTGCAGCACGGGCACGCTGTCGGCGGTCAGGGTCTGACCATCGCCCTTCTCGATCACCTGCGTGCGCAGCTCGGTCGGGGCCGCGCTGTCGGGCACGATGACGCCGGGCTGACCGCCGGGCGCGCGGACGACCGTCGGGAGTCCCCCGCCGACGTTGAACTGGTCAGCCCCGTCGGCAGCCCAGGGGAAGACCTTGCGCACGTCGACGAGGAACACGGCCGCATCGCCGTCGGACAGGCCGAACGACCCGGCGATCTGCGGACCGAGATCGTCGTACGGAAGGGCCACCGCGACGCGGGAGCCCTCGGTGGCGCACTCGAGGAGTTTGGGGAAGACGGTGATGTTGGTGCCGATGCTGCGCACCGTCGGCGCCTGCGTGACGTCGGAAGTGTAGCCCGTGGACCCCAGGTTCTTGCCCGTCTTGGCGTTGAACACGGTGACGTCGACGAAGACGAGCTGCTCGGGGTCGGTGATCTGCGGGCCCGAGCCCTGCACGAGGGTCAACGACGACGCCTCGGACGGCAGGAAGGGCGAGCGCAGCGACGCGTCGGGGACGCTTCCCACCGCGCCGGTGGCCGAGACGGCCGCCGCCAGCCCGCTGTCGGTGGGGGGCGTCGCGCACGAGGAGGGGGCGGACGACGAGCATCCGACGAGACCGGCTCCGAGGAGGACGGTCACGGCGACGAAGGCGGGGATTCTGCGCACCGGATCAGTTTAGGCGGTCGGATCCGACGGCTCCGTCGCACCGGGGGTCGCGGCGGTCGATCCGCGCACCCCGTCGGCGGCTTTCCGCGCCTCACGGATCCGCTTCCGCAGGTTCTTGTCGGTGATCTCCCGGTCTCCGACGGCACCCGGCGTCCACAGCTCGACGTCCTCGTCGCCGTAGCTCGACTTCGACGCGCGGCGTTTGACCTCGGGCGGCACGGCCCCCGGCGCCAGGCGGCGGGCGGTGAGCAGGAAGCCGGTGTGCGCGATCATGCGGTGGTCGGGGCGGACGGCGAGACCTTCGACGTGCCACCCGCGCACCATCGTCTCGGTGGCATCCGGGTCGGTGAACAGGCCCGTGTGCCGGATGTACTCTGCCACGCGGCTCAGCTGCGTGGCCGTCGCCACGTAGCAGAGCACGACGCCGCCGGGGGTGAGCGCGTCGGCGGCGACGTCGATGCACTCCCACGGGGCGAGCATGTCGAGCACGACGCGGTCGACCGAGGCGGGCGCGACCGCGTCGGGAAGGCTCTCGACGAGGTCTCCGACGACGACCTGCCACGTGGCGGGCGTCGTACCCAGGAACGTCTCGACGTTGGCCTTGGCGACCTCGGCGAACTCCTCGCGGCGCTCGAACGACACCAGCCGACCCGTCGACCCGATCGCGCGCAGCAGCCACAGCGAGAGAGCGCCCGAGCCGACACCGGCCTCGACGACGGTCGCGCCGGGGAAGATGTCGGCCGCGGCCAGGATCTGCGCCGCGTCTTTGGGGTACACGATCGCCGCGCCGCGCGGCATCGACATGACGAAGTCGCGCAGCAGCGGGCGCAGCGCGAGGTACTCGTGGCCCGCGCTGTTGACCACCACGCTCCCGTCGGGCTGGCCGACCAGCACATCGTGACGGAGGACGCCGTTGTGCGTGTGCAGCTCGCCCTTGTCGCGCAGCGTGATGGTGTGCAGGCGGCCCTTCGGGCCGGTCAGCTGCACGCGGTCGCCGACCCGGAAGGGTCCGCTCAGGTGCGGGGTCTCGCTCATCGGGTCTCCAGGCGGGTCGGGGCGTGGGCGGCGTGCAGGGCCTGCAGATCGGCGGCCGTGCGGCCGTCGAGCGTCGGCCAGAGCGCGTCGGCGCCCAGACCGTCGAGCGGGACCATGAGCGGGATGCCGAGGGCCACCGCCCCGCTCGCGACGGCCGAGCGCAGGCCGTTCGGCGAGTCCTCGATCGCGACGGTGTCGACGATGTCGACGCCGAGCTCGTCGCACGCCTGCAGATAGGGGTCGGGGTAGGGCTTCGGACGCTCGACGTCGTCTCCGGCCACGACGACGTCGAAGGCCGGGAAGTCGATCAGGTCGACGATCGAGAGCGCCATACGGCGCATCGACATGGTCACGAGGCCGGTCTTGATGCCGGCGCGACGCAGGTCGGCGAGCAGCTCACGCGCGCCGGGACGGAACGGGACGCCGGTCACCGCGAGCTGGCGCTGCACCTCGTCGGTGAGATGGGCGATGATCTCGTCGGCGGACCACGGCACACCGGCGTTCTGCAGCAGGCGGGCCGAGTCCTCGAGCGCGAGGCCCACCATCCCGAGCGCCTGCTCGTGCGACCAGGTGCCGCCGAACCGCTCGACGAGCGGCGTCTCGGCGGCCATCCAATAGGGCTCGGTGTCGACGAGGGTGCCGTCCATGTCCCACAGGACGGCGGACAGGACGGGAGCGCTCATCGTTCCATCGTATCGACGGGAGGCGGCGGTCCCGTCCGCACGGCGACGCATGCGCCTATCCTGGAACCTAGCCCCGCAGGGGCAGAGGAGGTTGCGTGGACGCACTGGGTCGCCGGATCATCGTCGCCGCTTTCGACGGGTGGAACGACGCCGGAGAGGCGGCATCCGCCGCCGCCGCACTGCTGCGGGCCGACCAGGAGTACGAGGTGGTGCACTCGGTCGACCCCGAGCTGTACTTCGACTATCAGTACACGCGACCGCAGATCGGCCTCGACAGCGAGGGTCGCCGAACGCTCACCTGGCCCGAGGCCGCGCTGCTGCGCCCCGTGAACAGGTCGGACGACGCCGAGATCTGGCTGCTCGTCGGCGTCGAGCCGGCCCGCGCGTGGCAGGCGTTCTCGGCCGAGTTCGTCGACGTCGCCCTGCGTGAGGACGTCACGGGTTTCGTCGCCCTGGGCTCGATGATGTCGGACGTCCCGCACACGCGCCCGATCTCGGTCTTCGCCGGCAGCGACAACGAGGGCGTACGTCAGTTGCTGGGGCTCGAACGCAGCCTGTACGAGGGGCCGGTCGGCATCCTGAGCGCCCTCGGTCACAGCGCCGAGACGGTGGGCATCCCCACCGCCAGTCTGTGGGCGAGCGTGCCGCACTACGTCGCCGGGCATACGCCGTCGCCCAAGGCGACCCTGGCGATCATCGACCGGCTCGAGGCGATCACCGGCATCGACCTGCCGCGGGGCGACCTCGCCGCCGAGGCCGTGGCTTGGGAGGCCTCGATCGACGCCGCTGCGGCCGACGACGAAGAGATGAGCGACTACATCCGCCAGTTGGAGCAGACCCGCGACACCTGGGACTCGCCCGAGGCGTCGGGGGATGCCATCGCCCAGGAGTTCGAGCGGTACCTGCGCCGCGGCGGCGACGGGCCGACCAAGCCCGGCCGCGACGACCCCCCGCGTCGCTGACCGCGGCCGGCGCCCGGGACCGCTCGGGCGCCACAGCGGTCCGGCCGGGACGATCGCGTGCCCGCGCGGTCTGTGCCCGCGACGCCCGGGCGCCCGAGCGGTCCCGGCCCGGGACGCCCGCCCGCCCGCCCGCGCGTCGTCAGCCCGAGATCGTCGAGTACGCGGGCAGCACCCCGAGCGAGAGCAGCACGATCAGCAGCACGCCCAGGGCGACGCGGTAGACCACGAACGGCAGGAAGCTCCCCCGCTTGAGGTACTGCATCAGGAAGGCGATGACGACGTAGCCGACGACGAAGGCGACGACCGTCGCGATGGCGGTGTCACCGAGGGTGTACGGGCCGCTGCCCTCTTTGAGGCTCTGGTACAGCTCGTACAGCCCGCTGGCGAAGACGGCGGGCACCGCGAGCAGGAACGAGTACTCGGCCGCCGCGGTGCGTTTGTACCCCAGCGCGCGGCCCAGGGTCGTCGTGGCGCCCGAGCGCGAGACTCCCGGGATGAGCGCGAGCGCCTGCGCGAGACCGTAGGCGAGGCCGTGGGGGTAGGTCAGGTCGGAGAGCTCCCGCGTGCGCGCCCCGTAGCGGTCGGCCACGCCCAGCAGCACGCCGAACACGATCAGGACGACCGCCACGAGCCAGAGGCTGCGGAAGTTCTCGCGGATGAGGGTCTGGAAGGCGACGCCGAGCAGGCCGATCGGGATCGTGCCGATGATGATGAGCCAGCCCATGCGGGCATCGGGGTCGTTGCGCGCCACCCGGCCCGTGAGCGAGCCGAACCAGCGCGAGATCACGCGGCCGATCTTGCGACGGAAGTACAGCAGCACCGCCAGCTCGGTGCCGATCTGCGTGATGGCCGTGAACGTGGCTCCCGGGTCGACCCGCGAGGGCAGGAGGTCGCCCACGATCCGCAGGTGCGCGCTCGACGAGATGGGGAGGAACTCGGTCAGGCCCTGGACGAGCCCGAGGATGATCGCCTCGAAGATGTGCATGACGTCCTTCAGTACGTGCGGATGAGGTCGGCGAGGACTCGCTGACCGAACTCGAGCGCGTCGACCGGCACACGCTCGTCGACCCCGTGGAACATCCCGGTGAAGTCGAGGTCGGCGGGCAGACGCAGCGGCGCGAAGCCGTAGCCGGCGATCCCGAGCGCCGCGAGCGCCTTGTTGTCGGTGCCCGCTCCGAGAAGATACGGGATCACCGGGATGCCCGGATCGTGCCGCCCGAGCTGAGCGACCATCGCGTCGACGAGGTCGCCGGCGAACGGCGTCTCGAGCCCGATGTCACGGTGCACGATCTCGATGTCGACGTGCGGGCCGACGATGCGGCGGATGTCGTCGAGAGCCGCATCCTCGGTGCCCGGCAGGACGCGCACGTCGATGAGCGCCTCGGCCCGGTCGGGGATGACGTTGTGCTTGTAACCCGCCGTGAGGCCCGTCGGGTTCGCCGTGGTGCGCAGGGTCGATCGCAGGAACGCGGATGCCATGCCCGCACGATCGGCGAGCGCATCGGGATCACCCGCGTCGTCACCCGTCAGCTCCGCCAGGCGGTCGAGCAGCTGCCGGGTCGTGTCGGTCAGCCGCACCGGCCATTCGGTGCGCCCCAGAGCGGCCACCGCCTCGGCGAGGGCCGTCACCGCGTTGTCGGGGTGCACGCGGCTCCCGTGACCCGCGCGCCCCCGGGCGACGAGCTTGATCCACAGCAGCGCCTTCTCGCCCACCTGCAGCAGGTAGGCGCGGCGGTCGCCGACGGCGATGGAGTAGCCGCCGACCTCGCTGATGGCCTCGGTCGCGCCGCGGAACCACTCGGGGCGATCGGCGACCACCCGCGCCGAGCCCTCGACGCCGCCGTTCTCCTCGTCGGCGAAGAACGTCACGACGATGTCGCGCTCGGGCTGCTCCCCCGCGCGCAGCACGCCGGCCACGGCGGTGAGGATCATGGCATCCATGTTCTTCATGTCGACCGCGCCGCGACCCCACAGGATGCCGTCGCGGATCTCGCCGGCGAACGGGTCGACGCTCCAGTCGTCGGCCACCGCCGGGACGACGTCGAGGTGGCCGTGCAGCACGAGGGCGGGCTTGTCGGGGTTCTTGCCGGCGACGCGGGCGCAGACGTTGGTGCGTCGCGCGACCGGTTCGTAGTAGTCGGGGGTCAGCCCGAGGGTCTCGAGGTAGGCGCCCACGTACTCGGCCGCATCGCGCTCGCCGTTGGCACGGCCGCCGCCGTAGTTCGAGGTGTCGAAACGGATGAGATCGGCCGCCAGACGGGCGACCTCGGGCACGTCGGTCTCGGCTTCGGGCATGCGTCCTACGGTACCGGTGCCGCTCCCCCGCCCCGGGAGCGGTCGCGGAACGCGCCCGGGCCGCGGCGCGGATTCGAGGGCGACCCCCAACCGTGGTAATGTCGTTCCTCGGTTGCGAAAGCGCCGACACCCAGATGCGCGGGTGGCGGAATAGGTAGACGCGCTAGCTTGAGGTGCTAGTGCCCGTATAGGGCGTGGGGGTTCAAGTCCCCCCTCGCGCACAGAGAAAGGCCCCCGGTCCCACCCGGGGGCCTTCTTCGTTCCCGGATGCCGCTCCGGGCACTCAGCGGAATGATAGGCGCCACCGGTGGCGCGCATAGAGAGCGCTTCTACCGTCCCTACCTGATAACGATTCTCATCCCCGAGGGAATCGTCGAAGGGACTGAACATGAGAACCGCGCGTACCGTCGTCGTCGCCACCGCCACCGCCTCGCTGCTGACCGTCGCCCTGGCCGGCTGCGCCGGCGCCACCTCGTCGGCATCGGCACCGACCGCGAGCGCCGACACCAGCGCGAAGGTGACGGTCGTCGCCGCCGAGAACGAGTACGCCGACGTCGTCGAGCAGATCGGCGGCGACCGCGTCGACGTCTCGGCGATCATGAGCGACCCCAACACCGACCCCCACACGTTCGAGGCCAGCGCCAGCGTCGCCAAAGAGGTCGCGGGCGCGCAGCTGATCGTGCAGAACGGCCTGGGCTACGACGACTTCATGAGCGACCTCGAGAAGGCCTCGCCCAACAGCAGTCGCGCCGTCATCGTGGCGCAGGACGTCTTGAACCTGCCCGACAGCACCGAGAACCCGCACCTCTGGTACGACCCGAAGACGATGCCCGCCGTGGCGAAGGAGGTCGCCGACAAGCTCAGCGCGCTCGACCCCGCCAGCGCCGACACCTTCCAGGCCAACCTCACGACGTTCACGAGCTCGCTGAGCACCTGGACCGACGCGCTCGCCGCCTTCGCGACCGACCACCCGAACACCCCCGTCGCCGTTACCGAGCCGGTGGCCGACTACATGCTCCAGGCGGCGAAGGCCGACATCAAGACGCCCTGGAACCTGCAGGCCGCGATCATGAACGACACCGACCCGTCGGCGCAGGACACCGCCACGCAGGACGCCCTGTTCACCGGCAAGCAGGTGAAGGCGTTCCTCTACAACCAGCAGGTGACCGACGACACCACCGACAAGTACCTGCAGCTCGCGAAGGACAACGGCATCCCCGTGGTCGGCGTGTACGAGACGATGCCGCAGGGCTACCACTACCAGGACTGGATGGTCGCCGAGCTGAAGGCCCTCGAGACGGCGGTGACCCAGGGCACCTCGACCGAGCACCTGTGACCGAGGGGCTCCCCCGCCGCGATCCCGCCGCCGTCGTCCTGACGGCGCGCGGGATCGTGGTGCGCCTGGGCGGCGCCACCGTTCTCGACCACGTCGACCTCGACGTGCCCGCCGGCGCGATCGTGGGGCTCATCGGCTCCAACGGCGCCGGCAAGACCACGCTGCTGCGGGTGCTGCTCGGCATCCTCCGCCCCCATGCGGGGCACGTCGACCGCCCCGACCGCCGGGCTGGCATCGGCTACGTGCCGCAGAAGATCGCGCTCGACCCCCAGGCGCCCCTGCGCGCCCGCGACGTCGTGATGCTCGGGCTCGACGGCGCGCGCCTCGGCATCCCGCTGCGCCGGCGTCGGCTACGCGCGCGCGTCGACGAGGCGCTCGCGGCCGTGGGGGCGACGGCGTTCGCCGACTCCCGAGTCGGAGAGCTGTCGGGCGGCCAGCAGCAACGCGTGCTGCTCGCGCACGCGATCGTCAGTCGCCCCGCGCTTTTGCTGCTCGATGAGCCGCTGGCGAGCCTCGACCCGGTCAGCGCGCGCGACGTCGTGACCCTGCTCGACGACCTGCGGCGGCGCACCGGTGTCTCGATCGTCGTCACCGCGCACGACCTCACCCTTCTGCTGCCCGTGCTCGACCGCGTGGCGTACCTCGCCGACGGGAGGGCCGCCGTCGGCTCGCCCGCCGAGGTCGTGCGCGACGACGTGCTCAGCGGGCTGTACCGGCGTCGGATGCGCGTGATCGAGGCGGGCGGTCGCACGTTCGTGCTCGCCGACGACGACCTGCCGGTGCGATGACCGGGGTGTTGTCGGGGTTCTTCGCGAGCCCCACCGTGCAGACCGCGCTGGTCGTGGGCACCGTCGTGGCGGTGGTGACGAGCATCGTCGGCGTCTTCACCATCACCCGGGGGGAGTCGTTCGCGGGACATGCGCTGGCCGACCTGGGCGCCGTCGGCGGGTCGGGGGCCTTTCTCATCGGGATCAGCCAGCTGTGGGGCTTCATCGTGGCCGGGGTGCTCTCGGCGATCGTGATGGAGGCGATCGGCACACGCCGCCTGGCGGGGCGCGACGTCGCGACGGGCGTCGTGTTCGGCGCCGGGATGGGCCTCACCGCCCTGTTCCTCGCCCTCGACACCGTCATCGGCGGATCGAGCAACGCCGCCGTGGCGGTGCTGTTCGGGTCGCTCTTCTCGATCGACACCCGTCTCGTGCCGGCGATCGTCGCCCTCGGAGCCGTGACGCTGCTGATCGTCGCGGCCACCTGGCGGCGGCTGACTCTCGAGACCCTCGACCGCGACCTCGCCGCCGCGCGGGGAGTGCCCGTGCGGTGGACCAGCACCCTGTTCCTGGTCGCCCTGGCGCTCGCCGTGCAGCTGTCGTCGCTGTCGATCGGGGCGATCCTCTCGACGGCGCTGCTGATCGGTCCCGCGGCCACCGCGCTGCTGTTCACGCGGCGGCTCGGCACCGCGACCGCTCTGGCCGCCGTGCTCGCCGCGGTACAAGTATGGGTCGGATGCCTCGTGTCTTTCGCGAGCTACGACTGGTTCGGCGGCGTCAGCTGGCCGGTGAGCTTCACGATCGTCGCGGCGGTGTTCGTCACCTACGTGGGGGCCCGCGCCGTGCGCGCCGTCCGGCCCCGCGTCGCACGAAAGGCGGTGGCGTGATGTTCGCGCCGTATCTGATGACCGCGTGGGCCGGAGGGACGGTCGTCGCGATCGTCGCGGGTGTCGTCGGGTTCTTCGTGGTGCTGCGCGGCAACGCGTTCTTCGCGCACGCGGTGCCGCACGGGGCGTTCGCCGGGGCGGCCGGCGCCGTGCTCATCGGCGTGAACCCGCTGATCGGGCTGGGAGTGTTCGCTGCGGGCGGCGCGGTCGGGATCGTGCTGCTCGGCCGTCGTGCCCGTCACGACGTCGTCACCGCCCTGACGCTCGTGACGATGCTCGCGCTCGGCGCGCTCTTCCTCAGCCGCTCGCGCGAGTACTCCGCCGAGGTCTTCGCTCTGCTGTTCGGCCAGATCCTCGGGGTCGCACCCGACCAGCTCACGACGATGCTCGTGCTGGGCGCCCTGTGCCTGGCGATCGTGGCCCTCGTCGCGCGGCCGCTGCTGCTGGCATCCGTCCTGCCCTCGCTCGCGTCGGCGCGGGGGGTGCGGGTGGGGGCGATCGACCTGGTGTTCGCGCTCGTCATCGCCGCCGCCACCACCGTGAGCGTGCCCGTCGTGGGCGCGCTGCTGATGTTCGCGCTGCTGATCGGGCCGCCCGCGGCGGCCCAGGCGCTGTCGCGCACGCCCGCGCGCGGTCTCGCGCTCTCGGTCGTGCTCACCCTGGTCACGGTCTGGGCCTCGATCGGCCTGTCGGTGACGACCGACCTCCCCATCGGCTTCTTCGCCACGGCCATCGGCGCGGTGCTGTACACCGCCGCCCGCATCGTCGCACGCGTGCGCCGACGCGCGCACTGACCCGCACAGGATGCCACGGCCCGCGCGGCGACGGGCCGTGGCATCCGATCGCAGAGCGTGACCCGGGGGAAACACCGACGTGACACTGTCGGCCTAGCGTCGGGGGCATGTACCGCTTCGATGTGCCCACGATCGACATTTCGCCGTGGGTCGGTGACGGCACCGACGACGCCCGCGCCGCCGTCGCGGCGGCCGTCGACCACGCGTGCCGCACCGTCGGGTTTATGCAGATCGTGGGGCACGGCGTCCCGGACGCCACGATCGAGGGGTTGACCGCCGGGCTCGACGAGTTCTTCGCCCTGCCGCTGGCCGACAAGAAGGCATACGTGCGTCCCGCCGGCGAGAACCGCGGATACAGCCCGCCGAAGAGCGAGTCGCTCAGCTACAGCCTCGGCATCGATCCGGTGACGCGCATGAACGACTTCTTCGAGGCGTTCAACGTCGGGACGTCGTGGCGCGACTACGCCGGCACGACCGCCACCGCCGCCGACTACGCCGAGAACACGTGGCCGACCGAGACGACGGCGTTCGAGCCGGGCGTGCGCGCCTATTACGACGAGGCACGACGCGTCGCCCACACCCTGACACGGATCTTCGCCGCCGCGCTGCGCGTGCCCGACGACTTCTTCGACGGGGTGACCGACCACTCGATCGACGTGCTGCGCATGAACAACTACGCGCTGCCGCCGGGGTCGATCGAGCTGGGCGCCGAGCTGACCGGGATGGGCGAGCACACCGACTTCGGGCTCGTCACCGTGCTGTGGGCCGACCGGGTCGCTGGATTGCAGGTGCTGGGCCTCGACGGCTCGTGGAACGACGTGTCGCCCGCCGAGGGCGCGCTGCTGGTGAACATCGGCGACGTCGCCGCACGGCTCACGAACGACAAGTGGCTCTCGACGCTGCACCGCGTGAAGCCCCCCGTGATCGACGGCACGATCGAGCGACGCCGTTCGGCGGCGTTCTTCCACGACGGCAACGCCGACGCGGTCGTCGGCCCGCTCCCCCATTTCGTCTCGCGCGAGTCGCCGGCCGTGTACGAGCCCGTCACCGTCGCCGAGCACATCGCCGCCAAGCTCGCCGGATCGCGCGCCGGACGCAAGAACCTCGGCGCGGTGCGCGAGGCGGCGCGCGTCGTCGCGAGTCGCTGACCCGCCGCGCGCGGACGTCGCGGAGCAGAGGGGCGGACGCCGGGGCGGGGCGCGGGCTGCGCGGGTGCCGGGGCACCGCGCTCCGGAGCGATGTCCACACCCTCTCGCGGGAGAGAGGCCCGATACGGCGTTTCTCGCGAGAGACGGCGTGTGCTCGGGGCGCGGCCGGGAGCGCGGGCGGCTCAGCCCGCCGACACGCCGAAGAGCAGGCCGAGCACGTACGTCACCGCGGCGGCACCGAAGCCGATGGCCAGCTGACGCAGACCGCGCTTGAGCGGCGAGGTGCCCGACAGCAGGCCCACCATCGCTCCGGTCGCCATGAGCGCGGCGCCGACGAGGACGAGCGCCACGACGACGGCCATGACGCCCGACAGGCCGAAGATCCACGGCAGCACCGGGATGATCGCCCCCGAGGCGAAGAACAGGAAGCTCGACAGCGCCGCACCCCACGCGCTGCCGACGACGTCGTGCGACGGCTCCCCCGGCGCGGCCGCGGCGGGGGCGAGCGCGCCACCGGCCTGTGCCGCGGTGACGACCTCGCGGGCGCGGGCGAGGGCCTCGACCGGGTCCATGCCGCGCGTGCGATAGACGAGCGCGAGCTCGTTGGCATCCAGATCGAGGTTCTTCAGGGCGGCGTCGGCGTAGTCGCTCTCTTCGGTGGCCTCGAGCAGCTCGCGCTGCGACCGCACCGAGACGAACTCTCCGGCGCCCATCGAGAGAGCGCCCGCCAAGAGTCCCGCGATGCCGCTGAACAGCACGAAGCCCGGGGCGACCCCCGTCGCCCCGATGCCCATCACGAGCGCGAGGTTCGAGACGAGACCGTCGTTCGCCCCGAACACCGCCGCGCGGAACGTGCCCGACAGCCGACGGCGCCCGCGGGCGGCGAGACCGCGGACGACCTCGTGGTGCACCTGCTCGTCGGCGGCCATGGCCGCGGTGGCGTACGGCTCGTCGGCGTACGGGGAACGCGCCTCGGCGTTCTGCGCGAGCGCGAGCACGAAGATCGACCCGAACCGCCGGGCCATCCAGGCGAGCAGCCTCGTGCCGATGCCGGGTGACGGCAGCCGGGCGGGGGTGCCTCCCAGCAGATCGATCCAGTGCTGCTCGTGGCGCCCTTCGGCGTCGGCCAGGGCGAGCAGGATCTCGCGCTCCTCGCCCGTGCGGCGCGTGGCGAGCTCGCGATAGACACGCGCCTCGGCGCGTTCGTCGACCAGGTAGCGCGTCCACCGGCGACGATCGCGAGCGGTGGGGGTGGCGGCAGGGGGCACGGGTCTCCTTCGGATCGCCCCCACGCTAACGGCCCGCGCCTCCCTCCCCGGGCGCGTCGGCCGATACTGCCAGCATTTCGGCCCTCCGAACCGCGGGAGCGCGCGCGTGACGTGCGCGGCACGTGCCAGGATGACGGATCCGCGAGACGCCTGTCGACCCCGACGGCCCTGGTGCGCACACCCGCACCACCCGCCATGCATCCTGAGGCAGACGCGGCCCCCGGGACGCGGGAGCGGCCGCACGCGGGCTCAGGCGCGCATGCGCTTGCGCAGCAGCTCGATACGGGACTGCAGCTGTGCGACGGTCGCGTGCGAGACGGCGGGGCCTCCGCAGAGGCGGCGCAGTTCGGCGTGCACGAGGCCGTGGGCTTCTCCGGTGCGGCGGGCGTACAGCCCGACGAGGCTGTTGAGCAGCTGGCGCTGCTCTTTGAGCGTGCGGTGCAGGGGCTGCGGCAGGCCCCCCTCGTCGACGCCGGGGGGCTCTGTGCCGGTCGCCTTCTCGCGCTCCTCGCGCACCGAGCGGTGCCGCGACTGCTTCGAGGCGCGCGTCATGAGCACCTCGTGCACCTGCTCGGGCTCGAGCAGGCCCGGGATGCCGAGGAACTCCTCTTCATCGGGCGTGCCGGGAACCGCGAGCTGGCCGAACTCCTGCCCGTCGAACAGCACGCGGTCGAAGTGCGCCAGCGAGCCGAGGGCCTGGTACTCGAACTCCTGCTCGAGCGCGTCGGACGCCTTGTCTTCGCGCTCGGCGGCATCCATCAGGTCTTCTTCGGCGTTCCACTGGTCTTCCGCGTCGCTGTCGCGGTCGAGGGCGTGGTCGCGCTGGGCCTCCATCTCGCCGGCGAGGGCGAGCAGCTGCGGCACGTTCGGCAGGAAGACGCTCGCGGTCTCACCGCGGCGCCGGGCGCGGACGAAACGGCCGATCGCCTGCGCGAAGAAGAGGGGCGTCGAGGCGCTCGTGGCGTACACGCCGACGGCGAGGCGCGGCACGTCGACGCCCTCCGACACCATGCGGACGGCGACCATCCAGCGGCTCGTGCCCTTCGAGAACTCCTCGATGCGGCTCGAGGCCTCGGCCTCGTCCGAGAGCACGACGGTGACCTTCTCGCCGCTGATGTCTTCGAGGATGGCGGCGTAGGCGCGCGCCGCGGTCTGGTCGGTCGCGATCACCAGGCCGCCGGCATCCGGGACCGTCTCGCGCACCTCGGTGAGGCGGCGATCGGCCGAGCGGAGGACGGCGGGGATCCAGTCGCCGTTGGGGTCGAGCGCCGTGCGCCAGGCCTGCGAGGTGATGTCTTTGGTGTTGTCCTGCCCGAGCTGGGCCTCCATCTCCTCCCCCGCCTTGGTGCGCCAGCGCATCTGGCCGGCGTAGACGAGGAAGAAGACGGGGCGCACGACCCCGTCGTCGAGGGCGCGCCGGTAGCCGTAGGCGTAGTCGGTGCGCGAGAGGCGGATGCCCTTCTCGTTCGGGTGGTACTCGACGAACGGGATGGGGGCGGTGTCGCTGCGGAAGGGCGTTCCCGACAGCAGCAGGCGGCGCGTGGCGCGGCTGTAGGCCTCGCGCAGCGCATCGCCCCAGCTGAGCGCGTCGCCGCCGTGGTGCACCTCGTCGAGGATCACCAGGGTCCTGGCATCCATCGTCAGGCGCTGGTGCACCTCGGCCTTGACCGCCACCTGGGCGTAGGTGACCGCGACGCCGTGGTACTGCCGCGAGGGCGTGGCGTGACGGTTCGAGAAGTACGGGTCGAGACGGATGCCGACGCGCGCGGCCGCCTCGGCCCACTGGGTCTTGAGGTGCTCGGTGGGGGCCACCACGACGATGCGGTCGACGACGCGGCGGCGCATGAGCTCGGACGCGAGACGGAGGGCGAACGTCGTCTTGCCGGCGCCGGGGGTCGCGGCGGCGAGGAAGTCGCGGGGGCCTTTGCCCTCGCCGTCGGGTCCGTCGAGGCCGAAGTACAGGTCGAGCGCCTCGGCCTGCCAGGCGCGCAGGCGCTGGGCGGTTCCCCAGGGGGCGCGCTGCGGGAACGACGGCGAGAGGTGCTCGGCGGCGAAGGAGCCGAAGTGGGGCTCGGTGCCATCGTGCGCCGACTCCGGCGGTACGGCCGCGGCGTCGGTCTCGGCGGTGTGCGAGAGGGCCGACGTGCGGACTTCTTCTTCGAGCATCGAACCTCCATCCCTCGCGAGCGCGAACATCAACGATAGGTCAGAACGCCACGGCCCCGGGGCGGGCCGTGCACGGTTCCCGTCGCTCATCGGCGATAAAGGCCGCCGCATCGAAGAACGTCGGCACCCGGGGCCCCGGGCCCGCGCGAGGTCTTCGAGAGCCGAGGGTTCCGCGTGCCCTTGCCCTGTCGGAGGGCAGGACTAGCCTGGGAGACGGAGGTTTCGATGACACTCGATCCGCACTCGCCCCGCACCTCGCCCTCGCCCGACAATCCCGGTCCGCACCCCTGGCGCCGGTACGTCGCTCTGGGCGACTCGTTCACCGAAGGGATCGGCGACCCGCTCCCCGACAGCGGTCACCGCGGGTGGGCCGATCGCGTCGCCGAGGTGTTGGCATCGCAGGTCGACGACTTCGCCTACGCCAACCTCGCCGTGCGCGGAAAGCTCATCGGGCAGATCGTCGCCGACCAGATCGAGCCCGCTCTCGCCCTCACGCCCGACCTCGTCACGTTCTCGGCCGGCGGCAACGACGTCATCCGTCCGGGGACCGACCCCGATGCCGTCTCGCAGCAGTTCGAAGACGCCGTCATCCGGCTGCGCCGCGACGGCGCGACGGTGGTGGTGTTCACGGGCGTCGACACCGAGTTCACGCCGGTGTTCCGTGGCATCCGGGGCAAGATCGCGATCTACAACGAGAACATCCGCGCGATCGCCGACCGGCACGACTGCGTCGTCGCCGACCAGTGGGGGCTCAAAGAGGTGCAAGACATGCGCTTCTTCGACGACGACCGTCTGCACTACAACGCCCTCGGGCACCACGAGGTCGCCCGCATGGTGCTGCGCGCGCTCAACGTGCCCAACGACCTGCAGCCGATGCAGCCCGAGGCCCTGCCCGCCACGACCTGGCGTGCGGCCCGCGAGAAGGACTTCATCTGGGCGCGCGAGTACCTGGTGCCCTGGGTGCTGCGGCGCCTGCGCCACCAGTCGTCGGGCGACCACGTGCTGCCCAAGCGTCCCGAGCCGCTGCCGGTCGTGACCCTCGCGCCGGGCCCGGATGCCACCGGCCGCCGCGGCCAGCAGGTCTGAGGCCGCGCACCCCGCCGCACCGAGAGCCCCGTCGATCCGTCGGGGCTCTCGCCGTCGGGACGTCCGTCGGGGTGGCGCCACTCATCTAACGCTGTTATATTTTCTAACGGAGGTAGATCCCGTGACTCAGCCGCTCATCCCGCACCCGCTCGACGAACGCCCGTCGGTCGCGACCACCGGTCCGGCACGACGGCTGACGGTGACGCCGTGACCGGCCGTCGCGCCCAGACGCACGCCGACAACCGCCACCGGATCTTCACCGTCGCGCGGGCGATCGTCGACGCCGAAGGCGCTCCCGCGGTCACGGTCCGCCGAGTGGCGACCGAGATCGGCTACACCGCGCCGATCGTGTACCAGCACTACGCCGACAAGGCCGCGCTGCTCGACGCGGTGATGGTCGACGCCTACGACCGCCTCGCCGCGGCGATGCGGAACGCCCGCGGCGACGACCCTTCGCAGGGGCCGCGCGCGATCCTGCACGCGTACCTCGACTTCGCCGCGGCGAACCACCGGGTGTTCCTCTTCATGCACGGCATGGGCGGCGTCGACATCCCTCCCGCTCGTCGCCTCGAGGCCGCGCACGACGTCGTCGCGGTCACGGTCGACACCCTGCTGCGGTGGCGGACCGCGCAGCCGCATCCGCACGCCGTGGACGTCGCCGCCCAGGCGGAGGTGCTCTGGGCGGTCGCCACCGGCCTCGCCCTGACGGCTTTCGCGCAGCCCGACGGGTTCGATCGGGTGCACGCGCTCGCCGCCCTCGCCCTCGAGCCGCTCCTGACCGCGTGGGGAGACGAGCGGGACGACCGCTGATCTCCCCGCGTCTCCGCGCCGCGCCGACCGACAGCGCCGCGACCGTGGCCTCGGCCTCGCGTCGGCTCTCGCCCGCTCGCGCATCGACGGATGCCGAGACCCCCGGAAGAAAGGACAGAACGCATGATTTACCACGGCAACCGCTTCACGTTCAAGCACGACGTGACCGACGAGCAGAAGGCCGAGGCCCTCGCGAGCCTGCGCGCCCAGGGAGAGCAGATCGACGCGGTGCGCTCGTTCGTCGTCGGCCCCGACTTCGGCGGCGAGTTCGAGTACGGCGCGGTCTTCGTCATCGAAGACCTCGATGGCTACTGGGAGTACCTCATGGCCCCCTCGCACGCCCGCACCGACCGGATCGGCCTTCCCCTGCTCGACCGCTTCGACTCGTTCGACATCACCGACGACCCCGATCCCGAGATCGGCCGTCGTATCGCCGAGCTGCACCGGCGCCGGTACGACGGCGATCCCGCCCTGACGCAGCTCGTGCGCGACCTGCCCACCTACAACGGCAGCGCCGCGCCGACGCGCTGACCCCCCACCGGGCGGGCGGCACGGCTCGTCCGCCCTCGACACCACGCCCCCGGGAGCACGTATGACCATCGACACCGACGCCCTCGTCGTGGGCAGCGGCTTCGGCGGCGCCGTCACCGCCGCGCGGCTCGCTCAGGCGGGTCTGCGGGTGACCGTGCTCGAGCGTGGCCGCCGCTGGCGACCCGGCGACTTCCCGCGTTCGCCGCGGCTGGCCGACGGGTGGCTGTGGACGCGGGGACGCGGGCTCTACGACGTGCGGTGGCTGCGGTCGATGATCTCGGTGCAAGCGGCCGGGTGGGGCGGGGGCTCGCTCGCCTACGCGAACGTGTTCGCCCGCCCCGCCGATCAGACGCTCGACGATCGCTGGTCTGCGGACGTGCGTCGCGAAGGACTCGACCGCTACTACGACCTGGCCGCCGCGATGGTCGAGGTCGCCCCCGTGCAGCCCGATCCCTCGACGGGCCGTGTGCCGGAACGCACCACGGTCATCGAAGGGCTGAGCGCCGACATGGGGATCTCGTCGGCCACGTTCCGCCCGAACCTGGCCGTGCGGTTCGGCGACCCGCAGACGTGGCATCCGAACCGCTTCGGCAGCCTCCAACGCGGCTGCGACTTCTCGGGCGAATGCATCGCGGGCTGCAACCGGGGCGCCAAGAACTCCCTCGACCACAACTACCTCGCCGTCGCAGAGGCGCACGGCGCGCGGTGTGTCACCGACGCCGAGGCGACGCGCATCGAACAGGTCGACGGCGGCTGGGCCGTGACGACGAGAGCGTCCGACGGCGGCCACACCCGCTGGACGGCCCGGCGCCTCTTCGTCGCCGCCGGCGCGGTCGCGACGACCGAGCTGCTGCTGCGCGCCCGCGACGTGGATGCCACCCTCCCCCGTCTCTCACGTCACCTGGGCACGCGGTTCTCGGGCAACGGCGACTACCTCGCGCTCAGCAACCTGCGGCACGTGCCGGGCGATCTCACGACCGGCCCCACCATCACGACCACCACGGTGCTCGACGTCTGGGAACGCTCGCGCCCGGTCTGGTTCCAGCTGCAGGACGGCGCCGTGCCGGCAGTCGTGTCCGAGCTGCTGCACCGCACGCTGCCCTTCCGCCGCGTCCGCGGGCTGTGGCGGCGCGTCCGTCGCTTCGACGCCCGCAAGAACGTCGCCCTGCTGTCCATGGGGCACGACGCCGGCAGCGGACGGCTCACCCTCGACCGCCGCGGCGCGCTTCGGCTGCGATGGGCCAATCGCCGGCAGGCACGCCTGTACGCCGCCGAGGACCGCGTCGGACCGGCGGTCGCACGGCTGCTCCGCAGCCGCGTGCACCCCGTCGCCACCTGGTCGCTGCTGCGAACGCCCGTGACGGTGCACGCGCTCGGCGGCGCCCCCGTCGGCCCCGACGTCACCACCGGCGTCGTCGGACCCGATCGGCAGGTGCACGGCTACCCCGGCCTCTACGTCATGGACGGCGCGGCCCTGCCCGGCTCGACGGGCGTCAATCCCTCGGCCACGATCCTCGCCACGGCCGAGCGCGCGATCGAGCTCTTCGTCCGGAGCGAGCTCGGCGACCCCACATGGCAGGCGCCGGAGATGAGAACCATGACCCCCACACCCGTCCCCGAAGACACCGCATCCGCCTGGATGCGAGACCGCAGGCGCGCCACCGAAGACGACGGCGTCACGATCCACGAGACGATCCGCGAAGTCCCCCTGGCCAGGCCCGGCGCGGGACGCCTCGACGTCACACTGACGATGCCGAGTCTCGCCCGATTCGCCGAAGACCCGTCGCGACGTCTCGACGTCGCCGGCACGATCGCACTGGCCGACCTGCCGGGCACGCACGCCGTGACCGGCACGTTCGAGCTCTTCCCTCCCGGCCGTGACTACCTCATGCGCTACGACCTGACACTGATCGACGACCAGGAACGCCTCTGGGCCGCGACCGGCGTCAAGCGCCAGCAGGGGCGCGGCCCGCTCGCGCGCTACCGTGCCACGACGCGCGTCGTCCTCGACGTCCGCGCCGCCGACGGCGGCGCCGCCTTCCGCACCCACCTGCGGATCCTCCCCCGCGACGTCATCAGGAACGGGGCATCGATCCGCGGCACCGGGTTCACCTTCTTGCGACGGCGACGCGCGTTCCTGCGCTTCGCCGCGATCTTCGCACGCGACCTTCTCTCGCCTCACCCCTGACCCCCGATGAAAGGACCTCTCATGGATGCCGCCACCCGCCGCCTCGCAGACGACTGGGTAGCCCTCTGGAACGGCGACCTCACGCAGACCCGCCGCATCGTGGCCGAGGGCTTCGTGGCGTACGCCGCGCCGCTGATGGGCGGCGCCCCCGGGGCGACCACGGGCCGCGACGCACTCGACGGGTGGGTCAGCGGCATCCACGCCGTCCTGAGCGACCTGCGGTTCACCGTGCAGCTCGGCCCGTTTTGCGACGGCGACACCGTGGTGCTGCGCTGGTGGGCGGACGGCACCTACGCGGGCGGCGTTCCCGGGGCGACCGCTCCGGCCGGCGGCGCCGTCGAGTTCTTCGGCACCGACACACTGCGGATCGACGACGACGGGCTCATCACCGAGTACTGGGCCAACGCCGACAGCCTGTGGTTCGCCCAACAGATCGGGCTCGGTGCCGGCGCCCCGCCCCGTCTGCCCCGCACGTCGAGCGAGGCGACGCACACCACGATCGCCGCGGCGCTGCACGACCTGCTGAACACGCCCGAACTGCCGCTCGATCAGGCCGTGAGCCGGCACTTCTCGGACGACTACCGGCAGCGCACCGATGGCTCGTGGGACGACCGCGCCGGTTTCCTGGCGCACATGGCGCACCTCCGCTCGGTGGTCGCCCACGTCACGGTCGAGGTGAAGGACGAGGTGACCGACGGCCGCACGTACGCGGAGCGCCACGTGGTCACCGTCCGCAAACGGGACGGGAGCGATGTGGTGCAGGAGGTCTCGCTCTTCGGCACGCTCGCGCCCGATGGGCGGTTCGCCCGCGTCGAAGAGGTCACGATGATGCTCGACGGCGCCGAAGCAGATCGCGGGCTGGGCTCCGCCCGGTGACGGTCGCCGCCGCCCACGCCCGGCGGGGCCCCGAGGTCGGCCACACCCGAGGCGTGTGGGGGATCGATGTGGGCGGGCGTCCCTCTCTGCTCGTCGAGCGCTCCTCAGCGCAACGCGAGGGCCGCGAGCGTGCGATGGGTCAGCACGTCGGCGATGGTCGCGGTCACGCCCCGTGCGGCGAGGGCGTGCGTGAACGACACGAGGTCGACGCTGTCCATGCCCGCGTCGAGCAGATCGTCGTCGCGGTCGACGCGGTGTCCGAGCACGTCCTCGGCGGCCTCGGAGAACACGTCTCTCTCGATGGCGGGGGCCGGGGGCTCAGCGGGGGTGAGCGCCTGCAGTGCGCTGACGTCGAGCTTGCCGTTCGGCGTCAGCGGCAGCGCCTCGACCAGCACCGCGTCGGCGGGGACCATGTAACCCGGCAGCACCGCGGCGAGCCGTTTCCGGAGCGACGCGGCATCCGCGAATCGAGGGAACGGGCCCGGCGCGTCGGTGACGAGGAAGGCGCGTAGCACGGTTCCGCGAGGCCGTTCCCTCGGAAGCACCGCGGCCTCACGCACGCCGTCGAGACCGCGTAGGGCCGAGGCGACCTCGCCGAGCTCGATGCGGTGCCCGCGGATCTTGACCTGGTCGTCGGAGCGGCCGAGGGAGGCGAGCCGCCCGTCGGGGCGCACGCGGACGAGGTCGGCGGTGCGGTACATGCGCCCCCCGTGCCGGAAGGGGTCGGCGACGAAGCGTTCGGCGGTGAGGGCCGGACGCGCGGCGTATCCGCGGGCGAGCTGCGGACCGGCGAGGTAGAGCTCGCCGACGGCCCCCACGGGCGTCGGCCGCAACCGCCGGTCGAGCACGTACGCCCGCATCCCGGCGACCGGACGCCCCAGCACCACCTCGTCGGTCTCGCTCATCACCGCTGACACGGCGTCGACCGTCGTCTCGGTGGGGCCGTAGAAGTTCATCGCGCGCGCCGACGACTGACCGAGCGCGCGCCACGCGTCGCCGCCGACCGCCTCTCCCCCGAGCCCCAGCACCCGCAGCCGCTCGTGAACGGGGCTGTCGGCGGGTAGGCACGCGTGCAGTGTGGGCGACAGTTCGATCATCGTGATGCCGCGCCCCACGATCTGGGCCTCGAGACGGACGGGATCGCGAAGGGTGTCAGCATCCAGCAGCTCGACCCGGTGCCCCGAGAACAGCGCGAGGAGCGGCTGCCACGATGCGTCGAAGCCGAACGACCAGGCGTGCCCGACGGTCAGCGTCCCCGATGCGGCGCCGGCATACGCCCGCTCCGCGTGGTCGGCGTGGAGCGCGACGATACCCCGATGCGTCGCGATGACGCCCTTGGGCTCCCCCGTCGACCCGGAGGTGAAGATCATGTAGAGCGCGTCGTCGGGGTGCACGTCGACGACGGGTGGGGCGGCATCCACGGACTCGACGGCCGGGACGTCGGCCCACGGCGAGACGCCGATGACCGCGCGGGGGTCGGCGAGGCGCCGGATCGCGTCGAGGCGCGTGTCGGGCAGCGCCGGGTCGAGGTACACCGCGCACGCGCCGGCCCGGGCGATGCCGAACAGCGCCTCGACCACCTCGAGCGAGCGCGGCAGGGCGATGCCGACCACGTCGCCCGCACCGATGCCCGCGGCGGCGAGCCCGGCGGCGAGGCGGGCGGTGCGGTCGTCGAGCGCCCGGTACGTCCACGCGCGGCTGCCGTCGGCGAGGGCGACGGCAGCGGGTCGGGATGCCACGGCGTCGGCGAACAGGTCGGGAACGGTGCGGCGGTCTTCGCGCGGGGCAACCCGCTCATGTGCCGCGTTCGGATCGCGGCGAGAGGCGGCGGCATCCCTCGCCGCGGCGAGATCGCTGTCGCACCCGGCTCCACACGCGTCGCCGGCCAGCCGCGCCCACGCCGCGCGGTCCACTTCACGTTCGGCCCGGATGCCATCGACCGGCGCAGCGGGATCGGCGACGATCTCGTCGAGCGCCGCCCGCCACAGATCGGCGAGCTCCTTCGCGGACAAGCCGACGAGTTGGGCGGCACGCACCTCGACGTCGACCACGAGCCGTCCGTCGACGACCGCCGGGGCGATCACGAGCGGATAGTGCGTGAGACTGTGCGCTTCGGCGTGACGGACAGCGGCATCCGGAGCGAAGCCTGTGCCGTCGTGACGCGACACGGGCGCGTTCTGGAACACGAGCAGGGTGTCGAAGAGCGCCCCCGCGCCAGCGGTCCGGGCGATCGCGCGGAGTCCGGGATGCGCGTGCGCGACGTCGACGGCGAAGGCGGTCTGCAACCGGTCGAGCGCGGTGGTCACGGGTGTCTCGTCGAGGGCCACGCGCACCGGAACCGTCGTGATGAACAGACCCACCATGTGCTCGCTGCCGACGAGCTCGGGGTCGCGGCCCGACACGGTGGTGCCGAAGACGACGTCGTCGCGGTCGGTCAGCCGCGACAGCATCACGGCCGTCGCGAGCTGCGCGAGCGTGTTGAGGGTCACGTTCTGGGCGCGGGCGAACGACAGCAGGCCGTCGGTCTCGGACGCCGACCACCGACGCTGCTGGATCGTCGCCTCACCGAACCGCCCGTCGCCGGGTTCGGTCGCCCGGTCGGCGAGCTGAAGGGGCACGACGTCACGAAGACGCACCCGCCAGTGTTCGAGGGCGGCGGCGGCATCCTTCTGCTGGACGTGCCGCACCTGATCGCGGAAGGGACGTGTCGCCGGCAGCGACACGCCGGCATAGACCCGCTGGATCTCGTCGATGACGATGCCGAACGACCACCCGTCGAGCGCGATGTGGTGTCCGGTGAGGACGACATCGTCACCCGCGGCGCGGTGAACGAGGACCACGCGCAGGAGGGGTCCCGTGCGCACGTCGAATCCGCGCCGGCGTTCCTCGGCGGCGACGGTCGCGCCGTCGCCCGCGCGCTCCTCGACGGGGATCGACCCGTCCGCCGGGATGAGGTGCACCGGGTGCGGCAGCCCCTCGTCGACGAAGCGCCCGAGCACGATCGCATGACGCCCTGCGACCGCGTCGACCGCGGAGCGGAGGCGCTCGGCATCCAGGCGCCCGTCGAGCTCGAGACGCACCTGGATGACGTAGGCGTCGTCGGTCTCGGCGGCGAGGGCCAGCATGCCGCATTGGAGCGGGGTGGCCTGGAGGACATCGGCGATCATCGGGCGTCTCCGATCAGGGCGGCGAGGAGGTCGGGGCTGAGCCCGGAGGCGGAGAGCGGGGCGCTCTCCGGCGTCTGCGCGGGGGTCTCGGCGGGCTCCAGCGAGCGGGCGAGATCGGTGAAGGCCGGATGCGCGAAGACCTGACGCGGGGCGGCGGCGAGACCGCACTCCCGGAGGCGCGCGACGAACGCGATCGACGAGATGCTGTCTCCGCCGAGGGCGAAGAACGAGGCCTCGGGCGAGGGATCCGGGATGCCGAGCACCTCGGCGGCGCACGCGAGGACGACGTGGAGGGCGTCGGCGGCCGGATCGGACACCGCGCCTGGCGAGTCGGCATCCGACGCGGGACCGGCGGATCCCGCGACCGCGGCGGCGCGATCGACGGCGACCGCCGCCCCCGCGCCGACGTCACGGGCGTCCTCGGCGTCCGGGGCATCCGGCTGCCTCGCCCGCGCCTCCCCGCGCGGGATCGGCAGGTCGTCGAGCGTCGCCGTCCCGTCGTCGTCGGCCAGCGCGCCGATGACGGCCAGCAGCCGTTCGGCGAGACGGGTGACCGTCCGCGGGGCGAACAACGCCGTACGGAAGGCGATGCCTCCGCGGAGGCCGTCGGCGTCGTCGATGAACTCGAACGACAGCTCGAACTTCGCGTGCGTGCGCTCGGGCTCGGCGATCTCGTAGGGGATCTCGCCGCCGGGGTGCGGCAGCGCGCCGCGCAGCTCTCCCCCGCTGTGCAGCTGCACCATGGTCGTGGCGAGCGGGCTCAGACCGGTCGATCGGTCGGGCCCGACCGCGAGCACGACCTGTTCGAACGGCACCGCCTCGTGCGCAAGCGCATCGACGAGGGTCTCGCGTGCCGAGACCACGAGGGCGGAAAGCGACACATCGGCGGGCACACGGTGGCGCAGCACGACCGTGTTGGCGAGCATCCCCACGACGTCGGCGGTGCGTTCGTCGCGACCCGCCACGGGGACGGCGATGAGGACGTCGTCGCTCGCACCGAGGCGTGCGAGGGTCGCGACGACAGCGGCCTCGAGCACCGCGAACAGACTCGACCGGGTGCGGCGGGCGACGGCGCGCAAGCCCGTGGCGGTCGGGGCGGGGATCGTCAATGCGTGCCACCCTCCGTCGGCGGGAGCGAGAGGATCGGGCGCATGATCGGCAGCGAGAGGCAGCCCCACGGGCGCGTCAGCGAAGCGCTCGCGCCAGTGGGCCAGCGAGGCCTCCGGCGCGGGGCGCTCGGTCGCCAGATCGAGGGGCGACGGCGCGGGGGTCGTCCACTCCGGCGCGTGCCCATCGGCTCGTGCCGCATAAGCGGCGGCGAGGTCGCGAAGGAGGATGCCGGTCGACCACTCGTCGGCGACGAGGTGGTGCAGCAGCAGCCCCAGCGACCGGCCGTCATCGGTGAGCACCGCCCGCACGCCGATCTCGCGGTCGAGGTCGAAGCCACGGCGGAGGTCTTCCGCATCCGTCGACCACCAGGCGAGGTCGTCGAGCCGTTGCGTCGACACCGCCCGCTGCCGAGGGTGGCCGTCGACGACGTCGACGAGCACGCGGAGACCCTCGTGGCGCACGAGCAGATCGCGCACGGCGGCGCGCAGGGCCACGGCGTCCGGGGCGGCGGCGAAATGGAGCACATAGGGGATGGCGTAGCCGAGGCCGCCGTCGTCGAAGCGGTCGAGAAACCAGATGCCGCGCTGCTGCGGGAGCAGCGGAACCGCATCGAGGCCCCCGCGAGCGTCCGGACGCGAAGCACGCGCGTCCTCGGACCCTGCGGTTGCGAGGCCCCCCGCCACCTCACCGAGCTCCCGCGCGGTCGGACGGGCGAAGAAGTCGCCGATCCGGAGGCCGTCGACACCCCGCGCACGGAGGGTCGCGATGACGCGGGTGGCGAGCAGCGAGTGTCCGCCGGCGTCGAAGAAGTCGTCGTCGGGTCCGAGGTCAGGGGCTTCTAGGGCGCCGCGGAACGCCGCGAGCACGGCATCCGCCCGCGCGGTGAGCTCACCGTTCGCCACAACCGACACGGGGCGCGGCGGGGCCGAGGAGTCGAGGGCCGCCACGGTGGCGGACGCCGGCCGCAGCAGCACGACATCGCGCAGCAGATGCACGGCGGGCTCGTCGGCCTCGGTGGTGGCGAGGGCCTCGACGGCCGCACACAGGGCGTCGAGCAGCGTGCGCGCAGCCGTCTCGGATACGTCGTCCGACCACGTCACCTCCAGCGCGGGCGTCGCACCCTCGCGGAAGGCGATCGTGACGCCCGGCTCGGTCGCCAGCGGCGGCAGCTCGATCTCGTGAGCCACCGCATCGCCGATGCGTGCCGCGCCGAGCACGTCCCCGACGCCGACGAGCAGGAACCCGGGGCGCTCGCGCAACGCGGGCTGCGCGCGGCGGATCAGCTCGATGGGCACGATTCCCCCGGCCGTCGCCGCGCGCACGGCCTCCACGGTGCGGGCGGTCAGCGACGCGACGGTGTCGTCGTCGCGCAGCCCGAGCCGCAGCGGCACGAGGTTGCCCCGTGCCCCCACGGCGTGGGCGCCCATACCCTCGACATCGAGCACGGGCAGATCGATGACCCCGTCGGTGCGACCGGTGGCGGCGGTCAGCACCGTGGCCACGGCCACCGCGACGGTGTGCAGTCCGCCGGCGCCGGTGCGTGCACTCGCCACGGCGATGGTCGGCAGCTCGGCGCGCAGGCGACGGATGCCGTACCCCTCGGCCCCAACCGGCTGGGGCTCGGCGGACGACCGACGCCAGGCGGCGGGGAGCGGCAGGGGGGTCGCCCCGTCGAGGACGGTACGCCAGCGTTCGAGCACGGGCGCACTGCCCGTCCCCCGCAGCCAGCGCACCTTCTCCGCGGCGAACCTCCGGTACGCGCCCCGGTCGATCGCGGGGGCGTCACCGTCGTAGTGGGCGCTCAGCCGCGCGAAGAACGGATGCCAAGAGGCATCGTCGAGCGCGATGTGGTGCCCCACGATCCCGAGCACGAGAGGAGTCCCCCGGGTGTCGTCCTCGCCGGTGTCACCCCTAGCGCCGTCTGTCGCGATGACGCCGCTGCTGCCGACGCCGTTCCCGGCGGTGTCGCTCCCGCGAGTCCCGCCAGCTCCGGTGTCGATGAGCGACAGACGCAGCGGCGCCTCGGTCGCGAGGTCGAAGGCGACGCGCGCGCGGTCCACGACGTGCGCGCGTACCTGGTCGAGCGCGAGCGAGATCCGCTCGATGTCGACCGCGTCGGCGGGCAGCTCGCGGGGGCGGACGCCGCCCTCGACGGCATCCCACGCGGTGCGAAGAGACGGGAAGTCCTCGATCGTGCGGCGCAGTGCCGCGGCCAGCCGGTCGGCGTCGACGCCTGCGTCGAAGCGCACGGCGAGGGCGACCGCGGCCGTCGCGGCGTGCGGGTCGATCTCGTGCAGCAGCCACATGCGCTCCTCGGACGGCGAGGCGACCACCTCGTCGACCGGCACCGGGGCCGCCGAGCGAGCGGCGATCCCGCGCGCCTTGAGCAGGGCGTCCATGCGGGCGCGCTTCGCGCCGCTCAGCAGCGACGACGCGCGTGCGGCGGGCCGCGGACGCCCGACGGCGTCGAGGCGCCGGGCCACGGCATCGAGGATCTCGTCGACCGTCTCGAGCGCGAGGGCGTCGACGGCCACGTCGGCGGTCAGGACGAGGGCGCCGTCGCTCTCACCGAGCCGGATGTCGAGCGCGACCTGGGGCGTCGCGGTCCAGGCGGCGACCGGGGAGGGGGTCTCGGGCCAGGTGAGGCCGTTCGTCACGACGACCGGGCAGGCCACGGCCGTGCGATCGCGGCGCGCGAGGGCGGTGGCGACCGAGGGACCGTCGGGTCCGTCGAGGCGGGCGAACAGCTCGGCCTGCAGCACGCGTGCGCTCGCGACGGCGTCGGCCGGGTCGGCTCCTGCGCCCACGACGACGAATCCGGCGAAGGGGCCCACCGGCGTCTCGTCGCTCCCAGCCGCCGTCGGCACCGACAGGCGCACCGGGCCGCCGGAACGCGCGGCGAGCTCATCGCCGATCGCACCCGCGACGACGGAGTGCGCCGAGAGCCCCGCCGCTCCCCCGACGAGCACCGCGCGGCGCCACATGGCGGCGTCGACGACGTGCGACACGCGCTCGGTGCGGATCGGTCCCAGACCGTCGAGCGCCGCGAGCCAGGGCAGGCGGGGAGCGGCGGGCAGGTCGTCGGCCGCGCGCTGCGCCCGGTCGGCGTCGACCGCCGCGGGCACCGCGCGCAGGGCGTCGAGCAGGCCCGTCGGTGCGGGCGGCAGCGCGAGCGTCGGGTCGGCCAGCAGCCGGCGCGCCTCGGCGATCACACGGGCGAGCCCCTGCCCGTCGAGCGCGAGAGCGTCGGAGCACAGCACCACCGCATCACGGTCGTCACGGCGCACGTGCACGACCTCGATTAGCGCGTCCAGGGGCCGGGGTGTCGTGCGAAGCCCCGTGAGCAGGTCGGCGAACGCGTCCGGTCCCCGGCCGCGGAGGTCCACGGTGCGGAAGACGTCGGCCTCATCGGCGACGCTCTGCGTCTCGCCGTCGATCCGCAGCCGCAACGCCTCGTGGCGTCGGACGAGGGATGCCACGACCTCGCGCATGCGATCGACGTCGACGTCGCCCTCCCAGACGCGGACGTCGAGCATCCCGGCGCCCCCGAGGGGCGCGGCGCCGTCGCGCGCGGCGAGGTACGCCCGCTGCAGCGGGGTGAGGGGCGCGGTGGTCTCATGCTCAGACATCGGCGCCCTCCGTCACGAGCTCGACCAGCAGCTCGGCGATCACGTGCACGTCGTCGCCACCGCGGTCGGCGAGGACGGCCGCGATGCGGCGGGGCGTGCGCGCCTCGAACAGCTCGGCGACGGTGAGGTCGGCGACCCGCAGTTCGTCGCGGAGAGCAGCGACGCACGCGACGGCCTGCACCGAGTCGCCGCCGATGCGGAAGAAGTCGTCGTCGGCGCTCAGCGTTTCGGTGCCGACCACCTCGGCCATGACCAGGGCCACAGCGCGTTCGAGCGCGGTCTCGTCGGCCGCAGCCGCCGTGGGCATCGCCGCTCGTACCGCTGCCTCCGCCAGCGCAGCGCGGTCGATCTTGCCGTTCACAGTGAGCGGCAGGCGATCCACGAGCACGACGACCTCGGGCACCATGTACGCGGGCAGGCGCTCCGCGAAGGCGGCGCGGACGCTCCGCTCGTCGACCGCGGCACCCGCACGGCGCGCCACGGTCACGGCGAGCACACCCGAGCGCACGGGCAACAGAGCCGCGATCGCCCGGTCGACGCCCGGCACGCCGTCGAGGGCGCGCTCGACCTCGCCCAGCTCGATGCGGTATCCGCGCAGCTGGATCTGGTGGTCGCGGCGCCCGTGGAACTCGATCACCCCGTCGGGGCGGTAGCTCGCGAGGTCGCCCGTGCGGTACCACCGCACACCGTCGTGGGCGACGAACCGGTCGCTCGTGCGCTCGTGATCGCCCCGGTAGCCGCGCGCAACGCCCGATCCCCCGATCCACAGCTCGCCGACGACGTGGTCGGGGCAGTCCTCCCCGCGCTCGTTGACGACGCGGCAGCGGACGCCCGCCATCGGCACGCCGTAGGGGACGACGGCCTCGGGGTGGTCGGCATCCGGTTCGTGAACGGTCGAATGGATCGCCGTCTCGGTCGTGCCGCCGAGCCCCGCGAAGCGCACGCCGGGCACGCGCGCGGTGAAAGCCGCCGCGGTCGAGCCGGGCACCCAGTCGCCCCCGGTGATGACGATGCGAACGCTCGCGAGCTGATCGTCGGATGCCGCATCCAGCAGCATCCGCAGCAGGGCGGGCGCCGCGTTGACCACGGTGACGCCGTGGCGCTCGATGAGCTCGGCCCACGCGAAGGCGTCGCCCGCGTCGGCGGCCTCGGGCATGACCACCGAGCCGTCGAGGGCGAGCGGGGCGAACAGGTCGTACACCGACAGGTCGAACTGCAGCGACGAGAGGGCGATCGTGCGCTCGTCTCCGGTGAGGCCGAAGTGCGCGGCGATCGCGTCGATCGTCGCCGCCGCCGCGGAGTGCGGCACCTCGACGCCCTTCGGCTCGCCCGTCGAGCCCGAGGTGAACAGGACGTAGGCGATCGCCGACGGCTCGACCGGTACCGGGGCGTCGAGGGGAACGGCATCCCCCGCCACCGCGAGAACCGGCACGTCGACGCCCTCGGCCGCGCCCACGAGCGCGCGGGCGCCGGAGCGGGCGAGGATGCGGTCGCGGCGGGCGGCGGGATCGTCGACGTTGATCGGCACGTAGGCCGCGCCCGCCGCGAGCACGCCGAGCACCGCGATCGCCTGGTCGACGCCCTTGGGCAGTCGCACCGCGACCGTGTCGCCCACGCCGATGCCGATCGCGGCGAGTCGTGCCGCGAGGGTCAGGGCCCTCTCGGCGAGCTCGCCGGCGGTGAGGGTGCCGCGCGCGGAGCGGATGGCGACGCCGTTGGGGTGCGAGCGGGCGCGGGTGAAGAACGCGTGGTGCAGGGTGCGGGCGGCGGGTGCGGGCACGTCGTGCGCGGTGCGCCGCTCGAGCTGTCCCGCCGGGAGGGGAACGACACCCTCGCCCTGGTCGATCACGGCGTCGACGAGGTCGATGAACGCGCGGAACATGTCGTCGATCACGCCGGGCGGGAAGGCATCGCGCCGCACGTCCCAGTTGACGAGCATGCCCTCGGCGACGTCGACGACCTGCGCGTCGAGCTCGACCTGCGGGCCCTGCGAGATGATCCACGACGGCGTGCCGAACGCGCCCAGCACCCGCTCCGAGAACAGGCGGCCGAGGTTCAGCCCCGACGTGAAGACGATGGGCGCGAGCACGGGCTCGCCGGCCGCGCGGCCGAGGTCGCGGAGCACATCGAGTCCGCCGTACGCGGCGTGGTCGACGGCCGCGTGCAACTGGCTCTGCAGCCGCCGGGCGCGCTCGGCGAACGACTCCGGAGCGGTGTGGTCGACGGCGAGGAGCACCGAGTTGGTGAAGTCGCCGACGAGGTCGTCGACGTCGGGCACGACGGGCGCACGCGTGAAGAGCGGCACGTTCAGAACGAACCGCTGCTGCGTCGACCAGCGCGCCACGACCTCGGCGAACGCGGTGGCGAGCACGACCGACGGCGTCACCCCCAGGCTTCGGGCGCGCGCGGCGAGGGCGTCGGCGCGCGCGTGGTCGAGGGTCTCGGCGAGGCGGACGCTCGCGTGCGGGTCGGGGCGGTCGCCCTCGGCCCGCGCCGGCAGCGCCGGGGCACCGGGGAAGTCGGGCACGCGCTCGGCCCACCACGCACGGTCGCGCTCGCGGGCCGCGGGGTCGGCCTCGACCGCGAGGTACTCGCGGTAACCGGGATGCGCGGGAGCGCCGAGCGCCGCGTCTTCGTCGTACGCGCGAGCGAGGTCCTCGAGCACGCGGCGGTAGCTCTGCGCGTCGGCGGCGAGCATGTCGACGTCGACGTGCAGGCGCGTGCGGCCGCCGGGCAGCAGCGTGAGGGCCACCTGCACGACCTGGCCGTCGACGACGTCGAGCATCTGGTGCGAGCGCTCATCGCGCAGACGGTCGAGCTCGGCCGCGGCCGCGTCGTCGTCGAGGTGGCGCAGGTCGTCGAGCCGGAAGGGCGCCGACACCGCCGCCGCAGGCACGATCCACTGCATCGCGTCGTCGGTGAAGGCCGCGCGCAGCATGGGGTGGCGGGTCACGAGCGCGGTCGCGGCGCGCGCGAGACGGTCGGGGTCGATACCTCGCCCGTCGAACTCGACGTACAGGTGCGCGGCGACGCCGCCCAGGCGATGCTGCGTCTGCCGACCGCTCCAGTACGCGTGCTGCATGGGGGCGAGCGCGAAGCGGGGGTCGTCGTGCGCCGCGGAGAGCGCGACCTGTCGCGCGACGGGTGCCTCGGCCCCAGCGAGCAGGCTCTCCCATGCCGCCACGGTCGGGGCGGCGGCCAGCGCCCCGAAGCCCACCTCGGCCCCCTCGGCGCGCCACCGCTCGGCGAGGCGGATGATGGCGAGCGAGTGCAGGCCATGCATGAGCAGGTCGTCGTCGGGCTCGATCTCGTGCGCGGCGATGCCCAACTGGTCGGCGATCTCGGCGGTGATGCGGGTGCGGTCGAACACGGTGCTCCTCAGACTCGAACGGGGATGGAAAGACGGATGTCGACGCCCTCGGCGCCGGGAACGAGATCGCCGGCGGCGACGACCTCGGGAACAGAAGAGTGGATGCCGAGACCCTCGGCACGGGTGAGGCGCGAGGCCCCAGCGCGCATCGCCAGCGCACCCGGCAACCCGCCCACGTCGAGATCGACGAGGGCCAGCTGCGCCGCGGGGGCGAGCGCGCACGCGACGACGGCGGGAGGTGCGTCCGCGGGCGCGAGCGTCAGCAGCTCGGGCGCCGGGATCAACCCCACGCCCAGGCACTTCACCACCGCTTCGCGCCGCACCCACGCGGTCGCAAGCGTGGCGGAGGTCCATCCGGTCGGCGGCCGCTCGGCGGCCGGAAGGTAGTCGGCGACGGCGTCGAGAGCAGTGGCCGGGCCCGTCCCGGCGGCGAGGGCAGGTCGGGGCGCGCCCTCGACCCTCGCCTCGACGTCCACGCCCACGTCGCCCTCCGGTCGGTATGCCACGAGCACGACGCCGCCGGAGTGGGCGATCGAGATCCCGCCCGCGGCGTCCGGGGCCCACGGCATACCGGCGCGCGGGTCGCCCGGCGGGTGCACGGCGATCGTCACGTCGCCCGGCGCCCTGCCGGTCGCCGCGGCGACGAGCGCGCGGGCGAGCACCCGTCCGGTCGTGAACTCGGCGGCACGCGCCGGGCGCATCCTCTCCAGGCGCGCACGTTCGCCCGGGCTCAGCCACGCATGCCCCGGCGCGAGCGTGCGCGCGGCGACGATCACGCTCCCACCGCCGCACGCATCCGCGAGAGCAGGAGCTCGGGGTGGTCGAAGAGCGCGAAGTGTCCGCCGTCGAGCACGAGCGTGCCGTGCGGGATGCCTCCGGGCTCGAGCAACGGCATCCATTCGGCGACCGAAGCGGGACCGGCGACGGGGTCATGGCGCCCGGCCACGGTGAGCAGCCCCCCGGCGCGCAGCGGACCGCGCTCGGCGTCGGCGGCCGCGCCCGGGCGGTCGAACTCGGCGGCGGCGGTGAGGTCGCCGCGCAGGGCCCGGATCGCGAGGGTCAGGAACGGCTCGTCGCCGAGCAGCACCTCGGGGGTGCCGCCGAGGCGTCGCAGCCACGCGCGCCACGCGTCGCGGTCGTCGTCCGCGGGGAGGCGTCCGCCGCGGCGGCCCCCCGGCGCGGGGCGACCCGACAGCACGAGGAGGTCGACCGGGATGAGGGCCGACAGTGCCGCCGCGAGCGAGGCGCCGAAGCTGTGCCCGAGCAGCACCGTCGGGGTGTCATCGACGGTCAGCTGCCCGAGCGCGCCGGCGAAGGCGGCGACGAAGGCCGCGTACGAAGTCAGTGGCTCCTCGTCGACGCGGGTCTCGTGGCCGGGGTACTGCAGGGCGACGATGTGCGGCGGGTCGGCGAGACCGGCGCCGAGACGCGCGTAGGCACCAGCCGATCCGCCCGCGTGCGGGAGGCACACGAGCCGCCACGCGGCGTCGGCCGAGCCGCTCACCCGAGCGATGGTGCCGAGGTCGATCGTGCGTGTCACCGCGCGGCCTGCTCGGACGTGCGCTGGCGCACCTTGCTCACCTTGCCTACGCCCGTCGTCGGGAAGACCTCGACGAACTCGATCGTGTCGGGCAGCTTGAAACGGGCCACGCCCCGCTCCGCGAGGAAGCGGCGCAACTCGATCGCCCGCGGTGCCCGCTCGAGGCCGTGCCGCGGGATGACGTAGGCGGCGATGCGCTCGCCCAGGGTGTCATCGGGCACGCCCACGACCGACACGTCGTGCACGACGGGGTGGCCGAGGAGCAGGTTCTCGAGCTCCTCGGGCGCCACCTTCTCGCCGCCGCGATTGATCTGGTCCTTCGCGCGTCCGACGACCCGAACGTATCCGCGCTCGTCGACCGAGACGAGATCGCCCGTGCGGTAGAAGCCGTCGGCGGTGAAGGCGGCCCGGTTGACGGCATCCTCCGCGAGGTAGGCACGGATCGTGTACGGCCCGCGCGTGAGCAGGTGTCCGGCCGTGCCCGTCGGCACCGGCTGGTCGTGATCGTCGACGACCCGCACCTCGTCGTCGGCCGAGATCGGCCTTCCCTGAGTGGTGACGATCGTCTCCTCGTCGTCGTCGAGGCGGGTGTAGTTCACGAGCCCCTCGGCCATGCCGAACACCTGCTGCAGCGTGCATCCCAGCTCGGGCCGCACGCGCCGGGCGACGGCCTCGCTGAGCTTGGCGCCGCCGACCTGGATCGTGCGCAGCGAACGCAGGCGGTCGCCGTGCGCGGCGTCGAGCCAGGCGATCAGCAGCGGCGGCACGAGGGCGACGGTGGTCACGCCGTGGCGCTCGATGAGGGGAAAGGCGACGTCGGGGCTCGGGGCCGGGCACATGACGATCGAGGCGCCGACGGCGATCGCGCCGAGGATGCCGGGCGAGCTCATCGTGAAGTTGTGGGAGGCGGGCAGCGCGACGAGCATCACGCTGTGCTCGTCGAGTCCGCAGATCGCGGCGCTCTCGCGCACCGAGTAGAGGTAGTCGTCGTGCGTGCGCGGGATGAGCTTCGGCCCGCCCGTCGTTCCGCCCGACAGCTGCAGGAAGGCGACGGCATCCGGTCGTGCCGGGCTCTCGCGCCGCGAGGCGGGCGCGGGGGCGTCGAGATCCGCGGATGCCACGAGCAGCACGCGCACGCCCGCGGGAGCGCCGCGGCGGGCGATGTCGGCATACTCCGCGTCGGCGGGGCGGCCGAGGGCGAGGATCGCGCGCGCCGCCGACCGCGTGGCGACGTCGGCGAGCTCGCGCTCGCGGTGGGCGGGGAGAGCGAAGACGGGAAGGGCCCCGAGCAGGGCGAGCGCGAACACCGCGACGGGGTGCTCAGCGACGTTGGGGAGGAACAGGACGACGCGGTCACCGCGGCGGATGCCGTCGGCGGCGAGGCGCTCGGCGAGGGCGCGGACGGCGCGGTCGAGGCCGCGGTAGTCGAGCACGCGATCGCCGTCGATGACCGCGGGGCGCGAGCCGTGGCGCGCGACGGTCTCATCGAGCAGATCGGTGAAGGTCTGGCCGATCCAGTGGCCGCGTGCACGGTGGGCGGCGGCGACATCGTCGGGATAGGGCTGAAGAGCGCGCAGGGCATGCTCCACGCGCAACGACGCCGGCCGCAGGTCGGTCCACGCGTCGTCGACGACGCGCACGGCCTCGGGGCGCGGCAGCGGCTCGGTCACCGCGACCCACCCGGCGGGCAGAGGCGGACCCGCCCGCCAGAGCGAGTGCTGGCCCTCGTCGTTCACCAGCACGTGGAAAGAGGCGTCGGGGTCGTCGAAGGGATTCGGCATCGGGGGAACCTTTGAGTGGGAAGCGAGGAAGGAACGGTCGCGGCGGGCGCAGGCCCGCCGCGACCGGTGCGTCAAGAGCCCGTGATCGCGCTGAACGCGAACGAGGCGTTCAGCGGCGACGGGTTGCGCAGCGCCGCGATCTGCACCATCGACAGGTCGACGACGTGACCGTCCTTCACGGCCGTGAGGGTCGGGAAGACGGCGCTGTTCTGCCAGGCGGTCTTGACGTCGGCGCTGAGGAAGGCGATGTACATACGGTCGGCATCCGCCTTGTCGACGGTCTCGAACGACAGGCCCGCGGCGCCCGAGCCGTCGTCGAGCGAGGGAAGAGCGGCCGCGGTCGGGCTGAACGTCATGCCGAGGGCGTCGAAGGCGCGCACACTGCCGTCTTCGGGGTCGTTGACGACCTTCAGGGCGTTGGGCGTCGCGAGCGAGAGCGTGTAGGTCAGACCCTTCAGCTCGGGGTGGCTCTTCCCCGCCTCGGCGAAGGTCGCCGTGTCGGCGTCGACGAGCGGCTGCACGGCATCCGTCTTCCCGAGGGCCTCGGCGATGAGCGGCGCCTCGACCTTCCAGTCGAGGTGGTGGATGTTCTTCGCGCTGGGTCCGATGACCGGCGCGATCGCCGAGAGGGCGGCGTAGTTCGCCTCGAGGTCGACGTACGAGGTCGCGACGATCAGGTCGGGGTGCAGCGCGGCGATGGCCTCGAGGTCGAGGGGCGCGCGGTCGGCGCCGGCCGCGGCGGTCTGAATGAGCGCGGGCGTCGTCGTCAGCTTCGCGGCGAGCCACGGCGCGATGCCCGACTTGTCGAAGGGGAACGCCGAGGTGGCGACGGGCTCGACGCCCAGTGCCGTGACGATGTCGGCCTCCATCCAGCCGAGGGTCACGACACGCTCCGGCGCGGCGGGAACGGTCGCTTCGCCGTAAGCGTGGTCGACCGTGACGGGGAACCCGCCCGAGGTGGCTGCGGGGGTGCTGCCGGCGTCGGCAGTGCCCGTGGCGCAGCCCGACAGAAGCGCGGCGCTGACCGCGAGAGCGGCGGCCGCGGCGGCCGCGCGGGCCGGACGGAGGAAGCGGGCGAGAGACATGGGACTCCTTCGGGTGGTGTGCCGTGGTGCGGGAGCGGGATGCCGACAGCGGCCATCGCGCACCTTTCAATGTAGGTTAGCCTAACCTAATGTAACGCCGCTCCCTTTTGTGTGGCATCGAAGAAAAGCCCGATCATTGAGAGGATCCCCATGAGCCGTAGCCTGCGCCTGACCGAGAACCAGCGAGGTGTGATCGCCCATCCGGCCCATGCGCACGGCCTGGCCGACGAGATCTCACTCGTTCGCGAGGCCGCGGAGGTGTCGCCGGTCGTCACCCGCGTGACGATCGACCTGGGCGGCACGCCCGACGTTTCGGAGTGGGCGAAGCCGAACACCGCGATTCGGATCGAAGTGCCCGCGCTCGACGACAACACCGCGCTCGTCTCGCGCGTCTACACGGTCCGCCGCTTCCGGGCACCGCGCACGATCGAGGTCGACGTCGTGCGCCACGGGCACCGCACCCCGATGACGACCTGGCTCGCCGGTATCCGCCCCGGCGACAGCGTGCGCGTCATCGGTCCGCGCACGCACCTGCTGCCCGCCCACGACGGGCGCCCGATCGAGCTCGTGGCCGATGACTCGGCCCTGCCCGCCGTCGCCTCGATCTTGGCCGCGTGGCCCGTCGGGAGCCGCGGACGCGTTCGCACGACGAGCCGTGACGACGACGTGCTGTCTCAGCTGCCGTCCGTGTCCGACGTGTCGCTCGAGCGCATCGCCGACGTCACCGCGGTCGAGGCCCCGGTCGGCGCGGTGCTCTGGGCAGCCGGAGAGCGCGACGACATGCGGGCGCTGCGCGCGCGGTGCCTCGCCGCTGGCATGGACAAGGGTGATCTGCGCATCTTCGGCTACTGGAAGAGCGGCGTGAGCAACAGCGTCATCGACGCCAAGCGTCTCGATCACTTCGCCGCGCTCCTGAAGGCGACCGGCTCGACCGACGGCGCCGACGACTTCGACATCGACATCTGAGACACCGGCTCCGCTGCTCCGAGCGCACGCAGGAGGGTGCGGAACTTCGCGCCGGTCTCCTCGATCTCGCGCTCGGGCTCGGAGTCGGCCACGATCCCCGCGCCTGCGAAGAGCCGGATCGTGCGACCGGCGATCTCGGCGCTGCGGATGCCGAGAGCCCACTCCCCGTCGCCGGTGGCATCCGTCCAGCCGACGGGCCCCGCGAACGGCCCGCGCGGGACCGGCTCCAGCGACCGGATCGCGGCGATCGCGCCGGCCGTGGGCACGCCGCCGACGGCCGGGGTGGGGTGAAGGGCCAGCGCGAGCTCGGCGGACGTGACCGTCGGGTCGTCGAGCACGCCCTCGATCGTCGTGCCGAGGTGCCACATCGTCGGCGTCGCGACGACGTCGGGGCGATCCGGTACGCGCAGGCTCCGGCAGAACGGCTCGAGGGCGGCGGCGATCGCGTCGACGACGAACCGGTGCTCGCCCAGGTCTTTCGTCGAGGTGGCCAGAGCCGCAGCCCGCGCCCGATCGACCTCGGGGTCGGCGCTGCGCGGCAGCGACCCCGCGAGCGGGACGCTCCGCACCGCCGTCCCCACGCGGCGGATCAGCAGCTCGGGGCTGGCCCCGAAGAACACGCGGGGGTCGGCGGTCGTGCCGAGGTCGAACGCGAAGCCGAACGCGGTCGGATTCGCGTCGAAGAGCGCCTGCACGAGGGCGGCGCGCGGCACGTCGGGCCGAAGGTCGGCGACGAGGGTCCGCGCGAGCACGACCTTGTCGAGTCGCTCCGACCGCAGGGCATCGAGCGCTTCGCCGACGATCTCGCCGAAGACGTGGGCCTCCGGCTCGGGCGCGAAACGCAGGCCGAAATCGCGGGGCGCGGTCGCGGCCACGGCGGTGCGCGCCTGCACGCCGTCGCGGGTCGTCTCCGTCGTCGCGACGCGCTCGGGAACGATCAGGCGCGCGTCGCGCGAGGGGTCGAAGCCGAGCGAGCCCAGCACGAGGGGCGCCCCGTCGTCGTGTGCGGCCGCGATCCGCTGCAGCACCGGGGCCGTGGCATCCGTCCGCCGGCGCCCGAAGGCGACGACCGTCCGCTGCGTGCCGCGGTAGATCGCGGAGGCACCTCCGGGGGTGGGGGCGAGCGCGCTCATGCTCCGAGCCCCGCTCCCCCGTCGACCGTGATCGTCTGCAGCGTCACGTGCCGGGCGTCGTCCGAGACGAGGAAGCCGACCACGCGCGCGACGTCGGCCGGGTCGGCGATCCGCCCGAGCGGGATGCCGAGCCGGAACGCCGCCGGATCCCCCGCAACCACGTCGTCACGACCGGCGCCCGTGACCGCGCGGAAGTCGCGCTGCATCGCGGTGTCGGTGGACCCGGGGGCGACGATGTTGCACCGGATGCCGTGCGCCGACGCCTCAAGCCCGAGAGTGCGCACGAGGGCGTTCGCGGCAGCCTTCGAGGCACCGTAGGCGGCCATGCCCGCCCGCGGGATCGCCGCGGCGTTCGAGGTGACGGCGACGAATGATCCGCCGCCCGCCCCGATGAGGTGGGGCATCGTGGCGCGCGCGAGGGCGAGCACTCCCCCGGCGTTGATGCGCACGAGATCGAGCAGGTCGTCGATCGACGTGTCGAGGGTGGAAGCCACGTCGAACACGCCCGCCACGCTCACCGCGCCCGCGAGGGGCCCGAGCCGGTCACGGGCCTCGGCGACGGCCTCCCCCAGGGCGGCCTCGTCGGTGACGTCGGCGACGAGCGGAATCGCGCCCTCCACGGCCTCGGGCCGGGCGCGGTCGATCGCCGCGACCGAGAAACCTCGGCCGACCAGATCGGCGACGACGGCGCGACCGATGCCGCCCGCAGCCCCCGTGACGACGACGGCGCTCATGAGACGCCGTTCCCGACGAGGGCGCCGGCGAGCGCGCCCCGGTGGCCTCGCACGCGTCGCGCGTCGAGGGACTCCGCGATCTCGCCGGCGCGCACCGCGACCGCCGACAGCAGCGACGACGTGAGGCCGTGCGTGTGCTCGGTGCCGCCCTGCAGGTACACCGCGGGAGCGAAGGCGTCGTCGGTGCGGAGGCGATAGTCGCGTTCGACGATGACGCGACCTCGCTCGTCGCGCGCGAACCGCCCGGCGAGCGCGGGCAACAGGTCATCGACCGAGACGGGCTCGTAGCCGGTGGCGAACACGACGGCGTCGACCTCGAGCTCCCGGCTCGTGCCGCGCGACTCGTCGCGGATGGTCTGGGTGACGCCGTCGGTTGCGTCGACGACGCGCTCGACGCGGCTGACGTTCTCGACGACGATGCTGTCGGTCTCGACGCTCTCGCGGACGCCGCCCCGCACGATATCGACGGCGAGCGCGTCGACCCGGTCGCCGTCGCCGACGGGGCGGACCCCGACGACCTCGGCGCCATAGTCGCACACAGGGGCGACGCGCGCGGCGGCCCATTGCAGGTAGTCGTGGAACTCCAGGCGCGTGGGGAACGACGTCGTGAGGTTGATGTCGTCGATCAGGCGGCCCTGCTCGTGCAAGTAGTTGACGAAGCTGAACGAGCTGCGCGGATCGCGGAGGGTCACGAGGTCTTTCAGGTGGTTCACCTGCAGCGTCGCGTCGGGCAGCAGCATGTCGCGGTGCCATCCGAAGCACTCCTGGCGTTCGAAGAACCGCATCCGGCCGGTGTCGCCGCGCTCCTCGAGCGCGATGGCGAGGGCGAGGTTCGAGGGGCCGAACCCGATGCCGATGGCGTCATACCGGGCGGTCATCGGGGAACCGCCGCCACGACGCCGGCGAGCGCCCGCGTCACGTCGTCGGCGGTGGTGACGACGCCGCAGCGGCGCGCAACGTACGACAACGCCATCTCGTGGTCGTCGCGAGAGAAGTCGGCGACGGCATCGGCGACGAGGAACGCCTGCCGGTCGCCCATGAACGCGCTCGCGGCCGTCATGAGGCACCCGATGTGCGCGTAGACGCCGGTGATGACGATCTGGTCGCGGCCGAGGTCGGCGAGCAGGTCTTCGAGGCCCGAGCGCACGAAGGCGTCGTACCGCCACTTGGTGAGGCGGTGGTCGTGCGCGCGCGGCTCGAGGTCGGCGACGATGTGCTCCCCGTCGCCGCTCGGCACGCCAGCGCCCCACAGGTCGAGCTGCAGCCCGCGTTCGACGGGCGACTGACCACCGGGCTGCGCGGTATAGACCACGGGGACGCCCGCGGCATCGGCGGCATCGCGCAGCCGCTGGATCGCGGTGACCGCGGGGGCGAAGGGCTCGGCGTCACGGACGAACGCGCGGGCGAAATGCTCCTGCATGTCGTGCACGAGCAGCACACTGCGTTCTGGATCGATGCGCCAGTCCAGCGTCGACGTGGGGATCTCGGTCGGCACGGCGTAAGGCCGGATACGGGGAAGAGCCATGGGAACCCTCTCGTCTCGGGTCGGCTGCGGTCGGTGCAGCAGGGGGGAACGGCCCTCCGATCCGGGGCCGGGGCGGCTCGTCGATGCAAGCCGGCGCCCGGCCAAGTAAAGTTAGGCTAACCAAACTTTGTCAAGCGAGCCCCGACCGAGAGGACCCCCGCGACGTGACGCTCTTTCGCGTGCCCGAACGACGGGATTCCCGGATGCCGCACCTGCGGCGCCGACGCCGCGCGGCGATCCCGCTGCTCGCGGTGGCCCTGCTCGTCGCCGCAACCCTGAGCCTGGCTCTGGGGGGTCGCGAGATCTCCGTCCCCGCCCTCGTCGACGCCGTGCTGTCGCCCGGCACATCCGAGCAGGCCGCTGTCGTGTGGGGCCTGCGACTGCCCCGGACCGCGGTCGGGATCCTCGCCGGCGCGGGGTTCGCCGTGGCAGGGGCCCTCATCCAGGCCGTCTCGCGGAACCCGCTCGCCGAGCCCGGAATCGTGGGGGTCAGCGCCGGAGCGGGTTTTGCCGTCACCCTCGCCGCGGCGGTGTGGGGCATCGCCTCGCCCTCCGCCGTAGCGGGAGCGGCCTTCGCCGGCGCGCTCCTCACCACGGCCGTCGTCCTGGCGATCGGTCGTGCCGGTCGCCCGGGCGGGTCGGCGCGCATGCTTCTGGCGGGGGTCGCCCTTGCGGCGATCCTCGGGGGCCTGTCGACGGGCATCTCGCTGCACGACACCTCGGCGTTCACCGCCGTGCGCAACTGGGCCCTCGGCTCGATCGTGGCGACCGGATACGACGAGGCGCGGGTGATGGGCCTCGTGATCGCGGCGGGGGTGGTGGTGGCATTCGTCTGCGCGCCGGGCCTCAACGCGCTCGCGCTCGGCGACGAGCTCGCCATCGCGCTCGGCACGCGCGCAGCGTGGGTGCGGGGCGCGGGCGTCGTCGCGATCGCCCTGGCCGCCGGCGGGGCCACAGCTCTGACCGGGGGGATCGTCTTCCTGGGCCTGATGGTGCCGCACGCGATGCGGTGGATCGTCGGCCCCGACCAGCGGTGGATCCTCGCGACGTCGCTGCTCGCGGGCCCCGGGCTGGTGCTCGTGGCCGACGTCGTCGGCCGCCTCGTCGCCGCGCCGGGAGAGATCCCGGTCGGCGTGGTCGTCGCGGTCGTCGGGGCACCGGTGCTCATCGCGATGGTGAGGCGACGGGAGGTGAGCGGTCTGTGAGCGTTCTCGTCGCTCCCGCTCGAGCGGTGCCGACGCCCCGCCGCGCCCGGCACCGCGTGGTTCTGGTCACGCTCGGGTTCTTCCTCGCCGCCGCGGTGCTCGCGATCGTCTCTCTGACGCTCGGGAAGTACCCGATCGCCCCCGACCGCCTCATCGCCGTGGCGCTGGGAACGGGCACCGACTTCGAGCGGCTCGTGCTCGTCGAGTGGCGTCTTCCGACGGCGATCGCCGCGGTCGTGTTCGGCGCCGCCCTCGGACTCGCGGGCGCGATCGTCCAGCGCCTCACCCGCAACCCGCTCGGCTCCCCCGATCTCGTCGGCATCGACGTGGGCGCCTTCACGGGCGTGGCGATCGCGATGATCCTGCTCGGCGCGAAGGGGTTCTGGCAGGTCGCCGCCGCGGCATCCCTCGGAGGTCTGCTCACCGCCGCCCTGGTCGTGGCGCTCGCCTACCGCGGCGGCCTGTCGACATTCCGCCTCATCGTCGTCGGCATCGCCGTGGCCGCGGCCCTCGGATCGATCAACGCCTACCTCATCACCCGAGCCGACGTGGGCGACGCGATGTCGGTCGGGCTCTGGGGCGCGGGCTCGCTCACCCGCGTGTCGTGGCAGAGCCTCGGACCGAGCGTGGCGATCCTCGTGCTCGTCGCCGCCGCGGCGCTGCTCACGACCCGGTCGCTGCGCAGCCTCGATCTCGGCGACGACGTCGCCACCGCCCACGGCGTCGCGGTCGTCCGTCTCCGCCTGACACTCATCGCCCTCGCCGTCGTCGCGACCGCCGTCGTGACGGCCAACACCGGTCCGCTCGCGTTCGTCGCACTCGCCGCTCCCCACGTCGCCCGGCGCCTCGCCCCCGGGACCGGCCTCATCCCGGCGATCGGCGCCGGGGCGTTCCTCCTCGCCTCCGCGCAGCTCACCGCTCTCGTGCTGAATCTCGCGGGCATCGCCGCCCCCGTGGGTCTCGTCACCCTCGCCCTCGGAGGGGCCTATCTGCTGACGCTGCTCGTCGGCGTGCGGCGGCGGTGAGCGGGCTCGGCCCCGGGGTCGTGGCATCCCGATTCGCCGAGGGATGCCACCCGCTCAGCGGCTCTGCCACGCCAGCGGCGACGACACCGGCTCGTGATCCGCGCGACCGGCCCGCGGCGAGGGAGTATGCTGCGCCGGTTCCCGGTGTGGCGACGACGTCCAGGGCGGTCGACAGGAACGCCATGCTCATCGGGACGCCTCTCTCGTCGATTGCGTCCGCGCGGCACCGCACGACGAGCACAGAGACTCTCGCTCAGCGCCGCCCACGCCCTAGCTCCCACAGCGCGACCGCGCTCGCCGCGGCGACGTTGAGCGAGTCCACTCCCCCGGCCATCGGGATGGTGACGACCGTGTCGGCGGCGGCGAGCGCGTGACGGCTCAGGCCGTCGCCCTCCGCCCCCAGCAGCAGGGCGACGCGGTCGTGACCGGCGGCCGAGAAGGCGTCGAGCGTCACCGCGTCGTCCGAGAGCGCGAGCGCGGCGAGATGCAGCCCCGCCGCGTGCAGCAGCGGCGCGGCGTCCGACCACTCGGGCACGCGCGTCCACGGCACCTGGAACACCGTGCCCATGCTCACCCGCACGCTCCGGCGGTACAGCGGGTCGGCGCAGCGCGGCGTCACGAGCACGGCATCCGCCCCGAGGGCCGCGGCCGACCGGAAGGCCGCGCCGATGTTCGTATGGTCGACGATGTCCTCGAGCACGACGACGAGCCGTGCGTCTCTCACGACCTCTTCGACGGATGCCAGCGCCGGACGATGCATGGATGCCAAGAGCCCCCGATGCACGGTGTACCCCGTCACCTGCTCTGCGATCTCGGCCGCGACGACGTACACCTCGGCATCCTCACCGACGAGGGCGAGGGCGTCGGCGAGGAATTTCTCCTGCACGAGCACGGAGCGGGGGCGGTGGCCGGCGCGCAGCGCCCGGTCGAGCACCTTCGACGACTCGGCGATGTAGAGCCCGCCCGCGGGCTCCGACACCCGCCGCAGCGACACGTCGGTGAGGTCGCGGTAGTCGGAGAGGCGCGGGTCCGCGGCGGAATCGATCGGGATGACGGGCATCGTCCCATCGTGCCAGCGGCGCGCTCCGCCCGTGTCCCACACCCCGGGCCCGCATCCGCCCCTCCTGTCGAGGATCCATGACACGCACGGAGCGGTCCGGCCGGGGCGTGTCCCAGACGCCCGACCCCGCGCCGGCCCGGCGCCTCGGGCACCCGCGCCCCGCTCTAGACTCGAGGCGACGGAGGTGCCCATGACCGATACGACACACGATGCCGAGACCCTGGCATCCGTCGATCGGGCGGTCGAGGCTCTGGCAGGACGCCGTGTCGCGGTGCTGACCGGCGCCGGGGTGTCGACCGACTCGGGCATCCCCGACTACCGGGGCAAGGGCGCGCCGACGCGGACCCCGATGACGGCGCAGCAGTTTCTCGCGAGCGCGGACGCCCGCCGGCGCTACTGGGTGGGCAGCCACCTCGGCTGGAAGGTGTTCGCGGCCGCCGAGCCGAACGACGGGCACCGTGCGCTGGCGGCCCTCGAGGCCGCGGGCGTCGCCAACGGCGTGATCACGCAGAACGTCGACGGCCTGCACGTGCGCGCCGGCAGCGGCCGCGTCGTCGAGCTGCACGGCACGATGCGCCGGGTCGGATGCCTGCACTGCGGCCAGGTGTTCGACCGGCGCGATCTGGCCGAGCGCATCGAGGCCGACAACCCGTGGATCGCGATGCCCGAGAACGTCGAGCTCGGCCCCGACGGCGACGTCACGCCCGCCTCGGCCGACGGCTTCGTCGTGCCGGTGTGCTCGGTGTGCGGTGGCACGCTGAAGCCCGACGTCGTGTTCTTCGGCGAGTACATCCCGGCCGAGAAGTTCCGCGAGGCCGAGCAGCTGGTGCACACGAGCGAGGCGCTCGTGGTGGCGGGCTCGTCGCTCGTGGTCAACTCGGGCATCCGTCTCGTCGAGCGCGCTCGCCGCCGTCGCCTTCCGGTCGTGATCGTCAACCGCGGCGTCACCAGCGCCGATCAGCGCGCCGTGGTCAAGATCGACGGGGGGACGACCGACGTGCTGGCCGCGCTGGCCGCCCGCCTGCCCGCCCTCCTCTGACCCGCGGCGTCGGTCTCCGACCCACGGCCCGCCGCCACGGCCGCACGCCCGACACCGCCCACCCCGCCGGGGCCCGCCTCACTCGTCGCGACGGAACCCCACGGTGCCGGCGTCGATGAACACGCGGTGCGCGCCGCGCACGGTCAGGCCGGTGAGCCGTTGCACGGCGGCGGTCGCACGGTCGCGCAGGTCGCCGTGCCGACGCACGAAGACCTCGTGCGCACGCGGGCCGTTCCACCCCTCGGGCAGCAGGACGGCGGGCAGGTCGGGGTCGGTGAACGGGAAGCGCCGGTAGTCGTCGGTCAGGTGCACGCGGCGGACGAGGGCGTCGTCGTCGGCCGCGACGGGCTGAGAGGTGTCGTGGCGGTCGACGAACGACCCGTAGAGCTGGTCGAGCGCCTCGAGGTCCCATCCGCGGGCGGCGATCGCGCGGTCGCGCTCGAGGTCGCCGCTGCGGCTGACGAACACATCGGAATCGACGCCGTGAGCGCTCATCAGGTCACGTGCCGCCGCGAGCCGATCGCCCGGCGCCACCCAGATCGCCGGCTGCAGCTGGCCGAAGCCGAGCCAGGTCAGGCGTTTGCGCACCTCGTCGCGGGCGGCGCGGTCTCCGGCGCGGGTGGCGATGAGGGTCCAGTCGCCGGTCCAGTCGCCGACGATGTGGCGGAAGATGCGTTCGCGCCCCTCGTCGAGCAGGCTCCACGCCTTCGGCGACAGCACATAGGTGGTGAGGCGTCCGTCGCGTCGCGTCTCGAACCAGCCCTCGGCCCGCAGGCGCGACATGACGACCCGCGTGGTGGCCGGCTCGACGTCGAACAGCTGCATGACATCGCTCAGGCCGCGCAGCGGCACCTCGCCGTCGCCGCAGTAACGGAAGTAGTCCCCGAAGAGCGTGAAGACGAGGGAGCGGGGTCGCATGCCAGAACGTTACCCGACGCACATGTAACGAACATCTGGCGTTAGACGTTTTTCTGTTGCATACTCGTCTCGTCGTGACGGATCGACACCATCAGCGAGGAGGCTGACATGCGTATCGCCATCATCGGAGGCGGCCCCGGCGGACTGCTCTTCGCGGCCCTGGCCGCCCGCAACGTTCCCGGCGCCCACGTCGACCTGTTCGAGCGCAACCGTGCCGACGAGGCCTTCGGGTTCGGCGTCGTGTTCTCGGACGCCACGCAGAACGGGGTGGATGCCGCCGACTCGGCGCTGCGCGAGACCCTCGACGCCTCGGGCGTGCGGTGGGATGCCATCCGCGTGAGCCTCAAGGGCGAGACGCTCTCGTTCCGCGGCAACGGCATGGGCGCGGTGCTGCGCAAAGACCTGCTCGCCGCGCTGCAGCGCCGGGCCGCCGAGGCGGGCGCGCACCTGCACTTCTCGGCGCCGCATCGCGCCGAAGACCTCACCGACTACGACGTGGTCGTGGCCGCCGACGGCGCGAACTCGCAGACACGGGCGTGGATCGGCGACGACACGCTGGGCGTGACCTACGACGTCGCGGCGGCGAAGTTCATCTGGTTCGCCACCGACGCCGCGTTCGAGGGCCTCACGTTCCTGCACACGTTCGTCGAGGGGCTGCCCGACGGCGTTCCCGGCGTCTTCGCCGCCCATGCCTACCCGATCGGCGGGGGGCTGTCGACGTTCATCGTCGAGACCGACGAAGACACGTGGCGGGCCGCGGGCCTCGACGGCTTCGACCCCGCCACTCCCCCGGGCCCGAGCGACGAGCACACCCAGCGCCGTCTCGAAGAGGTCTTCGCGCCCCTCATCGGCGGGGCACGCCTCATCGGCAACAACTCGCGCTGGGGCAACTTCCGCACGATCCGCGCGCGCAGCTGGCACCGCGGTCGCGTCGCGCTGCTCGGCGACGCCGTGCACACCGCGCACTTCTCGGTGGGCAGCGGCACGAAGATGGCCCTCGAAGACGCCATCGCCCTCGCCGACGCGCTCGTCGCCCACCCCGACGACGTCGAGGCAGCGTTCACGGCGTACGAGGCGGTGCGCCAGCCGCAGGTGGCACGCATCCAGGGCGCGGCGCGGCCGAGCCTGTCGTGGTGGGAGAACTTCGGCACCTACTTCCACGCGTTCGAGCCGTGGCAGTTCGGCTTCCACTTCTTCTCACGCGCGCTTCCGGCCGCCAAGATCGCCCGCCGCGACCCCGATGCCGTCAACCGCGCCCTCGATCGCTGGCAGAGCCGCCACGGCGCACCCCCTCTCGACTCCGCCGTCACCGGCCCCGGCTCGCGGGTGCTGCTCGACCGGCGGGTGCTGAACCGCGACGAGCTGCCCCCGGTGGTCACGGTCGCCACGGGTGACGGCATCCGCCCCGACGACGCCGTGCGCGATGCGCTGCGAGGTCACACCGACGCCACCGCGGTGCTCGTGACGGGCGGCAGCCCGCTCGACCGGCAGCTCGCCGCCGAGGCCGCGCGCCTGCGCCACGGCGTGGCGGCGATCATCGACGAGCCCGACTGCGACGAGGATCGTGCCATGACGCTCGTTCTGTCGGGTCGCGCCGACGCGGTGCTGCGATGAGGACCGCCGAGGGGGTCACGCCCTGGCCGGCCGCGTTCGCCGCGCGCTATCGGGCCGAGGGCCTGTGGCAGGGCCGCACGCTCGGCGAGGCGTTCGCCGAGGCCGCACGCACGCATGCCGGTCGACTCGCCCTCGTCGACGACGAGGTCGCCCTGACCTATGCCGACCTGCACGACCGGGTCGAGGCCTGCGCGGCGCGGCTGCTCGATCTGGGCATCGAGCCCGACGACCGCGTCGTGGTGCAGCTGCCGAACCATTGGACGTTCGTCGTGCTGACCCTGGCGTGCCTGCGGGCGGGGATCGTGCCGGTCATGGCGCTGCCCGCGCACCGCGAGCACGAGTTGCGTCACCTGGTCGCCGCGTCCGAGGCGGTGGCCCTCGTGAGCCCCGACACGCTGCGCGACTTCGACCACCTGGGCCTGTCGTGCGCGCTGCGCGCGGCGAGCCCCACCCTGCGGTACGTGCTGGTGCTCGCGCCCGACGACGCGGCCGTGTCCGACGACGTGACGCGCCTCGCACCGCTGTGCGCCGCGTCCGACCCGGCGACCCGGGCACGCGCGCTTCCGACCCCGGATGCCTCCGACGTCGCCGTCTTCCTGCTCTCGGGCGGCACGACGGGGTTGCCGAAGCTGATCGCCCGCACGCACGACGACTACCTGTGCAACGTCGCCCTCACGACGCCGCCGGCGGCGGTCGACGCCGACACCGTCTACCTGGCGACGCTGCCGATGGGGCACAACTTCCCCCTCGCGTGTCCCGGGATCCTCGGCACGCTGTTCGCCGGCGGCACCGTGGTCCCCCTGGGCTCGCCGCGGCCCGAGCGGGCGTTCGCGGCCATCGAGCGACACGGCGTCACGCACACCGCGGCCGTGCCCGCCGTGGTGGCCGCGTGGCTCGACCACGCCGCCGCCGTGGGCACGGCGCCCCTGCACACGCTGCGTGTGCTGCAGGTGGGCGGAGCGCGCCTGGCCGACGAGCTGGCCGAGCGGGTGGTGCGCGGTCTTCCCGGCACCCTGCAGCAGGTGTTCGGCATGGCCGAGGGACTCATCAACGTCACCCGGCTCGACGACCCCGTCGAGGCGATCGTGGGCACGCAGGGGCGGCCGGTGTCGGCGCACGACGAGCTGCGGGTCGTCGACGAGCTGACCGGTCGGCCCGTGGCATCCGGCGAGCCCGGCGTGCTGCTGACCCGCGGGCCGTACACGCCCCGCGGCTACTACGACGCCGCCGACGCGAACGCACGGTCGTTCACCTCCGACGGCTTCTACATCACGGGCGACATCGTGCGTCAGCGCCCCGACGGCAACCTCGTGGTCGAGGGCCGCAGCAAAGACATGATCAACCGCGGCGGCGAGAACATCTCGGCCGAAGAGGTCGAGAACCTCGTATACGGTCTCGCCGCCGTGCGGCTGGCCGCCGCCGTCGCGATGCCGCACGACACGCTCGGCGAGACCGTGTGCCTGTTCGCGGTGCTGCACGACGGGCACGAGCTCGACCTGGGCACGGTGCGCGCGCATTTCGACGCCGCGGGCGTGGCGGGGTTCAAGCGCCCCGACCGCCTCGTGACCGTCGCCGAGCTGCCCTTGACCAAGGTCGGCAAGATCGACAAGAAGGCCCTGCGCGAACGCCTCGCGTGCGAACCCGTCACCCCCTGACCCGGAAGGACACCCCCGCGATGTTCATCGACGCCGCCGACCTCTCGCCCGCCGACACCTACCGCCTGCTCGTCGGGTCGGTGGTGCCCCGACCGATCGCGTGGGTGACGAGCGGGCACGACCCCGTCAACCTCGCCCCGTTCAGCTCGTTCACGTGGGTCAGCCAGCATCCGGCGATGCTCGGCTTCACCGTCAACCGCCGCGCCGAGACCCGCAAAGACACCGTCCGCAACATCGAGGAGCACGGCGAGTACGTCGTGAACATCGCCGACGAGACGCTGCTCGCCCCGCTGCACGCCAGTTCTGAGTGGATGCCGCCCGAGGTCGGCGAGGCCGATCGCCTGGGGCTGCCGCTCGAGGCGTCACGGCTGATCGGCGTGCCGGGGCTGCGCGACGCCCCCGTGCGCATGGAGTGCCGCTACCACTCGACGAACGCCTTCAGCCCGACCGGCGGCGAGTTCGTCGTGGGCACCGTGGTGGCGTGGTCGATCCGTGACGACATCGTGCGCACCGGCTCGACGGGGGCGGCGAGCATCGACACCGAGCTGCTGCGCCCGATCGGCCGCCTCGCCGGCCCTCGCTACACCCCGCTCGGCCACGTCGTCGAGCTCCCCCCGGTCCCGGGCGGCTGAGCGCCGGGCGGATGGGGGCGGCGGTGCCGCGCGCCCATCGGGCGCGGACGTCGCGACGGACTCGGATGCCAGAGACCTCGGCATCCGAGTACGGAGAGGACGATCACACCGGGATCGTCAACGCGCACACCGCCCGACGATGCCCGCTCAGAACCAGCGCGCGATCGCGGGCAGCTCCCCGCCGCCCACGACGCGCAGACGACGGGCGCCGCGGCCGGCGAGCCACCGTGCCAGATCGGCCGCCGCGCCCTCGACCACGGGGCCCCCTTCGCCGTACGCGGGGGCGCCGAGATCACGGTCGGTCGCGCGCAGCGCCACCGCCCCCGGCTCGCCCCGCCGCGTCCAGGTGCGAAAGACGTCGGCGACGACACCGTCGATCATCTCGTCGGGAAAGTCCAGAAAAGACCCGCCGTTGTCGAGGTCGACCGCGTGCACCCACACTTCTTTCGCGCGCATCCACGCGGTCTCGCGCGCCGGCACCGTGCGCCCCTGCGCCGTGACCACCTCGGCATCCCACTGCGACCCGACCAGGTCGCGCCACTCGACGCTCAGGTGCACCGCGGCGTGGTCGACCAGGTTCCGCAACGCACGGATGGGCAACGTCGCACCCCACACGATCTCGTCCCACCGCTGCGTCTCGGACGCGTACATGGGCGACTCCACACCCGTCCGCGCCCACTCCACCAACCGCGCGACCGCCCGGGCGTTGTACCCGACGTGTGCGACGACGTGCCGTCGCTTCCATCCCGGCAGCAGGCTCGGCACGTCGAACGCGTCGTCGTCGAGCTCCATGAGCCGCCGCGCGAAGTAGGCCGTCCCCCGTCGTGCGAGAGCGAGCTCGGCGTGGGGCGCCGACGGGTCGTCGTATCGGGCTCCGACGCCCTGACGCTCGCGCAGCGCCGCCTCTTCGGGGGTCAACGGGCGTTCGGCGTTCACGGCACCGTCTCCGCGACGAACGCGTTGGCCAGGGTGCCGATCCCGTCGATCGTCACCTCGACGACGCTTCCGGATGCCAGGTACTCCCGCGGCTCGCGGGCATGTCCGACACCGCCGGGGGTGCCGGTGAGGATGACGTCGCCCGGGCGCAGCGTCGTGATCGTCGACACGTATCGCACGAGGTCGACCGGACCGTGGACGAGATCGTGGATGTCGCCCTGCTGCTTGAGCACCCCGTCGACGGTGGTGGTCATGCGGGCGTCCGAGGGGATCTCGTCGGGGGTGGCGAGCACCGGGCCGAGGGGGGTCGAACGCTCCCAGATCTTGCCCTGCAGCCACTCACGGGTGCGGAACTGCCAGTCGCGCATCGACACGTCGTTCGCGATGGTGTAGCCGGCGATGGCATCCGCCGCCTGTTCGTCGGTGGCCCGGCGCACGGTCGCGCCGACGACGATCGCGAGCTCGCCCTCCCAGTCGATCTCGGGGCTCTCGGGGGGCAGCGCGATCTCTTCGCCGGCGGCGGCGAGCGTGTCGGCGAACTTGGCGAACAGCACCGGGTGCTCGGGCAGGTCGCGCTTCATCTCGAGGATGTGGGCGCGGTAGTTGAGACCGACGCACACGATCTTGCTCGGGGCGACGACGACGGGGGCGAGACGCGCCTCGTCGAGGTCGATCGTCGGCCCCGCGGCGCGCGCGGCGGCGGCCAGGCCGCCGCCCCTCAGCAGCTCCCCGACGTCGGCGTACCCCTCGATCAGCACGGCCTGCGAGCCGTCGACACGCGCCGCCACGGTCGCCCCGTTGCGGTGGAGGGTGAGCAGCTTCATCGGTCGGTCTCCTCTTCGAGCTCCCGGTACAGCCCCAGCCCCTCGAAGATGGGCGTGTCGCTGAAGTGGAACAGGTCGATCCGCGTCTCGGCCCGGAGACGGAAGCGGCACCAGCTCGGCACGACGAAGATGTCGCCGTGTTCGACGACGTGCTCCTCGTCTCCCAGAAGCACACGTCCGGATCCTTCGAACACCTGGTAGACGTTCGAGCCGACCACGCGACGCACGGGGGTGCTCGCGCCCTCGCGCAGGCGGTGGAACTGTGCGCGGATCGTGGGCATGACATCGCCGCCCGTCGTCGGGTTCGAGAAGCGCACGGCCGCGTGGCCGGGCCCGACCGTCGCCGGCACCCCTTCGCTCTCGAGCAGCAGCTGGTCGGTGAGGGCCGCGTCGGTGTGCTCCCACCGGTAGGCGCCGATCGGGCTCGAGACGGTGCGCCGCAGCCCCGCCAGAGGCAGCACACCGGGGTGCGCCCAGAGACGCTCCGACCGCGAGAAGTTCGGGGTCGCGTAATCGGTGACGCGCTCCGAGCCGAACTCGAAGAAGCCCGAGTCCATCTGGTACGCGAAGGGGATGTCGAGCCCGTCGATCCAGGTCATCGACTCGTCGGTCTCGTTGTGGTGACCGTGGAAGTGCCATCCCGGAGTGAGCAAGAAGTCGCCGCGGCTCATGCGCACCGGGTCGCCGTTGACGACGGTCCAGACGCCCTCGCCCGAGGTGACGAAGCGGAAGGCGTTCTGCGAGTGCCGGTGCTCGGGCGCGGTCTCGCGGGGGCCCAGCTGCTGGATCGCCGCCCACAGGGTCGGAGAGATATAGGCGCGGCCGTTGAGGCCCGGGTTCGCGAGGCCGATCGCGCGTCGTTCGCCGCCGCGCCCCACCGGCACGAGATCGCCCGCGCGTTCGGCGAGCGGACGCAGCGACCGCCATCGCCACACCCAGGGCACCGCCTTGGGCTGCGGCGTCGGAGGCATGAGGTCGTCGAGCTGCGTCCAGAGCGGAATGAGGTGCTGCTCCTCGAACCCGCGGTACAGCGCCCGCAGCTCGGGGGTGTCGTCGGGCTGCATGGCGTTCTCGACCGGCACGGTGGTCTCGCTCATCGGTCCTCCTCGATCGTCGGCGTGCCACCAGATTGCATGACTTATCGCCGTTGCGCAACGGGTTTCTGTTACACATAGCCCTTCCCCACGAATGAATGAGACATTTCTCTTGCGCAAGACGCGATTCTGTTACACGATGTCGGCCACGGGATGCCATCTCATCCCGTCTCACCGGCCCGCGGTGAGACCACAGACGTGGTTCTGCAAGGAGGCAGAAGATGTCCGACATCGTTCACGACCGCACGACCTCGGCCGACGGCACCCCCATCGCCTACTTCCGGCGCGGCAGCGGCCCCGCTCTCGTCGTCACCCACGGGAGCATCGCGACGAAGGAGCAGTGGATCCCCGCGAGCGAGACGCTCGCCGAGCACGTCACCCTCTATGTCTACGACCGCCGCGGACGCGGCGGCACCGGCGACGCCGACACGTATTCGCTCGAATCCGAGATCGCCGACGTCGCCGCGATGCTGGCGGTCGCGGGCGAGGGCGCGCACCTGCTCGGCCACTCGTACGGCGCGCTGGCGACGCTGGCCTACGCCCGTCGGCACGGCCTCGGCGGCGGCACGCTCATCGCCTACGAGCCCCCGCTCGCCGTGCAGGGCCCGGTGGCAGGCGACCGGCTCGACGGGTACCGCGAGCTCGTGGCATCCGGGCGCCTCGACGACGCCCTCGCGTACGCGCTCGTGAACTTCGTGCGCGTGCCGGCCGAGGCGATCCCGTTCATCCGCGAGACCCCGCTGTGGTCGTCGGCCGTGCCGCTGACGCCGTCGTGGGTGCGCGAACTGGCCGAGATCGACGCCGTCGGCGACGACCTGTCGGGCTACGCCGAGATCCACGACCCGACCGTGCTTCTGGCGGGGACGGCGACGACCCCCTTCCTCTACCAGTCGTCGCACGACCTCGCCGGCATCATCCCCGGGGCGCGTGTGATCGACATCGAGGGGGTCGACCACTTCGCGCACGTCACCGACCCGGTCGGCTTCACGGCCGTCGTGCGCGACGCGCTGGCGGGGGTGCACGTCTCGTGAGACGTCGCCGGGGCACGGCACAGCCCCACCGTGCCCCGGCGGCATCCCCGGCGCCACCGCCCGACTGCGGGCCCCGGTGACGCCGAGACCCGCGGTTCCCCACGCCCCGGCCCGCGCATCCCATCCCGGCCCACCCCGCCCGTCCCCGCCCACACCGCCCATCCACGGCCCGCGTCGCCAATCCCGGCCCGCGTCGCCCGCCCGACCTAGACCGCCCGCCCGTCCCGGCGCGGCACACGCGGGTTAGGCTCGGTCCGTGACGATCCTCACGCTCGTGCGCCACGGCGAGACCGACTGGAACTCCGGCCAGCGCATCCAGGGCTCCACCGACATCCCGCTCAACGAGACCGGACGCGCCCAGGCGCGCGCGGTGGCCGCGCGCCTCGCCGACGAGCATGCCGACCGGCCGGTCGTCGTGGCGTCGAGCGACCTGTCGCGCGCGGCCGAGACGGCCGACATCATCGCGGCCGCGCTCGGCACCGAGGTGAGCCTGCGGCTCCCGGGTCTGCAGGAACGCTCGTACGGCGACGCCGAGGGCATGGACGCGCCGACGTTCTACGCCACCTACGGCCCGTGGCACGCCGCCGACGTCCCCGGCGCCGAGACGTGGCCCCGGGTGCGCGCCCGCGCGCTCGCCGCGATCGCGGAGGCCGTCGCCGCCACCCCGGCGGGAGCCGACCTGATCGCCGTCACCCACGGCGCGCTGATCCGCGAGGTCATCATGTTCGCCACCGACGGAGCCCTCCCCCGCGAAGGAGAACGCCTGCCGAACTGCTCGGCGACGAGCTTCCGCCTCGACGGCGACACGTGGGAGATCCTGGCCTACGCCGGCGTCGCCGCCTGACACCCGTCCACGGCGCATCGCGCGTGCCGGGTTCCGGGGCTCTCCCCGGAATGCGCCGCGTCGACGGGCCGGTGACGCTCTCGCCCACGATTCGTCCGGAGCCCGGCACGCCGCTCGCCCTCGGGGGCGCCCGGCGATCCCGCCGGCCCGGGGTCTCAGCCGCCCGCGCGGCTCCGCAGCGCCCGGGCGTGCCGCAGGATCGGCTCGTCGATCATGCGCCCCTCGAACCGGAACACCCCGCGCTCGCCCTCGGCCGCGGCGAGGACGCCGCGGGCCCACTCCACCTGCGCGGGGTCGGGAGCGTAGGCCGCACGGATCGTCGCGACCTGGTCCGGATGGATGCACGCCGTCGCGAAGAACCCCGAGGCGGCGGCATCCCGCGCCTCGTCGGCGAGGCCGTCGAGATCGTCGATGTCGACGTGCACCGCGTCGATCGCGGCGGCACCCTCGGCACCCGCGGCCAGCAGCACCCGGGCACGCGCCAGGCGGGCGATGTCGCGATAGGCGCCGTCGGCGCGGCGGCTCGACGTTCCGCCGAGGCTCGCCACGAGGTCTTCGGCCCCCCACATGAGCGCCACGACGTGGGGCAGCGCCGCGAGGCGCTCGGCGGCGACGACCCCTCGAGCGGTCTCGCACAGGGCGATCACGTCGTAGTCGTCGAGCGGGGCGAGGGATGCCGCCGACTCGGCCTTCGCGACCATCACGCGCCGCACGCGGGTGCGGGCGAGCGCCGCCAGGTCGAGGACGTGGTCGTCGGTCGATGTCGCATTGACCCGCACGATCACGCGCTCGGGGTCGGGGTCGGCGGCGATCAGCGCCGCGCGCGCCGAGGCCTTGGCATCCGGCGACACCGCGTCTTCGAGGTCGATGATGGCCGCGTCGGCCCGCTCGAGCGCCTTCGGCAGACGTTCGGGACGATCGGCGGGGACGAACAGCAGCGCGGGGCCGAGGTCGAACGATCCCGTCACGCGGCCTCCTCGCGCGCCCACATGAGCACCGTACGCGTCGCGGTGGCGACGACCTCGTCGTTCTGCGAGCGCCCCGTGTGGGCGAGCACCACCACGCCCTGCCCCGGCCGCGAGGCCGAAGGACGCGCCGAGACGACCTCGGTCTCGGCGGTCAGCGTGTCGCCGACGAACAGCGGCGCCGGAAAGCTCACGTCGGTGAGGCCCAGCTGCGCGACGAGCGTCCCCTGCGTGAGCTGTGCGACCGAGAGGCCGACGAGCGTCGACAGCGTCCACATCGAGTTCACGAGCGGGCGACCGAAGGGCTGGGTCGCCGAGTAGGCGGCATCCAGGTGCAGCGCCTGCGCGTTCATCGTCAGGGTGGTGAACAGGACGTTGTCGGCGTCTGTCACGGTGCGTCCGGGGCGGTGGACGTACTTCTCGCCGACGACGAACTCCTCTAGATAAAGGCCACGCTGCTCGATCATGCCGCCACGGTACTCGTGAGCCCCAGCGCGCGCGAGATCACCATGAGCTGCACCTCGGTCGTCCCTTCGCCGATCTCAAGGATCTTCGAGTCGCGAAAATGACGCGCGACCGGGTATTCGTTGATGAAACCATTGCCGCCGAACACCTGGGTCGCGTCGCGGGCATTGGCCATCGCAGCGTCGCTCGCGGTCATCTTCGCAACGGCCGCGTCGACCGAGAACGGCTTGCCGGCGTCACACAGGCGAGCGGCGTGCACCCACGCGAGCCGGGACGTGTGCACGCGCGCGTGCATGCGGGCGAGCAAGAACTGAATGCTCTGCCGGGTCGAGAGCCTCTCGCCGAAGACCGTGCGGCTGCGGGCGTAGTCGACGGCCGCCTCGAGGCATCCCTCGGCTGCGCCCGTGCCGAGCGCCGCGATCGCCACGCGCCCCTCGTCGAGGGTGCGCAAGAAGTTCTTGAGTCCCCGGCCGCGCTCGCCGAGCAGGTTGGCCGCGGGCACGCGGACGCCGTCGAACGTCAACGGGTGGGTGTCGGACGCATTCCAGCCGACCTTGTCGTAGGCGGGTCCGACGGTGAAGCCGGGGGTGCCGTTGGGGACGATGATGGTCGAGATCTCGGCGCGGTCGCCGGTGCGTCCGGTGACGGCGGTGACGGTGACGAACCGGGTGATCGCCGTGCCCGAGTTGGTGATGAACTGCTTCGACCCGTCGACGACCCACTCGTCGCCGTCGAGGCGCGCGGTGGTGCGCGTCGCCCCCGCGTCGCTGCCGGCCTCGGCCTCGGTCAGGCCGAACCCGGCGAGCGCGCGTCCGGCGACGAGGTCGGGCAGGTGCTCGGCCTTCTGCGCGTCGGTGCCGTACCGGTGGATCGGCATGGCGCCCAGCCCGACGCCCGCCTCGAGGGTGATGGCGAGCGACTGGTCGACGCGGGCGATCCCCTCGATCGCGACGCACAGACTGGCGTAGTCGCCGCCCTGGCCGCCGACGTCTTCGGGAAAGGGCAGGCCGAACAGACCCAGCTCGCCCATCTGCGCGACGATGTCGAGGGGCAGCTCGTGCGCCCGATCGGCCTCGTACGATCGCGGGGCGATCACCTCGTCGGCGAACTCGCGCACCATGGCGGCGAGGTCGCGCTCGTCGTCGGTGAAGACCTGCTGACTGTCGATACTCACGGGTGGGCCTCCTCGGGGGACGGAACGGATGCCGCGGACGCGGCGGAGGGATCGGAAACAGGGGGCACCGGCTCGGACGCGGCGGAGACAGGCGGCATCGGCTCGGACGCGGCCGACACAGCCGCCGGCCGTGTGGAGCCGTCGGCGTCCGGCCGCACCACCGCGACGAGGGCGTCGCGGGCGACCCGCGCCCCCGTCGCGACCCGCAGCCGCACGACACCGGCGTGCGGGGCGGTCACGGTGTGCTCCATCTTCATGGCCTCGACCGTCAGCACGCGCGCGCCGGCTTCGACGCGGTCGCCATCCGACACGTGCACGGCGACGACGGTCCCGGGCAGCGGGGCGACGAGCTCGGGCGCCGCAGCCCCCGGAACGCGATGGGCCGCGGCACGGCGGCGTTCCGCGTGCGCGCGGCGCGACAGCACGCGCAGGCGGTGGGCGATGCCGTCGGCGTGCACCCACCACTCCCCCGGCTCGCCCTCGACGACGACGGGATCCCCCTTCACGACGTCGAGACGTCCCGTCGCCATGACGGGTGCGCCCGCGGCGGCGTCGGGGTGCCCCCTCGCGGTGTCGGGGTCCGCCGGCATCGCCCCGCCCACGTCCGACCCGGCGCCGCGATCCGGTCGGCGCCCGACGTCGACCGCGTGCACGCGCCCCGCATCGTCCTCGAGGTGCACGGGGCGCGCGGCGACGCCGCCTCCGGCGCGCCAGGGGCCGACGCGGCCCCACACCGCGTCGATCGCAGGCGCCGCGGCATCCGTCGCGCGCCGGGCGACGGCGACGAGTGCCGCCGCCGGGGGCACGGGCACGGCGGCGACGGGACGCCGGTCGATGAGACCGGTGTCGAGATCGCCCGCCTGCACCGCGGGGTCGGCGATCAGGTCGCGCAGGTCGGCGATGTTGGTGTCGACGCCCAGCACGACGGTGCCGGCCAGCGCCGCGTCGAGGCGCGCAAGAGCCGTCGCGCGGTCGGGGCCGTGGGCGATGACCTTGGCGATCATCGGGTCGTAGTGCGGGGTCACGACGCTGCCGGTCTCGACGGCGCCGTCGACGCGCGCGTCCCCGGCGTGCCACCATCGCACCGTCCCGGTCGCGGGGAGGTAGCCGCGGGCGGGCGTCTCGGCGTAGACGCGCGCCTCGATCGCGTGCCCGTCGAGGGTGATCTCGGGCAGGTCGAGCGGCTGGCCGGCGGCCACGCGCAGCTGCTGCTCGACGAGGTCGATGCCGGTCACCAGCTCGGTGACGGGGTGCTCGACCTGCAGACGCGTGTTCATCTCGATGAAGAACGGCTCGTCGAGCCGATCGCCCGCGACGAGGAACTCGACCGTGCCGGCGCCCCGGTACCCGACGCTCCGGGCGGCGGCGACCGCGGCCTCGCCCAGAAGTGCCCGCGTGGCCGCATCGACGACGGGAGAGGGGGCCTCTTCGACGACCTTCTGATGCCGTCGCTGCAGGGTGCACTCGCGCTCGCCGAGCGACACGGTGGTGCCGTGCGCGTCGGCGAGCACCTGCACCTCGATGTGCCGGGGCCGCGGCAGCAGGCGTTCGAGCAGCAGGGTGTCGTCGCCGAAGGCCGCGGCCGCGATGCGGCGCGCCGTCGCGAGGGCGTCGGGCAGGGCGTCGGCGTCGACGGCGACCGTCATGCCCTTGCCGCCCCCGCCGGCCGAGGGCTTGACGAGCAGGGGGTACCCGGTGCGAGCCGCGCGGTCGACGATGTCGGCCGGCGACAGGCCCGCCGCCGAGAAGCCGGGCACCGTGGGCACGCCGTGCGCGGACACGTGCGCCTTGGCCCGGATCTTGTCGCCCATCACCTCGAGCGCCGGCACGTCGGGCCCGACGAACGCGACGCCCGCGTCGCCGCACGCCCGGGCGAAGGCCGCGTTCTCGCTGAGAAAGCCGTAGCCGGGGTGCACGGCGGCGGCCCCCGACGCGACGGCCGCCCCGACGACCGCCGCGATGTCGAGGTACGACGGCACGCGCACGGCGTGGTCGGCCTCACGGGCGTGGGGGGCGGTGGCATCCGCCTCGGTGTAGACGGCGACCGAGCGGATGCCGAGACGGCGCAGCGTGCGGAAGACCCGTCGCGCGATCTCGCCGCGGTTGGCCACGAGCACGGTGCCGAAGAGCGGGGTGTCGAAGAGCGGGGTCATGGTCACATCCGGAACAGGCCGAGGCCCCGGTCGGCGAGGGGCGCACGGCTGACGACGTCGAGGGCGAGCCCCAGCACCGTGCGGGTGTCGGCGGGGTCGACGATGCCGTCGTCCCACAGCCGCGCCGTGGCGTAGTAGGGATCGCCCTGCGTCTCGTAGCGCTCGCGGATGGACCGCTGGAACGCCGCGTCGTCGGCATCCGTCCACGGCTCGCCGCGTGCGGCGCGCTGATCCCTCGTGACGGTGGAGAGGACGGATGCCGCTTGCGCACCGCCCATGACCGAGATGCGGCTCGACGGCCAGCTCCAGAGGAAGCGCGGGTCGTAGGCCCGCCCGCACATCGCGTAGTTGCCCGCGCCGTACGAGCCGCCCACGAGAACCGTCAGCTTGGGCACGCGGGTGGTGGCGACGGCCGTGACCATCTTGGCGCCGTCCTTCGCGATGCCGCCCGCCTCGGCCTCGCGTCCCACCATGAACCCCGTGATGTTCTGCAGGAACAGCAGGGGGATGCCGCGCTGGTCGGCGAGCTCGATGAAGTGGGCCGCTTTGAGCGCCGACTCGCTGAAGAGCACGCCGTCGTTCGCGATGATGCCGACCGGATGCCCGTGGAGCCGCGCGAACGTCGTGATCACGCTCTGCCCGTACAGCGCTTTGAACTCGTGCAGCGAGCCGGCGTCGACGAGCGTGTCGATGACCGCCCGCATGTCGAGCGGCTGCGTCACGTCGGAGGGCACGATGTCGTAGAGCTCCTCCGGGTCGCGCGCGGGGTCGACGGCGGGGCGCACGTCCCAGGCGGGGGCGGGTGGGCGCGGCAGCGTGTCGACGATGTCGCGCACGATCTCGAGCGCGTGCTCGTCGTCGTCGGCGAGGTGGTCGACGACGCCCGAACGCCGCGCGTGCAGATCGCCGCCTCCGAGCTGTTCGGCGGTGACGTCTTCGCCGATCGCGGCCTTGACCAGCGGAGGGCCGCCGAGGAACACGGTGCCCTGACCGCGCACGATCACGCTCTCGTCGCTCATGGCGGGCACGTAGGCGCCTCCCGCCGTGCACGAGCCCATCACGGCGGCAATCTGCGCGACCCCGGCGGCCGACAGCCGCGCCTGGTTGCGGAAGATGCGTCCGAAGTGGTCGCGGTCGGGAAAGACCTCGTCCTGCATCGGCAGGAAGGCGCCGCCCGAGTCGACGAGATAGATGCACGGCAGGCGGTTCTCGAGGGCGACCTCTTGTGCGCGCACGTGTTTCTTCACCGTGAGCGGGAAGTAGGCGCCGCCCTTCACCGTGGCGTCGTTGGCGACGATCATCGTGTGCTGGCCGTGCACGAGCCCGATCCCGGCGACGACCCCCGCGCCGGGCGCCGCGCCGTCGTACAGGCCGTGCGCCGCCAAGGGGGCGATCTCGAGGAACGGGCTGCCCTCGTCGATCAGCCGGTCGACGCGTTCGCGCGCGAGCAGCTTCCCCCGGGTCGTGTGGCGCTCGCGCGCCGCGTCCGAGCCTCCGCGCGCGGTGCGCGCCAGCGTGTCGCGCAGGGTGGCGGCGAGGTCGCGCTGGGTGGCCGGTGCGGTGATCATGGCGGCTCCGTCTCGAGGCCGCGTCGTCGCGGACCTCGTCGATATCAGTTAATATTGACTAACTGAAATGCCACACTAGTCTGAGCGGATGCCGATGACAAGACCCGACGACAGCCCCGACGCCCCCGCGTCGACCGCGCGTCCGGAGGCGGCGCTCACCGCTCGTGACCGCGCCAAGGCCGTGCGTCGCGCCGCGCTCCTGTCGGCGGCCGCGCGCCTGTTCGCCGAGCGCGGCTTCGACGGCGTGACCCTCGAAGACATCGGCGCGGCCGCCGGGGTGAGCGGTCCCGCGGTGTACCGGCACGTCAGCGGCAAGGGCGCCCTGCTCGGGGCGATCCTGGTCGACGTCAGCGAACGACTCCTCACCGGGGGACGCGGGGTCGCGGACGCCGCGACGCCCGGCGACGTGCTGGCCGCCCTGGTCGACTTCCACGTCGCGTTCGCGCTCGCCGAAGCCGATGTCATCCGCGTGCAGGACCGCGAGCTCGACCGGCTCTCGCCCGACGACCGCTCCCGCGTGCGCACCCTGCAGAACGCCTACGTCGACGTGTGGAGCGACGCCCTGCGCGCCGACCGCCCCGCCGTCGACCCGGCCGTCGACACCGCCGCGGAGCGCCGCGTGCGGGCGCTCGCCTGCTTCGGCCTCATCAACTCCACGCCCCACAGCGTGCGGGGCCTCCGCGGCGCCCGCGCGGCGCGGGTGCACGGCATCCTCAGCGCGATGGCGCTCGCCGCCCTCCGGGCGTAGCCGAAGCCGGGGTCGGGCGCGCCCCCGCGCCCGACCCTCTCATCGCAATAGCATCGCCCTCCCCGGCTCGCGCAGCACTCCCGCCACGTCTCCGAGGAAGCAGGCAGCCTCGGCGCCGTCGACCAGGCGGTGGTCGAACGACAGGCTGAGGGTCAGCACGTCGCGCAGCGCGATCCTGCCGTCGTGCTCCCACGGCAGGCGCCGCACGGCCCCGACGGCGAGGATGCCCGCCTCGCCCGGGTTCAGGATCGGCGTGCCCGCATCGACGCCGAACACGCCGACGTTGGTGATCGAGAACGTCCCGCCGGTCATCGCGGCCGGCGCGGTGCGTCCCGCCCGCGCGGTCGCGGCCAGCTCGGCGATCTCGTCGGCGAGGTCGACGAGGGCGAGGCGATCGGCATCCCGCACGACGGGCACGACCAGGCCCCGGTCGGTCGCCGCCGCGATGCCCAGGTGGACGTAGTGGTGCTCGACGATCTCGCCGGCGGCGTCGTCCCACCGGGAGTTCAGCGCGGGCGTCCGGGCGAGGGCGAGGCAGACCGCCTTCGCGACCACGGCCAGCACGCCGATGCGGTGCCCGTCGAGCGCGCGATCGGCCCTCAGCGACGCGAGCAGCTCGCTCGTCGCCGTGACGTCGACGGTCAGGAACGTCGTGGCGTGCGGCGCGGTGAAGGCGCTGCGCACCATCGCGGCGGCCGTGTGCCTGCGCACCCCGCGGATGGGCGTGCGCGTGACCCGGTGGTCGGCGGGTGCGGCCGGGGGGACCGTCGACGTCTCGTGCGAAGACGCACCGGATGCCATGTCGTCGGCGAACCGCTCGACATGCGCCCGCGTCACCACCTCGCCCGGGTGCTGCGCGGCGACGAGCGCGAGGTCGACGCCGAGGTCTTTCGCGAGCTTGCGCACCGGAGGCGACGACCGCGGACCCTCGCCGACCGGCTCGTCGGCCACCCGGTGGACGACGTCGTGCGGGGCCGCCGCGCGCACGGCGGCATCGCGGTCGCGCACCGCGGTCGATCCCACGCGCGGCCGGCGACGGGGTCGTTCGCCGCCGGACGGCGCCGCGCCGTAGCCGACGAGGTTCGGGGCGGCTCGGCTCGCCGATGCCGGAGACGGGACCCTCGCGCCGACCCGCGAGGCGCCGGTCGTCGACGCGCCCCCGGCGTCTCGCGTGCCGGGCGGTGCGGCATCCGCCCCGTCGACCGCGAACGAGACGAGCGGCGATCCGACCGCGACGACGTCTCCGGCGGCGGCGTGCAGCACCTCGACCGTGCCGGCGTACGGCGAGGGGATCTCGACGACGGCCTTGGCGGTCTCGACCTCGGCGATCGTCTGGTTGAGTGCGACCGCGTCGCCCTCGGCGACGAGCCACTGCACGATCTCGGCCTCGGGCAGCCCCTCGCCGAGGTCGGGCAGCCGGAACTCGGCGCTCACCGCCGACCCTCCCCGACGGCGGACGACGCACCGGGCCACGCCGACACGTCGGCGCCGGCGTGGCACGCGATGCTCGTCGCGCGGCCCTCCCGGGTCGCGAACGGCGCACCGGCCGAGGCCGGCATCCGAAAGCGGCACCTCTGCGCGGCGCTCATCGCGGAGCCCCCGCGCGCCCGCCGGCCGTCGCCGTGCCCGCTCCCGCACGTTCGAGCACGCGGTCGACCGCGTCGAGGATGCGGTCGAGATCGGGAAGGTGGTGCCTCTCGAGCTTCGCGGGCGGATAGGGGATGTCGTGCCCGGTCACGCGCTGCGGCGCCGCTTCGAGGCGATCGAAGCAGCGCTCCGTGATCCCCGCCACCAGCTCGGCGCCGAGGCCCGCCTGACGCGCGGCCTCGTGCGTCACGACGACCCGGCCGGTCTTGCGCACCGACGCGGCCACCGTCGTCATGTCGAGGGGCGACAGCGAGCGCAGGTCGACGACCTCGAGCGACACCCCCTCGTCTTCGGCGGCGAGCGCCGCGTCGAGCGCGGTCGGCACGAGGCCGCCGTACGTCACGACCGTGGCATCCGTCCCCTCGCGCGCGACGCGCGCCAGGTGCAGGGGCGGGGCGTCGGCCGGGTCGACGTCGAGATCGACCTCGCCCTTCGCGTGATACAGCCGCTTCGGCTCGAAGAACACGACCGGGTCGTCGGATGCCACCGCCTGCCGCAGCATCACCGAGGCGTCCTGCGGGTTCGACGGGGCCACGACGCGCAGACCCGCGGTGTGCACGAAGTAGGCCTCGGGCGACTCGGAGTGGTGCTCGGCCGCGCCGACGCCCCCGGCCCAGGGGATGCGGATGACGAGCGGCATGCGGATGCGACCCCCGCTGCGGTAGTGGAGCTTCGCCACCTGGCAGACGATCTGGTCGAAGGCGGGGTAGACGAAGCCGTCGAACTGGATCTCGACGACGGGGCGATAGCCGCGGAGCGCCAGCCCGACGGCGGTGCCGACGATGCCGGCCTCGGCGAGCGGGGTGTCGATGACCCGCTGCGGACCGAACCGGTCGAGCAGACCGTCGGTCACCCGGAACACGCCCCCGAGACGGCCGATGTCCTCGCCCATCAGCAGCACGCGGTCGTCGTCGGCCAGGGCCCGGGCGAGCCCCGCGTTGAGGGCGCCGGCCAACGTGAGCGTGCTCATCGCTGCTCCCCCGTCGTGAAGCCGGCCAGGTAGTCGGCGTACGCCCGGCGCTGCTCGTCGAGGCCGGCGTGCGGCTCGGCGTACACGTGGTCGAACATCGTCTCGGGCGCCCGGGTCGTCGCCCCGATGCACACGGCCCGCACCTCGGCCGCGAGCGCGTCGGCGGCCGCCGAGACCTCGGCGAGAGCGGCGTCGTCGAGCACGCCCTCGGCACGCAGGAAGGCCTCGAAACGGGCGATCGGGTCGCGCCGCGCCCACCGGTCGACCTCGGCGGGGTCGCGGTACCGGGTGGGGTCGTCCGAGGTGGTGTGCGGGCCCATGCGGTAGGTCACCGCCTCGATGAACGAGGGCCCCTCGCCCCGGCGGGCGCGGTCGACGGCCCCGCGCATCGCGGCGAGACAGGCGAGCACGTCATTGCCGTCGACACGCACGCTCGGGATGCCGAAGCCCGGCGCGCGACCGGCGAGCGGGAAGCGGCCCTGCACGGTCACGGGCTCAGAGATGGCCCACTGGTTGTTCGTGCACACGAACACGACGGGCGCCTGGAACGACGAGGCGAACACCATCGCCTCGTTGACGTCGCCCTGGCTCGTCGCGCCGTCGCCGAAGTACGCCGCGGCCACGTCGGCGGAGCCGTCCAGCCGAGCGCCCATCGCCCAGCCGGTGGCGTGCAGCGCCTGCGCGCCGATGATGATCTGGGGCGGCGCGACGCCGACGGCGGCGTGGTCGAAGCCCGAGGGCTCCTCCCCGCGCCACTGCAGCACGAAGCCCTCGGCCGGCACCCCGCGGACGAGCAGTACACCGTGCTCGCGATAGCTGGGGAAGACGAGGTCGCCCTCGGCGAGCGCGTGCGCGGTGCCGACCTGCGTCGCCTCCTGACCGCGACTCGGCGCCCACAGCGCGAGCTGACCCTGGCGCTGCAGGGCGACGCCCTCGGCGTCGACGCGGCGGGTGAGCACCATGTCGCGGTGCAGCGCCCGCAGCTCGTGCGGCGAGAGGTCGGCGACCCAGGGGTCGAGCATCGCATCCGGCACGCGACCCCCGTCGGGATCGAGAAGCCGGGCCACGTCGTCGACGTCGTCGACCACGTCGGACGTCCGGTCGGTCGCGTGGATCTGGGTGTACGTCATCGTCATCCCTCCAGGTACGGCCCGCGGTCCTCGTGGGTCCGGGGCGGTCCGGATGCCGGCAGCGTCGCCGACACGCCCGACGGTACGCGCGGACGGCACCCCGCTCAACACCTCGCCGATGAGTTGAGCACCTTGCCCACATCGCGGCTCCCTCGCCCTGCTAACCTTTCGCACCATGACCAAGCTCGACGCGGTCGACCTCGACCTCCTCCGCGCTCTCTCCGCCGATCCGCGCGCCACCGTCGTCGCGCTCGCCGAGAGCCTCGGGCTCTCGCGCAACACCGTCCAGGCCCGCATGATCCGTCTCGAGCGAGCGGGCGTGTTCCTGTCGTACGAGCGTGCGCTGTCGGCCGACGCCCTGGGCTTCCCGATCGAGGCGTTCCTGCAGGTGACGGTGCGTCAGGCCGAGCTCCCGGCCATCCGCGCCGAGCTGTCGAAGGTGCCCGAGGTGGTGCAGGCCCACGGCCTCAGCGGCCAGGTCGATCTGCTCGTGCGCGTGGCCTGCCGCGACACCCAGCACCTGTTCGACACCGACGCCCGCATCCTCGCGATCGAGGGCGTCGAACGCACCGAGACGTCGCTGGTCATGGGCGAGGTCATCGGCTACCGCGTCGGCCCGCTCATGGAGCTCGCCCGTCGCACGGCGGGACAGCAGCCCGCGCCGTCACCACGCTGACGCGTCGCGCGCCGCAGCCTTCGGGAGGCCGGCGCCGATGCCGCGCCGGCGTCGGGTCAGGGCGACGGGATGACGGGGATGCTCGCCGTCTCGGTGCTCTGCTCGGCGGGGCTGGTGGCATCCGATCGCACGAGCACGACGCCGATCAGCACGAGCGCACCGCCCACGAACTGGATGGGCGCGGGCGCCTCGCCCAGCAGCAGCCACGCGAACCCCAGGGCGAACAGCACCTCGCTCAGCCCGACGAACGACGCCAGACGCGAGCCGATGAGCGGAACGGCGATGACGCCGAGGGCGTATCCGAGCGTCGTCGCCACCCCTCCGACCCACAGCAGCGGCACGATGCCCGGCAGCTCCAGGCCGCCGAGCGACACCGTGATCGAGGGCGCCGCGAACGGCAGGATGCCGCTGGCCACCAGTGTCGCCATGAGCACGGTCCCGGTGAGCAGGCCACCGGCCGCCAGGGCGAGGGGCGGCAGGTCGTCGCCGGCGCGCCCCGCGATGACGAAGTACGCGGCGGCGCAGACCGCGGCGCACAGGGCGAGCAGGGTGCCCAGCAGGTCGAAACGAGCGCCGCTGATGTCGACGACGAGCACGAGGCCGGCCATGGCGACCACCGAGCCGACGATCACGACCTTCGACGGGGCGCGGCGCGTGCGCAGCCACACCGCGATCACGATGAGCACCGGGGCGATGTACTGGATCAGGAGCGCGACAGCGACCGGCATGCGTTGCATGGACGCGAAGTAGAACAGCTGGCAGCCGGCGACGGCGGTGAGGCCGAACGCGACGATCAGCAGGCCGTGCCGGCGCAGGAAACGCGGCTGCCGGCGGATGGCGCGCACGAGCGCGGGCGACAGCAGCAGAGCGGCGACGCCCATGCGCACCAGCAGCACGGCGCCGAGCGACCAGCCGCCGTCGAGCAGCGGCTTGACGAAGGGTCCGCTCGACGAGAAGGCCAACGCCGAGGCGACGGCGATCGCGAGGCCGGTGGCGGCGCCCGACCCGCGGCGGGTGGGGCGTGGGAGTGTGACGGACGACGTGGTCATGCGGTCCCGCTGTCAGGAGTGAAGTGCGTTTACACTCGTGACAGTACGGCCTCCCCCTGTCAGGAGTCAACATGGTCTTCATCCGTGACACCGAGCTGGTGCTGCGGGCTGCGGTCGAGCTGGTCAACACGTTGCCGCACACCGACGTCAGCGGCATCGACACCCTCAGGTCGCCCGACGATCTGCAGGCGTTCGTCGAGCGGCACGTGTACACCGGCTCGCGCACCCGCGACGAACGCGAGCTGGCCCAGGTGCGCGGCATCCGGGGCCGTCTGCTCGAGCTGTGGCGGGTCGATCGCGACGGCGCGGTGCCTCTGGTGAACGCGATGCTGGCCGACGGCCGGGCGCTGCCGCAGCTCGTGCGGCACGACGGGCTGGACTGGCACATCCACGCGAGCGACTCCGACGATCCGTTGGCGACGCGCATCCTCGTCGAGACGGCGCTGGCGTTCGTCGAGGTGATCCGCGCCGACGAGTACGCCCGCATCCGAGTGTGCGATGCCGACGACTGCGACGGCGTCTACGTCGACTTCTCGAAGAACGGCTCGAAGCGCTATTGCGACGAGGGCAACTGCGGCAACCGCATGAACGTCATCGCCTACCGTCGCCGAAAGGCCGAGATCGGAGCCTGACGGCGCGACAACGCCGGGTCGAAGCCGCGACATCTGGTCGGCGCAGGAACACCGGGTCGGAGCGGCGACACCAGGCCGGGGCAGGAACACCGGGCCGGAGCGGCGACGCCGGCGTGACAACACCGGGCCCGCGCCACAACGCCGGATCGGATCGGGCGGGGACGGGTCTGCAACCGCGGCGCCCCATCAGCGCCCTGCATCCCTACCGCTCGCGCCCCTCCTTTCCCCGCGCCAGGAACTCGCGGATCGCGGATGCCGCTGCGGCGGGCGTCTCGTAGTGGATCAGGTGCCCGACGTCGGCGATCTCGACCAGCTCGGCGTCGGAGAACAGCGTCGCGAGGCGGCGTTCGGCCTCGATCGGCGTGATGTCGTCTTTCTCGGCGGCGACGAGCAGCGTGGGCTGCGCGATGTGCGGGGCGAACTCGCGCACGTCGTGCGACACGCTCGTGACGAACGCCTCGTGCAGCACGTCGCGGTCGGCGAACCGCGAGAAGTAGGTGTCGTGCTGCGCGTGGACGAATCGGCGCAGCTCGGGATCGCGCGTCTTGGCCATCGCATTGCTCATGACCCGCACGATGAGACCGTTGCGCAGCACCGCGTCGCCGATCGCGCGAGGAAGCCGCGCGCCCGCGAGGTAGTAGAGCACCGCGAGCCGCGTCAGCACGCCGCGCGGCCCTTGGAGCGCCGGCGCCCCGATGGGGTTCACCAGGATAAGCCGGGGCGTCGAGAGCCCGCCCGCGACGGCGGCCGCCGCCACGATCGATCCGAACGAGTGACCGAGCACGACGGCATCCGGCGCCGCCGTCTCGACGAACGCCCGCAGCCACCCCGCGTACGTGTCGAGATCGTGTCGACGCCCCGCGAGCGGCGCGGTCTCGCCGAAGCCCGGCAGGTCGGGCGACACGACCCGGATGCCACGCAGGTGCGCCACGACCGGCTCGAGGCCGTGATGCTCGCCGCGGAACCCGTGCACCGCGACGATCGTCGTCTCGGCCGTGTCGTCGCCGTACACCCAATAGGCCGTGGTGCCGCCGAGCACGTCGGCCTCGCGCCGCACGACGGGGATCTCGGCGAGCAACGGGGCGTACGGGTTCGACATGCACCGAGTCTACGAGGGGGCTCCGACGCGACCGCGGTGAGACGGCACCCGCCCGATGCCACGCCGAGACGGTCTCGTGTGGCGGCGGGCGCGCCGAGGGCGGACACGGTCGCTGTCGCGCCCCAGCGCTCACCCGCGGCGGCGGCGATCCGGTGTCTCCGCCCGCACCGCCCGGAGTGGCGCGGGTCTCGTGTCGGGGCTCCGTTCTACGCTGGGCGCGTGCAGGCCGACATGCTCCCGATCTTCCAGACGCCCGAGTGGGCGCGGGTGGTCGGGGTGTTCGATCTCGAGACGACGGGCGTCGACGTGACGAGCGACCGCATCGTCACCGCCCACGTCGGCGTGCTCGACGCCGACGGGCACGTGATCGACGCGCGCGACTGGATCGCCGACCCCGGCATCGAGATCCCGCCGGGCGCGGCCGCGATCCACGGGGTGACGACCGCGCGGGCCCGGGCCGAGGGCTCCCCCGCGCGCCGCGTCGTGGCCGAGGTCGTCGAGGCGCTCCGCGCGCTGTTCGACGCGAGGATCCCCGTGGTCGCCTACAACGCCCCGTTCGACTTCTCGATGCTCAAGCACGAGGCGGTGCGTCATGGCATCCCGCCCATCGACGACCCCTCGCCGGTGATCGACCCGCTCGTGGTCGACAAGACGTTCGACCGCTACCGCCGCGGAAAGCGCACGCTCTCGCTCGTCGCCGCGCACTACGCGGTGCCCCTCGACGCCGCGCACGAGGCGTGCGCCGACGCCGTCGCCGCCGGCCGCCTCGCCCTCGCGCTCGCCGCCCGGTTCAGCGACCAGCTGCCGTCCACACTCGACGAGCTGCACACCAGCCAGATCGCGTGGGCGCGCGCCCAGGCGGCCAGCCTCACCGAGTACTTCGTGCAGATCGGGCGCCTGGATGCCACGGCCCCGCCGCTCGACGGAGCCTGGCCGATCCGCTGAGCATGCGCGACGCGGTCGCTGCTCGGCGGGGCTCGCCGGCAGGCGTGTCCGTGTCACACGGGACGGGCGTGTCGGGTAAGTGTCAGTAAGGGCCCCGCAGGCCCGATCTCCCCTGCACCCCGATGTGCCTCTCCGACCAGACCGTGGGCGTCCGCGCCCCACCCGGGACCATCCATCGAAGACGTCCGCTTCGTTGCCCGCATCGTCGTGACGGCTCCACCCGTCAACCTGGTCGACCCGAGACCGCCAGCCGCACCGGACCAGCCCGCTGCCCTCCGTCGGCCTCGCGAAGAACGACTACAACTCCTGAACGATTCAGGTGTCGCAACGATCCCTGGAACTCAGGCCTCGAGGAGGGTGCCCCTTCGTCGTTTCAACGACCCTTCACGTACGCGCGCATCGCCGTCACTGTCGGGATATCCGCCCATAGCCGGATCGAGTTTTCAATGACCGTCGTTCCGCCGATCCGGTAGACGTCGTGTCCGAGGCCGTCCAGTATCGGCGCGAGGCCCGCCGCCTTCGCCGCCGAGAGGTAACCCACCTTCCGCCCGCACCCGTAGACTGCGACGGCGTTGCTGTCATGCGCGTTCCCCGGCTCACGCAGAAGCAGATACGACATACCGCCGTAAACGCGGCGTTCGTCGTCCGTCACGTAGTTCGCTGAGCCGACGATCCGATGCCGCCCCGACGCGACCTCGCGCAGATCGAGCACGCGCAAGTTCTCCTCGTCGACCTTGGCGACAATGACCTTCGCAGCGGAGTCCTTGCGGCTCGACCGCTTCGCCTCCATCGAGGCAGCCCAATCGTCGAAGCTCCCCTCGTGGCGATGGACGGGCCGACGCTCGACCGTGCCGTCCCGACGCTTGATCGTCACCGTCGGCTCCGGCGCTGGCACCTCGCCGGGCGAAGCAACTTTGGCGGCCTCCGCCGGCCTCCGCCCGAAGAGTCGGTCTAGAAATCCCATGAGCGGAGCCTAGCGAGCCGTGTCGGCTGTCCCCGCCATGATGGACGCATGAGCGACCTCGTTTCCGCCGTCCCGCCTCACGAGCCCGCCGAGGACGCACTGGCGCTCGCCGGGAAAGCCGCGCTCGGCGCTATCCCTCTCGTCGGGTCCGTCGCAGCTGAAACGCTCGCGCACGCCCTCGATTCGCGCCAAGCACAGCGTCAACACGACTTCAACCTCAAAGTCGCATACGCGCTCAACGAGGCGTTTGAGCGCCTCAACGAGAAAATCACCATCGAGGACGTCGTCGACTCCGACGACTTCATCGCCGCCATCACTCGCGCTCAGCGTGCCGCCGCCGAGACCGCCAGTGAGGCCAGGCGCCGCCGCCTCGCCTCAGCTGTCGTCAACGGCGGGCACTGGGCGCCTTTCTCGGCGAGCGAGCGAGAGCAGTTCACGCGCCTCGTCGATGAGTTCGACGAGCTGCACGTCTTCCTTTTGCACTACTTTGTCGATCCCAAGGCCTGGCTCGATTCCCACGGGCTACAGGACGAGTACGAACGGCTCTACATGGCCGGCGTGGGCACCCCTCTATCCGCGGTCTTCGGAGTTTCGGAGGGGCAGTGGCGCGCTCCCGTGGACCAGGCGGCCTCGGACCTCGCGCGCAACGGGCTCGCTGACATACCCCTCAGGACGACGATGAGCGCGGACGGCGTGACCGCGGCGCGTACAAGTGAGAAGGGCCGCCGGTTCTTGTCGTTCCTCAGTGAGCCCGCGTCTGTTGAAACGTCGGCACCCGCGCTCTGCCCCCCCCCCCCCAGACCGCGCGACGGGCCCCCTCTCCTTCGCGGAAAGGGGGCCCGTCGTCGCTGTGCGCCCACGCTGACGCTCAATAATGAGGCTGGGCGGTCTCCCGGGCTACTAGTCCTAGTCCGGGGCCGCCTCAAGCCGCCAGAGCGTGCCCGGCGAGCCTCTCGTCGACGAGGCGCGCGAGCGCTGCGACGTCGTGACGCCCCAGACCGCCGCACACCGACCCCGCCATCGCGAGGTCTACGAGGCCGTCGGCCCCATCCAGCACGAGGGCCGCCTCAACAACATCGGCTAGCGAGGCGGCCTCAACCCACCCGCACTCCTCCGCCGCCTCGCGCAGCCGTGCGGCCCACGCCCACGCGGACAATTCGACCGCCCCGCAGCGCACGTTTACACGCTCCGCTAGCGCCTTTGTTGCCTCCATAAAGGCTCTCCCCCTCGGCGCCTCCATGACGCCTCTCGAGGAGGAGCAAAGCACAGTTGTTGCCGTCGAGAAAATATCAGATCAGAGGTGCAAAAACCCTCACGTTGACAATCTAAAGGAAGGGCGCACAGAAGGAAAAGCCCCCACGTCCGAAGACGCGGGGGCTTTCATCTTGACTTTCAGCTCAGCGCGCGCCGAAGTTCTTGAAGCGCTGGTTGAACTTCTCGACGCGGCCGGCCGAGTCCATGATGCGCTGCTTGCCCGTGTAGAAGGGGTGCGAGGCCGACGAGATCTCGACGTCGATGACGGGGTACTCGACACCGTCGAGCTCGATCGTCTTGTCGCTGCTCACCGTCGAGCGGGTGAGGAAGGTCTCGCCCGAGCCGAGGTCGCGGAACACGACGGCGCGGTAGTCCGGGTGGATGTCAGTCTTCATGGAAGGTCCTTTGAGAAGAGGTGCCCTGGATTTTGCCAGGGCGGTCAAAGTCTGTGGCGCGGGACGCACCAAACGACGAGTCTACCAGGCTCGGCCCCCGCGGGCGACGCTCAGGCCGACGCGCGTGCCGCGTAGCGTCCCGCCTCGTGCGTCAGCGTGATGTCGATGCCGAACGTCGCCGTCAGGTTCTCGGCCGTCAGCGCCTCGGCGAGGGGCCCGGATGCCACGATCTCGCCGTCACGCAGCAGCAGCACGTGCGTGAACCCGACGGGGATCTCTTCGACGTGATGGGTCACCATGACCATCGCCGGGGTGGTCGGGGCCTGGGCGTAGCCCGACAGCAACGTCAGGAGCTCTTCACGGGCGCCGAGGTCGAGGCTGGCCGTCGGCTCGTCGAGCAGCAGCAGCTCCGGATCGGTCATGACGGCGCGGGCGATCTGCACGCGCTTCTGCTCGCCGTCCGAGAGGGTGCCGAACGTCCGGTCGGCGAGGTGGTCGAGACGCCACTCGGCCAGCACGCGCAGGGCGCGGCGCTCGTCGATGTCTTCGTAGTCCTCGCGCCAGCGGCCGACCACCGAGTAGGCGGCGGTCAGCACGACGTCGAGCACCGTCTCCTCGGCCGGGACCCGACGGGCCATCGCCGACGACGCGAAGCCGATGCGCGGGCGCAGCTCGAAGACGTCGGTGCGTCCGAGCCTCTCCCCCAGGATCGTCACGGCGCCTGACGTGGGGTGCAGCAGCGTGTCGGCCAGCTGCAGCAACGTGGTCTTGCCGGCGCCGTTCGGCCCGAGCACGACCCAGCGCTCGTCGTCCGACACGCTCCAGTCGAGGTGTGAGACGATCTCACGGCCGTTCCGGCGGACGACGACGTCAGAGAACTCCAGAACCTGCGGCATGCCCTCCAGCCTATCGGCCACGGCCACGGATCACCGGCACGGCGAGGCGCTCCCCCGACCGCCGCGACCGACACGGTCCTGCCGACACGCACCCCGCCTCTCGACGAGCGCCCGCCGCTCAGCCCCGCCGGGCTCCCGCGACCTCCGCGTACAGCGCGGCGGTCGTCTGGGCGATGGCCGTCCAGCTGAAGTCGTCGATGGCACGCTGGCGCCCCGCCCGACCGTACTCGGCCGCACGCGCGGCATCCGTCACCACCTCGGTGAGCACACGCGCCAGGTCGTCGACGAAGCGTTCGGGGTCGACGGGCGTCCCGGTGCCGTCCTGCACCTGCTCGATCGGCACCAGTCGGCCGGTCACGCCGTCGACGACGACCTCGGGGATGCCGCCGGTGGCGGTCCCGACGACCGCGGCGCCGCAGGCCATGGCCTCGAGGTTGACGATGCCGAGCGGTTCGTACACCGACGGGCACACGAACGTCGTCGCGGCGGTGAGGATCGCGCAGAGCTCGTCGCGCGGCAGCAGACGGTCGATCCAGACCACGCCATCGCGGGTGGCCTGCAGCCCGCGCACGAGCTCTTCGACCTCGGCGAGGATCTGCGGCGTGTCGGGCGCGCCGGCACACAGCACGAGCTGCACCTCGGGCGGCAGCTGCTCCGCCGCGCGCAACAGGTAGGGCAGGCCCTTCTGGCGGGTGATGCGACCGACGAACACGACCGAGGGGCGCGTCGGATCGATCCCCGCCTCGGCCAGGAACGCCTCGTCGTGCACCGGATGCCACGCCTCGGTGTCGACGCCGTTGTAGATGACCCGCACCTTGCCGGGATCGAGCGACGGGTAGCTGCGCAAGATGTCGTCGCGCATCCCCGAGCTCACGGCGACGACCGCCGCGGCCCCCTCGTACGCGGTCTTCTCGATGTAGCTCGACACCGCGTAGCCCCCGCCGAGCTGCTCGGCCTTCCACGGACGCAGCGGCTCGAGGCTGTGCGCGGTGACGACGTGCGGGATGCCATGAAGAAGGGATGCCAGGTGCCCGGCGAAGTTGGCGTACCAGGTGTGCGAGTGCACGACGTCGGCTCCGGCCACGTCGGACACGATCTCGAGGTCGGTGCCCAGGGTCTGGATCGCGCCGTTGGCCGAGGCCAGCTCGGCCGGGACGCCGTACGACGTCGTGTCGGCCTCGTCGCGCGCGGCGCCGAACGCACGCACCTGCACCTCGGTGCCCTCGGCGCGCAGCGCCTTCACCAGTTCGGTCGCGTGCACACCCGCCCCGCCGTAGATCTCGGGCGGGTACTCCTTGGTCACGATGTCGACGCGCATGAGACGAACCGTAGTACAGAGGAACCCCATTGCGGGACGTGTCGTCAACGGGTTCTCGGACCCCTAGTGTGGTGCCATGCCTGCAGCGCCGAAGGTCTTCGGAATCATCCTCGCCGGCGGCGAGGGAAAGCGACTCATGCCCCTGACGGCCGACCGCGCAAAACCGGCCGTGCCCTTCGGCGGACAGTATCGCCTCATCGATTTCGCGATCTCCAACCTCATCAACTCCGGACTCCGCCAGCTCGTCGTGCTGACGCAGTACAAGTCGCACAGCCTCGACCGCCACATCTCGCAGACGTGGCGCATGTCGCCCATGCTCGGTGCGTACGTGGCATCCGTTCCCGCCCAGCAGCGTCTCGGCAAACGGTGGTTCTCGGGCTCGGCCGACGCGATCCTGCAGAGCATGAACCTGATCCGCGACGAGAAGCCCGACATCGTCGCCGTGATCGGCGCCGACCACGTGTACCGCATGAACTTCGCGCAGATGCTCGACGCGCACATCGCCTCGAACGCGCGCGCCACGATCGCCGGCATCCGTCAGCCCATCGGGCTCGCCAACCAGTTCGGTGTGATCGACACCGACCCTGCCGACCCGACGAGGATCCGCGAGTTCCTCGAGAAGCCGCAGAGCCCGACGGGCCTGGTCGACGCCCCGCACGAGGTGCTCGCCTCGATGGGCAACTACATCTTCGACGCCGACGCTCTCGTCGAGGCCGTCACGCACGATGGCGAGCTGCCCACCTCGGCGCACGACATGGGCGGCGACATCGTGCCCTACTTCGTCAACCGGGGCGAGGCGGCCGTGTACGACTTCCAGCGCAACGACGTTCCCGGCTCGACGCCGCGCGACCAGTCGTACTGGCGCGACGTGGGCACGATCGAGTCCTTCTACGACGCGCACATGGACCTGATCTCGACTCTGCCCATCTTCAACCTGTACAACACCGACTGGCCGATCTACTCGCAGACCTTCAACGCGCCGCCCGCGAAGTTCGTGCGCGACTCGGTGGGCCGCATCGGCAACGCGATCGACTCGATCGTGTCGCTCGGCTCGGTGCTGTCGGGCACGCACCTGGAGCGCAGCGTCGTGGGGCCGTGGGCCCTCGCCGGCGGAGGCTCGACCATCACCGACTCGGTGCTGTTCGACAGCGTGCAGGTCGGAGCCGGAGCCCGCATCCACCGCGCGATCCTCGACAAGAACGTCGTGTTGGAGCCCGGCGCCACCATCGGCGTCGACCGCGAGCGCGACCTCGCCCGCGGCTTCACCGTCACCGAGACCGGCATCACCGTCGTCGGCAAAGACGTGCACGTCAGCGCCTGATCCCGGATGCCAGAGAGGCGTCAAGCAGCGAGGTCGGGCAGCGCGGCCAGGGCGGGCAGCACGGCCGGGGGACGCCAGCGGGCTCGGGCCGCGCAGCCGGGTTCGGCACGACGCCGACGCCGAGCCTCGGCCCGACGGGTCGGCCCGGGCTCAGCGGAACGACGGGGCCACGGCTCGGCGCGACGCCCGGGCCCGCACCCGGCAGGGCTCCTCGCCGGCCGATCGCGTCAACCTGCATGAGCGATGTGACGGACGCGCACCGGAGTGTCGCGTGGGGCACGCACCACGACGCCGACCCGCCAGGCGGGCGCTGGATGCCGTGAGTCCGAGGCGCGCGACGTGAGAGACGCCGACGGCCAGGCCTCCGTCAGCTTCGCGCCGGCGAGACCCCCACGCGGGCGAACGCGTCGCGGCTGATGCCCTTCTCGAGCACGGCCTTCGACCACTCGCGGGCGCTGTGCAGGCTGTGGTCGCGGTAGTTTCCGCAGCTGTAGGCGTCGGTGCCGGGCACGTCCTCCCACTCCACCTCGGTCGCGATGGCGCGCAGCGAGTCGCTGATCGCGTCGACGAGGGCGGCGACGTCGGGCTCGCCCCACATGATGACGTGGAACCCGGTGCGGCAGCCGAACGGCGAGATGTCGATGAGTCCGTCGATCCGGTCGCGCACGAGACTCGCCAGCAGATGCTCGATGGTGTGCAGGCCCGCCGTGGGGATCTCGCCCTCGTTCGGCTGCACGAGACGCAGATCGAAGTTCGAGATGACGTCGCCGCGGGGCCCCGACTCGGTGCCGATCAGACGCACGTACGGCGCCAGCACGGCGGTGTGGTCCAGGGTGAAGCTCTCGACGTCGGCCATGGCGAAGTCCCTTCTCACGAGGCGGCGGATATCGAAAGCCTACGCGGCATGACCGACCCGAAGGCGGCGCATGACGCGGCACGACGAGGAGCGGGCACGGGCACGGGACACAAACGCAGCCGCGCCCCCGCACGGAACAAGACCCGGCACGACACGGGGGCGACCCTGCACCGCGTGACACGAGCCGTGACCCGCGACGCACACCGGCGCGCCACCCGCTAGGGTCGAGCGCGTGCCTGCGCCCGCCCGCTTCCTCGTCGTGCTCGACGCCGACTCCACCCTGATCCGCAACGAGGTCATCGAGTTGCTCGCCGACGAGGCCGGACGCGGACCCGAGGTCGCCGCTGCGACTGAGGCCGCGATGCGCGGCGAGGTCGACTTCGCCACGAGCCTGCGTTCGCGCGTGCAGGCGCTCGCGGGCGTGTCGACCGGGGCCTTCGCCCGTGCCATCGCCCGCATCGAGCCGACGCCCGGCGTCCGCACGCTCATCGACGCCGTGCACGCCCGCGGCGGTCGTGTCGGGGTCGTGTCGGGCGGGTTCCACGAGGTGCTCGACACGGTCGCCCCCGATCTCGGGGCCGACGTCTGGCGCGCGAACCGCCTCGCCGTGTCCGACGGCACGCTGACGGGCGAGGTCGACGGCGACATCGTGGATGCCACGGCCAAGGCCGATACGCTCCGCACGTGGGCCGGCGAGCTCGGCGTCCCGCTCCCCCTCACCCTGGCGATCGGCGACGGCGCCAACGACCTCGAGATGATGGCGGCGGCCGGTCTCGGCGTCGCGTTCAACGCCAAGCCGGCCGTGCGCTCGCGCGCCGACGTCGTCGTCGGCCGTGTCGACCTCGGCGAGGTCGTCGCGCTTCTGCCCCGCTGAGCCCGTCGCCCGCGGCCGTCACCGGGGTGCGCATGTCCGAGGCCCCGCCTAATGTCGTCGGCATGGACGTCATCCTGGTTCCGGGCCTGTGGCTGGATGCCTCGTCGTGGGATGCCACGACCGCGGCACTGCGTGCGGCCGGCCACCGCCCTCACGCCCTCACCCTCCCGCGGCATCCCGATGCCCGTATCGACGAGTGGGTGGCCGCGGTCACCGACGAGATCGACGCGGCCTCCGGCCCCGTGCTGCTCGTCGGGCACTCGGGCGGCGGCAACGTCGTCTGGGGTGCGGCCGACCGTCGTCCCGATCGCGTGGCACGGGTCGTGTTCGTCGACACGATGCCTCCGCCGCCCGGGGCGATCATCTCGGAGTTCCCGGTCGTCGACGGCGTCGTGCCCTTCCCGGGCTGGGACTTCTTCGACGAGCCCGACGTCGCCGACCTGACCGCCGAGACGCGGCAGCGGGTCGCCGCCGCGGCCATCGACGTCCCCGGGAGCGTGCCCACCGGCCCCCTCGCCCTGAACGATGCCCGGCGGTCGAATATCCCCGTGACCGTCTTGTCGGGTCAGCTCGACGCCGACGGCGTGCACGCCGCCCTGGCCGAGTGGGGCGCCTGGGCCGACGAGTTCGATCGGCTCGCCGATGTCGACGTCGTGCACCTCGGCTCCGGGCACTGGCCGCAGTTCTCGCAACCCGACGTCGTGGCGGCGCACATCGTGGCCGCCGCCGGCTGAGGAGCACGCACCGGGCGGAGCGATCCCGGACCGGACGGAGCGCTCCCGGGCCCGTCGGACCGATCCCGAGCCGGACAGACCGATCACGGACCCGTCAGACCGATCCCGAGCCGGACAGACCGATCACGGACCCGTCAGACCGATCCCGAGCCGGACAGACCGATCACGGACCCGTCAGACCGATCCCGAGCCGGACAGACCGATCACGGACCCGTCAGACCGATCCCCAACCGCACGGACCCACACCCCGGACCGGCCCCGAACCGTACAGGCCACCCTCGAACGGGGCGGCCCCCGGCACCCGCGAGGCCGTCGTCGCGGTCAGTGCCCCATGCCGAGGCCGCCGTCGACCGGGATCACCGCACCCGAGATGTAGGCGGCGTCGTCGCCCGCGAGCCAGGTGACCACCCCGGCCACCTCGTCGGCCGAGGCGAATCGGCCGGCGGGGATGTTCTTCTTGTACTCGGCCTGGGTGTCGGCGGGCAGCTCGGCCGTCATGTCGGTCTCGATGAACCCCGGGGCCACGACGTTCGCGGTGATGCCGCGTCCGCCGAGCTCGCGGGTGAGCGACCGGGCGAAGCCCACCAGCGCGCTCTTCGACGCGGCGTAGTTGATCTGACCGGCCGAGCCGTACAGTCCCACGACGCTCGAGATCAGGATGACGCGACCCCACCTCGCCTTGAGCATGCCCTTCGAGGCGCGCTTGACGACGCGGAAGGCGCCACCGAGGTTCGTCGAGACTACGCTATCGAAGTCGTCCTCGCTCATGCGCAGCAGCAAGGTGTCCTTGGTGATGCCGGCGTTGGCCACCACGACGGCGATCGGGCCCAGCTCGGCCTCGATCTGCGAGAACGCCGCGTCGACCGCGGCCGCGTCGGTGACGTCGGCGCGCACCGTCAGCGTGCCGTCGGGGCCCTCGCCCGATCGAGCCGTCACCGCGACCCGCCATCCCTCCGCCACGAAACGCTCGGCGATCGCGCGGCCGATACCGCGGTTTCCTCCGGTGACGACGACGACACGGTCCTGCGACATAGAGCACTCCTGCATGGGAAAAGGGAACCGACCCAGCCTACCCAGCCGCTGTTTGACACGACGCGCACCGCCCTGGAACGCTGAGCACGTCGACGAAAGGGATGCCATGAGCGACACGACTCCGTCCGACCCCGCGCACCGCCCCGAGGCGAACGGCGAACCGTCCGGCGTCGCGCCGTCGACTGCCGAGGGCGGAGCGCCGGCCGACGTCGCCCACGCTCCGGCTGCCCCGCCCCAGGCCCCCGCACCCGCCTCCACGACACCCGCCTCCACCGCACCGGGGCACGCGGCGCCCGAGTACACGGCCACCTCACCGGGCTATGCGACACCCGGCTACACGGCCGCCGCACCCGGCTACGCGGTGCCCGGGTACCCCGCACCCGGGCACCCCGCCCCGCCGCCGGGCTACGGCTCCGCTGCGCCCGCCGCCGTCCCGACGCCGCAGGCCGGCTATCCCGCACCGCACGATTCGGTGCCCGGATACGGCGGATACGCCGTCGGCGCCGCGAGCGCCGTGGGCCGCACCAACGTGCTCGCCGTCATCTCGATCATCGCGTCGGGGGTGGGCCTGTTCCTCCTGCCGATCGCGGGAGCGTTGACGGGCGTCGTGACCGGGCACATCGCGCTGTCGCAGATCGCACGCACGCGCGAGGGCGGGCGCGGTCTCGCGCTCGCGGGCACGATCATCGGATGGGCGTCGTTGGCGCTGTGGCTGGCGGGGATCGCCATCCTGGTCCTCTTCCCGTTGCTCTTCGCTGCGGGGCTGGCGGGCAGCATCCCCCGCTACAGCTGATCGCCCCTGGATCGCCTCGGGCAGGCGTACCCTGTAACCACCGTGAAGTCATCGCATCGTGCCCAGTCCGCGACGTCACTCCCGCAAGCGCCGCGAGAGGACGCCGGTTCCCGATTCACCAAGTACATGGTGATGATGGGGATCCGTATCGCGTGCTTCATCGCGATGGCCGTGATCACGCCGTACGGCTGGTACACGTTCGTGTTCGCGGCCGGCGCGATCTTCCTGCCCTACCTGGCGGTGGTCGTCGCGAACGTCGGTCAAGACACCCCTCAGGTCGTGGCCGAGAACCCCGAGCGCATGATCGCGGCGCCCCGTCCCGCGGCGGCTCCGGCGACGGCCGACGAGCCCACGGTCATCCGCATCTCCGAGACCCCGCGCCTCGACCCGTCGCGCGATCCACGGTCGTGAGCGACGCTCCGTCCGAGTGCTCACGAGCCGGATGCCGCGACGCCGCCGTGTGGGCCATCCGTTGGCGCAACCCCCGCATCCACACCCCGGACCGCCGAAAGACGTGGGTCGCCTGCCCCGCGCACGTGGGATACCTGCGCGAGTTCCTCGCGGCACGGGACTTCCCGCTCGAGGTGGTCGCCCTCGACGACGACCGCCAGCAGGACGCCGGGGGCGCACTCGACCGCCGATGTGACGGGACCCGCTCGTGAGCCGCCGTGAGACGCCCGCGGCGGTGCGCTGGGCGGGGTACGTGGCGATCGCGATCCTCTTCGCGATCGCCTGTGGGTTCCTCTCGCACTGGCAGTTCTCTCGCAACGCCGAGCGCACCGAGCAGCTGCAGCTTGTCTCCGACAACTACGACGCGACGCCCGTGCCCCTGGCCGACCTGCTCCCGGCGGGCGCCGAGCTGCCGCCCTCCGACGAGTGGCGGCCGGTGGTGCTCGTCGGACGCTATCTGGCCGACAAGCAGCTGCTCGTGCGCAACCGCCCGCACGGCGGATCGGCCGCGTTCGAGGTGCTCGTGCCGTTCCAGCTCGACGACGGACGCGTGTTCCTCGTCGATCGCGGCTGGGTGCCGCCGGGAAACAGCCAGTCGGACCCCGACCACGTGCCCGCCCCGCCGTCCGGCGAGGTGACGGTGACCGTGCGCCTCCGTCCGGGCGAGGCCGTGCCGTCGTCGGGGCGCACCGCCGACGCCGGCCAGGTGCCCGTCATCAACCTGGGGCTCGTCGCCGAGCAGACCGGGCCGCTCGAACAGGGGGCGTACGGCCTGCTCGTGTCGGAAGACCCGGCGCCCGCCTCGACCCCTTTCGCCATCGACCCGCCCAGCGACGACCCGGGGCCCTATCTGTCGTACGCAGTCCAGTGGATCCTGTTCGCGGTGATGGGCTTCGGCTTCATCGGCTACGTCATCCGCAGCGAGCTGCGCCTGCGGCGAGAGGACGACGAAGAAGACGAGGACGACGACGCCCCCGTCGCGCCCACGCCCGCTCCGCATGGCGGACGCGTGCGCGTCGACCCCGTCGCACTCCACCGTGCGCGTCGGCGCCCCCGAGACCGCGACGCCGACGACGAGGACGCCCTGCTCGACGCCCGCTGAACGGGACGTTTCTCGACGCCGACTGAGCGGGAACGTGCGCGACGGACCCGAACGCGTCCGCCCCTCAGGCGAGCGTGATCAGGTCGGCGTAGTCGCGGCCCCAGATGTCTTCCACGCCGTCGGGCAGGATGAGCACGCGCTCGGGGTTGAGCGCCTCGACCGCGCCCTCGTCGTGCGAGACGAGCACGACCGCCCCCTCGTAGTGGGCGAGGGCACCGAGGATCTCCTCGCGCGAGGCGGGGTCGAGGTTGTTGGTGGGCTCGTCGAGCAGCAGCATGTTGGCCGACGACACCACGAGCGTCGCGAGCGACAGACGCGTCTTCTCGCCGCCCGAGAGCACGCCCGCGGGCTTGAGCACGTCGTCGCCGACGAACAGGAACGAGCCCAGCACCTTGCGCGCCTCGGTCGCGGTGATGTGCGGGGCCGACGACATCATGTTCTCGAGCACCGAGCGGTTGACGTCGAGGTTCTCGTGCTCCTGCGCGTAGTAGCCGATCTTCAGGCCGTGCCCGGGCTCGAGCTGACCGGTGTCAGGCTGGTCGACGCCCGCGAGAATGCGCAGCAGCGTCGTCTTACCGGCACCGTTCAGGCCGAGGATGACGACGCGCGAGCCGCGGTCGATCGCGAGGTCGACGTCGGTGAAGATCTCCAGCGACCCGTACGACTTCGACAGACCGGATGCCATGAGCGGGGTCTTGCCGCACGGCGCGGGCTTGGGGAACCGGAGCTTGGCGACGCGCTCGTCCTGACGCACCTCGTCGAGGCCCGACAGCATCTTCTCGGCGCGCGCGACCATCTGGTGCGCGGCCGCCGCCTTCGACGCCTTCGCCCCGAAGCGCGCGGCCTGCAGCTGCAGTGCCGTGGCCTTCTTCTCGACGTTGGCGCGCTCCTTCTTGCGACGCTCCTCGTCGGCCACCCGCTGGCGCAGGTAGTTCTTCCAGTTCATGTTGTAGACGTCGATGACCTGGCGGTTGGCATCCAGGTAGAAGACGCGATTGACCGTCTCGCCCACGAGCTCGACGTCGTGCGAGATCACGATGAGCCCGCCCTTGTAGCCCTTGAGGAACTCGCGCAGCCACACGACGCTGTCGGCGTCGAGGTGGTTGGTCGGCTCGTCGAGGATCATCGTCTGCGCGTCCGAGAACAGGATGCGCGCCAGCTCGATGCGCCGACGCTGACCGCCCGAGAGGGTCTTCAGCGGCTGGTCGAGGATGCGGTCGGGCAGCGACAGGTTGTGGGCGATGGATGCCGCCTCGGCCTCGGCCGCGTACCCGCCCTGGGCTTCGAAGCGCTCCATGAGCGAGCCGTAGCGCTTCATCGCCTTCGCGGCGACCGCGGGGTCGTCGTCGGCCATCGCGAGCGAGGCCTCGTGCATCCCGAGAGCCAGCGTCCCCAGGCCGCGCGCGTCGAGGATGCGCGTGCGGGCGAGCATCTCGGGATCGCCCGAACGGGGGTCCTGAGGCAGATAGCCGAGCTCGCCGCTGCGGTCGACGCCGCCCTCCGAGGGCAGCAGGTCGCCGGCGAGCACCTTCGTCAGCGTGGTCTTGCCCGCGCCGTTGCGGCCGACGAGACCGATCTTGTCGCCGTCCGAGACGCGGAACGACACGTCCGACATGAGCACGCGGGCTCCCACGCGAATCTCGAGGTCGTGCACGGAGAGCACAGCGATCGTCCGTTCTTCCGGCGGGTAGGGGTGCAGTGGCCGATGGCCAGCCCCCTAGTATACGTCGGCCGCGCACGCGGCTCCGCCGGGCGAGTGGTCCACCGTCGAGAGAACGACGGCGGGGCGTGGCATCCGGGTTTGCGATCTCACCCGACGGGTGATCTAAACTAAGCCAACCCTTACCTAAGTCCCCCGGAGGCTTTCTGTGTCCCGTTTCCGCGCGTTGGCCGCCCTTGCGGCCGCCACGGCCCTCGTCCTGACCGGCTGCGCCGGCACCTCCACCGCTCCGGCCGCCGAGACGACGGCCGCGGCCGACGCGGCGGCGTTCCCCGTGACCATCAAGAACGCGTTCGGCGAGACGACGATCCCCGCCGAGCCGAAGCGCGTCGTCACGGTCAGCTGGGGCAACCAGGACGCCGCCCTCGCCCTCGGCGTCGTGCCGGTGGCGATGCCCAAGGTCACCTGGGGCGACGAAGACGGCGACGGCCTGCTCCCCTGGGTCAAAGACAAGCTCGCCGAGCTGGGCGCCGAGACGCCCACGCTCATGGACGAGACGAACGGCTTCGACTACGAGGCGATCGCCGACGCCCGCCCCGACGTCATCCTCGGCGCCTACTCGGGCATGACCCAGGAGCAGTACGAGACGCTCAGCAAGATCGCGCCCGTCGTGGCCTTCCCCGACGTCGCGTGGGGCACCTCGTGGCAGGACATGACGCTGACGGATGCCAAGGCGCTCGGGCGCGAGGCGCAGGCGACGCAGCTCATCGCCGACCTCGAGGCCCACGTCACCGAGACGGCCGCGAAGTACCCCGCGCTGAAGGGCGCGAGCACGCTGTTCACGTACTTCAGCCCCACCGACCTCAGCACCGTCGGCTTCTACTCGACGAAAGACCCGCGCGCGCTCTACCTCACCGAGCTCGGGATGACGCCGGCGAAGGCGGTCACCGCGGCCAGCGCCGGCAGCACCACCTTCTGGTTCACACAGAGCGCTGAGAAGATCGAGGACTTCTCCGACGTCAAGACGATCGTCGGCTACGGCACGTCGAGCACGCTCGCGCAGCTGCAGGCCGATCCCCTGTGGTCGCGCATCCCGGCCATCGCGTCGGGCTCGGTCGCGGTGCTTCCCGACAACTCCACCCTGGCGGCGGCGGGCAACCCGAGCCCCCTCTCGATCGGCACGAGCTACGGCGACGAGTACATCGAGGCCGTCGGGACCGCCGCCGCAAAGGCATCCTGATGCCGCACCGCTCGCAGCGATGACCTCGCTCGCGACGGCACCGACCGCCCCCAGCGCGCACACGCGCCGCTGGGGGCGGCGACGCGTGCTCTGGATCATCGTCCTCATCGCGGCGCTCGTGATCGTCGGCGTCTTGTCGGTGACGTTCGGCGCCCGCGACGTGGCGCCCGGCGACGTGTGGGCCGGTCTGACGGGCGCCACCGACACCACCTCGGCCGCCGCCGTGGCCAAGCGCGTGCCGCGCACGATCCTCGCCATGCTCGTCGGGGCGGCCCTCGCCGTGGCCGGCACGGTGCTGCAGGGGGCGACGCGCAACCCGCTCGCCGACCCGCAGATTCTGGGCATCAACGGCGGGGCGTCGCTCGCGATCGTCACCGGCATCGCCTTCTTCGGACTCGGCACCGCATCGGGATACATCTGGGTGGGCATGCTCGGCGCCGCCGGCGCGGCGGTGCTCGTCTACGGCATCGGCTCGCTGGGGCGCGGCGGGGCGACACCGCTGCGGCTGGCGCTGGCCGGCGCGGTCACCGCCGTCGCCTTCAGCTCACTGATCAGCGCGATCCTGCTGCCCCGCATCGACGTCATGAGCGTCTTCCGGTTCTGGCAGGTCGGGGGCGTCGGCGGGGCGACTCCCGAGACCGTGCTGCAGGTCCTGCCGTTCCTTCTCGTCGGTCTCGCCGTCTGCCTGGCGAGCGCGTCGCCGCTGAACACCCTCGCGCTGGGCGATGAGCTGGCCGCGGGCCTCGGCTCGCGCGTGCGCACCGCGCGCCTGGTCTCGTCGGCCGGCGCGGTCATCCTCTGCGGCTCGGCGACCGCCGTCGCCGGCCCGATCGGCTTCGTCGGCCTGATCGTGCCCCACATCTGTCGACTGCTCGTGGGCGTCGACCACCGCTGGCTCCTTCCGGTCTCGGCGGCCGGCGGGGCGATCCTTCTCACGGCGTCCGACATCGTCGGACGCGTCATCGCCCGGCCCGCCGAGATCGAGGTGGGCATCGTCACGGCGCTCATCGGCGCGCCGTTCTTCATCGCGCTCGTGCGTCGTCAGAGGATGAGGGCGCTGTGACCGCCACACTCGCCCCGCCGACCCTCGACGCCCTCCGAGTGGTCGTGAACGGCCGTCGGCGTCGACGCCGTCGGTGGATCGCGGTCACCGGCGCCCTGGCGGCCGCCGTCGTGATCGTCTTCACCCTGTCGCTGATGCTCGGTCAGACCTTCTACTCGCCCACCGACGTCTGGGGCGTGCTCACGGGTCGGCGCGTTCCGGGCGCCTCGTTCACCGTCGGCGAGCTCCGGCTGCCTCGGGCCGTCACGGGCCTGCTGACCGGGCTGTGCTTCGGCATGGGCGGCGTGGTGTTCCAGTCGATGCTGCGCAACTCCCTCGCCAGCCCCGACGTCATCGGCATCAGCACGGGAGCCAGCGCCGCCGCCGTGTTCGGCATCGTCGTGCTGGGCTTGGGCGAGACCGCGGTCTCCTTCCTCGCGCTGGCGGCCGCTCTGCTGACGGCTCTGCTCATCTACGCCCTCGCCTATCGCGACGGCGGGTCGGGGCCGCGCCTGATCCTGATCGGCATCGGTGTCGCCGCCATGTGCCAGGCGATCGTGTCATACGTCATCTCGCGCGCCGCCGAGTGGGACCTGCCCGCAGCGATGCGGTGGATCACCGGCGACCTCAACGACGCGACGTGGGATCGCGCCCTGCCCGTCGCCGCGGCCGTGGTCGTGCTGGCCCCCGTGCTGCTGGTGCTCGCCCGCCGTCTCGAGCTGCTGCGCATGGGCGACGACACGGCCGCCGCCGTCGGGCTGCCCGTCGAGCGCAGCCGCCTGCTGCTGATCGTCGCGGCGGTGGGCTTGCTCGCCTTCGGCACCGCCGCCGCGGGGCCCATCGCGTTCGTGGCGTTCCTAGCCGGCCCCATCGCCGTGCGCATCCTCGGACCGGTCGGCTCGCCCGTGCTGCCGGCGGGGCTCGTCGGGGCGCTGCTCGTGCTCGTGGCCGACTTCTGCGCGCAGTACGCCTTCGGCACTCGCCTGCCGGTGGGGGTCGTGACGGGCGTGCTCGGCGCACCGTATCTCGTGTATCTGCTCATCCGCAGCAGCCGATCCGGAGGAACCTCCCTATGACCGCTGAGCGCTCCCTGCACGCCGAGAGCGTCACCCTCGGCTACGGCGATCGCATGATCGTCGAGTCGCTCGACCTGCGGGTGCCCGCGGGACGCATCACCGCGATCGTCGGCGCGAACGCGTGCGGCAAGTCGACGCTGCTCAAGGCGATGGCGCGTCTGCTCACACCGTCGTCGGGCCGGGTGCTGCTCGACGGCAAGGCCATCCACCGTCTGCCCACGAAGCAGGTGGCGCGTGTGCTGGGCCTGCTCCCCCAGTCGCCGATCGCCCCCGACGGCATCGCGGTGTCCGACCTCGTCAGCCGCGGGCGGCATCCGCACCAGGGCGCGCTGTCGCGGTGGACGCCGACCGACGACGCCGCCGTCGCGCGCGCTCTCTCGGCGACCGACACCGCTCACCTGGCCGACCGACCGGTCGACGAGCTGAGCGGCGGACAGCGGCAGCGCGTATGGATCGCGATGGCCCTGGCGCAAGAGACCGACGTGCTGTTGCTCGACGAGCCGACCACGTTCCTCGACATCAGCCATCAGATCGACGTGCTCGACCTGCTGACCGACCTCAACCGCGAACGCGGCACGACGATCGCCATGGTGCTGCACGACCTCAACCTGGCGGCCCGGTACGCCGACCACCTCGTCGCCATGGCGCACGGGAGCGTGATCGCCGCGGGCGACCCCGGCGACGTGCTCACCGAGCAGACCGTCCGCGAGGTGTTCGGGCTCGACAGCCGCGTCGTGCCCGACCCCCTCACCGGTCGCCCGATGGTGGTGCCCATCGGTCGCCACCACACCGTGTCCGAGCCCGAGCAGGCCGCGGCCCGGCGACCCGGCGCGCCGACGGCATAGCCGCTCCGGTCAGAAGAGCCGGGACTCCCCCGGCGTCAGGACTCCCCCGGCGTCAGGACGCCGACGTCGCGGCGGACCCGTCAGGCGCACCGACGCGTCCGCCGCCGTGCACTCAGCCGGTGCGCTCGACCTGACCCGCGCGCCAGTACCCCATGAACGCGACGCGTCCGCGATCGACGCCGCAGCCCTGCACGAGCATGCGCCGCAGCAGCTTCACGGTCTGCGACTCGCCCGCGATCCAGGCATAGAACTCGCCCTCGGCGTCGTCGGGGCTGTCCCACAGCAGCTCGACGTCGACGTCGATGTCGTCGAGCACCTGCGGTCGCGGCGCGGCCGCACGCGCGAGCACGTCCGCGGATGCCGCGGTCCAGGCCTCGATCGCCTCGATCAACGCCTCGCCGTGCGGACGGTGGTCGCGAGGCAGCCAGTGCACACGCGCGCCTCCGCCGGCGACCGGGAGCGCGTCGTCGCCGGTGGGCACCTCGATGAACGCGTCGACCTCGAGGCCGGGCTCGAGCCCTTCCAGCACGGCGCAGATGGCCGGGGCGGCCGTCTCGTCACCCGCCAGCAGCAGCCGACGGGCCGTCCCGGGGTGGAAGTCGATGCCCTGGGCCGACTCGGGGCTGCGCGCATCGGGGCCGACGACCACCAGCGTGTCGCCCTCGGCGGCGGCCTCGGCCCAGGTGCCCGCCGGGCCCGCGTCGTGATGGACGACGAAGTCGATGTCGAGCTCGAGCGCCGCCGGGTCGATGCGCCGCACGGTGTAGGTGCGGAAGGGCGTGCGCTCGTCGTGGGGCAGCTCGCGCCAGCGCGCATACCACTCGCCCTGGGCGATGGCGTCCTCGTCGTCCTGACCGATGTCGCAGACGGTGCCGTCACGGCCGGGCAGCACGATCTTGACCCGCTGGTCGCGGCGGTCGGTGCCGAAGAACTCGAAGTCGGGCGAGGTGAACGTCACCCGCACGAAGTGGGGCGACAGACGCCGCACGGCCGTGACCACGGCGACGTACGGGCGATAGGCGGGACGCGTGGCGGTGATCATTCGATAAGGATATCCTTACCTTGGTTCGGGCACCACGCGGAACCCCCGACGCCGAGACCGCGGTCGCTCCCCCGCCAGCGACGAGCGACCGCAGGGCCGACGCTCGCCTCTCACGGCCGGTCGACCAGCCGCCCGATCCGCTCGATCGCCTCGCGCAGCACCTCCGGCGCACATCCGACGTTGATCCGCACGTGCCCGACGCCCTCGGCACCGAACAGCGGGCCGTGATGGAGCGCCACCTTCGCCTCGCGCCGCACGAACGGCGCCGGGTTGTCTCCCCACCCGTACGCCGAGACGTCGACCCACGCGAGGAACCCCGCCTCGGGGACGCGGTAGCGGGCGAGCGGCAGGTGCGCGGCCAGCAGATCGGCCAGCAGACGGCGGTTCTCGTCGAGGGCCGCGAGCAGTCCCTCGAGCCATTCGTCGCTCTCGGCCGCGAAGGCGGCACGGTTGGCGAGGACGCCGAAGAGCCCCGCTCGCCACTCCACCTCCCAGGGCAGCGCCCGCACCACCGCGGCGGTCTCGTCGGAGCCCGTCACGATGACCGCGCATTTCAGTCCCGCCAGGTTGTAGGTCTTGCTCGCACTCGTCACGGTGTAGCCCACCAGCGCGGCCTCGGGCGCGGCATCCAGGAACGGAGTGAACACGGCCGGGGCGTGCGTGAGGGGCGCGTGGATCTCGTCGCTGACGACCGTCGCGCCATACCGGTGCGCCAGGCGGCCGAGAGCGGCCAACGACTCGCGCGTGTGCACGGTCCCCGTCGGGTTGTGCGGGTTGCACAGCAGCACCGCCCGCGCGCCCCCGGCGAGGGCCCGCTCGATGCCGTCGAGATCCAGCGACCAGCGCTCCCCGTCGTCGAGGAGCGGCACGCGTTCCACGACGGCCCCGGCCTCCTCGACGGTGTCGTAGAACGGCGGATACACCGGGGGCGTGACGATCACGCGGTCGCCGGGCGAGGTCACGGCGCGCAGCACCTCGACCACACCCATCATCACGTCACCGGTCCAGCGGATGCGCGCCGGATCGGGCCGCCACCCCCAGCGCCGCGCGGCGAAGTCGGCGAAGTCGAGGTCGATCCCGGGCCGGGGCGGGGTGTATCCGGTGTCGCCGATCTCCACGGCGCGCGTCAGCGCCGCCGTGATCGCGGGAGCGAGCGGAAAGTCGGTCTCGGCCACGAACATCGGGATGACATCGTCGCCGTACGAGCGCCACTTGGTGCTGGACCGCTGGCGCAGCAGATCCAGCGGCAGGGCCTGAAGGGGGGAAACGCTCACCCCGGAAGCCTAATGACGACCCCGGATGCCGGTGAGCCAGCGCGTCAGAGAGGGAAACACGAACGCCCACCCCCGAAGGGATGGGCGTTCGATGAGAGTCTCAGATCGCGAAGCCGAGGGCGCGCATCATGTCGCGGCCGTCGTCGGTGATCCGCTCCGGGCCCCACGGCGGCATCCACACCCAGTTGGCAGTGATACTTACTTGGCCGAATTAAATTCTCATCAGGTATTTCTGCAGGATCAGGGATGGCTTCCACCCTCAACTCGACACAAATTCAGACACAATGTTCGGAGATTGTCCCGATTGTGGGGGTGGCAGGTGGCAGATGGTGCCTTAGGGTGATGACCGGTGTCGAGCATGTGCGACATTCCTCATCCAGGGGCGACTTGACCTGCCTCACATGAAGGGCTCCGGTCGGCGTCGCTAACTCGCGTCGGGGATGTCTTTGATGTCAACCGCCCAGGCCGCCGTCGGCGATGGCGGGACGATTCTCGTAACGGCGACCTCCAGCTCATTTAGAACAGGATCTCGTCGTCGATCGAGTCGGCAGGAGTATGAACGCTCGTACCCTAGAGGCGCGCGGAAGCTCGCCATCACATAAGTGAAGCGCCCTAGGTTTGCTAGAGGCTCCTGACCTTGGAAACGAAGATGGAATCATGGTGTCGAATCAGGGATCGGGCGTGAGGAGTCAAGCACTTGCCGCACGTCGCTCGACGCCTTCTCCGCGATCACGGCCCAGGTTCCGAAGGTCGCTCGCTCGATGCTGAGCCTGTGCTCGTGTAGGGCCCTTCGGATCGAAGCCTGCATCTCGTCTCCGGTGCCGGGTATGCTCCGACATGCTGAGAGCAGCACGGCCGCGTGGAATGCGACGATGGCTTCCCACGCGTGGATGTACGTGCCGCCACGAGTGGGAGCGACAGTACCGACAGGAAACGTTGCTTCTAGGGCGTAACGAGGCTGTTCATGGCGCTGGTCTCGCGGATCGCCGAATCGAACTCCTGCTCGGAAACTGATCCGAGGAGTTCGAGCGGCGACTGGTCGGAGCCGGCTGCGTTCTTCGGCAGACGTGATTACGGGGTCCGCCACCACTCCAGCAGTGCCGCCGCAACAAGCGTCGGCTGCGCATCGCCGCAGGCCGTGACGAACGCCTTATTGATCTCCGCGAGGGCGTCGATGATCTTTCCGTCGAGGAACTGAAAGGCCGGGTAGTACTTGGTTCCGCTGAGCTCGACCCCGGCCCACGCTATCGATCAACGAGATCGACTTCGCCCGGGATACTCGCATGAAGGGGTGTGGAAGAGGGTGCTGTGGCGACCTCAGAAGCCGAGGACCGCGCGAGCACCGTCGATGTCGGCCTGGGCCAGTTCCTCGGCGTACTGTGACACGCGCCGACTCGTCAGACGGAGCATTGCAGCCTTGTCACGCATTGTGCTGTCGATCTGCGCGTGCCGCCCTGTCCAAGCGGTCTGGGCATCGCCCTTCCACCCCTCTCTCATGGTGTGGGAAGCGGCGGCCAAAATGTCCATGTCGACGCCGAGGGCGTCGGCCACGCTCGAAAGCACCTGCGCCGACGCGGCGATCAATTCGGTGTCTGCTTTGAGGTGCATGGAAGCTTCCTCTCGACTACGAGGTGCTCGGGCGCGAGTAGCCCCGGTCGGCGTCACGGCGCAAGCTCAGAGCGATGTCCGATTCCACTCCGAACAGCTCCGCACCGCGATCTGCCAGACGGGCCATTGCTGCGTGCTGAGCCTCAGCGATCGTCTGAGTGGTGAGGTGTCCGAGTGCATGCAAGGTGAGCCGCTCGGCCTCGAAGCCGAACGAGATCAACCGCACGCGACCGCCGACACCGGCACGAACGGTCACCTCGCCGCGAGCGCTTCGCGCCTCCGCCGTGATCGAGTCCACCTCGTCAGCCAAGGCGTCTGCCCGGGCCTTGTTGTTCCGCGCCTTAGCCCGGATCTCCTGGAGCTGACGTCGCGCGTTTTCGAAACCAGCATCCATGCCAGTGAAGGAATCTGTCATCTCGACTCCCCGGGTGTCACTTCGCGGCGGTCACATCGGTGGGAACAGCGGGCACGTCACCGGGCCAATCGCCCAATCGCTGCCGCGCTGGCGAGCCATCCCGGACGTTGATGTTGGCGACGGTGAACCCGTGCGAGTCCGGCACGGGCTCCCTTGGCTCGATCCATCCCGCGGCAGCAGCCGCAAAGGAGGCGTCGAACCCCGACCCGGCGTCGTCCTTCACGGTGATCGAGATCTGCGCGTTGGGCATGTACCCCTCGCGCACCGACCACACCGACTCGGTCAAGAAGGTGATCAGGGCCGGGCCGTCCGTGATCCGGTATCCAGGTGAGACGGTCACCGCGATGTCGTAACCCGTGTTGCCCTTCACGTTAGGCCCTTCGCCGCCTCCGACGTCGATGGAGAGACCGGGGATGTCCGATACGGCTGCGCGCATCTCGCTGAGGGTCTGACCGCCCGAGATCGCGTCGTGGGGGATATCGCGGCGGTGGGCCTGGCCGCACGCCGTCAGAGAGGCGGTTGCACCAAGGACCAGGAGCGCCGCGATCCAGCGGTCATGACGGGCCATAGGTAATCATGTCCTCAAGTCGATACTGCATGTCGGCCCATATGGTCACATCGGAGATGCCCGCGTAGGCCCCGTTGGTGTTTCCGTCGAAACCAAGTTTAGCGAGGATTGTCTCATCGTAAGCGCCGGTCACTTCGAAGACGGCGCGACCGTCAGCGTTGCGGAGCCGGAACGCGACCTCGCCCGGGAACTCGGGGTGTCCGCGCTGCGCTGCGATCACGAACCCGTCATCGGTGATCTGCTGCACCTGAATGTTGCCGGCCGTCACTTTGGGGATATCCATCCCGAACAGCGAGGTCTTTATCGTGTCACCGACCGCCGGCAGCTGCATGTTCAGTTGTGAATTGTCGCCCGCTCGAGAGGGGAGGAAGACATGACCGAACTGCTGCCGAAGCATCTCGTTGAGCTCCGAGGTCGTCATATCGGTCGCGCCGAGGTCGTACTGGTGTTGATACCCTAAGGGGTGAGAGGCATTGAAGCGCTGGTTGGAACCCGGATACGGCACGGGTCCAGGACTGTACGTGTCGCCCAGGGACCCGTCCCTTGGCACGAGCCCCGGCAGACCGCCGAGGCCCGGAAAAATGTCTCCCGGCGGGTAGTCTGCCAGTAGCTTTCCGATCAGGTTCTCGAGCTCCTGGTGGAACGGGACGATTGCCCGATACAGGTCCGTCAGCAGTCGCACGAGTTCACGAAGGGCCTGGAGGACCCGCTCGATGTTGTCAATGACGTCATCGATCACCTGGGCGCAATTGTTCGCAAAGTCGCGAATGGCCTGGGTCTTCTCGTCGATCTCCCACGGCCAGCTCCCGAACAGCACGTCACCGATAGCACCACCCGCGGACGACAACAATTCAAACCCGCTGCAGACGAGGGACCGCATGGTCTCGACCACGCGGACGCACAGTTGAAGGGTCTGACTGACGACTTTCGACCAGTCCGCGATGGAATGCGTGCACGCCGCAAATACCCGCAGCGAGCCCTCGACGGCAGCTGCGGTAGCCCCTTGGACGTATCCCTGGATGTGAGCGAGCGTATCCGTGTAGATCTGCGAGACCGCCTGAACATCACCGGCGTAGACCTCCCATGTGTGGGAGGCATGGTACAGACCGGCGGGGTCGCCCGTGACCCTCTCCATCAGATCTTCAAGCGGCTGAACGAAGGAGGAGATCGCCGAGGCCAAGCCGGCGAGACCGCTCCCGCACCCGTCACCGCCCGCACCAGGGGAAGGTAGACCGCTCAGCCAGTCCGATGACGCGAGGGAAGCCGCTGCGGAATCCGCAGACGGCAGCACGGCCATCGCGGGCATCAGATATCACCGCCAAGCTTCTCGAGCTCCGCCCGCGCCGCGTCTTCGACGCGCTCCAACTCCGTCACGGCTGCGTGAACTCCGTCTGCGGCGCGCTGCGCGCGCTCGCCTACAATCGACGATGTTCCCTCCATCAGGCCACCGAGGGCACTGAACGCCGGCGGAATAAACACCGCGATGGGGCCGAACGCCATTCCTGGCACGGCTGCCCCGAGCTTCCCACCGGCGGACTCCAGTGATTGCGCTGTCAGCGTCAGCACTCGCCTTACATGATCGTAGGCGTCGCCATCTACTTCGATCTGCCCCATAAGACCCCCGCCCATCACCGAACTACAGCCACAATCCGGGCGAGGATAACATATGCGTCACCGCCGACGCAGAACCGAACAGCGATGCTGTTTGGGACTGCGGAGGTTTTAAGTGACTCCTGATCTGTGGTGATTCGTCACCGCTGGGATGATGTCATCACGCCTAAGCCGTCTCCTATAAAGTTTTGGACGATGTCATCGCGATCGCGTTGCACGGGAGTTGTCGTTCGCGCAGATCGCGAAAGACTTCGGGATCTCGGAGTCGTACGTGCAACGGTGGGTCAAGATCGCCGACGTCGACAGTGGTCGCCCCGGTCGCCTCGAGCGAGGCGTCCGAGAACCGTGATTTGCGGAGCGGGTGAAGCTGCTTAAGCAGGAGGTGAAGATCCCCACCGAGCCGCGGCGTATCGGTCGCTGGCGAACCCTCAAGGCCCAGAAGGCCCTACCAGCTCGCGATTGAACTCGCCTCCGACGGGGTCTCCGCTGAACTTCCAACTACGGAAAGTCACCAAGAACCGCGAGCACTTCCCGAACGACCAGCTCGGGGGAAACTGCTCTACCTGGCAATCTGCGACATCGAGGACAAACGCGCCCGTGACCGGGCGCGGAAACGCGGACGCCCGCCTCACCGGCGCAAGGCCTCAGCCGACTTGCCGAGGGCCAAGTCGTGACGGACTGGAAGAAAGCACTGGAACAACTCGCGATCGCCTTCCTCGAACACATCGACCACGACTCCGAGACACCGCCCACTTACACATACATCTTGACAGGCTCCAGCGCACGCGTGGTCGGCCGGCGTGGCGTCGTTCAAGGCAGCCACCGGCTCTGCTGCGAAACAGCCTACGCCAGGGCATCGGCCTGAGCCGTGTCGACGGTTTCCGACGCCGCGGAGCATCCGAAGAGGACGACCAAAGGGTGCATCCATATCGACTTGATTCCGCACCTTTGCAGTACCCGCGCAGTACCCGCAATCGCCCTCCATCACCCTGGATCATCCTGCAATGTTCTGGACAGCCCACCCGGCATTTCCACCGTGATCGCCCTCCAGCACCCTCGCGGACCGGACGACGTGATGTGACCGCAGCATATGGACACAAAATCCACCACAACATCTGCAGATCGGTCAGGTACGCGCGCGCCCACCGCGGCGCAGCGGTCATCCAGATCGCGCCTCGTAAGTGTTCGCAATCGACCCGAGACATCCGTAACGACAGCGAATCTGAGGCAACAAAAAGGCCCCTGACCTGGGCTAAACAAGGTCAGGGGCCCTAAGGCGCGATCAGATCGCGAAGCCCAGCGCGCGCATCATGTCGCGGCCGTCGTCGGTGATCCGTTCCGGGCCCCACGGCGGCATCCACACCCAGTTGATGCGGAAGCGGTCCACGACGTTGTCGAGGGCCTGGGCGGTCTGCTCTTCGAGCACGTCGGTCAGCGGGCAGCCGGCCGACGTCAGGGTCATGTGGATGACGAGCGCGTCGTTCTCGTCGTCCCACGCGAGGTCGTAGATGAGCCCCAGATCGACGACGTTGATCCCCAGTTCGGGGTCCATGACGTCTTTCAGGGCCTCGGTGACCTCGTCGTACTTCTCGGGCGCGAGGGTTGCGGTCATGTAACGATCTTACGCGTCGATCGGGGTACCGGCCTCGAGGAAACGGTCGTAGCCCTCTTCCTCGAGACGGTCGGCGAGCTCGGGGCCGCCTTCTTCGACGATCCGGCCCTTGACGACGACGTGCACGAAGTCGGGACGGATGTACCGCAGGATGCGCGTGTAGTGCGTGATGAGCAGCACACCGAGGTCGGTCTGCTCCTTGGCGCGGTTCACGCCCTCGGACACGATCTTCAGCGCGTCGACGTCGAGGCCCGAGTCGGTCTCGTCGAGCACGGCGATCTTCGGCTTCAGCAACTCGAGCTGAAGGATCTCGTGGCGCTTCTTCTCGCCGCCCGAGAAGCCCTCGTTGACGTTGCGCTGCGCGAACTTCGGGTCCATACGCAGGTTGCCCATGGCCTCTTTGACGTCCTTGGTCCACGAGCGGATGGCCGGAGCCTCGCCGTCGATCGCGGTCTTCGCGGTGCGCAGGAAGTTGGTGACCGTGACGCCCGGGATCTCGACCGGGTACTGCATCGCGAGGAAGAGGCCCGCGCGCGCACGCTCGTCGACGCTCATCTCGAGGACGTCCTCACCGTCGAGCGTGATGGAACCGCTCGTGACGGTGTACTTGGGGTGACCGGCGATCGTGTACGCCAGGGTCGACTTGCCGGAGCCGTTGGGGCCCATGATGGCGTGGGTCTCGCCGGTGCGCATGGTCAGCGTCACACCGTTGAGGATCGGGGTCGTACCGTTCTCCGTCTCGACCGTCACGTGGAGGTCGCGGATCTCAAGGACAGACATGGTGTTCCTTACTCGGTTGTTCGAAAAAGTGTGGGACGCGACCGTCAGGCCATCGCCTTGGTGACGGCGGGATCGATGAGCACGTCGTCGCCGTCGATCACGACCTCGTACACGGGCACCGGCTCGAAGGCCGGCAGGTTCAGGGGGCGTCCGGTGCGCAGCGAGAAGGCCGAGCCGTGGGCCCAGCACTCGAGCGTCTCGCCCTCGACGAAGCCGTCCGACAGCGAGATGTCGCCGTGCGTGCACACGTCGCCGATCGCGTGGACCTCGCCGTTGCCGTCGAGCACGACCGCGATCGCGACGCCGTCGATCTCGACGCGGTGCGCTTCGTCTTGCACGAGATCGCTCAACGCGCAGACCCGCGAGGCGCTCACGCCTCGGCTCCGTGGGCCAGCTCGCGTTCGATCGCCGCGATGAGCTCGGACTCGAGCTCGGGGATGCCGATGCGCTGCACGATCTCGCTGAGGAACCCGAGCACGACCAGGCGTCGCGCCTCGTCTTCGGCGATGCCGCGGGCCTGCAGGTAGAACAGCTGCTCGTCGTCGAAGCGACCGGTGGCGCTGGCGTGGCCGGCGCCCTGGATGTCGCCCGTCTCGATCTCGAGGTTCGGGATCGAGTCGGCGCGCGCGCCGTCGGTGAGCACGAGGTTGCGGTTGGCCTCGTACGAGTCGGTGCCCGTGGCATCCGGGCCGATGAGCACGTCGCCGATCCACACGCTCCGCGCGCTCTCGCCCTGCAGGGCGCCCTTGTAGAGCACGTCGCCGACGGTGTGCGGGCCCTTGTGGTGCAGGTAGACCTGCGACTCGAGGTGCTGACCTGCGTCGGAGAACGACAGGCCGTACAGGCGCCCCTCGGCACCCGCGCCCGCGAGCTCGACCGACGGGTTCACACGCACGACGCCCCCGCCGAAGCTCACCACGACGTGGGTGAGCTTGGCGTCGCGGTCGACGCGGGCCTGGTGCGCCGAGGCGTGGATCGCGTCGTGGTCCCACTTCTGCACCGACACGACGGTGAGGTCGGCGCCGTCGCGCACGATGATCTCGACGTTCTGGGCATGCTGCGCCGAGCCCTCGTGCCGCAGCACGACGGTGCCGCGCGAGTTCGGCTGTGCCTCGATCACCACGTGCGCGTGCGCGAGCCCGCCGGTGCCGGTCAGGCGCACGACGATGGGCTCCGCGAGCTCGACGTTCGCGGGGATGCGCAGGAGCGGCGCCTCGGCCTCGTGAGTCCAGGCGAGGGCGGCGGGCAGGTCTTCCGGGCGGAAGTGCTCGCCGCGCGGGGCGTCGCCCGCCGCGAGACGCCGCTGCTCGACCTCCGCCGGAGCCTGCACGTCAACCTGGATGACTCCCGTGGGGCCTGCCCCGTCGACGAACAGGGGGGCGAGCCGGTCGATCGGGCTCAGCTTCCAGTTGACCTCGCGCCCCGTCGGGGTGCCGAAGTCGGCCGGGTCGAACGAGGTCGGGCGCTCCGAGCGCGTCTGCACGGGAACGACGGATGCCACCAGGGCGGCAGGGTCGATGTGACCCTCCGCGGCGCTCGCGGGGGTCTGGGTCGCTGTCGTCATCAGCCGACGGATCCTTCCATGCCCATCTCGATGAGCTTGTTGAGCTCGAGGGCGTACTCCATGGGCAGCTCGCGGGCGATGGGCTCGATGAACCCGCGCACGATCATGGCCATGGCCTCGTCTTCGGGCAGGCCACGCGACTGCAGGTAGAACAGCTGCTCCTCGCTGACCTTCGAGACCGTGGCCTCGTGGCCGAGCTGCACATCGTCGACACGGATGTCGATCGCGGGGTACGTGTCGCTGCGCGAGATGGTGTCGACCAGCAGCGCGTCGCACCGCACCGTGTTGGCGGAGTGGTGTGCGTTGGCATCCACCCGCACCTCGCCGCGGTAGCCCGCGCGACCGCCGCCGCGCGCGATCGACTTCGAGACGATCGACGACTGCGTGTAGGGCGCCATGTGGATCATCTTCGCGCCGGCGTCCTGGTGCTGGCCCGGACCGGCGAAGGCGACCGAGAGCGTCTCGCCCTTGGCGTGCTCGCCCATCAGGTAGATCGACGGGTACTTCATCGTCACCTTGGAGCCGATGTTGCCGTCGACCCACTCCATGGTCGCGCCCTCGTGGGCGACGGCGCGCTTGGTGACGAGGTTGTAGACGTTGTTCGACCAGTTCTGGATCGTCGTGTAGCGCACGCGGGCGTTCTTCTTCACGATGATCTCGACCACGGCCGAGTGCAGCGAGTCCGACTTGTAGATCGGCGCGGTGCAACCCTCGATGTAGTGCACGTAGCTGTCTTCGTCGGCGATGATCAGGGTCCGCTCGAACTGGCCCATGTTCTCGGTGTTGATGCGGAAGTACGCCTGGAGGGGGATCTCGACGTGCACGCCCTTGGGGACGTAGACGAAGGAGCCGCCCGACCACACCGCGGTGTTCAGGGCCGCGAACTTGTTGTCGCCGGCGGGAATGACCGTGCCGAAGTACTCCTCGAAGAACTCGGGGTGCTCCTTGAGCGCGGTGTCGGTGTCCAGAAAGATGACACCCTGCTGCTCGAGGTCCTCGCGGATCTGGTGGTAGACCACCTCGGACTCATACTGCGCGGCGACACCCGCGACCAGGCGCTGGCGCTCGGCCTCGGGGATGCCGAGCTTCTCGTACGTGTTGCGGATCTCCTCAGGGAGGTCTTCCCACGACTGCGCCTGCTTCTCGGTGGAGCGCACGAAGTATTTGATGTTGTCGAAGTCGATGTCCGACAGGTCGGCACCCCAGGTGGGCATCGGCTTGCGGCCGAAGAGCTGATACCCCTTCAGACGGGTCTTCAGCATCCATTCGGGCTCGGATTTCAGCGCCGAGATGCCGCGGACGACCTCTTCGTTGATGCCCCGCTGGGCGACGGCACCGGCGGCATCGGTGTCGTGCCAGCCGAACTCGTACACCCCCAGACCCTCGAGTTCGGGACGGTCGATGAGCACATCGGTCATGGTGGTCACTCTCCTTCTCGGGCCTCAACGGTGTCATCCGCCCCGGCATTCCGGTCTTCGGTCGAAGTCCCCGGAACGTCGCTGGTGGGCCCGCTCGAAGGCGCTGGCTGCGCGCCTAGACTGTCACTGATGCGGAACGCGTGAGCGCCCCGTTCCCGGACCTTTCGATTCTACAGGCAACACCCGCTCTCGGCACGGCGTACTCCACGCGGAACCGGGCCGAGGGCCCCGCCGCCAGGAGGCTGCGCGCATGTCCCCCGCCCCGTCCACGTCCGTCCTCCATCGCGTCCGCGACTGGCTGCCCGCCCAGGTCGACGGGCGGGTGCGCGTCCTCGCTTGGCTCTCGTTCGTCGCCGAGGTGCTCATCATCGGCACTGGGGGCGCCGTCCGCCTCACCGGATCGGGCCTCGGCTGCCCCACCTGGCCGCGTTGCACACCCGACTCGATCGTGAACACCCCCGAGATGGGCATCCACGGCGTGATCGAGTTCGGCAACCGCACCCTCACCGGACTCGTCGGCATCCTGGCGCTCGCCGTCGTCGTTCTCGTGTGGCGAATGAGAAGAACGCGCCCCGTGCTCTTCGTGCTCTCGCTGATCGTGCTCGGCGGCATCGTGGTGCAGGCCCTCGTGGGCGGCGTGACCGTGCTGACGGGCTTGAACCCCTTCATCGTCGGGTTCCACTACATCGCCTCGGTGTCGATCGTCGCCGTCTGCGCCGCCTTCCTCGTGCTGATGGACCGCCCCGCCGGCCCCCGCGAGCGGGCGGTGCCCGGCTGGCTGGCCGGCCTGGTGCACGCGACGAGCGGCGTGCTCGCCCTGACCATCGTCTTCGGCGTGCTGACCACCGGCGCCGGCCCGCACTCCGGCGACGCCGCCGCCGGACGCAACGGGTTCGACGCCGAGATCCTCGAGCACGTGCACGCGTGGCCGGGGTACGCCCTGTTCGTGCTCACGGCCGCGATCGTCGTGGCATCCTGGCGCCTGCGCCTTCCGGTGCGGCGGTGGGCGACGCTGCTTCTGGCTATCGAGCTCGTGCAGATCGCCGTGGGCCTCTACCAGGCCCGTAACGGCCTTCCCGAGATCGCCGTCGGCACCCACATGGTCCTCGCCTCGCTCACCGCGGCGACCATGACGGCGGTCGTGCTGGGGCTCAAGCGACCGGTGTCGGCGCCCGTCGTCGAGCCCGTCGAGCGGAGCGCGTCGACGAGCCGCTGACCACCGACGCTTCATAGGAGATTCATCGAAGAAGCCGACCGGGCGCCCGGACGCGTGCGAGACTGTTGAGCTTCCGGTGCCGAACGCGCCCGGATTCCTAAGGAGCACATTCCATGCGTACTCGTCCCCGTATCGTCACCAGCATCCCGTTCTGGGTGCTCGTCGTCGGGTCCCTCGCCGCGGTCTTCGGCGGCCTCCTGATGTCGATCGACAAGATCACCGTCATGCAGCAGGCACTCACCGACCAGACCGCGACCGGCGTGGAGGTGTACGTCGGGCAGGCCTGGATCATCGTCGGCGCCGCACTGCTCGCCGGCGGCATCGTCGGCCTCGTGCTGGCACTGGCCCTGGCCGTCGCCGCGAGCCTGATCCCCCGTGCCGACGTCGCGATCGAGACGATCGACTGGACCAGCGACGTCGAGACCGCGCCCGAGGCGCCCGTCGTCGCCCCGGTCGTCGAGCCGGCCCCCGCCACCACGGCCGCGCCGATCGTGTCCGAGGACCCCGACGTCGAGACCACGTCCGACACCCCCGCGCCCCCGCAGGCCGCCGCCGAAGAGGGCGACACCGAGCGCCGCTGACGCCCGGACGTCGAAGCCGCCCGTCCCCTCGTGGGGCGGGCGGCTTTCTCGTACGCCGAGACGGACGACGCAGAACCCCGGGATCGCGGAAGCCGGCCGCCGGCGCCGACGAGCGCGGAGGAACCGAGACGTCGCAGGAGCCGGCCGGCGCGGATCCCTCTTGGAAGCGCGGCCGGCGACGACCTCGGGTCAGAAGGGCAGCAGCGGGTCGATCGCGATCGCGACGAACAGCAGCGTCAGGTAGGTGATCGACGCGTGGAACACCCGCATGGGTCGAGGCTCTCCGCCGCGCACCGCGCGGGCGTACAGCCGGTGCGACTCGTACACGAACCATCCGCCGAACACCAGCGCCGAGACCGAGTAGACGAGACCCATGGATGCCACCGGGATCAGCAGCAGGGAGCACACGACCGTGGCCCACGCGTACAGGATCACCTGCAGCCCGACCTGCGAGCCGCTGCGGGTCGCGCCCAGCATGGGCACGTCGACCTCGTCGTACTGCGCGGCGTACTTCATCGACAGCGGCCAGTAGTGCGGCGGCGTCCAGAGGAACACCAGCGCGAAGAGGATGAACGGCGCCCAGCCGAGCGAGCCGGTCACGGCCGACCAGCCGATGAGCACCGGGAAGCAGCCCGCGATGCCGCCCCAGACGATGTTCTGCTCGGTGCGGCGTTTGAGGATCATCGTGTAGATCACGACGTAGAAGAAGATCGCCCCGGCCGAGAGCGCGGCGGCGAGCAGGTTCGTCGTCGCCCACAGCCACAGGGTCGACACGACGGCCAATGCCCACGCGAAGACGAGCGCGCCGCGGGGGGTGACCTCTCCGGTCACGAGCGGACGGTTCTCGGTGCGCTGCATGTGCGCGTCGATGTCGCGATCGAGGTACATGTTGAACGCCGCGGCCGAGCCCGCGCTCAGCGATCCGCCGATCACCGTGGCGAGCACGAGCCAGAGGCTCGGCAGACCGCCCTGGGCGAGGATCATCACCGGGACGGTCGTGACGAGCAGCAGCTCGAGGACCCGCGGCTTCGTCAGCGCGACGTAGGCCCGAAGGGTTCGGCGGAAGGAGCGGCCATCGGTCGCCGCAATGACGTGCGACGTCGTCGAGATGTCCATCGTCCCCCGGGGTAGAGCGAGCGTATCCCTCCGATTCTATGCCATCGCGTGCACACACCCGGTCGCCTGTCGAGCCCCGTCACAGACGGCGACGACCCCCGTCGATCTCGCTATGCTGGCGATGAACGCGCGCCCCGCGCCGACATCCCACCCCTCACCCACCCCGACGGTGGCGAGCGCGGAGTCGGAACCCGATCGGGCGCAGAGGATCGAGAAAGGCGACCGTGTTGTCGGACTTCGAATGGGATGAGATCGATCGGCGCGCGGTGGACACCGCCCGCATTCTGGCGGCGGACGCCGTCGAGAAGGTGGGGAACGGTCACCCCGGCACCGCGATGTCGCTGGCGCCCGCCGCGTACCTGCTCTATCAGCGGGTGATGCGGCACGACCCCGCCGACACGCACTGGCCCGGACGCGACCGCTTCATCCTCTCGGCGGGACACTCCTCGCTGACCCAGTACGTCCAGCTCTACCTCGGCGGCTTCGGCCTCGAGCTGAAAGACCTCGAGGCGCTGCGCACGTGGGGCTCGCTGACCCCCGGCCACCCCGAGTACGGCCACACCGACGGCGTCGAGATCACGACCGGCCCCCTCGGCCAGGGTCTGGCCTCGTCGGTCGGCTTCGCCTACGCCGCCCGCTACGAGCGCGGCCTCTTCGACCCGGAGTCCCCCGCCGGAGAGAGCCCCTTCGACCACTTCGTGTACGTGATCGCCGGTGACGGCGACCTGCAGGAGGGCGTCACGAGCGAGGCGTCCTCGCTCGCCGGCCACCAGGAGCTCGGCAACCTCATCGCGATCTACGACTCCAACCAGATCTCGATCGAGGACGACACCAACGTCGCCTTCACCGAAGACGTCCAGAAGCGCTACGAGGCCTACGGCTGGCACGTGCAGACGGTCGACTGGAAGAAGACCGGTCAGTACGTCGAAGACGTCGCCGAGCTGCACGCGGCCATCGAGGCCGCCCAGGGCGAGACGAGCAAGCCCTCGCTGATCATCCTCAAGACGATCATCGGCTGGCCCTCGCCCGGCAAGCAGAACTCCGGCAAGATCCACGGCTCCGCCCTCGGCGCCGACGAGCTGCGCGCGACCAAGGAGGTGCTTGGCTTCGACCCCGAGCAGCACTTCGCCGTCGCCGACGACGTCATCGCCCACACCCGCCAGCTCGTCGAGCGCGGCGAGGCCGAGAAGGCCGCCTGGCAGCAGAAGTTCGACGCGTGGGCCGCCGCGCACCCCGAGCGCAAGCAGCTGTGGGACCGCCTGCAGGCCCGTGAGCTCCCCGCCGACATCGCCGACGCCCTCCCCGCCTTCGAGGCCGGCAAAGACGTCTCGACCCGCGCCGCGTCCGGAACGGTCATCAACGCCCTGGCCGCCGAGCTCCCCGAGCTCTGGGGCGGTTCGGCCGACCTCGCCGAGTCGAACCTGACGACGATCAAGGATGCCAAGTCCTTCATCCCCGCCGAGTGGTCGACGCACGAGTGGACCGGCAGCCCCTACGGCCGTGTTCTGCACTTCGGCATCCGCGAGCACGCCATGGGCGCGATCCTCAACGGCATCGTGCTGCACGGGCCCACGCGCCCCTTCGGTGGCACGTTCCTCATCTTCAGCGACTACATGCGCCCGCCGGTGCGTCTGGCCGCCCTGATGAACATCCCGACGATCTTCGTCTGGACGCACGACTCGGTCGCCCTCGGCGAGGACGGCCCGACGCACCAGCCGATCGAGCAGCTCGCCACGCTCCGTGCCATCCCGAACTTCGCCCTCGTGCGCCCCGCGGATGCCAACGAGACGAGCATCGTGTGGCTCGAGATGCTCCGCCGCACCGCCGGTCCCGCCGGTATCGCGCTGACCCGCCAGAACATCCCCGTCTTCGCCCGTGGCGAGGGTGCGGCATCCGGTGACGAGTTCGCCTCGGCCGCGGGCGCCGTCAAGGGCGCCTACGTGCTGGCGGAGGCCGCGAACGGCGAGCCCGACGTCATCCTGATCGCCACCGGCTCCGAGGTGCAGCTGGCCGTCCAGGCGCGCGAGACCCTCGCCGCCGAGGGCGTCCACGCCCGCGTGGTGTCGGCGCCGTCGCTCGAATGGTTCGCCGAGCAGGACGAGGCGTACCGCGAGTCGGTGCTGCCGTCGTCGGTCAAGGCGCGCGTGTCGGTCGAGGCCGGCTCGGCTCTCAGCTGGCACGGCATCGTCGGCGACGCCGGCCGCTCGGTCTCGATCGAGCACTTCGGCGCATCGGCCGATTACAAGACCCTTTTCCAGAAGTTCGGCATCACGGCCGAGGCCGTCGTCGAGGCCGCCCGCGAGTCGATCGCGGCAGCGAAGTAATCCGAGGAGATCCACGACATGAGCACTCCCACCCAGCAACTCGCCGCCCAGGGCGTCAGCATCTGGCTCGACGACCTGTCGCGTCAGCGCATCCAGTCCGGCAACCTCGCCGAGCTCATCGAGCAGCGCGACGTCACCGGCGTGACCACCAACCCGACGATCTTCGCCGGAGCGCTCTCGAAGGGCGAGGCCTACGAGGGCCAGGTCCGGGAGCTGGCCGCGAAGGGCGCGGGCGTCGACGAGGCGATCTTCTCGATCACCACCGACGACGTGCGCGACGCGTGCGACATCTTCACGCCCGTCTTCGACCGCACCGACGGCGTCGACGGCCGCGTGTCGATCGAGGTGTCGCCCGACCTCGCGCACGACACCGAGGCCACGGTCGCTCAGGCCAAAGACCTGGCCGCGCGCGTCGACCGCAAGAACGTGCTGATCAAGATCCCCGCGACCAAGGCCGGCCTGCCCGCCATCACCGAGGTCATCGGTGCCGGCATCTCGGTGAACGTGACGCTTATCTTCAGCCTCGAGCGCTACGCCGAGGTCATCGACGCCTACCTCGCGGGTGTCGAGAAGGCGCAGGCCGCCGGCCATGACATCTCGACGCTGCAGTCGGTCGCCTCGTTCTTCGTGTCGCGCGTCGACACCGAGGTCGACAAGCGTCTCGCCGCGATCGGCACCGACGAGGCCGCCGCCCTCAAGGGCAAGGCCGGCATCGCGAACGCGCGCCTGGCCTACGAGCTCTACGAGCAGAAGTTCGCCGACGACCGCGCGAAGGCGCTGCTCGCCGCGGGCGCGACCGTGCAGCGTCCCCTGTGGGCCTCGACCGGTGTCAAGGATCCGGCGCTGCCCGACACGCTCTACGTCACCGAGCTCGTCGCCCCCGGCACGGTCAACACGATGCCCGAGAAGACCCTCGAGGCCACCTTCGACCACGGCGTGATCACCGGCGACACCGTCACCGGCGCGTACGCCGACGCCCACGAGGTGTTCGACCGCCTGGCCGCCGTCGGCGTGGACTTCGCCGACGTCACGCAGGTGCTCGAAGACGAGGGGGTCGAGAAGTTCATCGCGTCGTGGCACGAGCTGCAAGAGACCGTCGCGACCGCTCTGCAGGCCGGAAGCGCTCAGGCGGCACGGTGAGCTTCGCCGTCAAGGCCACCGGTCACGCGAAGTCGGTCGTCGAGGCCGAGCTTCCGGGCCTGGTGGGCTCCCTCGTCGCCTCCGGCATCACCGCCGGCGACGCGACGCTGTGGGGCCCGGCCGCCGAGGCCGAGGCGGCCCGTCGACTCGGGTGGGTGCAGGCGGTCACCGTCTCGCGTCCGCTCGTGTCCGAGATCACCGCCCTGCGCGACGAGTTCGTCGCGCAGGGCGTGACCCGCGTGGTCCTCGCGGGCATGGGCGGCTCGTCGCTCGCCCCCGAGGTCATCGCGCAGTCGTCGGGCGTGCCGCTGGTGATCCTCGACTCGACGGCTCCCGGCCAGGTGCTGGCCGCGATCGACGGCGACGCCGAGTCGGGCGGTCTGCAGCAGACCCTCCTCGTCGTCTCGAGCAAGTCGGGTTCGACGGTCGAGACCGACTCGGCCAGGCGCGCGTTCGAGGCCGCGTACCGCGACCTCGGCATCGATCCCGCCGAGCGCATCGTCGTGGTGACCGACCCCGGCTCACCGCTCGAGCAGTCCGCCCGGGCCGCCGGCTACCGGGTCTTCACCGCCGACCCGACCGTCGGAGGCCGATACTCCGCCCTCACCGCGTTCGGGCTCGTCCCCGCCGGTCTCGCCGGCGTCGACATCGACGACCTGCTCGACGAGGCGGATGCCACGCTTCTCGAGGTCGCGATCGACTCGCCCGAGAACCCGGCGCTCGTGCTCGCGGCGGCGATCGCCGGTGGCGGCGCGCAGCGGCGCGACAAGCTCGGCCTCGTCACCGACGGCAGCCGCATCGTGGGGCTGCCCGACTGGATCGAGCAGCTCGTCGCCGAGTCCACCGGAAAGCAGGGCACCGGCATCCTGCCCGTCGTGCTGTTGCCGGTGTCGCCCGAGCTCGAATCGAAGCCCGACGACCTGCAGGTCGTCCGTCTCGTCGACGACGCCGACGCCTTCCACCTGTTCGAGCACCACCATGGCGAGGTGCTCGTGAGCGGATCACTGGGCGCGCAGTTCGTCGTCTGGGAGTACGCCACGGCGATCGCCGGGCGCCTTCTCGGCATCGACCCGTTCGACCAGCCCGACGTCGAGTCCGCGAAAGTGGCCACGCGCGGGCTGCTCGAGGCACGCCCCGAGCCGACGCCGCCCGCCCTGGTGCTCGACGGCGTCGAGGTGCGCGTGTCGGACCCCGGCCTGGCATCCGGGGGCACGCTCGCGAGCGTGCTCGACGCGCTGTGGGGACAGGTGCCGGCCGACGGGTACGTCAGCATCCAGGCGTACGTGAACAGGCTCGACATCCCTCAGCTGCAGGGGCTGCGAGAGCTGGTCGCGGCCGATTCCGGTCGTCCGACGACCTTCGGGTGGGGACCCCGGTTCCTGCACTCGACAGGTCAGTACCACAAGGGAGGGCCCGCCAACGGCGTCTTCCTGCAGATCATCGAACGCACCGACGTCGACCTCGAGATCCCCGGTCGACCGTTCACGTTCGGACAACTCATCCAGGCACAGGCCGCGGGCGACGCGAGCGTGCTGGCGGAGGGCCACGGCCGTCCCGTCGTCACGCTGACGCTGACCGACCCGCAGGTCGAGGTGCTCTCACTCTTCGAGGCGGCACAGTAAAGCATGGTCGTAGAGATCTCCCCAGGCCACAATCCCCTTCGCGATCCCGAGGATCGTCGTCTCAGCCGCATCGCCGGCCCCAGCGCCCTCGTGATCTTCGGCGTGACGGGCGACCTGTCGCGCAAGAAGCTCATGCCGGCGGTCTACGACCTCGCCAATCGCGGTCTGCTCCCGCCGGGCTTCGCGCTCGTCGGCTTCGCGCGCCGCGACTGGGAGGACCAGGACTTCGCCCAGGTCGTGTACGAGTCGGTGAAGAAGTTCGCCCGCACCGAGTTCCGCGAAGAGACGTGGAAGGAGCTGCTCGAGGGCATCCGCTTCGTGCAGGGCGAGTTCGACGACCCCGCGGCGTTCGAGCGTCTGCGCGAGACGGTCGACCGTCTCGACGTCGAACGCGGCACCATGGGCAACCACGCGTACTACCTGTCCATCCCGCCGAAGGCGTTCCCGCTGGTCACGACCCAGCTGAAGGCCTCGGGGCTCGTCGGAGAGACGGCCGACGACACCACCGGCTGGCGTCGCGTGGTCATCGAGAAGCCGTTCGGGCACGACCTCGCCTCCGCCCGCGAGCTGAACGAGGTCGTCGAGAGCGCCTTCCCGGCCGACTCGATCTTCCGCATCGACCACTACCTCGGCAAAGAGACGGTCCAGAACATCCTGGCGCTGCGCTTCGCGAACGAGCTGTACGAGCCGATCTGGAACCGCAACTACGTCGATCACGTGCAGATCACGATGGCGGAGGACATCGGCGTGGGCGGCCGCGCGGGATACTACGACGGCATCGGTGCAGCCCGCGACGTCATCCAGAACCATCTGCTCCAGCTCCTCGCGCTGACCGCCATGGAGGAGCCCATCAGCTTCAACGCGGCCGACCTGCGCGCCGAGAAGGAGAAGGTGCTCGCGGCCGTCCGTCTGCCCGAGAACCTGGCCGAGGCGACCGCGCGCGGGCAGTACGGCGGCGGCTGGCAGGGCGGCGAGAAGGTGCTCGGCTTCCTCGAGGAAGACGGCATGAACCCCGAGTCGGTCACCGAGACCTACGCCGCGATCAAGCTCGAGATCAACACGCGCCGCTGGTCGGGCGTGCCGTTCTACGTGCGCAGCGGCAAGCGGCTGGGACGTCGCGTGACCGAGGTCGCGGTGGTCTTCAAGCGGGCGCCGCAGCAGCTGTTCTCGCGCAGCCAGACCCAGGAGCTCGGCCAGAACGCCCTGGTGATCCGCGTGCAGCCCGACGAGGGCGTCACGATCCGGTTCGGCTCGAAGGTGCCCGGGGACGGCACCCAGGTGCGCGACGTGACGATGGACTTCGGCTACGGCCACGCGTTCACCGAGGCCAGCCCCGAGGCCTATGAGCGCCTCATCCTCGACGTGCTGCTCGGCGACCCGCCGCTGTTCCCGCGTCACGAGGAGGTCGAGCTCAGCTGGAAGATCCTCGACCCCATCGAGCAGTTCTGGGCCGACCAGGGCGGACCGCTCGAACAGTACTCGCCCGGGTCGTGGGGGCCGGCCTCGGCCGACGAGCTCCTCGCCCGCGACGGCCGCACTTGGAGGCGCCCGTGATCATCGACCTGCCCGACACCACCGTCAGCGCGATCTCGAAGAAGCTCGTGAGCGTGCGCGAAGAGGGCGGCGCCGTCGCCCTCGGCCGCGTGCTCACGCTCATCATCGTGACGCACCACGGCACCGAAGAAGAGGTCATCGAGGCGGCCAACGACGCCTCGCGCGAGCACCCGATGCGCGTGATCGCCGTCCTGTTCGGCGACGACGACGAAGAGCCCCGGTTGGACGCCCAGATCCGCGTGGGCGGCGACGCCGGCGCGAGCGAGGTCGTCGTGCTCCGCGCCCACGGCGCGGCGGGCTCGAACGCCGAGAGCCTCGTCACGGGTCTGCTGCTCCCCGACGCCCCCGTCGTCGCGTGGTGGCCCGCCGACGCGCCCGAGAACCCGTCGCAGTCGGCGATCGGCCGCATCGCCCAACGGCGCATCACCGATGCCTCGTCGCAGCCCGACCCCGCCGCCTGGGTGGCCCGTCTGGGCGAGCACTACGTGCCCGGCGACACCGACTTCGCGTGGACGCGCGTGACGCGCTGGCGCGAACAGCTCGCGGCCGTGCTCGACCAGCCGCCGTACGAGCCCGTCACGGCCGTCGAGGTGCGCGGCTCGTCCGAGTCCCCCTCGACAGCGCTCCTCGCCGCGTGGCTCGGTCTGAAGCTCGAGGTCCCGGTCGACTACGCCTACCTCCCCGCCGACGAGTGGGCGACGGGCATCAAGTCGGTGCGCCTCACACGGCCCAGCGGCGACACGCTGCTCGAGCGCCCGGCCCCGAACGTGGCGGTGCTCACGCAGCCCGGGCAGCCGACGCACGACCTCGCCTTCCCACGGCGCACGCTGCGCGAGTGCCTCGCCGAAGAGCTGCGTCGCCTCGACCCCGACCTGCTGTACGGCCGCGTGATCACCGAGGGGCACGACCTGCTGCTCTCCGCCGACAAGCGGGAGTCGGAATGACCGACAACGGTGCCGCCAAGCGGGTCATCATCAAGAGCGACGCCGAGACGCTCGCCGACTACGTCGCCGCCCGATTCATGAACCGGATCGTGAAGCGCGTCGCCGACGGCAAGCGGATGCACGTGTGCCTCACGGGAGGCACGATGGGCGGGGCGGTGCTGCGTGCGGCGGCCCGCGATCCTCGGATCGCCGACATCGACTGGTCGCTCGTGCACTTCTGGTTCGGCGACGAGCGCTTCGTGCCGCGCGACTCCGACGACCGCAACGACAAGCAGGCGCGCACCGCGTTCCTCGACGCGCTCGACATCCCGGCCGAGAACGTGCACACGGTGGCATCGAGCGACGACGGGATCGACCTCGACGGCGCCGCGATCGCCTATGCCGACGAGCTCGCCCAGTTCGCGCCGTCGGATCGCAGCGAGACCGGGCCCTGGCCCTCGTTCGACATCTGCTTCCTGGGCGTGGGACCCGACGCCCACATCGCGTCGTTGTTCCCCGATCGCGCCGAGATCTCGGTGACCGATCGCGCGACGGTGCCCGTGCGCGACTCCCCCAAGCCGCCGCCCGAGCGGGTGTCCCTCACACGCCCGGTCATCAACTCGTCGAAGCGTGTATGGATGGTCATCGCCGGTGCCGACAAGGCCGCCGCGCTCGGTCTCGCGCTGGCCGGTGCGAGCTACCAGAGCGTCCCCGCCGCGGGTGCGAAGGGACGACGCCGCACGGCCTTCTTCGTCGACGAGGCCGCGGCCGACCAGGTGCCTCCGCAGCTCATCGACCGCGAGTACTGAGTCCTCGAAACACAGAGACCGGATGCCATGGCATCCGGTCTCTGTGTTTGGTCGTGGTTACTGGCCCCGACGTTCGCGCAGCTGCTGCAGCGCGTCGTCGAGGAGCGAGGCGGCCTCTTCGTCGGTGCGACGCTCTTTGACGTACGCGAGGTGCGTCTTGTAGGGCTCGGTCTTCGAGAGGGCCGGAGGATTCTCTTTGTCGCGCCCGGCGGGGAGTCCCGAGTGCGGGGAGTCGATCGTCTCGGGGATCTCGTCGTCGGGGATGCCGGCGGCGAAGTAGCGCACCGTCTCGTTGCCGAGGGCGTCCCAGTACGAGACCGCGATGCGGTCGGCGTGGAAGCCGTGGTCCTGCTCGCCCATGGGGCCCGCGCCGACGCGGGTGCCACGGATCGCGTTGCCGCCCGTGGCCATGTCAGAGCACCCCGAACTTCGTGATGAGACCGAGGCCCACGATGGTGGTGAACCACACCAGCGCCAGCACGATGGTGAACCTGTTGAGATTGCGTTCGGCGAGACCCGACGAGCCGAGCGCCGAGCTCATGCCGCCGCCGAACATGTCGGAGAGCCCGCCGCCACGACCTTTGTGGAGCAGGATGAGAAGGGTCAGCAGGAGACTGGTGATGCCCAGGAGCACCTGCAGGACGAACTCGAGAATCTGCACTTCGAAGCCTTTCGCTGCCGTCCCGGAGGGACCGCACAAGCGTCAAGTATACGGGGGATGCACAGGAACGCCCGCGGCGCGACGCCGCGGGCGTTCCGAGGCGGGGTCAGACCCCGACGTGCTTCTGGTAGCGGACGATCGCCGCGAACTCGTCGACGACGAGGCTCGCTCCGCCGACGAGCGCGCCGTCGACGTCGGGCTCGCGCATGAAGCCGGCGATGTTCGTCGACTTCACCGATCCGCCGTAGAGGATGCGCGTGCGGGCCGCAGCGTCGGCGCCGAGGGTGTCGGCGACCACCGCGCGCAGCTTCGCGCAGACCTCCTGGGCCTGCTCCGGCGTCGCCGCCTGGCCGGAGCCGATCGCCCAGACCGGCTCGTAGGCCACGACGATGTCGGCGTCGGATGCCACCCCCGCCAGGGCGATCTGCAGCTGCCCGACCGGCACGGCGCTGGCACCGTGCTTCTCGAGGTCTTCCGACGTCTCGCCGACGCAGATCACCGGGACGAGACCGTGACGGAGCGCCGCCTGCGTCTTGGCGCCGACGATGTCGTCGGTCTCGTGGTGGTACTGGCGACGCTCCGAGTGGCCGATGATCACGTAGCGCGCCGTGAGCTTCGACAGGAACTGACCCGAGATCTCGCCGGTGTAGGCGCCGGAGTCGTGCGCCGACAGATCCTGGCCGCCGAGGGCGAACGGGATCTTGTCGGCGTCGAGGAGCGTCTGCACGGTGCGCAGGTCGGTGAAGGGCGGGAAGACCGCGACCTCGACCGAGCCGGTGTCGTGCTGCGCCTCTTTCAGCGTCCAGTGCAGCTTCTGGACGAACGCGACCGCCTGCAGGTGATCGAGGTTCATCTTCCAGTTGCCGGCGATGAGGGGCGTTCTGGTCACTGCCATCCGAGGACCTCCAGTCCGGGGAGCTTCTTGCCTTCGAGGAACTCCAGGCTCGCGCCGCCACCCGTCGAGATGTGACCGAACGCGTCGTCCGAGAAGCCGAGCTGACGCACAGCCGCCGCGGAATCGCCGCCGCCGACGACGCTGAGGCCGTCGACCTCGGTGAGCGCCTGGGCGACCGTCTTGGTGCCGGCCGCGAACGCCGCCATCTCGAACACGCCCATCGGGCCGTTCCAGAACACGGTGCGCGAGGCGCGGATCGCGTCGGCGAAGAGCTCGGCCGTGCGGGGGCCGATGTCGAGGCCGAGACCGGAGGCGCCGAAAGCGGTGTCCTCCAGTGCGTCGGCGTCGGCGACCACGTGCTCGGCGTCCGCCGAGAACGACGCCGCGACGACGGCATCCACGGGGAGCACGATCTCGACGCCGCGCTCCTTCGCCGTGGCGAGATAGCCCTTCACGGTGTCGATCTGGTCCTGCTCGAGCAGGCTCGAGCCGACCTTGTGCCCCTCGGCGACGAGGAAGGTGAACATCATGCCGCCGCCGACGAGGAGCTTGTCGACGCGCGGGAGCAGGTGCTCGATGACGCCCAGCTTGTCGCTGACCTTCGAGCCGCCGAGCACGACCGTGTACGGACGCTCGGGGTTCTCGGTCAGGCGATCGAGGACCTCGAGCTCCTTCTGGATGAGGAGGCCCGCGGCCGACGGCACGATCTGCGCGAGGTCGTAGACGCTGGCCTGCTTGCGGTGCACGACACCGAAGCCGTCCGACACGAGAGCATCGCCGAGGGCGGCGAGCTCGCGCGCGAAGGCCTGGCGCTCGGCCTCGTCCTTCGAGGTCTCCCCCGCGTTGAAGCGGAGGTTCTCGATCACCGCGACCTCACCGTCCTCGAGCGCGGCGACCGCGTCACGGGCCGACTCGCCCACCGTGTCGCGCGCGAACGCGACCGGCTGGCCGAGCAGCTCCGACAGGCGCTGCGCGACGGGCTCGAGCGAGTACTTCGGGTCGGGGGCGCCGTCGGGGCGGCCCAGGTGCGAGCACACGACCACACGCGCACCGGCGTTGATCAGTGTGTTGAGGGTCGGCAGCGACGCGCGCACGCGGCCATCGTCCGTGATGACGCCGTCCTTGAGCGGGACGTTCAGGTCACAACGGACGATGACGCGCGTGCCGGCGAGCGACCCCAGCGATTCGAGGGTGCGCAGAGCCATGAAGGGTTACAGGCGCTCGGCGACGTACTCGGTGAGGTCGACGAGGCGGTTCGAGTAACCCCACTCGTTGTCGTACCACGACGACACCTTGACGAGGTTGCCGCTGACGTTGGTCAGCTCGGCGTCGAAGATCGACGAGTGCGGGTTGCCCTGGATGTCGCTCGAGACGATCGGGTCCTCGGTGTACTGCAGGATGCCGTTGAGGCGACCCTCGGCAGCAGCCTTCTTGTACACCTCGTTGATCTGGTCGGCGGTCAGGCCCTCGGTGGGCGTGACGATCGTGAGGTCGACGATCGAGCCGGTGGGCACGGGCACGCGGTACGACGAGCCGCTCAGCTTGCCGTTCAGCTCGGGGAGCACGAGGCCGATGGCCTTCGCGGCGCCGGTCGAGGCGGGGACGATGTTGATCGCCGCGCCGCGGGCACGGCGCAGGTCGCTGTGCGGGCCGTCCTGCAGGTTCTGGTCGGCCGTGTAGGCGTGGGCCGTCATCATGAAGCCGCGCTCGATGCCGAACGCGTCGTTGAACACCTTGGCGAGCGGCGCGAGGCAGTTCGTGGTGCACGAGGCGTTCGAGATGATGACGTCGGTCTCGGGGTTGTACGTCTCTTCGTTGACGCCCATGACGATGGTCGCGTCGTCACCCGTGGCGGGCGCGGAGATGAGCACCTTCTTGGCGCCACCGGCGACGTGCTTCTTCGCGTCCTCGGCCTTGGTGAAGCGGCCGGTCGACTCGATGACGATGTCGACGCCCAGCTCGCCCCAGGGGAGATTGGCGGGATCGCGCTCTTCGAAGACCTTGATGGTTTTGCCGCCGACGGTGATGGAGTCCTCGGTGTACGAGACCTCTTCGGCCAGCACGCCGCCGACGGAGTCGTACTTGAGGAGGTGGGCCAGGGTCTTGTTGTCGGTGAGGTCGTTCACCGCCACGATTTCGAGGTCGGCACCCTGCGCGAGAGCCGCGCGGAGGTAGTTGCGTCCGATACGGCCGAAGCCGTTGATTCCGATCTTGACGGTCACGGAATATCTCCTGAATCAGTTGTGCGCGAG